>ERZ808275.148-NODE-148-length-41042-cov-17.758045_pt1 | contig 41042 bp, 37 predicted proteins | sample MGYA00520894_ERZ808275 | MGnify/ENA primary metagenome ERZ808275 (study PRJEB31516, sample SAMN03275598) | gut metagenome | biome: mammalia-associated habitat; material: feces | host: Papio cynocephalus | place: Kenya | collected 2012-08-03 ... | reverse complement strand
GAGGAGAGCGATGGAGACACGGACGCATGGAAGGCGAAGTACGAGGCCATCAAGGAATGCTACGACTCCCTGCTGAACTGCCTGTCTGGAATGAGAGAACTTAAAAAACCGAGAATATGAAGAAGATAATTTATTTGTTTCTGCTCATTGGGTTCGTCCTTTGCGGATGTTCCGGGAATGGGAAAACTTCGAAAGCGAAAGACGGCATTGACACCGTTTATGTATCATCTACGGCGGTTGACACGACAAGTGATTCTTCTACAGACGAGGATGGAGAAGATGAGACTAGGGATGTGACAACGACAGATGATGAAGCCGTATATATATGTACAGGAGGATATTCGAAGCGTTATCACATGGACAGGTTTTGTTCTGGTCTCTCCAACTGCCGTGGGGAGATAGAGGCTGTGTCACAGGAAGAGGCGGAGGACGAAGGCAGGACACCTTGCCGTAAATGTGCGTACTGATATGAGAAGGATACTTTTATTTTTACTGCTGGTTTTGTCTGCCGGATGCCAAGCGCAAACCAATGAAAGAAACGTCATCACTGAAGTGTGTGGTGTAAAATTTGGCTCAAGCTATGAGGAGTGCAAGGCGAAACTTAAAAACAAATTCGGTGATTACGATTATGATTTTACGGATAAGGAATATATTTGGTTCAAATATAAATATTATGCCGGATATCTGTTCGATGACATCTTTTTTCACTTTCAGAGAGATGGCAATGGTAGTTACCTTAACGAGTGCGGTATGTGCAAGGATTGCAAGACTGCTGATGAGGCTAAACAAGTTAGAGATGATATCAAGAGCAGCCTTGAGAAGAAGTATCGTGTAGTGGATGCCATAGGGGATTATGGTTTTAAATTCTATATGGCAGGGTATGGGCCAATGCGCAAGTCTATTGGCATATGGTTGGAAGTGTGTAAATATGATAAAGATGATAAATATGTTAAGCTATTAAAGAGATACCCTTATTTCGTCCGACTCCGTTACGGCCCATACGAATATGTCAAGGAGGAATTCTAGAGAGGGGCAGCGCAGCCCGGTGTCTCCCGACAACGGTACTGCTGGCAAAGGTAAAAATGCTTTTATATAAACAGAGTGAATTGTAAGTCAATGTCTTGAGGACTTCTCTATGCCGTAGGTGTCGCAGATTTCGCAGTAGGCTCCATAGGCGAGGTCATCTGCGACCTCGTTGTACTTGTTGCCGTCATGTCCCTTGACCCAGTGGAAGCGGACACCAGCCAGATGGGCGGAGCACTTCTTGTAGAGTTCGTAGAGGTCTGGGTTCTTCTTCGGCTTGAATGACTTGGAGAGGACGAGGATGCTGTATTGCGAGTCGGTGTACACGTCAACGAACGCACCTTGCGGACAGGAGTTGACGGCACTGACGATGGCGAGCAGCTCCATGCGGTTGTTGGTCGTGCTGAGCGTGCCGTGACTCTTCATCTTGATGACTTCACCGTCCTTGATGACGATGTAGGCCGAGCCTCCTGCCTTGGCTTGCGACAGGTTGTCGCAACTGCCGTCAGTGTAGCAGACATAGTGGAGTCCGTTGTCGGGGAACTCTTCCTCTATCTCGTTGATGATGACTTTTTCTTTGACAGGTTTGGGGAATCCATTTCTTATTCTTACAGCTTCACTCCGAGAGTGTGCGATTGTTTGCCAATCGTTTGGACGCTTTCCTTTGACTGTCATCCAATTGTTGCGGTTCAAATCTCTCCACAGGATGTCTGCCCATTGGTTCCAACCTTTCTGTCCGCACAACAAATCAAATTCCTCTCTTGTCGGAATGTTGAAATTTTTCAAGTTCACCATATTAATATAATTTTATTTTATTGTTATTATAATATTATTAAAAATAAAAATAAGAGGCATCATAGGGGAGGGCTGACCTTCGAATGCCCCTTACCCATAGCATTGACTACAGGTCGGGGCGGATGGAACAAGAGTATACCACTTTTTCAGGATTCCAACACGCCATCTCTGAGCAATCATGATGACGTAGCACAGTTATCGGTATTGCCACCGCTCCTCCAGCCTTCTGTGCTTTATGCCCTGCTGTTCGCCATGAGGATTCCCACTTGCGATTTTAAGTCTTGGTGTGCGTGGTGATTTTAGCCGTCTCTTGCACCTTGACCCGGGGACAAATACAAAATGTCCCCATGCCACGTAAGGAGGATTGTGACACAGGGACTGATAACATTATAATAATCAACACCTAATATGAAGAATTGAAATCATCATGCCTGTCCTCCAACTTGGCAATGCAAAGATAGACAAGATATTTTAAACTTCCAAACGCTTGATTTTCAACGAATTGTAAAGAATATCGAATCTTATGGTGTGGATATGGTGCTGATATGGTGTGGATATGGTATACACCTGTTGTGTTAATCTAAGTTAATGGTCAGTAAAGACCCTTCCACCGCAGATATTTACGCTTTTTCGCCACCTTCGCCTTGTGTGAATTGCACGATGTGTGGTAGAGACATTCCCGGTAGAGGTCTCTTGCCTTGACCTCCTTGGGAGTCCACTTGCGGTTGCGGAAGAGCCGGTACTCCTCCTTGTTGATGACGATGAGCTTTCCCGACTCTGTGGGCATGACGAAATAGTCGCATCCGTATTGGGAGTGCGCCTTGTCCGCCATGGTGACGGCACGGAAGTATGCCAGCTCGGACTTGATTCTCTTGAAGATTTTCGTGATGTGCATATTGTGATTGTTAAATTGTTGCTTCTGATATAGGGACGGACACCGGGGAAGGTCTGTGCGCCTCCGTCTTGACGATGGAGGGAGACTCCATCTCGTTGAAGCAGATGTGTAGGCCGATGGCCCTTGTCATGAGCAAGTCATCATGCTTGCCTATAATCGCCCCATAGGCTCCGTTCTGCTTGCGCTCGTAGGTGAGGTACTCGTCAAGACACCGCTCGTCATGCTCAACGTACAGGTGCTCACGGATGACCTGCACAAGGACGGAGATGACCATCGGCTTGGTTGCGACATTGGTGTGGAATCCGTACTTGCGTGGAAGACCCTCACGGATGTCGGCCTCGCTCTGCTTCCGTGCGTAGAGGTTGTCGTAGACGTCCTTTATCTGGTTGAGGATGAACTCGGACTGGTCACCGCCTTCGAGGATTCTGTCCTTGTCCTTGGTCTCAAGCGTGTTGGACTCAATGACGAGCAGTGCGTCATCGTAGAACTTGGCTATCTGCGCAGCCTTCCAAGCCAGCAAGTCCATGTCTATGTGTCCGTACCATTGCGCCACCACCTCGGGCTTGTCGCCCTCCATCATCCAGTATCGGTCGAAGACGCAGATGACAGACCAGTCCGCCTTGCTTCCACGACCTCCGATGTCCACGACAACAAGGTATCTGTTGAGCACCTTTTCTTTTTCGAAGTGTTCTGGGAGCTGCCACACCCATAGTTGTCCTTGGTGGTCTTCCGTGAACCTGACATTGTGAAGAGCCTTCTCGCCCTTCATTCCGTCTCCGTACACATCCCCGACCCAGCGTGGCGCACGGCAGGCAGGACGGAACTTCTCTACCTTGTACTCATCGAAGACCTTGGATCCCGAGTGCTTGAATGCCTCTACGGAATCGGAGGGAAACTCGGATGCCATGTCTCCATGGTCGTTGTACTTGCGTCTCTCGCTGATGTACCAGTGGATTGCCTCAAGGGTCGCCCCCATACTCCACAGTCTCCACAAGTATGCGCCCGGCTCCTCTCTGTCGGACATGGTGTTGGCATTGCTTCTGTTCTTCCACAGCCATCCTGCGAACTCCTCACGCTCACCGGATGACGAGAAGTCAAGCGAGTACTGGTCAATCTCGTACCACGGCACGAACATCGGCTCGAACTGCGACTCTCCCTTCTCGGCAGCGACATACTCACGATGGAAGAAGTTGCCTGTGCCGTTGGCGGTGGACTCGTAGACAATCATGGTGTTTGGCTTGTAGAGGATACCGGAAGTGGCGGAGCGGACGATGTCCTCGGGTGACTTGCCCTCCGTCTGTGTCCACACACCCACCTCGGAGCAGTGTACAAGGTTGTAGTCTCCTCCTCGGGCGGTGTTGGGCGATATGGCCGAGCCAATCTTTATCTTGCAGTTGCGCTGTGGAACACGCTTGATGCCGGACTGCCCGACATTGGTGAACTTCGGCTCCTTCTCGCTGAAGGTCTCGCCCAGTTCGTGGAGCAGTCTGACAGGGTATTGTGCGAGCATCCTGTCGAACATATCAAGAATCTCGCTTGCCGTTGATGCCACTTGTGCAACGATGAGCGAGTTGAGTCCGACACATTGCACAAGCTGCATCCACGCCATGTACATCTGTGTTGCGGTGGAGCCACCCCATTGGCGAGCCTTGAGCAGGATGAGGCGGATGGGTTTCCTTTTCCGCCTTCTCTCCTCAAACCAAGAGATGAGTCTGCGCTGCGGTCTGTTGAGACGGAAGAGCACGTCCTCTCCACCTCCCTTCGCCTTGATGTAGACGAACGTGGCGAACCAGAAGCAGGGGTCTTCCTTGATGCGGATGCGTGTGAACTGCTCCACGACCTTCTCCCTGTCCGTGGCGGTAGGCTCTATGCCCAAGCAGGAGACGATGAAGTTGTCAATGCTCCCTGCCGTGTTCAGCAGGCGGACGAGCGGATAGTCCATCATCTGCTCGGGCACCCACTGGTCGGGAAGGGGGAAGTCGGATATATGCACACGGACTCTCTTCCCGATGGAGTTCTCTCCTGTCACCGGGTCGAACGGAGCGTGTATGACCGACTGTCTCTTCTCGTTCTCCGCCAATATTTCCGTCACTCGTCCGTCCATACAGGTGCGTTGAGATATCCCCACAGGAGTCCGGCAGCATAGCAGTAGACATGGATGCCGACCGCCATGTTGGGGATGAGTATTCCCACAAGGAGATAGATGACTATGAGAAGGTTGTATCTCAGTTTGTCCCTCACCATCGGCTCTATGTAGCCCATGTAGGCATAGAGCAGTCCGCTGAGACCCACGATGGGGTGCTCTGACGGGAGGGGATAGGAGATGGCGATGATGTAGAACGCAACGAGGGCCTTCCACCTCGGAAATGCCTTTACGCACTGCCACAGCACCAAGAGGTTGAGCAGGGCATGGAAGATGTTCGCATGGAGGAATGGATAGAGCATCCTGTCGGTGACGGAGCATCCGTCATGGAGACCGATGCCGAAATTGAAGAACGACAGGACGCACTCGGCTACAGCGAAAACATAAAACGCAGCCGTCTTTTTCTTGACTCGTAGCATTTTTTTCTCGCCTCCTTTCTTACCTTGTGGAGAAGCACGATGACACTCTTCGGGGTGAGATACCACTTGGGTGCCTCCTCGTTGCAGATATGGAATATGATTTCTCTCTTGGTGAGGGTCGGGTGTTGCTTGTGGTATACAATATAACGTCTGTATATCTCTTGGAACATCTCCCTCTTCGTTGCGTTCATCGTGGACAGGCTGTCTCCCTTGAGCATGGACGATACAACGATTGTCGCCCTCTCCTCCGAGACCCAAAACCTCCTTGACGGAGAGTTGGCGATGCGCTCGGCAATCTCCGTGAGACTTATATTAGAATTGGATGCCATCTCACGCTTGTAAGCATCCAACAAGTCGGCATTCCGTTCTTCTTTGTATTCGAATGTGGAGCCTTTGTACTTCATCCGACCACGATGGTTGACACAAAGTTACTAACAATCAGCGAGATGGCAAAAAGAATGTCCGCAAAATTAACGGATAATAGATTCCAACGGACGAACCGAGTTATTTTTGCAAGGAAAATAACATACTTATTACTATAATGGCAGAGATTAATGATACCCAGTCGGTTGGCGCAGCTGCCAACCAGTCGGTCAAGTCGAAGAGAGACTTGGCTCTTGAACGGCTGAAGCAACGTCATCCCGATGTGGAATACCCCGATGACGAGTCCATGTACGGAGCCATCAACGATGACTATGACGAAGACCAGAAGGCTCTTGAGGGATACAAGAACAACGAGAAGGCACTCAGCGATATGTTCACAAGCGACCCACGCTCGGCAGAGTTTCTGAAGAGCTGGAAGAACGGAGAGAATCCGTGGACTTCGCTTGTGAGAGAATTCGGTGATGACGTTGTGGACTACCTCACGGACCCCGACCATGCCGAGGAGGTTGCGAAAGCGCAGGAGGACTACCTCAAGCGTGTGACCGAAGGCAACAAGCTACAGGAGGAATACGAGGCGAACATGAAGAAGAGCCTTGATGTGTTCGATGAGTTTGAGAAGGAATATGGCGAGGACACGACCAACGACATCATCGCCAAACTCCTTGCGGTGGCCAACGATGTCATCCGTGGCAAGTTCACCAAGGAGGCTCTGAATATGTTCCGTCTCGCAGGAGACCACGACAAGGACGTGGCTGACGCTGCCCATCAGGGTGAGGTGAAGGGACGCAATGCGAACATCGCCAAGAACATCCGCCTGAAGAAGGCAGGAGACGGCACGGCAGACCTTGACGGCAAGTCGGCAGAGGCGGAGCGTAATCCGGCAGAACCCGACCTTGGCGCACTCGGAAGGGAGCGAGAGGACATCTGGGCAGCCGGGAACGAGAAGAGAATCAGAAGAAGATAACTTATTACTAATTTAAAAAGAGTTTTACAAAAATGAAAATGAAAGTTACAATGAAGACCCTGCTGGGTCTTGTGTTGAGCGTCCTTGCCGTAGTGTTCGGTGCAGGAGGCTCGGTGCTGATGGCAGCGTCAAGTCTGCCCGATGGTGGCACTACGGAGAGTGGCTCTCCTGCCGAGGCTGGTGGTACTGACACCGCTGGCGGTGACGGAAACGGTGGCGCAGGCGCAAGCCATGAGGGCATCGCAACAGAGACAAGCGGACGTGAGCAGACCAAGGCGGACAATCCAGAGTTCTACTCCAAGGATGTAGACCGCAAGATTACCAAGATTCGTCCGATGGCTACCCCGGTAGACCAAATCTCACGCTATGCCGCCGCCCAGAGTGCCTCTTCGTTCGAGGTGAAGTATTACAGTCTTGGCACACGTCCAATCAAGACCACTCTGAAGAAGGCTCTCGCAGCTCCTTCGACAGGCACATCCGTGGTACTGGAGGTTGAAGACCCATCCATGTTCACACTTGATGACACCATCCGTGTGGTAGGTGTCAAGGCTATTACCGACTACAAGGGCAACAAATACGCTGCCAAGAAGGGCGGTGTGACACCAGACCTCGTATTGTGTGTCTGCGGTGCGGACACCAACGGCCAGCCTATCGTGTATGCAATCAACGGCAATGACGTGAACGGACAGCCTCTCGGTGTTCCTGCCTTGAGCCAAGGCCAGGTGCTCATCCGTATGGGCAAGTCGTGTGGAGAGCTTGATATGCAGACAGGCCGCTTCAACAATCTTCCAAGCGCAGAACTCCAGTACTGCCAGAACTTCATGGCGCAGGTGGAGCAGTCCACCTTCGACAAGATTGCAGCGAAGGAAGTTGACTGGAACTTCTCGGACATGGAGGAGGACTCCATCTACGATATGCGTCTGACCATGGAGAACAGTTACCTGTTCGGTGACATGGCTTGCATCCAGCACACCACCAAAGACCACATGAAGCAGTGGTTCACCAAGGGTATCTGGTGGATGGCAGGCAAGGACATCACTGTTGGCCACAAGGCCACCGCAGAAGACCAGAAGAAGGACTACAATGCGGAGGACATCGTCATCACCGACAACGAGCTTGTTGACATCAGCAAGGACTTGTTCGTTGGCACTGGCATCGGCAACAAGCGCAAGATTGTGATTGCCGGAAGCGATGTCATCACCGCATTCTCAAAAATCAAGTCGGAGAAATTCCGCTTGAAGGACACCGTTGAGGTCTGGAATCTCAAGTTCAAGTCTTGGGAGACCGACTTCGGTGAGATTCTGATGATTCACTCCGAGTTGTTCGACCAGAACGGCATGAGCGACTGCGCCTTCGCCCTTGACCCCGAGTTCTTGGGCAAGAAGGTACACAAGAGCTGGACCCGCAGTGCGCTTGACTTGAAGGCCGCAGGCATCCGCAACACTGACGCTGTGGTGATTCAGGAGGTTGCTTGTCTGTACCTGAAGTATCCGAAGGCACACGCACGAATTCAATTGAACAAAGCGTAGTTTCATAATTTGTTTCATAATTTGTTTAAGGTTTTAGGTTTAATTCGGGGGATGGGGAGTGTCCTCATCCCCCTCTTATTTGAAAGCTATGTTGAAGACATATTACGCTACGACTGAGGTCTCTCTCTCGGTGAAGGTGGGGACAGGCATGAAGCATATCTCGTTCACACCGAAGAGCCTTGGGTCCAGCCTGTACATGACCCGGGATGCGAAGGAGCAGAAAGGTCTTGAGTCGCACCCTTGGTTTGGCGAGAAGTATTTTCTCCGTGACTCCGTTGACGAGAAGAAGTTGGCTGAGGAGGAGAAGAAGAATGCCGAGGCTGCTGCCAAGGTTGTGGAGGAGAACAGTGTGACAACCCATCATGTTGACTCTCTGACGGAGGCGAAGGATTATCTTGCCGACAGGTTCGGTGTCAGCCGTACCCTGCTCAAGGGCAAGGATGACATCCTGAAGTACGCAAAGGAGAACAACGTGGTATTAGAAGGAATCTAGGATATGGTATACGACTGCTTGCAGATACGGAAGGACGTGAGGGTGGCTCTTGACATGAACGACAAGAGCAAGGCTCTCATCAACCTCGGTGACATGGACACGCTACAGGTGGACTCAATCATTGACAGTGTGGTTGAGGACGCTGCGAGGCGAGTCGTTGAGGCAGCTCCTGTTGATATGCTTGAGTCGGGACACAACTTCGCTGAAGACCTCTACTGGTCGGACGATGAGGAGCGCAAGGGTTGCGGATGGACGATTCTCCCGGATGACTTCCTCCGGCTTGTGCTTTTCAAGATGAGCGACTGGAAGCGTTCGGTGTCGTATGCCATCACGGACACAGACCCTTCCTATGACTTGCAGTCATCGCAATGGAAGGGTGTGAGGGGCAACGTGGACAGACCTGTGTGCGCAATCGTCAGACGAGCTGAAGGGAAAGTGCTTGAGTACTACTCCTGCGACTCCGAGGATGCCTATGCAGAACAGGCTGTGTACCAGCCTGTGCCACGCATCAGCGGTGGAGGACTGGACTTGCCGAGACTCTGCTATCGTGGAGTCGTGTATTATGCAGCCGGGTTGACGGCACTCTCTCTGAGAGACTCGGACACCGCCAGTGCCTTCTTCAGCATGGCTATGAGGGCCATTAACATTAAAACGGAAACATCATGACAGATATAGAGCAGACGAAGAACACCGCCATCAAGGGCAGCTTGGCTGTCGGCAGGAACGTGACTGTCGGTGGCCGTGCGGACATCAGCGGTGATGCCCGGTTCGCTCATGACGTGAGGGTTGAGGGATGGCTTGACGCAAGGAATATCCGTGGAGCAGGTGTGGGATTCTTTGAGAGTATTGACAGACTCAACGAGGCTTATCCCGAACCAAGGGACGGATGGTATGCGCTGGTCGGCACGGAACTCCCTGCGAAGGTCTACCGAGCATGGAACGGAAAATGGACTGACACAGGCAAGACCGGAGGCGAGCCTTCAATTGACTACGACAAGGCGAAACAGGTGGCACTTGACTTGGAGACCGAGACGGACAACCGACTCAAGGCCGACAAGGAACTGGATGATGCCATCAAGGCGGAGACTAAGGCTAGGGAGGATGCCGACAAGGAACTGACCCGGAATCAGGAAGAGTTCAGCGAGGCTCTGTCGCAGGAGTCGGACGAACGGCAGGAGGCTGACCACAACCTGCAGGAGCAACTTGACACCAAGGTGTTCGACACAGACCAAATCGCTGACGGAGCGATAACAGAGGCGAAGATGTCTCCCGAGATGCAGAAACTCATAGCGGAATGGGAGGCAAGCAGGAAAGTCGTGGAGAGTCTTCCTTCGGGAGAGACGGACATCGTGACCGACATCAACTTCGGGGCATGGGAGGACAACGTGTTTTTCTCTACTGATGTGGTGACAAGGGACGAAGGAAAGGAATACAGAAGCAGCTCAAGGGAGGGGGAATTCCCGAGGGCATCATCCACTACGGCTGGGTCAATGTCGGCAGAGGACAAGCGGTATCTTGACGATATCAAGGAGAACGGATTCGTGAAGTCCATCTCCGAGGACGAAATCGAAAAAATCACCCAATAACATTTACATATTACTTTACTTATATGGCAAACAACAACAAGAAATTCCTTGATGCCGATGGTCTCGGCATCGTGTGGAAAAAAATTGTGAACACGTTCGTCAAGAAGGGCGAGCTGGACACAACCCTCTTCAAGGTGGTCACGGAACTGCCCTCGGAGGGGATAGAGGACAAGGTATACCTTGTCGTGAACAAGAAGTCTGACGATGGTCAGAACCAGTACACGGAGTATATCTATCTCAACAAGGCTTGGGAGAAGATTGGAGAGTTCCAATCCGAGGTGGACTTGACTACCGAGGCTACCAAGGTGACCAAGGAAATCCCTGTGGCTGGCGGCCCTCTGGCTGACCTCTGCAACAAGCAGGGCATCACGTCCATCAAGGCGGACACCAACTTGCAGGACTTGCTCGTCACGCTCTTCGCCAAGGAGATCTGGCCCACTCCTGTGTTCACGGAGGGTACGGTCAAGTCCTTCATGGAGCCTGTCGTTTTTTCCGTCAGCAATTCAGCGCAAATCGTTGAGGTGGGCACAAGTGTCAAGGTGAGCCATTTCGACCTGCGTGTGTCACACACACAGACAACGAGCCGGAAGTACACTGGTCTTGCATACGGATATTCGTCAGCCAACAACAACAAGAAGGAGTCGGATGACGTGCAGGTTGAGAAGACCGCTTCCGACATCACTCCTTCAGGAGTCTACGGTATGGTGGTGACCATCAACGGCAAGGCTGAGCCTTCCGTGAGCGGTGACACCAACAACCTCAAGATGGACGACAAGACATTTGAGGCGATTGAGGGCGAGAACTCTGTCAAGGTGGAATGCACTGGCCCGAAGCACTCGGCAACCTTCGCTGCCGTCCCGACCGCCTACCCTTGCTCCAACTTCGGCAACACCAAGGAGGGTCTCACCATCGGTCATGACGCTGCGACCATCACGGAGTCTCAGCAGCCTGTCAACACCGCCACCAAGACCTTCATCGGTGCTTATCCGCTCTTGGCAACAACGGCTGAAATCGGAACGCTCACCAAGCAGACTTTGCAGACATCGAAAGAGTACAACGTGGTGATGGTGGCTGAGTCTGACACCGCCAAGCACTCGTTCGCCATCCCGGCATCCAAGAGCGTGGCGAGCATACAGATGCTCAACACCCTCAGCGGTAAGTACGAGAATTATGATATCAACAAGTTCGCCAAGACCACGCAACAGTTCCCTGTCGGTGGCAAGGGTGTGGACTACACCGTCTACACTCGCAATGACGGCAAGAACGGAAGTGCAACTTTTAAAATCGTATTGTCATGAGAAACAAAGGAACATTCAACTTTGGCGCAAACCTTGAGGTGAAGAAGGATGCGCCCTTGGATGCGAGAACCCTCGTATCTGAATATGCCGACCTTGTAAAGGCGGAGACTTGGACGGACTCGGACGGAAACACGTGGCTCTATGTCGGTATGCTGGTCGTGTGCCAAGACAAGCCGGGCAAACTCTACCAGCTTGTTGCCAAGGACTACACCAAGGAATCCTCGTGGAAGGAGATTGGTGCGGACGTGGACTTGTCGGGATATCTCCTGAAGGAAAACGCTGCGACAGACCTGCATATAACAAGAGACGGAGAGACGGTCACTCTCGCCCTGTCGAACGATGATGGAGATGTCGGCAGTGACCACGACCTCCCTGCTGCGACAATGGAAAACGCTGGTGTCATGACGGCAGCCGACAAAGGATACCTCAGCAGAGCGCAAGTGGAGGAAGGCAGCTCCTTCTCCATTGACGATACTGACGATGTCCTCTTCCATGTCAAGGAGGGAGAAGGCTCAGCCTACGACATAAGATTGAGCAAGAGCCAAATCTCACCGGACGGTAAGAATTTCGACTTCCCTGCTGCGGACAACGGCACGCTCGCCCTCAAGAGCGACATCACGGATGCCGTGAGCAATCTTCCGTCAGAGGCGATGAACGAATCAGACATCAACGAAATCTGCAAGTAACAAACCCAAGGGCAGCGGTGGCTCTCCGCTTCCGCTGCCCTATTTATAAATAATGTATGACGAAATTTCTGACAGAGAGCGGTATCAAGACGCTCTGGACGAAGATTAAGGCTGGATTCCTCTCGTTGAATGGAGGAACGGTAGATGACGCTTTTACTGTAACAGGTAAGAAAATATCGTTCAAAACTAACACGAACACCACCTCAGACCAACAAGGTGTCAATGTCCATGGTGCTCTTTATGTTTGGGGCGGATTATTAAAAACCACAGGAGTTGTGTCTCATATGAAGACTACAGGTTCTTCCAATGTCTTAATGTCCGACTCTTTAGTTTCGGTTTTCAACAAATTCCGTGTCAATGGCTCTATCGGTGTCAATGTGGCTCCCGGCACACACGACATTGAAGTCAAGACGGACGCACAGATACCTACAGTCCGCACAAACAGAATCATACCGATAGACGATGAGAACTTTATCATCGGAAATGATGACAACGCAGGAACGATTAAGGTGTCTACAGATATGCAGGGGTGGGATTTGGACGGTTTCGATTCCAGTACTATGTCCGAGCCGGATTCCAACTGGAGTATCAACGAAGGTGGTAACGCAAAATTCAGTACATTGACGCTCAACGGCAATCTTTACGTGAATGTCAAGAGTGGAGGTACAACAACGAAATATACCATTGACTTAGCCAAGGCACTCCAACTCGGATTGTTCGTCAAGGCATAAATGAAATTTATTTTACAAACTTATAAAAGCAAAAAACTATGACAAAGTACTTAGACTATGATGGTGTCAGCAAGTTGTGGGGCAAGACCAAGAACCATGTGGCTGGCCAGATCAAGGCAAACGTGACGGACAAAAAGGGTGTGGCGAACGGAATCGCATCCCTTGACGCTAACGGACGTGTGCCAATCGCACAACTCGGCAACCTTGACACACAGGTGTTCATCGTTGTTGAGAAGCTCCCTACATCGGGCATCAAGACAGACAAGATTTATATCGTCAAGGACTCCTCCACCGCAGGAGACCTCTACCAAGAGTATTACTACACAGGCGGAGCGTGGGAGAAACTCGGCACACACCAGCTGCAAGTGGACTGGACTACCCTCAACAACCACATCGCCAACAAGTCGAATCCTCACGGAGTGACAAAAGCGCAGGTCGGCTTGGGCAGTGTGGACAACACAAGCGATGCAGCCAAGCCTGTATCAACGGCACAGGCAACCGCAATCGCAGCTGCCAAGAAAGCTGGTACAGACGCACAGGCGAACATCACCTCACACGCAAACAACAAGTCCAACCCTCATGGAGTGACGAAAGCACAGGTGGGTCTCGGCAACGTTGACAACACCTCTGACGCTGCAAAGCCTGTGTCTACAGCACAGAAGGCTGCGCTGGACTTGAAGGCGGACAAGAATGGTGGTAATGATTTCACAGGCACGCAGACATTTTTCAAAGCCGAAACAGACTATCAAGTGAAAATCGATGGCGAGACTATAGTCTTGACCAAAGGTGAGGGCGATACGACCATCTCCAAGAATGGTATCTCCTTATTTGACGGCTCGGCAACGGAAGCGTTTGCCACGGACGGCTCAACGATTGACACATCGGTCTTCGCCAAGACTACAACCGTCAACTCACAACTCTCAAACAAGGTTGACAAGGTGAGTGGCAAGGGACTATCCACGAACGACTACACCACCACAGAGAAAAACAAGCTCGCTGGCATCCCAGCCGATGCGAACCACACCACCGTTGACGCTGCGCTGAACAACACATCAACCAACCCTGTGCAGAACAAGGCGGTGTACACGGCACTGAGTGGCAAGGTGGACACATCAACATACAACGCAAAGATTTCCGCTCTTGAGAATAAGGACACTGCTCTGTTAAATACAATTGCAGACAAGGCGGACAAGACTCTGCTCAACAGTTATCTTCCGTTGAGCGGTGGTACGTTGAACGGAGACCTCACGGTGAACAAGGCTGCCATTTCCGTCACGGACGGTTCATTTACAGCCAGCGTGACAACAACTGGCATCAAAATGAAGTCAAGTGGTTCGACAGCAGAGAACGTCTATACCTTCCCCGGAAAGAGTGGAACTCTCGCCTTGCAATCCGATGTGGACTTGAAGGTAAACAAGACCGACATCGTAGCCATCACGGACGCAGAGCTTGAAGCTCTCCTCGTCTGACACATACAACAAGGGAGAGGCTCAACCTCTCCCTTTTGGTTTTATTGTTACCTATATCTATTGCCCTACATCAACAAAATCTATAAACAGACAATCCTTGTCCGTCCCATTCCTGATGTTTTCCTGGTTGTGCAGTCTTGCGTAGAGCCACGGACACAGGTCATCCAACACCGCAAGCCATCTCTTCGGGGACTTGAACAGGGAAGTGGTTGAGGAGTACTTGTCATCAAGTGAGATTGTTCGCCCGAAGTCGTATAGCACCTTCCAGTCGTACTTGCGGTTGCCACCGAAGAACTTGACATGAGTGTACATGGAGGAAATCCGCTTGCAGAACTCTGAGAACACTGTCTCCGCCATTGGAGCGTGCTTGGCTCTCTTGAGGATATTGTCCTCCTCTAGTATGACACGGCAGAAGCATCCGCCCATCTTGTCAAGGAAGTAAAGGATATTGTGAACCTTGTCAATGTTGAAATCATAGAGCATACGTCCATGTCTGACTTGGATGTCACCTGTCTTGTCGAACCAGACACGCAGGTCGAAGAGTCTCACTCCTGTAGCATATTGTTGTGCGAGATTGACTCGCTGACATCTCGCCATGAAGGCGAACGGACGCATCCACCATCGCTTCGGGCGCAGATAGCTGAGTGAATTGTGTGAACCTAATATCATATGTATACTTATTTAATATGATGCAAAGGTACTGAATTTTTGTGATTATTTTGTTACCAAAAAGAATTATTGATTTATAAATTATTGTAATACAATACGTTGTGAAATATGTGCCACTAACGGATGCTTAGTGTGCCATTAATTATTACCACCATTGTATTCACAACACAAACATCTGAATATAAGCACGTTATAAATTGAGGTATATGGGTTCTGCTAAGTATATTTGGTGACATTATGGTGTGTATATGGTGTGCTTTTGTTACTGATATGTTACCATTTTGTTACTCAATTTCTTGGAGCGTATCTACTTTTTATATACCTTTGCTGCGGATACTAAAACAATCAAGACATGGGACGTACATTGAAGGTGAAAGAACCTGTCAGACTGAGGGCGAAGACTCTCGCTGACGGAAGCCAATCGCTCTACCTTGACATCTACAAGGACGGAAGGAGGAGATATGAGTTTCTCAAGCTGTATCTACTGCCCGAGTCCGGCAAGGACGCACGGATGGCGAAGGCAAGGAACGAGGCAACGATGAAGGCCGCACAGGCTATCAAGACTCAAAGAATACTTGACATTACTTACGGCAAGGCGAACATGGAATCCTACAACGGTGACATCACGCTCAAGGAACTGTTCGATGTTGTCGGACGGACTAAGGGAGAGGTGACACGGAACTCTATGAGATTGTGCTACAATCATATAAGGAACTGGGCAGGAGACAATGTCAAGGTCAAGTCTGTGGACAGGGAGTTCATCGTTGACGTCATTGACAGACTCAAGGCAACAAGGGGACGGAAGGGAACACTGTCGGACAATACGATAAGTCTGTACATCACTGAACTCAACTCGGTACTCAACTATGCGGTCAAGCACGGAATCATCGGGAAGAATCCCTACACTGAACTTGACAAGGCGGAGAAGGTCAAGGGCAAGTCGGATGAACGCACGTACCTCAGCATCGAAGAGGTCAAGGCTTTCGCTGCCGTGGACAAGCATATCTACACTCGCAATATGTTCCTCTTCTCATGCTTCTGCGGACTGCGCATCTCGGACATACGCTCGCTGAAGTGGGGTGAGCTGCGTGAGGAGACGGACGAGCAGGGACACAGGTGTGTGAGGCTCGTCAAGCGTACCCTCAAGACAGGTGCTCAAGTGGCATTCCGACTCCCGGAAGAGGCTCTCAGATGGCTTCCCGAGCGGACGGATGACAACCCCGATTCTCTTGTGTTCTCTGATGCCCCGGAACGGAAGACAATCTCAAGACACATTCGGGAATTGGCGAATCTGGCGAAAATTCAAAAGGATTTGACGTTTCATTGCGCCCGGCACACGTTCGCTACCCTTATGCTCACGATGGGGGCAGACCTATATACGACATCAAAGTTATTGGGGCATAATCGAATAGCGACAACGGAGATATACGCTAAGATTATTGACAAGAAGAAGGATGATACAGTGTCGCTGCTTGACAACGTGATGTCGTAATTGACGCTGAATGAAGACAAAAGAAAAGGGTCGTATCATTGATTGATACAACCCTTTTATCTGTCTGTTAGACTCTATCTCAGCTCTATCTCAACTCCGAGTGCGTAGGCCAACTTAGACAGGATGTCGAATCCGACTGAGTATTTCCCTGCCTCAATCCTGACGAGGTTGGGGCGAGTGACTCCTGCTGCGTCAGCAAGCTCCTGCTGCGTCATGCCTCGCTGCTGACGGAAACTGCGTATCGCTTGTCCTATGCGCTCACGTTGAACAAGCAGTGACGGCATCGCTATATCGTAATGCTCCTTGCGCAACCAGTCCGCAATCTCTCGCAAGTATGTCGCTATCTTAGTAGCCTTGTCAACGCTCATAGATGTGTCTCCTCGTGCCAGGTTGACCTCCTGTGAGTTGTTGAAGTCGTGCTCACGGAACGTGATTGATATGCCGTTGTCGTTGTCTGTAGCAACCCAGAAGTCTCGCTTCCGGGCAGGCTTGAGTGTGAATCTTTCGTTGTCCATTTTTTTTTACAATTTAGAAATTCCTCAGTGCGCCAGTCGGGCACCATGACGTTCCATACCGCTTGTCAATCTCTGCAAGATAATCCTCTATAGTCTTGTTGACGTCAGACCAGCACTCGGCTATGCGATTGTAGTTGTCATCGTACCAGCCTTGGAAGTCATCAGAGTCAGAGTCAGGTACATCCTCACCGTAATCGTGCATAAGTCCATCTATGTCGTCAATGTCCGTCATCATATTGTAGACACCCAGAGCCGGCAGTCCGGCATCAATCATGTCCTCCTCAATGCGATTCCAATCACGCAGAACAAGCTGGTCATTACTCTCAACATATGAGTCTATATTGCAGTGCAGCTCATGTCGCATAGAGCACAACTTAGATATTAACTCAGCTTGTTCCTCGCTCATTCCGTTCTGCGTTGCTATCTCCTCGTTAGAGAGATTACGCTTAGCTGCCGACTCTCTTCTGTATTCGTATTGTTCTTTTTTTAAGTATGCCATAATTTTTGGTATTTTTATTTTACAAAAGTCTGCGTGGTAAGCCGTTGAAGATGATGGGCAGTGACTCCCAGTTGATTGTCACCCAATTGTCAAAATCTTTTATCTCATCCTCGGTCTTAGGATATGCGCCCTGCCAATCCGACAGGAAGTAACAGGTGCCGTCCTCGTAAGCGACAAAGGATGTCTCGCAATCTTCAGAGTGTGCGATGACAAGATATGCGCCTTCTTCGCTTAACTCTTTAACTTCGTCTATCGTATATTCGATACTCTTACCTGAGCAGTTCTTCTCTGCTAACTCTATTGCGCTCTTAAGATATTCTGTTGTAAGCATAATGTCTGTTTTTAAAATATTTACTTTTATCTTAGTTGTTAATAAGCACTTAACGAGTGTTAACTGAATTAATTGACGATTAATGAAGCTACACGAAATAGTATCTGTTGTCGCCAGTATCGTACATATGTCTCAATCCTGCGAGGTACGCACATATCTTCACATCATCGCACGCTCTTGCGAATCCGTTGAACGCATCGTCACTACTCTCTACGTTGTCTGTATCGTCAATGACAGCAGGGTCTTGACCCTTGTACGTTATCTCATAGTTGTGACCGCATATCTCGTCAGCGTTGTCCTTCTCGTCATCAGCGAGTTCACGTCCGTCTTCTGCGTCAACGATTGTGATGTCCTCATCGTCACACCATTCTACTTCCTGTTCCGCCTTATTCCAGAACTCATCGTTATACTTGTCGCTGTGTACGTACTCATCGTACTCAAGCTCTTTGTAATAGAATTTTGTTGATGTACTTGTAGCGTCTCCATCTGCGCATACAGCGTACTGCTTTCCGTCACTCGTACTGAAGTAGATGTCAGCCCAGACATCGTCATCGTCATCGTCATACTCAAGACCGAGGATGCTAGTTGCTTCTGTCATGTACTCTCCGCAGGAGCCTGCTTCTGCGATGTATCCTGCTGCACTTGTCAAGAGATTGTCACTTGTGTAATCATAATTCTGTACCTTCATGTTGTTCCGCTTGTCCGTGCTGCGGTAGGGCTGAATGATTATTGTTTGTTTTTATTTTTCTGATGCAAAGGTAATGCAAAAAAATGAATGTAACAAATAAAATCCGAGAAAAATGTATTTTATCTGTTACATTTAACTTCTGTTCACAATTGTGGATACCGCACACATTATTATATATAGCGTGTGTGTGCGTGTGCGTATACATTAATTCTTCTTCGACAGTGCAAGCAGTCTGTCTTCGATTGTACGCTGCAACGACTCTTGTGCGCTTAAGTCTATAGACTGCAACGCAGGTACGTTGAACTTGAGCACTTCAATGTAATAGCGACAATAGTCTTTAGCCTCGCAGTTTTCCATTGCGAGTAAAAATTTTTGATAATTCTCAACGGAGAATTGTCTCAGTAACTCACGTAATTCCTTCTTCACAGCATTCTGCTGCCCCGGCTTGCGACCGCCCCCGAGATACTTGTGTCCCTTCCGCAATCTTCCGTCTGATTCTCTGTCTTCTGTCATAACTTTTTACAAAACAAATATATTAACAAATAAAATGATGACGCAAATATAATCAACTATCTTTGCTTCTGATTGATATTTATTAATGTATACATTTAACAATTTGAAAATCAAATAGTTATGATAGGAGCAATTATAGGCGGAGCATTGGCGTTAGGCTCTGCAATCGCTAACGGAATCTCGGGCAACAAGGCTCGCAAGGCTCAGAGAGAGGCTCTTGAGCGACAAAAAAAAGACAACGAAGCGTGGTACAATCGCAAGTACAACGAAGACCCCCTGCAACGTGCTGACGCAGTACGTATGCTGACGATGATGAGCGAGCAGATACGCAATCGCAACAAGGCAGCGAAGGGCAGACAGGCGGTGATGGGGGGCACGGATGACTCTGTGACTGCAACGAGAGAGGCTAACGCTAAGACTACAGCGGACGCTACTGCACAGATTGTCGCAGCGAACGAGGCTCGCAAGGACAACATTGAGCAACAATATCTCGCTAACAAGCGCAATATTGAGCAGGGTGAGCAGCAGCAGAGGGCGCAGGAGGCAGCAGCAGGGGCGAGCACAATCGGCTCTGCGTTGTCAACTGCATCGTCTATAGCTGACACGCTTGACGACATCAAGGGCAAGTCTAAGACAAGTACGACATCATCTAACACAACGCTCAAGGGCAATGTAGACTCAAGCATTGACAAGGGTAATGTACGCATATATGATGACGAGCAGCTCGGCAAGATGGGGACGAGCATAGCATAGGAGGATTGAATATGGAAAATCTTTTACAAAACAAGAAGACTGAGGTCAAGGCTGGCGCAATAGGTCAAGGCATCCGCACAAGCGAGACTAATATGCTCAATGAGCAGACACAACCTCAATCATCAATCAACGTGCAATCAGAGCCGTCCAACACACCGACTCCACAACCTGTCAGTCAGAACCATCAAACAACAAATCAAAGTGTTGGAAATCAGCAAGTTGCGCAACCCCGGGTGATGGAGAAGAGGGAGCGTGGCAACGATGAGATGAAGAAGGCGGATGAGGGCATCGTTGAGGAGAATAAAAAAATTGACAAAAAGAGACTCAAGGATGAGAAGAAGGCGAACGTACGTGCGAAGGCTAGAGCGATTGCTGACGGCAACAAGACTACTAACACGGCACAGGCGCAATCTCAACATCAGCAGACTCAGACAGATGATAGTCTGTCGCAACCTCAACAGAGCGACAACGGCATCAAGGAGGAGGATTATACCTTTACCGAGGACGAGTTGCGGAATGACCCTGACGGCCCATTGTATAATGATGCTCATAGTACTGATACTAAGGAAGATAACACAGAGTCTCAGCCGAGGACGATGTCGTATGTAGATATGTACAAGGCACTCAATCCCGAGGTCGTTGAGACCCCGGAACAGCAGGCTCTGAGGGAGAAAAAGGAGAAGCGTGAGCGCATTGCGAGAAGCATCGCTGACGGACTCAACGCAATTGCACGAATCTATTACGGAAGTAAGGGTGTGGGCATCCCCCACGACCCGAAGACAGACCTCACTAACTCTTATAACGCTCGTCAAGAATTGTTGAAAAAACAATACAAAGAGAACAAGTATGCGTGGCTGAATGGATACCTCAAGGCGCAAGCGTTGGACGAGCAATCACGCAGATATAGCGAGCAACAAGCAGAGACTAAGAGGCACAACAAGACGATGGAGAATCTGAATGACAGGAAGGCAGGACAGTCAGACAGAAGAATGGATCAGAACGACAGAAAGTTGAATATATACGAGAAGAAGATACAGAACGATAAGGATTATAACAATTTAAAACTGGAAATAGAGAAAAAACTGGCAGATGGTCAGATAAAACACTGGGAAGCAATGCAGGCATTAGGCTGGGCAAGATTGCAAGAGGCGAAGCGCAGAGGCAATAACGATAGCAATCTGACAGGAGTGTGGAATACGTTCTTGACGATGATGGACGAAGACCCAACAGCTGAAGAGAAGGTTGACAAGATTATTGAAGATTCGCATGGGGCGATAAAAAAACCTAACAACACGAACATACGCTTTATTGTCGGGAAGTTGCTTGGCTTTGGAAGCTCAACACATCAATCTAAGCCTAAGCTGCATAACGCTCCTTCGAAGACGCAGAACAAGACTTCAACCCGGTCAGCGAGCAAGCCGAAGACGCAGAACAAGCCTGTGCCGAGGCAGCAACAGAACATAAAACAACGTAGCAGGAACTTATAATAAGACGAAATATGGCAGACAGAAAGACTGTTGAGAACAACATCAAAAAACTTTACAATGATGCCGTTGAATACAAGATGTTCAAGGCAGCGACACCGAGTTTTTCAGAATTCCGTCACAGAATGATGGGTGACGGATACCAGAAGTTGGTGTTCGACAACTATAAAAAGGCAGGCATTGACAGTCCTAACTTCAAGGATATCAATGCCTTCCGTGGTGCTTACTCGCTCAATCACACTGACGAGGCAAAGCAACGTGCGATTGACAAGGCGCAGGGAATCGTTGACTTGTCGAAGGATAGACAGAGGTTTGTACAGCTCAACACGCAGAAAATGCTTGACAAAGCGAAGAAGCCTCTGAAGACTAAAGTGGATATGTCGCTCAATGTCAAGAATCCGCTCAAGAACGACAACCTCATCAAAGACCCCGACACAGGTGACCTCTACACGACAGAGGGCGAAAAGTTCGCAGCGACAGACAGATATCTTGTCGGTACTCCCGAGACCGAGGCGGTTAAGGCTCAGAATGCGATTGATATCGAAAATCTTTACAAAAACTTTGACGAGTCAACCGCTAACTTGTCTGACGCAGCTCTGCATGAGATAGGATACAGACCTGACGTCAACGGCTCGTATGACGCATTGAGAGATGAGTTGTACTCTATGTCTCCTGCTGACGCTGCTAAGCGAGTTAAGGAGGATGTTGGCAAGCTGAAGGAGCAAGGACTGACCGACATAGACCCCAATGAAGCAGTAAAAATTTTTAACCAAAATCGGGTTGAAGATGAGTTCTTGCGCAAGAATTACAAGGACGCTTACGAGGACTACATGAGCGGAGCGAATCATTTTGCCTCCGAGTCAGCGCAAGGTACGTGGGGACAGGTTCAGCGACAGGACATGATGGAGCATCTCAACAAGTTCAAGAACGAACGAGAGGCATGGAGACTGTATAATGAGAAGAATAGGCAACAGGCTATCCTTGACAGGGCGAACGCAAATATTTTTGAAAAATTGCAACAGACGGACAAGGAGCGTGAGCGATTCAGACGTGAGCATCCTTTTCTTGCGTTCGCAAGAGACTGGGGACGTGCATCATTAGATATCAGAAGAGGTATGAATGATGAGACAAGGAATGACTTTGCATACACGATGAACGAACGTGCTGCTGCGAACAAGGCAGAAACGAACATCAGAGACATCAACGAGTCTCTGAACTGGCTTCATGGCAATCAAGGCAAGGTCGGCAGAGCGGTGCGAGGAGCGGTGCGAGGTATGAAAAATATTGACACCTATGATTTCGCAGGATTGAGCGCAGCAAGTGATGCAAAAGCCGTCTATAACGCTGCGGACAGGTGGTCAAGGGGTGTAGCTACACCTCAAGACGATGACTTGCTTGCTGCTGTTGTCGTACAGAATGCAATACAGGACGAGCATAGCGATGCGCTCGGGGGTATGTACGGAGCAGGTGTAGGGCTTGCGGAGAACGCACGGTTCATAGCTGCGATGTTCGCCAATCCATTTAACGGAATCGGCAAGGCCGCAGCGAAGAAGGCAGTACAGAACATAGCAAGATGGTCGCTTAAAAAATTCGGAAAAGGCTTGACAAGCAAGATAGCTACAAGCATTGCGAAGTACGGAACGAGAGTCGGCATGGACTTGGTGGAGGCTGGTGTCGGTGCGGAATTGTTCGGGCAGGGCAAGATAATGGCGGACTACATCAACAGACAGACAGGAGATATCAAGAGTGACGGACATGGAGGCTATGTGATTGAGAAGCCGAAGGAGACTCCTTCAGAATCATTGTACAAGGCTCATATGTCTAATGCGATTGAATGGGCATCAGAGATGTGGGGAGAGTATCTTCCCGGCATCGGAGACATAGGCGGTTGGCTCGGCAAGACTGTAGGCAAGGGAGCGAACAAGGCATTCGGGTATGACAAGATTCTGAATTTTTTCAACAAATATCCGACTGAGGCATGGTCGAAGTCATTCCGTCAATTCCAAGAGCGGACGCACTGGGACGGCATGATTGGCGAGTATGCCGAGGAGGTGATGGGCAACATGGCCAACGCCCTGACGGTAGGCGACATGACATGGGATTCCGCTCCCGGTACAGGTGTCTTCAACAAGAAAATCAACACCGACACCTTCCTCTCTGTTGCGCTCATGTGCGGTATCATGAGCGGAGTGAACACGGCAGGATATGCGACATACAGGTATCGTGCAGGCAAGGCTCTTGACAGGGCGGACGCAGCCGGACAGACCGTGCTCGGAGGTAAGTGGGGGTCAATCAAGGACAGGATTGACAACGCTGACGAGCGTGAGACAAGGAGCATTCTTGACGAGGTGAAGAACAACAATGACCTCAACGACACGCAGAAGCGAATCATCTATCATTATGCGATGCAACTTGCTTATTATCACGGCACTAACTTGCAGGACATGAAGAACAAGGCTGAGGGTCGTGACAATGCAAGACAGAACGCATACGGAGAAGGTCGTGCAGCTCAAGGTGAGGACAAGCATGAGGCTCAGAGCGAATTGAAGGCGAAGACCGCATCGCTTGCACAGCTGCTCGGTGTCAGCGAGGAGGAGCTGAGCAACATGAGTGACGAGCAACTTGAGTCACTGACAGGCGAGGATGACGATACCGACAATGCAATCTATGATTATCAGATGAGCCGTGCGAGGATGCAGGGTGTTGAGGACGAGGCGAAGGACAATGCCGACAACGCTGCAGCAGAGGCAGAGACAAGGGTCGGTCAGATGACTGACAAGAGCACCGACACCGTGCGCCCTGCGAAGATGGCAGGAGCGCAAGGCGAGGAGGACAGAGAGGTGTATATTGTCAGCGGTGACCTTGAGACTCATGAGGACGGCTCTATTGACAAGAGCAACAGCAGCGGAATGATACTCTATTACGACCCTCAGACTGGGCAGATAGAGCATGGTGACGCAAGTATGTTTACCGAGGTTGGCGAGGCGAGACCAGCCAGCGAGGTGATGGACGAGGAGGCAAACGCTGCGAGACAGAGAGTGCTTGCCGACAACAAGGCTGAGACTGACGGCATCGTGAGGGTCGGCTCAACGTACCACGTCCTTGGCGAGGATGGTCAGACACATGAGTACAGGGTCTTGTCACAGAACGAGGACGGCACAGTCAACGTGAGCGTAGACGGCACACAGATAACATCAACGATTGAGCAGTTGCAAGAGCTGCGCAATCAGTCTGACGAGGCTCGCAATCAAGCGCAAGTCAACGATGACGTGCGAAGTGACGAGGAGCCAGTGAGTCCTGACGAGGGCAACACATCCGTTGAAGACAAGACTACAGAGGAGACCGCTCCTGCTGAGGACAATATGCCTTATGAGAGCATCGTCAATCAGCAGACAGGCAGAGTTGTGCCTGTGACTGTTGAGGACGAGGATGGCGCACCCCGGTTCAGCGATGCGCAGGGAGTCTTCTTGTACAACGGCAAAGAGAAGGGAAACGCAAACGACAGACTCGGCATCATTGTCGTTGACAGGGACGGCAACACGACAAAGTATATTGTCAAGCGCAAGTATGTGTCCACGGACGGTTCGATGAGCCTTGACGATTACAAGGAGTATCGTTCGCCTGTTGCTCCTGTTGAGGACAACACTACCGAGGAGACCGCTCCTGTTGACAACAACACTGAGACTCCTGCCATTGACGAGACACAACCGACATCCGATGAGACACAGGCTCCGACCGCCACCGATGAGGCTCAGCCTGCAACAGGCACTGAGCCACCTGCCGAATCCGTGACACTCCGTGACGGCACGACTGTGTCAATGCGTGAGGACGGCAATCCTGCCTACGAGCAGATGACTCCCGAGCAGGGTGCGGACTTCTATCGTGACGAGTTCGGTGAAGATGCAAGACAAGTGCTTGAGGACGAGGTGAAGGCTGCCGAGGATGCGCTCAACAAGGCAAAGGAGACAAAGGTAGAGGGCGCAAACTTCAAGGAGAAGAAGGCTGCGCAGGAAGCGAAAGCGGATGCGGTGAAGAGAGTGCAACTGGAATATGACACGAAGAAGGCATTCCTTGACAGTTTCAACGACAACAAGTACGAGACAAGAGAAGAAGGTCGTGTCGTGAGTGACGAGGAACGTGCAGAGTTGGTGAATCAGAACACGGTTGACGACAACGTTGCCGACATCATCATGGGCAAGGGTGTGCGCAAGACCTTGCAGAAGATTGCCGACATGATGGGAGTCAAACTTGTGTTCCTCCAGACTGCCGATACCAACGGATGGTTCGACCAGAAGAGCAACACAATCTATGTCGCTCTTGATGCGGACAAGGCTCTTTCTTCCGTCTTCGGTCATGAGATGACGCATGAGATTAAGGCGCACAACGATGAGGCTTATCAGAGTCTCAAGGATGTGTGCAAGAAGTTGATTGCGAATGCTGAAGGCAACTTCGACAATCTTGTCATGATGAAGCGAGTGTCATATGCCAAGCAAGGTGTTGTCCTGTCTGTTGAGGATGCCGAGGAGGAAGTTGTCGCAGATGCAATCGGTGGCACGATTAACAACCTTGACCTTGCCAAGAGCATTGCCTTCCGCTTGAGCCATCCAGTGCTTGCCCATATACAGAATGTGCTGACACGGATATTGGGCAAGCTCGGCTTGACATCACCTCTGTATGAGAAATTCCGGGATGTGCGTGACACCATCGCACAGGCATACGTGGACACCATGCCGAAGGAGGAGGTTGAGGCTGAAGAGGAGGCTCAGAACAACGGCAACAGTTTCTCCCTCCGCTTGCAGTCTGCCATTGACGAGACGGAGAGGGAGCCTTCTGACGCCCAGAAGGAGTCGGGCAACTACAAGAAGGGTCATGTGAAGTTCGGTGGCTACGACTTCACGATAGAGAATCCGAAAGGCTCTTACCGCTCGGGCAGGGATGCTGACGGCAAGGAGTGGAAGCAGAAGATGAACGACACCTACGGCTACATCCGTGGCACGTACGGCAAGGATGGTGACCATCTTGATATGTTCATCAACGACAAGGCCGACCTTGACAACTGGAACGGCAACGTGTATGTGGTAGACCAAGTGAACAAGGACGGCTCGTTTGACGAGCACAAGGTGATGTACGGCTTCGACTCCGAGGAGGATGCCAAGAAGGCTTATCTCTCCAACTACGAGAAGGGTTGGCAGGGTCTCGGCAACATCACAGGTGTGAGCAAGGATGCCTTCGACAAGTGGCTTGACTCAAGCAGCAGGAAGACCAAGCCTTTCGCTGAGTACTCGGGTGTAAAGAACGAACAAGCGCAGTCGGAGGAAACGGACTTGAAACCTGTTGGTGTTGGTGCTTTCGGTAATATCTACAATCAGTTTAGGGGAAAGGCTAAGGCTGCTATCAAGTTCTTGAAAAAACTGGGTAGTGGTGAGGCTGTTGCTGCACTTCATCATCATTCCATTGGGGATATATCTCTTGTTTGGGGTGATAAGAAAACAGGTCTTGCAAAGATATTGAAAAAGCATCCTGAGGTTGTTGGTAATTTGCAGTCTATCATTGATAAAATGGATGTAGTGCAAGAAAGCGATAATCGAATAAAGTTAGAATCTCCTACACACTTTGCTGTTATAAGTAGAGAATATAAGGGAGAACCAAGAGAAAATTGGTTGTTAACGGCTTACGAAAAAAGAGACTCCTTGGAAAATGGCAAGAGTATGGACACTGCCACAACTTCGTTGGGAGATGACACAGCTCTCTCCCAATCCAAGGAATCATCTGCAAATATATCCAATTCCTCTGAAACCTCCAAGGAAAAAGGCGAGAAATTCTCGCTGAGGGAGGACAAGCAAAAGCAATTGGACATTATCAATGTGACTAATCCTATGCTTGATGATTACCACACAGGCATTCGTAATGTGGAAGACATCAAGACCTTTGCCGAAGCGATGGATGAAGCTCGCAAAGATGCAGAGAAGTACGAATATGATGAATGGTCATCGTACCCGGATGAAGACAATGAGATGTTGCAAGATGCGCTGAATAGTGGTGTGATTACCATTTATAGCAGTAAGCCTATCGTGAATGGCAACTTCGTTACACCTTCTCGTATGCAAGCGGAAGACTATGCTGGAGGCAGAGGCAATAAAGTGTATGAGAAGACCGTACCTGTCACTGATGTGGCTTGGATAAATGTTGAAGAAGGGCAGTATGCCAAAGTACCATTTGTAAACGACACCAAATCTGAAAGAATAGAGAAACTACGCAAGAGCAAACCTGTTGAAATTACCGGAAAAGAAATAACTCCTTCCGATGATTTGAAACAATATAAAAAGAACGCTTTGGAATATGGTAAAACCTTGCGTGGTATGTATACAAATGAAGATACAGGGGAAACTATAGCCTTGACAGGAGGTAATAGTCGTGGTGGTTTAAGAGAAATTCTTCAGCATGATTATAAAGATGTTGCTCACTTACAAAGTATCGCAGCAATTCCACAAATAATCGAAAAATCAATTTACATTGATACCCTTCCAAATGAAGATGTAAAAAGATATCCGGGTGTAAAAGACTTCAAATACTATGTATGCGGTCTGAATATAGGTGGAACTGATTATACAGTAAAAGCTGTAATAGCAGAGCAAAATAATGGTGAACGATATTATGACCACCGACTGACGGAAATAGAAAAAGGTAAATTATTATCCATTTTGCCAACAATACAAAAAGCTGGAATGGACGATAATCTACCTAATTCTTTCCGCAAAGATAAGCGATTGTTGTCAATTCTCCAAATAAATAGTGGAGAAAGTGATAAAAAGTTCTCTCTCCGCCAAAGCTATGATGACCGACTTTCGGACTGGAAGAAGCGGAACGGACTCGCCCCGGACGAGAAGCCGATGGACAAGCCTGTGCGTGGTCAGAACGAGAGCATCGGTGACTTCATGGTGAGGATGGCTGACTATGCCAAGAACGCAGCCTTGTGGAAGACCGCCCCGAGACCGAGCGGATACAGGGAGGCTCTTGAGCAGTGGAAGAAGGACAACGGCATCCCTGCAGACGAGTTCCGCCCGGCTATTCCACGGAAGGCGGACTATGCCACGGATGACGAATACCAAAAGGCGAGAGACCAGTACAAGCAGGAGATGGACAAGTGGAAGGGTGCCCCCAAGGCATCCGACTACGACCTGTCCGTTGACCTTGACGGCATGGCTGGCAAGCTGACGGCAATCGCCTCCGCCATGCTCAACCAGCGCAGTTTCGACCGACAGACCATTGAAGGCATCACGGACATGGTGAAGACCATGCTCGCACTCGGTTGGGGAGACCGGATGACAAGAGGAAAGATTGGCAACTTGCTTGTGCAGCTCAAGAGGATGAACGGCAACACCGCCAATGCCAAGGAGGTGATAAACGAAACCATGGGCATTCTTGCCGACAACTACATCAAGAACCTTGAGGCTGCCTACAAGAAGATGACGAGCAACAAGGGTGTGCGCAAGGATGACACAGGTGTCATAAGAATCGGCTCTCTTGACGCTGAGGGACAAGCCATCATTGACGAGCACAACAAGGTTCTCGCCATGAGTGACGCAGACATCGCCCAAAGGGAGGGGGATTTGCTTGATGCCTTGACGAACGGAACGATGAACGACACTCTCGCCAATGCGAGACTTGAAGGCATCAGACTCGCCAAATTGTACCGAAGCACCATCTCCACGGCAAATGCTGACATTGACACTCTGACCAAACAGATAAGGTCGTTGAGCGAGAAGAAGAACAAGACAAAGGCTGAGCGTGAGTTGCTACAGTCACTCAAGAGTGCTTTGACCTCAGTCAAGATAGACAAGGCACGTATGTATCTTGATATGCTTGGCGAGATGGGAGCAGATGTGAGGCAGTCAAAGGAGGGTGCGAAGAAATTCCGTGAGAATGTGAAGAAGCACCGCAACCATATCCTCGGATTGGCGGAGGAAGACATGGAGGGAATGGATGCCACAGAGTTGTCAACCGACAACTGGAAGAAGAAGTTCTGGAACAACCCAATCGTCAGAACAGTCATGGCACCGACCACAACCTTTGAGCAGATGCTCAAGTTTTTCGGTATGCACAAGAATGTGAACGGAGAAGGACGCTTGTACAACTACTTCATGCAGAAATGGCATGATGCAGCTGACGAACAACAGGTATACAACGAGGCGAACCGCAAGGCTCTTGATGACAAGGTGAAGGAGTTGTTCGGGAAATATTCGTTCATTGACCTTGTAGGCAAGGAGAGCAAGGAGTTTCCCGGAATGGACATTGAGGTGTATGACCTTGGCAACACGACCGACCCGAACAATCCGAACAAGCGGAAAGTCCACCTCAAGCAAGGACAGATGCTCTATATCTATCTTGTAAACAAGGAAGCGGACGGAGCGATGAAGTTGAGGGCGATGGGCATCACCGAGCAGGATGTAGACGATATAGAGAATAGGATTCACCCCAAGATGAAGGAACTTGGAGACTGGCTTCAGCAGGAATACTTGCCCGAGTGCCAGCGCAGATACCAAGAGACCCACATGAAGTACTTCGGTGCTCCCATGGCTGAAGTGGAGAACTACTTCCCATTGGTCATCAACCCCAATGCAAGACGGCAGGCAATGGATGTCAGCGACCAGAACGCTGGCAACACGCAGTTGTCTGGACTGACCACGGGAGCCATCGTCACCCGAAGAGTGAACACTACACCGTTGGACATCGAGAATGCCGACGCTCTTGCCGTGGCATGGTCTCACTTGGACGAAATGGAGGAATGGTCTGCCATGCTCCCGTTCCGTCAGGACATCAACACACTGCTCTCCTTCAAGAAGTTCAGAAACCAAGTGAAGAACTTGTCATCCATGGCATATGGCAATGGGGAAGAACTTTGGAAAAATTTCGTTGCCGTGAGTCAGATTGCAGCAGGAACATACGATGCCAAGACTGCAGGAAAGGAGTATGACAGAATCGTGCAGAAAGCTATCGGCCTTGTCGCAATGGCGAAGATATCCGGACGCTTATGGACAGCGTTCAAGCAAACGTTGTCCGCTCCGGCATTCCTCCCCGATGTGGGTGTAATCGGCCTTCCTCAATATCTGTGGAACACTGTCACCTTCCCAATGACATTCGTATGGGCGAAAAAGAATCTCCCATTGTTCCGCAAGCGTATTGACTCTCTGACGGCAGGAGACCCACGAATCAAGGCTACCTTGGACTCTTTCGGCAAGCAGAAGAGTAAATTCTTGAAATTCGCACAATTCGGCATGATGCCCAACATTGGTATTGACGCATTGACCTGTGCTGTTGGTGCGAAGACCGTGTATGACGTATGGAAGAGCAAGTTGCTCAGACAAGGGTATCCGGAAGCGAGAGCTGAGGAGAAGGCTGCGCTCAAGGCATCACTGGCATACAACAAATCACAGCAGTCTTCTGAGGGCGCATTCATGTCAACCATGCAGGTGGACAGAACCTACCTTGCAGCAACCATGTCACTCTTCAAGAACTCCAACTACGCCTATGGCCGGAACATCATAGAAGCAGCGAGAGGACTGGCCAACTCGTGGCAGTTCTGGGGCAAGCACAGAAAAGCCATCATCGCATCCATGACCGCACAGATTCAAGCCGAGGAAGGCTTCGATGAGGGCACGGCAAGGAAGATAGCGACCAGCGCATACAACAATGCCAAATGGCACAACATTGGAGTGCTTGCCACCTATGGGGCAATACTCCCAATTCTGTGGTCACTCGGTGGAAATATGTTGTATCTGCTGATGGGTGATGACGATGACAAGAAGAAGCATATGCTTGAAGAGGCTGCGTGGAAGGGAACTCTCACATCGCTTACTGATGACTATGCCATTCCGTTCGCAAGCAACATCATCAACGCAGGAATCTATTCCGATGAGGAAGGAGTACACTTCAACTTCGACAGCATGAAGAACCAGAATCTTTATGTGAATCCTACAAAGTCTGACATCGCCAACATCTTGAACAGTATGGCATACGGCAACATGAAAGAGGCAGGATACGGAGGCAGTCTCCTTCTCGCACAAGCCTTCATGGGATTCAACCCGGCAACACTCGGCAACATCATGCAGGCCTTCTTGGAGAGGAATGTCAAGGACAGCAATAGGAATGAAGTATTCTTGGCAGAGTTCCTCAACGCACCCGAGTCGAATATCAGAGACCTCCACATGGACAGGCTTGGACTCAACAGCAAGGATGGGAATGGAAACGATGTTGAGACTGTGGCGGAACAATACGCTTCCAGACAGGTGCTCAGAAATCAAGGGCTGGTAGGACTCTACGACCTTGTAACACTTAAGGAAAACGGTGATGCGATAAAGAAGTACCAAGACAGATTTGAGAAGAGGATCCAAGAGTATATTGACAACCTTGACGCAAAAGACCCTGCGAAGATGAAGGAAGTGTTCGACAGGAGCAAAGACCCGAAGATGCGTGAGATGATAGCCAAGGCTGAGGAGAAGAAGGCGAAGGCTGAACTGGGAGAAGAGGAGAAGAAGCCGAAAGCAGAGAAGCCTGAGCATGAGCAAGTCTACGACTCCCTCCGCACCTACGATGACATGATTGACGAGGTGGCTCTCAAGAGCAAGAACAAACGTCTGCGTGACAAGTATGCTTCGATGGATGATGAGTACAAAAAAATCAACAGCACCAATGAGTTCAAAGCTACGAGATTCCTCAACGAGCACAAAGACTTCAAGGCATACAGGCAACTGATGAGCGACAACAGTTCTACCTCAAAGGACATCAACGACCTCAAGAAGAAGATGGCCACAAGCGATGCCGACAAGAGAACTGAAATCATGGACAAGATACGCAATCTGCGCAACAAATACATGGAGAAGCAGAGCAAGGTACGTTAACAGATAAAAGATGGGCAGAGTCAAATCTGCCTATCTTTGTCTAATTAAATGCATTTAACTGATTATGGTCAAGACTAAGAACAAACCTAAGTTGTTACCGCTGAGCAGCGTTGTGGATGCGGAAGACTTGGACAGCGTGAAGGCTTCCTTCTGCAAGGACTCTCCTTATGACAGAGCCTACAACGTGTTGTTTGAGGCTCAACGCTATTACGACAACATGGCCGACTTCCGCAGGGAGCGTGAGCGGAACAAGCGGTACAACTACGGAAAGCAATGGAGCGACATCATAGAGATACGTGAGCGTTGCAGGACGAGGCGCATCACTGAGGAGGAATACATCAAGGAGCAGGGCAATGTTCCGTTGAAGAACAACCTCATCAGAAGACTCGTCAAGAACGTGCTGGGCGTGTACCGCTCCCAGAGCAAGGAGCCGACTTGCACCGCCCGGGACAAGGACGAGCAGAAGTATGGCGAGACGATGAGCGTTGTGCTGCAGTACAACAGACAGATGAACCGCATGAGCGAGCTGGACGCACGGACTATGGAGGAGTTCCTCATATCTGGAGCTGCGATACAGAAGAAGAAATGGGGATGGAAGCACAACCGACTGGATTGCTGGACGGACTATGTGTCACCGAACAACTTCTTTATCGGGAACAACATGAAGGACTTCCGTGGTTGGGATGCCAACTGCATGGGCGAGATTCACGATGTGACATTCGGAAACCTGTTGGAGAACTTCGCAAGCAGCCCTGCCGATGTCAAGAGACTGAAGGAGATATACTCCCAGCAAGCATACCGGGAGCGCATAGCCGACAACTGTCAGAAGTTCGGTTACTACGAGCCGAAGAACCTAGATTTCTTCTCCCCGAGCAACCCATCCCTGTGCAGGGTCATAGAGGTGTGGCGAAAGGAGAGCAAGCAGAGATATCTGTGCCACGACCCGAACAATGGCGATGTGTACAAGATAGAGGTTGAAGACAAGAAGAGACTTGTGGACGAGGAGAACGAGGACAGACGGCAGCGTGGACTCGCAGCCGGAATGACGGAGTCGGACATCCCATACATCCAAGCGAGATGGATTATGGATGACTACTGGTACTTTTACTATTTGTCCCCCTTCGGTGATATCCTCCGTGAGGGAGAGACTCCATATGCACATGGAGAGCATCCCTATGTGTTCAAGTTCTATCCGTTCATTGATGGAGAGATACACTCGTTCGTCAATGATGTGATAGACCAGCAGCGGTATGTGAACCGACTCATCACGATGTATGACTTCATCATGAGGGCGAGTGCCAAGGGTGTGCTCCTCTGCCCTGACGATGTCCTCCCGGACGACATGACATGGGACGATGTGGCGGACGAATGGGCGAGGTATAACGGCATCGTAAGATACAAGGCGAAGTCACACGGAAAAGTGCCTGTACAGGTGGCGAACAACTCAACCACCATCGGCATCCAAGATTTGCTACAATACCAGCTGAAGTTCTTTGAGGACATATCCGGAGTGAATGGAGCGTTGCAGGGCAAGGCTGGATTCTCGGGTACAAGCGGAAGCCTTTATGCCCAGCAGACACAGAATGCCACCATGTCGTTGCTTGACATACTTGAGACCTTCTCCCAGTTCGTCATTGACGGAGCGTACAAGGATGTCAAGAATATGCAGCAGTACTACGACTCCAAGCGTATGTTCAACATCGTTGGGCGAGCAGGGCAGATTGTGGAGTACGACCCGAAGAAAATCCGTGACGTGGAATTCGACATCAACATCACCGAGTCCACCGCAACACCAGCCTACAGGCAGATGGCGAACGACTTTCTCATGCAGTTGTGGCAAGCACAGGCAATCAGCCTTGAGCAGCTTCTTCAAGTCGGAGACTTCCCATTCGGAGACGAGTTGCTTCAGTCTGTCAAGTCGCAGCAGGAGGACATCCAGAAAGGACGGGTTCCGCAGGGCATATCGCCCGAGCTTCAGCAACAGGTGGCTGAGCAGTCGCAGACCAGCCCCAAGGCGCAAGCCATGCTTCAGCAGATGATGAGCGGACAGGGAGTCAGACAACAAGAACAAGAAGCACCATTAGCAGGAGAATAAGATATGATAGCAGAACAGAAAGACAACAAGGACTGGCAAGGGCCGTCCGCAGAGAGCACCGATGACATCGGTAATGGAAACCTCAACGGTATCGCAACCGAGAGCCAAGGAAGGGATGACATCCCGGATTTGTACGAGAAGGACATCCTTGGCAAGGTGAACAAGCGCAACGAGGATTCGATATGGAAGCGTGGTCACGAAAAGCGAACCAAGCACCGTGAAGACGAGTAGAAATGAGAAAGTGTTATGGTTTACGATTTGTAAGCTATAACATTTTTTATCACTTACGATTCGTGGAACTATTGCACGTTAGCTTCCTTTTGTATAAATTTGCGCCACTATTAACTTTTAAACTAAACAATTATGACAAGAAACGAAAATGAAGACCGCAAAGGTAGCGGTATGCCTACACTCTGCGAGAGAAACATTTGGACATTCTATGAATGGGCAGCAATCATTGCCCCAATCGTCTTGATGGTGACCCATTGGGGAATTTTCTACGTGTTCAGCCAGAACAGCCATGAGCTGATGCAATATTCCAAGTCGAACGAAATATGCATCGCATGGATGTATTCCATCATGTTTCTGTTCGCCCCATTGATGCTCATCCCTGCCAACTACTTCTTCAAGTGGTGCAGTCTGTTCCGTATTCCGTTCTTCTACTTCATCTTCATCAATGTGGAGCGTGTTTATTACGGCTCTTGGTTCTGTACGAACGAAATGGTGAACACGCACTACATCCTCATTTTCTGCATTATGGCTGTATATGCTTTTGACCTTATGGAGATGTATCTGAGGAATCGTGTAAAGGTGAACGCATGGCTGTCTAATATATTCAGATGTGATGATGAATTGACAGACGAGGAGAAGGAGGAAGAGAAGGATGGACATTAAGGAGAAGTACTTGTTCAACGCACTTGGAAGATTCAAAGAAATGGTCGCCAATGGAGAGTGTTCCAAGCAGGACATCGCCTATTGGTGCGGAGTGTCGGGTTATGAACTAGACCGTAGGGGAGCCAGTGCTGGCGAGAGCGGATGGGTGACCAAGAGCGAGGCATCGAAGATGATGAACGTGAGCACGTCAACCTTCGACAGGATAGTGCTTTCGGGCGGTCTCCCGAGGGGAAAGAAAGTGTACCGGGAGAAGGCTCTCAGATGGAAGCGTGAGGATGTTGAGCAATGTAAGCGGATGATGATGCTCAAGTCAAGTCATTGACGAACAAATAGATAATATTCAAGGTTGAGTAACGTTGTGTTGCCCAACCTTTTTTATTTTACCTTTGCTTGCGTGATATCACATGAGTGAATTAACGTATTGTCTAATTTTTAAAACGCAAAGCAATGGATATGCAAGCAAAAGAAATCGTGGAGAAGAAAGTCTACGAGGACGGAAAGCATGAGTATGCGAGCCGTGGAACAGGCAACGCAGGCTTGACCTTGGGCATCATCGGTACTGCCCTTGGCGCAGGTGCGTTGTGGGGAAGAGGCAATGGCTTCTTCGGTCTCGGTGGTGGTAACACCATGCCCGAGAATGTGAACATCAACATGACAAGAGAGGCTTTGGGCCTTGGCAACGGAACCACATCACCTACCGCCTTCCAAGCATGGGAGAAGAGTTGTGACGATGCTGTTGAGTTGACCAACACAATCTGGAGGCTGAAACTCGGCACGATGGAACAGTTGGCGAATGTCCGGGAGAAGGACGTGAGCGAGAAGTTCAGCCTGTACAAGTCACAGATTGACGCAGACTTCGGTCTGTACAAGGCAGGGCGAGACCAGTTCGACATTCTCAACGAGAAGCTCAACAACAAGTTCAACGAGCTGGACAAGAAGGTTGCGGTGATGGAAGCCGTGCGCCCATATCAGGACGCACTCCTCAAGGGTGAAATCGGCAGCGCATTCGCAAGTGCCGTCAACTACACCGACCGCAAGACTTGCCGTTGCATCTATGGAGAGTTGGTGCTTCCGTCAACCCCGACAGTGACAGGGTATCAGAGCGCAAACCCTTTCGGGTGCAATTGCAATCGTCAGAGCCAAACGACTCCGTCAGCGTAAAGGCGAAGCCAAGACGAGGCAAGAGAAAGAAATGAGAAGGAGGTTGGGGATTGAGCCATGGTGAGACCCTTCCCCCTTCTCCGTTTATCAACCGACAAAACAAAGAACAACATGAATTTCAGTGGATACGACCCTGTATTGCAGCCATCGTCATTCCAGCAACCGGACTTGGGGAAGGCTACACAGGAGATGCAACAGAAGTTGCAACAATTGCAGCAACACGGATATCAAGTCCAGCCAGTGAGTCCGACACCTGTATGGGACGAGATAGACAGAATAACACGCTCGTTGAGCGAGAAGGAGTTCAGCTATCTGAACCAAGACAAGGAGTTTGCGAAGAGCCAAGGAATCGTGGAGGGAATCCTCACTCGGGAATACCTCAAGGTGATGCGCCCTATCGTGGAGCAGACCACGGACGGCAAGGAGGCTCTGAAGAGACACCTGTCCATCTTGCAGGACAAGGTGAAGGAAGCTCGCAACCAGAGTGACAAGCGAGACGCACTCTTCTCCGACTACATGACCAACCACAGTGACATGACATTCGATGACTACTTGAAGATGAAAGGGATGAAGAAATGAACATCACGGAACTGAAGAAGAAACTTCTTGACTCTGCCGACTTCTGGGTGGAGCAGAGAATAGACGATTTAGTTGAGCGCAACCCGAGGATGTCGGTTGCGTCCGTATATCTGAAGAGAGGTGCGAGGAACTGGTTGTCTAATGAACGTGACACCATCTCCAAGGCGATGGACGGAGTGTCCTTGTTCATTGCAGATGGAGACGGCAACGTGAACACCGACACCCTTTTTGAAGACTTGCTAAGTCTGTTCACCGGCATGGAGGAGATGCCCTACGACTACGGAATGGTGAGTGGAACAATCGGAAAGGGAAAGATAAGGATTGACATACCGGACAACATCCTTACCAACATTCTGTTCGGGAACAGTGATGCCGTCACGATAACGAGCGATGACATCAAAGAACTTAAAGAACTCATAAAATAAGAAGACTATGGAACTGGAAAGAATCATAATGGACAATGTGCATGGACTTGACGCAAACCAGATGAGGATGCTTGCGAGGAAGATTGAATGCTTCGTGGATGCCCATGCGAGTGACGAGGACAAGTACTGTCTGCTCAAGGCGGTGTATGGTGTGATTAGCGGAGGCCACTACGACAAGGACTTCGCCATGCATGACATCGGCAATATGCACTATGACGATGCTAACGGTATACGGCACAGTGCCCCCTTCTTCACGGACTCGGAGGTACAGGAGATGTTCTCCCGTCACATGGACGAGTTGTCCGACTACACAATCTACGACTTTGCGGTGACGCTGAACATGGTGTGGAGCGACAACAACAGGACCCTGTGCAAGTATGCCAAGGACGGAAACGAGCGCAAGGCGATGGCGGAGGAAATGTCCGTTGAATATCTGTGCGACCAAGACGCACCGCATCCACACAACAAAATATGGATGTACATTAACGGATAAACGAATGAAAGTTCTTGATGTCATTACCTTTGCCCAATAATAAAATAAAGATAATGACACCCAACGTAAAGGAAAACATACAATACGGAACAGCGATTACCATGGTTGGCAGTGGTATAGTGCTCGCATTCTTGTGTTTCTTCCTGAACAAGTACAACATAACAGACGGTGTGCTTTGGTATATGAGCCAAGCACTCGTCTTCTGTGGGGCGGTGTTCGGATTCAACCTCTACATGAAGTCACGCTTGGGCGAGATGGAGTCAAGGTTGAAAGACATTGTCAAGAGTATGTTTAACGACAAGAAGGAAGATGGAAATAAGAATTGACAGAGCTTGGAAGAAGCCGGGATACACCATCAGCAGAGTGTATGTTGATGGGGAGTTGTTTGGCTGCAATTGCCTTGAGGATACCGACAGAGGACTGAAGCAAGGCATGAGCGTCAAGGAAGTGTGCGCCAAGAAGCAATACGGACAGACCGCCATACCCTCTGGAACGTACAACGTGGTGATAACCTATTCACCAAGGTTCAAGAAGAACCTTCCGCTGCTTGAGAACGTGACAGGGTTCGCAGGAATCCGCATCCATCCAGGCAACACGGCAAAGGACACGGAAGGTTGTCTTCTGTTTGGCAAGAATAGCAAGCCGGGGTTCGTAGGGAACAGCCGTTATTGGACTGACCTGATAGTGGAAAAAATATCCGCAGCACTCAAGGCTGGGGACAAGGTTATGATAAAAATAGGCTGACATGAGGAACGACAACATGAAGGAATGGCTCTGGGATATCTTCATCTTCACGATGATAACGCTCGCAGCTCTTGCGATGCTCTCGTCATGCAGGACGAAGTATGTGACCGTGCCCGAGTACCGCACGCAGTATGTGGTGAAGGGGGACACCTTGTGGATGAAGGACTCCATCCTTGTCCACGACTCGGCAAGCGTGGAGATTGTCGGTGACACAGTCAAGACCTACAAATTCCTATATAAGGACAGATATAAATACATTTATCGAAATAAAGTTGACACGACCATCGTGAGGGACAGCATTCCTTACGCTGTGCCTGTCAAGGTGACGAAAGAAAAGAACGTGGGGAGATGGTGGATTGCCATCGCCTTGATATTCTTCCTCACATCAACATTGTTGACTGGTATTATAGTTTATCGAACGAAAAGATAATATTACTGAGTTTTGATTGTTTATAGATTATTGTTTGGAGTTACTTAATTTGTGTAAATCTTTGGAAGAAGGGACATCCGTGAGGACATCCCTTCTTTTTTTGTCAGAACCATCGTGGTACGATGCGCACAGTCCCCGGCTTCAAGTGCCTTGAGTATTCCTCCAGTTTCTGCTGCGCATCCGAATAGACTGCGGTGAATTGCTCGACACCAGAAGGGTAGACGATTGTAAGCCATGATGCCAGCACCTTGTTGGTGATGTAGACAACGATGTTGTTGAAGATTGGCTTGGCATACCGCATGGCGAAGGATTCCGGGAGGAATACGGACAAAGTGTAGTCACTCTTCTCCTGTGGGTTGCCTTGGCATTCATTCCAGTCGTTGTTGAGAGAATCCACCTCATCGTCCTTCATGAACCTTGCGAGCGTGGCATTGCAGTCTGTGACGGCTTGGTCAAGGAGCCGTGCGGTGATGTCTATATTGCCCGACTCGCACAGGTCGTAGATGTTGTGCTTGAGTTCTGCCGTGATGCCCTCCCCTGCAAGCGCATGGGCGTAGGTATAGGCGGTCTGCTTGATGTCGTGATAAGCCTCGTCCTTGTTGATGGTCATCACCAGTTGTTTGTATCTCGGACACTCACACTTGGCATCGTACAAGGAGATTCCGTTATTTCGCACCGGGCGGTTGCGTTGCCCGACTGCTCCGACAATCAAGGCGAGGTCTGACTGTGCGTTCTGCATGAATACTTCCGCATCCTCCTTGCTTGACAACTCAAGCCACTTGGATGTTGTATAGTTCGCACAAAAGTACAAGGCTCTGTCGTCTAGATTCAATGTTCCGTCCTTCCAATTCTCGGGCATGGTCAGCGTGAGTTCTATGCCCTCGTAGAGCGAAAGCTCCGCCAGCTGCAAGTATTCCGCCAGAGCCGACCGAAGGCTCTCAACCGACTCGTCATAAAACCGCATCAGCATTTCGGAGTCGCTTTCCGTTGCAACAATTTTGAGGTATTCTGGTTGAGGATTCTGCTCCGTTCCACTCTTTCGTGCTGCGAGATATGAAGTTGCCTTCATCACCTCTCGCAACACTTCCTTTTTTTTGATGAGAATTTTCTTTTCCATATTGTATATACTATCTAAGTTTGTTCTGCCATCTTTCCTGTATGTCTGACGAGAATCCGCTGATGGACTCCTCCACTGCGAGCGAGCCTGTGAGTGCGACCCGAAAGTACTTGTATGGAGAACCTGCAATGCCACGTAGGTATTTGTCAACACTTGTTGCGATGGGGATCCAGTTGAACAGGTCGTTGCTCGCATAGAGTACAATGCCACACTTTCCCGGCTTGTTGCGGAAGTATCCACGGACGATGGTAGTGAGCATTGTCTTGAAGTGCTCGGGCGAGCCGAAGACAAGCGGTCTTGTGCAGACGAGATATCTTGTGTCCTCGGAAGGCTCGTCATTATGTATGTTCTTTATTTTGCCGTCCTTGGTCACCACATAGGAGTCTGGGTAGAGATTGACGTTGTACTTGAAGTCGCACTCCATTGCCCCCCACATCTTGGAACGGAAGGAGAACACGAAGGCGTAGTCAACGTTGTTGTTGTAGAGGATGAGCCTTTGGTCTTTGTAGTCGAACGTCATGCTGGCATTCTCAAGGAACTTGTCGAAGTCAAGCGGTGTTACGGCAGATTCGGTGATGCCGTTGATGTCAAGCACTTTCCTTGCGAAGTCCTTGCGGAAGAGGTCGGTGAAACGGAATGGCTTGCCACGGAGCACATCCGTGATACACTCTGACGATGTGCCCTGTATGAGCATGATTCCCCTCTTGGTTGGATAAAGGACGGCATCGTCCGTGGATATGATTCCCTCAGCGTTGCTTACCACATCCCTGTTGACAGGCTGGCGAGCCTCGTATGTCCCCTCTCCAGTTGTGATGAGTGCCCACACACCTTCGTCCGTGAAGGCATA
>ERZ808275.147-NODE-147-length-41375-cov-13.571152_pt1 | contig 41375 bp, 71 predicted proteins | sample MGYA00520894_ERZ808275 | MGnify/ENA primary metagenome ERZ808275 (study PRJEB31516, sample SAMN03275598) | gut metagenome | biome: mammalia-associated habitat; material: feces | host: Papio cynocephalus | place: Kenya | collected 2012-08-03 ... | reverse complement strand
GAGAGAGCTACATGGGAGAAGTGAAGATTGAGCAGAAGGAAGAGGACACATTGAACTACAGCCATCCGGTCATGATCGGGAAGGAAACCGCCGCGAGCGCCATGCAGGTGAAGTATGGAGGCTACAAAGGATTCAAGGCGAAGATGGACTATCTGATCGGGAGGACCGCGGGTGATTTTGTGGAGATCGGTCAGATGCTCAAAGAAGCCAGGGACACGGATATCTTAAAGGACTCAGGATACTCCGGAATGGGCGAATTTGCCGAGAAGGAGTACGGACTCAGGCCGGACCAGACAAGCCGGTTTATCGGAATTTTCGAGAAATTCGGAAAACCGGAAGGCGGTCTGAAGGAAGAGTATCAGCAGCACGGCCTTACGAAGCTCTCGGAGATGCTGTCACTTCCGGACAGCGTGGCAGAGGCAATCCCGGCGGATCTGTCCAGAGAGGAGATCAGGCAGATCAAGGACGAAGTGAGGGAAGAGCAGGCCGTCACGCCGCTGGAGGTGGCGATGGAAGGGAAGCAGGACGATGATCCGCTGACGGCGATGCTGAAAGCATATTTCCGTGCAAGGCCGGAAGAATTCCGGAACCTTTTCCAGAAGTGGACAGAAGCGGAATCAGAAGGGGGAAAACAACTCGAAGAAGAGCAGAAACAGGCCATTTTTGACGTCCTGGCGCCGTCCGGAGTGGCGGTGCTGGAGTCGAGACCTGCGGGACTCGGTAAAATTCTCCTGACTTTTGACGGAGAGGACAAGGAGCCGAAGCTGACACAGATCCGCGAAGACCAGACGCAGAGCGTTGACTGGCTGAATCTGCAGAATACGCTCGATGAGATTCTACAGGAACCGCTCGGGGAAGAAATCCCGGAAGCCTCAGATTCCCCATGTGAACCGGAAAAACCGGAAGCAAAAGTGAAAATTGCGCCGGCGCAATCGGAAAAAGCCGGAGAACCTGAGAATCCCCATGAAGAGGAGCACGCAGAGGAAGCAGATCTTCCGATGCCGAAGCCGGAAAGCGAAGAGGATCCGGCAAGACCGCTCCGCGGGACGCAGGAAGCACGGGAATCCTTAAAGGTGATCAGAGACAAGATTGCTGCAGTAAAACTGCAGCTGTCGGCTATCGGGCACATCCGGGCGGACGAAGAACAGTATGTGATCCGGGATGCCATGGAGAAATATGAGAGCGCGGCGCAGGAATTGCAGGACGCACTGTACGATTTGAGTATGCTCCGGCTGAAAGAGGAGCAGGAAGAAGGGACAAGATGATGGAAGTACATGGAACCTGCCAGAAATGCGGTCAGTACGTGCTGGTACAGGTGGATGAAGATGCGACTGAGGAAGAGGTTAACGAGGCGGCAACGCTCACGTGTGGATGCAAAGGGTCACAGGAAGAGAAGGAGCTGAAGGAAAGCATCGGGAAATGCCGGGAGAATATCGAAACGATTTTCGGAAAGGGCCGGATTGCGGAGATCCTGCAGGATGCCGTTGAAGATGTCAGGAGCGGAGAGATTGAGCAGATGACGCTGAAGCTCGACAAGCGGACGACGGCGAAACTGTGGGTGGATGCAAGTGGAAAGGTGGCTGTGGAAAAGAAGATTATTCAGAAAGTGAGCGCAAACGCATGAGATTTTTGAAGAAGGCGGCAGGAACCGCGGGAGACATCATTGCAGGCGTTTCGATCATCGGAATGATTGCCATTGGAATTCTGATGACGCTTGCGGTTCAGCAGGAGGATTTCCGGATTGGAGGAGGAGATGGCTAAGAGCATTGTGACGGCATACATGAGAATTTCAGCAATTTCCGGGAACCTGGCGCAGGAAACACATCATCTGATCTGGGGGCGTGGCGGCGCTCTCAGGTCTCTTGCGGATAAGGACGGCCTGACCATCCCACTGACCATCCGGGAGCACACGGGGGCAGCAGGAGGAAAGGTGATCGAGAGAATCCACGACAATCCGATGGCGGAGCATCTGTCTAAAATGCTCGGGCAGATGGCATGGGAAAAGGAATTCTACAGAAGGATGGCAGTGGACGGAAGCGCTGATCCGGCCAGGCATGCGTTCCAGAAGCGGTACGGAGAGAGCTTTTTATAGCGGATAAAGGAGAAAAACATAGAATGAAACGTCAGACCATGGAAGAGTACGTGCGGGAAATACTCCGCAGGAAGGAGAAGGAATGCAGACAGTAGAACTTGAATTTGATGATAAGGTTATTGCAAAGGTGATTGAACTTTTCCCCACGAATCTCATTCTGGATGTTGCCAGGGAAGAACCGGCGGAACTGATTCAGGCAATCTGTAAGGTCTGCCGGTATGGGCTGGATTCGTACCGTAAGGCCCATCTGGTAGAGGAGATGGCGGATACGCTGATTGTGATCCGTGAGCTGCAGAAGCTTTTTGACATTTCAGAGGAAGACCTGCAGGAGTTTATCAGATCCAAGCAGATCCGCACGAAGGAAAGAATTGGAGAATTGGGGGTAGAGAAATGAACAGAGTAGTGCTGATGGGACGACTGACCAAGGATCCGGACATAAGACAGTCACAGGCCGCGGAGCCGGTGACAATCGCGAGGTACACGCTGGCCGTAGACAGAAGGCGCGGAAAAGGTGACGGCGATCAGCAGACCGCAGATTTTATTTCCTGCGTTGCCTTCGGCAAGGCGGGAGAATTCGCACAGAAGTACCTGCATAAGGGAAGCAAGATCTGCGTTTCCGGCAGGATCCAGACCGGAAGCTATACCAGACAGGACGGAACCAAGGCTTACACAACGGATGTGGTAGTGGATGGTCAGGAATTTGCAGAGAGTAGGCAGGATGCTGGCCGGAATGCAATGGATGATCAGATGGCGGCGCAGTACAGTGGAAGCACACAGGCAGCAGGAACCGGACAGACACAGCAGGAAGGCAAAACGGGACAGCAGGATGCTGGCGGCGGATCGTGGCAGCAGGGAGCACTGGACGGTTTCATGAACATTCCGGAAGGCATCGACGAGGAGCTGCCGTTCAACTGAGAGGAAAAGATGGAAGGAATCGTAGAAGGTATCAAGAGAATTACAGTAGAAACAGATGAAGACACACCTGTAACCATAGCACAGATTACTGAAAATGAAATCAATGTAGCTGATGGTTACAGGGTGAGAATGAAACCAGATGATCAGTGTTCCGTATCTATGGGAGGACAAGGATCGTTGCCGTAACTGTCCTTTGAGCGGATCTTTCCATTGCGACCCTGAGTGATGAGCTCGCTCTTTTGGTTGATCGCGATGGATCTGGCGTAGCTGATGGCTTCTCTCTGTGTGGCAAACTGTTTTGTATCGCGCTGATTGCCCTCACCGTGTACAGCCCATTTGTCACCACGGGGAGAAACCCATTGATTTTTGCCCATAAACACCTCCTTTCTAACAATATATTGTGCAGAACGAACGTTCTACAACTAATGATAGTAGTACAAGGAGAAAAGTCAAATGGAATTAGGGAAAATTTTAAAAGAAACACGCATCAGGAAAGGCGTGACACAGGCAGAATTGGCAAAGAAGGCAGGCGTTACGATTCGCTCAATTACTTATTGGGAGAATGGAAAGAAAAAAATGACGGTGGAAAGTGCTGATAAGGTGTTTCGTGCGCTGGAGGAAAAGCTCGTTATAGGTGTAGAAAATACTGGAAAAGCAAATAAATGATCGTTTTAACGACAGATTTTCCCTGAGAAGAGTTCCTGCTTCTCAGGGAATTCGTGCGCAACGGGGGACAGGGGATGAACGGAGAAAAGTACAATGATCCGACCGCGGATCATGCGGTGCACAATGCCATGCGGACGCCGGATCATGTGATAAAGGTCGTCAACATGATGAAAAGCATCGCGGAGTTTGCAGGGTTTGAGGTTGTCGGTCACATACATCTGAAGGACCGAGCATCAGGGAGAGAATGGAAGTGAGGAACAGAATTTTGAGTGAGAAAAACGAATTCTATCTGCCGAAAGAGGAGTTTCTGACAGTGCTGCATTTTGCTCTGCAATATCCGAACTGGGTGCGGGAGCTGCAGACGGAGCCGGACACCAGCAAGGCCATCACCTACGACGGGGAGAAGGTACAGACCTCCGGAGGCTATGATGCCGCGGCGGAAACAGCGATGCGCCGGTACATGCTGGAGAAGAAAAAGAAGCTTGTGGAGGACACGGCGCGGGAGACTGCACCGGAGATCTATGATTATCTGCTTCTCGGCGTGACGTATGGCTGGACCTTCTGGCAGTTGCAGGCGAAAGGGATGCCGTGTGGGAATACGGCATACTACGAAAAAAGGAGAAGATTCTATTATCGTTTGGCACAGAAAATTTAAAAAAGGTCAGGCAGACGTGCGTTTCTGTTGACAAACATACACAATGTGTATATAATAAAATTGTTCAAAGGAAAGGAGGTGAGAGGATGGGATGAAGAAAAGAACAAGAAAGGACCTTGATACAGTAGCGAAGCTCCTCACAAGCATCGCAGCCGTTATCGTAGCGATAGCGGGACTGATCAAAGCCCTTACCTAAGCAAAGGCGGGGAGCAAAGCTCCCTGCTGACTCCATTATATCCCATCCGGAAAAAATGAAAAAGAGAGACAGGTGGATTATAGAGCTGACAGCAATGTTCATTCTTTTCTATGCAACAGATCGAAGTATTCCGGCGGCGATCCTTTTGCTGATAACAGGCGTGATTACTGCTACGGAAGCAGTCTGCGAGCTGCAGAGGAGACACAGAAAATGACAATCAGAGAAGCCAGAGAAGAGAAGGGACTGAGCAGAAAAGCGGTGTGCGACTGGTTGAAGATTCCATACAGAACCCTGCAGAGCTGGGAACTCGGAGACCGGGAATGCCCGGAGTGGGCAGAAATGCTCATCGTAGAAAAGATCCTGCACTCTGAAAGAAAAAAATAAAAGTGCGGCACTCAGGGGACAAGAACCCGTGATAATATGTTAGAAAGCGAAAGGACGAAGAGAGATCTCCGTCCTTTTTTGCTGCTATTTTCCCCCTATATGATTGTGCAGGCGCGAAGCACAGGAAAAACACCGCTGCGGCGTTCCCGAAAAGGGCGCCGCTTTTTATGCATTCAGAAGGTCATAAGCAGGGAGGTGATGCTCATTGACCGAAAAGCAGAGGATTTTCGTTGATGAGTATCTGATTGATCTGAACGCAACAAGAGCATACCGGAAAGCGTACCCGAACTGTAAGTCTGATAATTCGGCGGCCGCATCCGGCCTAAAATTGCTCAGAAATGCTCAGATTGAAAAGTATTTGCAAAAGCGCCTGAAGGACCGTGAAAAACGCACGGAAATCACGCAGGACAGGGTACTGCGGGAGCTTGCAGACATCGCATTCTCCAATGTGACGGATTATGTCCGTGTGATACAGAAGCCGGATATGAAGAAAGGGCCGGACGGGGACCTGATTCCGGTCGTGGATGAGAGCGGACAGACGGTGCTGCATGTGTCCGTGGAATGCGTTCCTACGGATCAACTGACCGAAGATCAGAAACGGGCACTGGCAGAGATCAAAGACGGAAAATACGGAATTGAGATAAGGACCTATGACAAGACGAAGGCGCTGGAGCTTCTGGGCCGCCATCTTGGTATGTGGAATGACAAGATGGATGTGAACGTTGGGAACCGGGAAGAAGCCATTCAAAAGCTGGATGAGCTGTTTCACGGTATGACCGCGGAGAAAAACGATGATGAGGAATGTACACAAGAGAGCAATGGGCCAACCTGATACACACAGAGCCGCACAGAATCGGGCACCTGATCGGATTTAAGGACCTGACGCCGCTGCACAGCGAATGGATGAAGAGCATGCTGTTCGCGCGGGAAGATCAGACACTCCAGGGACACCGCGGATCTTATAAGACAACGGTGCTGTCCCTTACGGAAGCCCTGCTCCTTGTGTGGCAGCCGAACAACAATATTCTATTCTTCCGAAAGACCGATACAGATGTTGGCGAGGTAATCACACAGACGTCCAAGATCCTGCAGGGACCGGTATTTCAGATCATGGTGAATGATCTGTACGGCTGCAGTCTGGTCCTTCCGACCGATACGAAGAGCGAAATCACAACGAATCTGACGACATCTCCCCGCGGCGTTTCCCAGCTGATCGGTTTGGGCATCGGGACCAGCATCACCGGCAAGCACGCCGATATTGTCATTACCGACGATATCGTAAACGTGAAGGACCGCATCAGTCAGGCGGAGCGGGAGCATACGAAGCTTGCCTATCAGGAGCTTCAGAACATCAAGAACAGAGGCGGGCGGTTCATCAATACCGGGACGCCCTGGCACAAAGAGGATGCCTTCTCTTTGATGCCGAACATAAAGAAATACGACTGTTACCACACGGGGCTGATTTCTCCCGAAGAGCTGCAGAGGCTTCGGGAGAGCATGAGCCCTTCTTTGTTTGCGGCGAACTACGAACTGCGGCATATCGCGGACGCGGATGCGCTGTTCTCAGAACCGCGGTTCTGCCAGAACGAAAGTCTGATTCATGGCGGACAGGCACACGTAGACGCGGCCTATGGAGGCGGAGATTACACCGCCTATACCGTCATGCACCAGCTGGCAGACGGAAGGGTGATTGCCTATGGCCGTTTGTGGCAGAAGCACGTGGACAGCTGCCTTGCAGAGATGAAGGAGCTGCATCAGAGAATGCAGGCCGGATCGATCGCATGTGAGACGAACGGTGATAAAGGATACCTTGCGAAGGAGATGAAGTCTCTCGGGTGGCGGGTCGAGCAGTACGCGGAGCACATGAACAAGTATCTGAAGATCAGCACCTATCTGCGGTCGAAGTGGAAGAGCATCGAATGGCTGCCTTCCACAGATCCGGACTATCTGGCGCAGATCCTTGACTATACAGAGAATGCGGAACACGATGATGCGCCGGATTCCGCGGCGTCACTGATAAGGCGCCTTGGAAGGAAGACATTTTCCTTTGATTGAGCAGAGAAGGAAGAGCAGACAGACCGGAAGAGATAACCGGGAAAAGGAACAGACGAAGCAATGTTTGATTTCAGCATGATTGACAATATCAACCGGATCATCCGTGAGGGTGTGCAGAGCTGCATGACAGAACGGGAATTCATGGAGAAGGAAATCAGCCTTTTCCTCTCGTCCCCGGAGCGGCGGATGATGGTCGACGGATACCGGTACTACACCGGAGAACAGAAGATCCTGCGGAAAAGACGGACGGCGATCGGCGAGGACGGAAAGCCGGTTGTGCTTCATAATCTCCCGAACAGCCGTCTGGAAGACAACCAGTACCGGAAGATGGTCATTCAAAAGACCAACTATCTGGTGGGAAAGCCGATTACCTTCCGAAGCGACAATAAGGCATATGCGAAAGCGCTTGGAAAGGTATTCAACAAAGCATTTGCCAGGAAGATCAAGTCCGTGGCGAAGCACAGCCTGAATGAGGGGATCTGCTGGCTTTTCCCGACCTACAACGACAACGGAACGCTGGATTTCCGGGTATTCCCCGGCTATGAAGTCTGTCCCGGCTGGAAGGATGCCGAACACAGCGTTCTGGAATATGCCTATCGCATTTATCCGATCCGGCTCTTCGAAGGGAAGAATCTGGAGCGGATCCTGTGGAAGGTGGAAGTCTACACGGAACACGGCATTGATTATTTCGAGTCACCGACGGGCGGAATCAGTCTGACGCCGTGCGAGCCGTATCATCAGGACTATCTGATGGTATCGGATGAGGAAGGGAACGAGACCGGATACAACTGGTCGAAGATTCCGCTGATCCCGTTCAAGAGTAACGATGATGAGCTGCCGCTGATCAAGAGTGCGAAGAGCCTGCAGGATGCCATCAACACCATCCTGTCGAACTTCTGCGACAACATGCGCGAAGATTCCCGCAACACAATTCTGGTCCTTCTGAACTATGACGGGCAGGATCTGGGAGAGTTCCGTGAGAACCTTGCCACCTACGGCGCTGTGAAGGTAAACAGCGACAACGGCACAGAAGGAGGTGTATCCACGCTTCAGGTCTCTGTGAATGCGGAGAATTACAAGGCCATTATCGAGATCCTGAAGAAGGCCATTATTGAGAACTGCATGGGCTACGATGCGAAGGATGACCGTCTGGCCGGATCCCCGAACCAGATGAACATTCAGTCCATGTATAACGACATCGATCTTGACGCCAACAACATGGAGACGGAGTTCCAGGCATCCATGGAACAGCTCCTGTGGTTCGTGAACGCGCACCTTGCCAATACTGGGGCCGGAGACTTCACCGGGGAGACGGTCGAGGTGATCTTCAATCGGGACATGATGATGAACGAGACGGATGTGATCAACAACATCCGGAATTCAGAGGGCATCCTGTCGGATGAAACATTGATTGCACAGCATCCGTGGGTGACGGATCCGCAGGCGGAGATGAAGCGTCTGGAGAAACAGAAGCAGGAAAACATGGAACAGTACGGGTTCTATGACGATCTGCATCAGAAGGCAGCAGGCGGAAAGGATCCGGACGATGATCCGGAAGCCAGAGACGGCAGCAGGACAGGAAAAGAAGATAAATCCGGCGTAGAGGATGGAAAACAGTAGCTATTGGAAAAAGCGGATGCGCGAGATCGAGGCATCCGGCCATAAAACCGGGGAGGAAGCCTATAAAGAGGCAGAAGCAGCCTTCTCTGATGCGCAGCGGGAGCTGAACAAGCAGATCGAGAAATGGCTGAACCGGATTGCAGATGAGAATGGCGTCAGCTACGAGAAAGCCCGGCAGATGCTGCGGAAAGGCGAGCTTGATGAATTCCGCTGGGATGTGCAGCAGTACATAGAAAAGGGAAGGGAGAATGCGAACACCGGAGAATGGAATCATGAGCTGGAGAACGCATCAGCCCGGGCACATATCACCAGACTGGACGCGATGAAGCTGCAGCTCCGGAACTTTGTCGAAGAGGCCTACGGCGTGGAGCTGGCGGCAACCGGCAAAGCACTCACGAAGATCTACGAGGACAGCTACTACCACACCGCTTATGAGGTGCAGAAGGGCGTCGGTGTCGGCTGGCAGGTCGGAGGCGTGAACCAGAAGGCCTTGGACATCGCGGTAAGGAATCCGTGGGCCCCGGACGGCAAGAACTTCTCAGACCGGATCTGGGAGAACAAGACGAAGATGGTGGGAGAGCTTCACCGGGAGCTGACAAGGCAGATTGCAACCGGCGATTCTCCGGACCGTGCCATCAAGGCCATGGAGAAGTACGTGGACAGCAGCGTGAAGAACGCGAAGATGAAAGCCGGCACTCTTGTCATGACGGAATCAGCCGCCATCGGAAATATTGCGCAGAAGGAAAGCTTCGAGGAGCTGGGCGTTGAAGAATATGAGATCGTGGAAACGCTGGACGGCCTTACCTGTGACTTCTGCGGGGATATGGACAGCCGACATTATCCGATGGAACAGTTCGAGATCGGTGTGACGGCCCCACCCTTCCATCCGAGATGCCGTGGGTGCACATGTCCCTATCTGGGCGAAGAGTTCCGGGCGTCTGTGCGTGCTGCGAGAGATCCGGAGACCGGCAAGACGATCACGGTCCGGAACATGAGCTATAAGGAGTGGAAAAACGAATTTCTTCCACCATCGACAACGGGAAAATCTTTATCAGAACCGTTGGAATTTGAGTATAATAAAGAGGGTGGATATATTCCGAAGAATGCAGCAATCACAAATGCAAAGGTGATTGCGGGCAGAGGATCAGAAACAGAATTCCGTCATGCAGTGGATTATTCAAAAAAATATGGTGGAGAGCCAAAGGAATGGTCAAAATTCGTAGGAAAGGTCACAAGCGATAAATATGTTTTTGATGTACATTGGTACGAAAGAAACGGAACAATGTATGAGCCAAAAATAAAAACTCAGAAGGGGAGAAAATGAAACTCAGATATGTAGGGGAGTCGTTCGGAGTAGAGGGACTCACCAATGGAAAAATATACGAAGCGAAAGAGGAAAACGGCTGGTATCGCGTGATCGATGACAGTGGTGAAGATTACCTGTATTCGATGACACGACCGGCCCCGCTTTTCCGGTCAGAAGGGAAAGGCGGGAGATGGGAAATCGTTGAGGAATAACGAATGTCCAAGGATGATTATTTCGTTATTATCTGCAGAGTGCTTGCCTATTTGTATGAGTGTCTGAAAAGAGGAGAGGATCCGTCACAGGAATATCTGACATACGGGACGGATGCTTTCCCGGTCAATCAGAAGTATTGGACCTATATCATGAAGAATCTGCAGCGCAGTGGATATGTGGACGGTGTGGCAATCGTCAGTATTGCGGGTGCGGCGAAGGGCGTGAAGCTCACGGAGAATCTGGAAATCACGCCGGCGGGTATTGAATATCTGCAGAACAATTCCACCATTGAAAAAGCAAAGAAGTTCCTGAAAACCTTGAAAGAGATTTGCCCGGGACTTTGAGAAAGACCACCAGTCAGAAATGACCGGTGGATTTTTTATGCAATGAATGCGAAGGGGGGAAAAACAACCATGATCCTGAAAGAATTGAGCATCAGTGACGGAAAGCTGAGTGCCATTTCGGCGGGGAGACGGGTTCAGATTGCGGATTTCAGCGGAAGAGTAGAAATCACGGAAAGAATCGCTTATGTGAATATTCTCGGAAAGCGGTACCGGCAGGAGAAACGGATTTATGCGTCCTTCATTGCGGGGGAGGAGATGGAATACTGGACGGACCAGCCGTTTACGGAAGCGGCTGTTTATGAAGCAGAGGTGACAGTAGAAGGAGAAAAGCAAAGACAGAGGTTCATTTTCTCAGGTCTCAGATATGTGGATTCCAATCCGGTGACCGGAGAAGTGGAATTTGAAATTCCGGATCAATTGCTGATCCGGAGGATGCTGAGTATGTAGAAATCATATAGATAGTCAGTAAATCCGTTTATATACAGGCCGCCTTGGAGAAATCCGGGCGGTTTTCTTATGCCGTCATAGCTCAGAAGGAGAGCGGTACCCGGAAGGGTGACAAGCGCAGGTTCAATTCCTGCTGGCGGCTTTGCCGGTCCGGGCGTAAAGCGGGCAAAACCAACCAACACAGGAGAGCGCACTCGTTAAAAGCGTAGAGAGGATGGAAGCATGAACAGAAAAATGCTGGAAGACATGGGACTTACCAAGGAGCAGGTCGATGCGATCATGAAGGAGAACGGCGAGAACATCGAACACGCCAAAGAGGGATTGAACGCGCAGATCGAAGAGCTGACGAAGGAGCGTGACGGCTACAAGGATCAGATCACGGAGCGTGACAAGCAGCTGAACGATCTGAAGAAGGCAGCGAAGGACCAGAAGGAGCTTCAGGAACAGATCACACAGCTCCAGGAAGACAACAAGGCGGCTGTGGAGGCACACAAAGCGGAGATGAAGCAGCTCCGGATTGACAATGCGGTAGAGAAGGCACTGACGGAATCCGGTGCGAGAAACGCGAAGGCGGTCCGCGCATTGCTTGACCTGGACAAAGCCGAGCTTGCGGATGACGGAACCGTGAAGGGACTGGATGCACAGCTGAAGGCTCTGAAGGGTGCGGAGGATTCAAGGTTTCTGTTCAGCGAGAAGAAGGCAACAATCAAGGGCGCAAAGCCGGGAGAATCGGGGGATATTGATCCGTCCGGAAGAGAGACGGACCCTGCGAAGATGTCCTATGAAGACTTTGTTGCTCAGGCAAAGGAAAACCCGGAAGGGTAAGAAAGGATGAACAATGGGTAAATTTGACGCAAAGAGTTTCAATGAGCAGGCATTCGGCAAGTATATGAGTGCAGTCCCGAATGTCCGGCTGAATAAGCTGCGCTCTTCCCGCGCGATCACGGGAGACGCAAGGCTCCGGGAGGCATTCAAGGACAATTCCCAGACGGGAAGTGTCTATGCGGTGCTGCCTTACTTCGGACTTCTCGGCGGAGAGCCGCAGAACTATGACGGCCAGACGGACGTGAAGACCGATCGGACGAAGACCTTCGAGCAGGGTGTGTTTACCTACGGCCGCATGCACGGATGGACCGAGGCGGACTTCTCCTATGATGTGACCGGCGGCGTGGATTTCATGGCCAATGTCCGTGCACAGCTGGTGGAGTACTGGAACACGGTGGATCAGAATACGCTTCTGGCGATTCTGGATGGCATTTTTGCAATGTCGGCAACCGGAACCGGTGACATCAAGAAGGCGAACGCAGAGTTCGTGGACAAGCACACGCTGGATGTATCCGCGACGGATCACAACGTGATGGAGGCAACCACCCTGAACAAGGCGGTTCAGAAGGCCTGCGGCGATCACAAGCAGAAGTTCAGCCTGGTGTTCGTGCACTCCGCGATTTCCACCAATCTGGAGAACTTAAAGCTTCTGACCTACCTGAAGTACACGGATCCGCAGGGAATTGAGAGAGATCTTTCCCTCGGCACTTGGAACGGCAAGCTGGTAGTGGTCGATGACAGTATGCCGACCGAAGATGCAGCGGCAACCTATGTGCGGACGGTGAGATCTGCAGAGGGTGCGCTGGAAGTCATTGAGGACGGCACTCCGACCGGTGCGCAGGTCCTGAAGGCAACGGTAGCGAAGAGCATCAAGGACATTGCAGCGGGTGAATATGTTCTGTCCCTGGCAGCAGGAACGAAATATACCTCCTACATCCTTGGTGACGGCGCAATCGGCTTCGAGGATCTGGGAGCGAAGGTACCCTATGAGATGGTGCGTGATGCCAAGACGGCGGGCGGCGAGGATACGCTGATCAGCCGCAAGAGAAACGCGGTCAGCGTGGCGGGAATTTCTTACACGAAGAGTTCTCAGGCAACGAACAGCCCGACCGATGCAGAGCTGAAGACCGGCGCGAACTGGTCCCTGGTAAATGATGGTGAGAATGCGATTTCCCACAAGGCAATTCCGATTGCCCGCATTATTTCCAGAGGATAAGACGGGAGGCAGATGTGGATATGTATGAAATGCTCCGCCTCACAAAGCGGACCCTGAAGCAGAAAGGCTTTACAGTCGATGACAGCGAAGAGACGAAGGAAGCGCTGGAAGACGCGCTCCTTCGGGCAGATCAGTATATCCGCAATTTCTGCCACCTGCCGGATGTTCCGGACGGCCTTCGCTATGTCATGGCAGATATGGCGTGCGGGCATTTCCTGCAGGATCTGTATAACACCGGGAAGCTGGATGAACTCTTTGACATTGAGTCGGGAGTATCGTCCCTGAAGATCGGAGATACGCAGGTCAGCTATAACGCAGGAGATGCCAGCAGTCCGGCGGTCCGGGTGAAAGCGATGATTGAGGATCTTCTGAGCGGAAGAAAGGATGAGCTGTTACGATACCGAAAAATGTGCTGGTGAGAAACCAGAAGGCGGTGAACAGTCTGTTCGAAGACACCTGTACGGTATACGAACAGACCGACACTGCGGATGAAATGACACACAGAACGAAAAAGACGGTGCGGGAGGTCTATACGGATATTCCCTGCCGTCTTTCCTTTTCCAGCATTGCGCAGTCGGCAGAAGGATCGGGAAACGATACGGTCACGCAGTCGGTAAAACTCTTTACTGCTCCGGATGTGAGGATCCGTCCGGGCAGCAGGGTCCATGTGGTACGGGCAACTGGTGCCGTGAGCGACTGGAAGCGGTCCGGAATCCCGGCATCCTATCAGACGCACTGCGAGTACATGCTGGAGCCTTTGGAGGATTACGCATGAGCCTTGGAGAAGCAGACGCGGGAGATCTGAAACGGCTGCAGAAGCAGCTTCATGATCTGACGGATGGGCAGGGGATGGAATTGGAGAAGTTCTATGAATCCTGCGCGAAGAATATCGCGGCGCTCCTTTTGGCAGAGGTGATTCCGCGAACACCGGTTGGCGTGTATCCTCCTTCTTCCGGAAAGACAGGCGGAACGCTCCGTCGTGGCTGGACCGGAGGAAAAGACAGCAGGAACATTGCAGCTTATGCGAATCAGCTCCATGTGCGGAAGGAAGGCAGCACCTATGTGATCGAGATCACCAATCCTGTTTTCTATGGCCCGTATGTGGAATATGGGCACAGAACGGTCAATGGGAAGTGGGTGGAAGGCAGAATGATGCTGCAGGAGGCAGAGCTGGAAACGCAGAGCAAAGCGCCGGCACTTCTGGAGAAGAGGATCGAACAGTTTTTGAAGAGGCATATCGGATGACGACAGAACAGTTGATAGGCGGCATGGTAAATGCCATTTATGAAGAATTCGGTGAGGAATATCCCATCCGGACAGAGAACAGCGAGCAGGGCTTTCAAGGCCCCTGCTTCTATGTACGCTGCGTGACACCGGCGAAGAATCTCTATTTCTGGAGAAGGTACCGCAGAACGTGGCTGATGAATATCTGCTATTTCCCCAGGGAAAGTGAAGTCAGCAGCCCGTCCGAGCCGAATGCGGAAATGAATGACGCGGCGGAGCGGCTGTTCGACTGTCTGGAGATCTTCCAGGTCGGGGACCGCCTGGTAAGGACGACGGACAAGCAGACGGCGGTTTCAGATGGCGTTCTGGTCATGTCGGCCAGAGTCCAGGCGGATGAGATCCGGACCGCCCCGGAAACGGTGATGATGGAAACGCAGAAAACAGAGTTGGAGGTGGAAGGATGGCGGTCAGAAAAAGAAAGACCGAAGTGGACGCCCCGCAGCGCTTCACCGGTGCTCAGCTGATGGATTCCAAGCGGTTTGAGGCACACAGGGACATCGCTGCGGCGGTACTGGACAGGAACAGGAAATACACCCTGCAGGAAGCCGATGAGGCTGTGCAGGAGTACAGGAAAGGTAAGGTGAAATGATATGGCATTGGGTGGAGGCACGTTTACAACGCAGAACAAGCCGCTTCCGGGCACATACATCAATTTTGTTTCGGTAAAGGCAGCAGGAAACAGTCTTTCCGGGCGCGGCGTTGCGACGATGCCGCTTCTTCTCGACTGGGGACCGGAAGGTGTGTTCAAGGTGACGCAGGATGATTTCCTGAAGAATTCCAGGCAGATCTTCGGGTATGACTACACGTCGGAGAAGCTCCGGCCTGTCCGGGAGCTGTTCCTGCATATTACGACGCTGTATGCGTACAACCTGCAGAGCGGCGGAGGAAAGGCAACCTCGGACAATGCGACGGCGAAGTATTCCGGTATCCGCGGCAATGATCTGAAATATGTGATTGCGGCGAATGCAGACAATCCTTCCCTGTTCGATGTCACGCTGTACCTCGGCACGGTGAAGGTGGACATGCAGACCGTAGGAAAGGCGACGGATCTGAAGGATAACGATTATGTGACCTGGAAGACGGGCGTGGATCTGGAAGAGACGGCAGGGAAGAGCCTTGAAGGCGGAACGAATGCCAGTGTAACCGGAGACAGCTATCAGGCTTATCTGGACGCGATTGAGAGCTATTCCTTCAACGTGATGGGCGTTGCAACAACGGACGATACCACGAAGAAGCTGGTGGCGAACTTCACCAGGCGCATGCGCGATGACATCGGCGTGAAGTTCCAGACGGTTCTGTATCACTACGAGGGAGATTATGAAGGAATCATTGACGTAGAGAACAAGGTGAAGGACACCGGCGCGGATGAGGCTTCTCTGGTGTACTGGGTGACCGGTGCAGAAGCAGGATGCGCCGTCGAGGATTCGCTGATGAATTCCCTGTACGATGGAGAATATACCGTTGATGTGTCCTATACGCAGTCGGGACTGAAGAACGCGCTGGATGCCGGAAAGCTGATTTTCCACAATGTGGCCGGAGATGTCCGTGTCCTTCGGGATATCAATTCCCTTGTTACCTTCACGGATGAGAAGGGCGAGATCTTCCAGGACAACAAGACGGTGCGCGTCTGTGATCAGGTCGGAAACGACATCGCCACGCTGTTCAATACGAAGTACCTGGGCAAGGTTCCGAACGATGAATCCGGCCGCGTGTCACTCTGGAATGATGTGGTTGACCTGCACAACAGCCTGGAACGCAGACGTGCGATTGAGAACTTTGAGTCGGAGAACATCACTGTTGCACAGGGCGAGAGCAAGAACGCGGTTGTCATTACAGATGCCATTACCGTAACAGGAACGATGGAACAGCTGTATATGACGGTCAAGGTCGCATAAGGAGACGGATATGAGCAATATCAACACGATTATGGAAGGCGGGGACACCATTTCGGGGTCCCTTGCGGAATGCTATTACACACTGAACGGACGCAGGTACAACGGAATGCAGTTCGTCAGCGTGGAGGCGAAGGTAACCAAGACGAAGAAGGAAGTTCCGATTCTGGGAAAGACAGGCAAGGCCAACAAGGGAACCGGCTGGAAGGGAACCGGATCCGGAAAGATGCACTATTGCTCTTCGGAGTTCCGCGCCGCAATGCTGAACTACATGAAGAACGGTCAGGATTTCTATTTCGACATGCAGATTACCAACGAGGATCCGACCTCGAAGGCGGGACGCCAGACGGTCATCCTGAAGAACTGCAACCTGGATTCCCTGATCATCACGAAGTTTGATGCAGATTCGGACATCATTGACGAGGATTTCGATTTCACGTTTGATGATGTGGAGATGCCGGAGACCTTCACAGAATTGGCAGGAATGTAAGAAGCTGCGGGCAGATAGGCAGATGCCGAAAGGGTGCATCCTCCTCACCCTTCTGCCCGTTTTTGGGAGGAATCAAGGAGAACAAGATGGATTTTCACGCATTTTTGAAGCAGAACAAGAAAGCAGGAGAGACAGAAGAGCTCTATGTGGTGTCGAAGGCGTTTGTGGATGAAAGCGGTGAGCCGATTCCGTGGAAGTTCCGCGCGATCAGTTCGGAAGAGTTCAACCGGCTCCGGAAGCGCTGCACAAAGATGGTACAGGTTCCGGGCAAGAATCAGTTCCGTCAGGAAGTAGACACGGACCTTTTGAACAACATCCTGATTGCAGAGTGTACCGTGGAGCCGGACCTTCACAACGATGAACTGTTAAGATCCTACGGCGCGGCGTCTCCGGAGAAGCTGATTCCGGAAATGGTCAACCTGCCGGGTGAGTATTTCGACCTTCTGCAGTTCGTGAACAAGCTGTGCGGCTTCGATGTCGGACTTCAGGATAAAGTGGATCAGGCAAAAAACTGATTGAGGGTCCGGACATGGACCCGATGGCAACCTATGCGTATTTCTGCTTCCGCAGACTGGGGATCCTGCCGGGCAAGTTCGATGCTCTCGACAGCAATGAGAAGGCAATGGTGATTGCCTTTGTCCAGAAGTGGAGCAGGGAAGCCAGGAAGAGGGAAAAAGAGCTGAAACATGCGGATAAGTAGGTGAGATATGGCAACATTAGGTTCTTCCATCCGGCTGAATGACGATATGACCGCCAAGCTGAATAGCGCGGCGGAAGCAGCGGACCGGCTGATTGCGAACTTCGAACATCTGAATACAACGCTGAATGCAGCATCCGGATCCGGATTGACAGCGATGGTGGATAAGCTCAGCAAAGTGCCGGATCAGGCGGAAAAGGCATCCGATGAACAGGAGAAGCACAATGAAGCCATCCGGAGCGGTTCATCGGCAGCAGAAGGGCTTCTCGGCAAGCTGAAAGGGATTGCAGCTACTTATCTTTCCATGCAGGCGGTCAAGAATGTGGTGGAGGCATCCGATGAGCTGGTACAGAACACTTCCCGCATTCAGATGATGATCAGCAACTTCAATTCCGGAGCTTCGGATGCGGTGATCGGACAGAAAACAGACGATGCGATGCAGAAGATCTATGCTTCTGCAAACAATGCCCGCGGATCGGTCAATGACCTGATGAGCGTTGTGGCGAGATTCGGAAACAATGCGCGGGATGCATTTTCGAGCTCCGATGAGGTCATCCGCTTTGCGGAGATTGTACAGAAGCAGATGGTCATTGCAGGAGCAAGCGCACAGGAAGCCGCAAACGCGGAGGTCCAGCTGTCACAGGGCCTTGGCGCCGGCGTCCTTCGCGGACAGGATCTGAACTCCGTGTTCGAACAGGCCCCGAACCTTGTGAGATCCATTGCGGATTATCTGAATGTCCCGATTGGCAAGATTAAGGAGATGGCAGCGGATGGAGAGCTCACGGCGGATGTGGTCAAGAATGCCATTATGGCATCGGCAGATGAAGTAGATGCGAAGTTCGCGCAGATGCCGATGACCTTCGGACAGGCCGCTGAAGTCATGAAGAACAACGCAATTCAGGCGTTCTCTCCGGTACTGACCCAGTTGAATAATTATCTGAACAGCTCCGGCGGTCAGGCGGTGATGCAGCAGGCAATCAACCTGATGTATGCTGGCGCAAACCTTGCCAGTGCTGCACTGAATGGGCTGGGAGCAGCAATAAGCTGGGTGTCTGACAACTGGGCCGCTCTGGAGCCGGTCGTGGCAATCGCTGTCGGAGCATTGGCGGCATATGCTGCGATTGCGACCGTGGTGAATGTGATTAACCTTGCAACAGCTGCATCGGAAACTGTTCGTGCAGCCGCTATGACAATGGCAGCAGGGGCAACGTTTGCAGAGACGGCAGCACAGTATGGCCTGAATGCTGCGCTTGCGGCCTGCCCGATTACGTGGATTGTAGCCGGGATCCTTGCGGCAGCTGCCGTGATTCTGTATTTCGGTACGCAGGCGGCGGTGTCGGCAGGAATGGCGAACTCTGCGCTTGGAACCGTGGCCGGTGCTGTCATGACCGTTGTAGCTGTGATCAAGAACCTTCTGATCGGACTGTATAACTACGGTGTGACGAGCATTGTGAATTTCTATAACACTGTGGCAAACTTCGCTGCGGCGTTCGGTCTGCTGTTCAATAATCCGGTAGCGGCGATTAAAGTAGTCATTCTGTCGTTGTTCAACTACATTGTTTCGGTTGTTGGGGCAGCCGCGAAAATTCTGGATTCAGTATTTGGTTCCAATCTTTCCGCAGCAGTGTCCGGCTTCCAGGCAAAAATCCAGACGAAGATTGATACAACCATTCAGGCATCCGGCGGTCAGAAAGCGAAGACATTGAACGCGTCGGATTACACGATGGACCGTATCAGCTATGCGGATGCATTCAAAAAAGGCGCAGACTGGGGCGATGGCGTTAACAGCAAGATCAAGAACTTCTTCTCGGCAAAGAATGCATCGTCCGGCCTTGGCAATACGCTGTCGTGGGACAACACGGCGGCCAATACGGCCAAGACGGCGGACAACACCGGAAAGGTCAAGGATAAGCTGGACGACACGGAAGAGGACATCAAGTATCTGTGCGATATTGCGGAACGGGATGCCATCAACCGGTTCACCACGGCGAAGATCCAGGTGGATATGGTCAACAACAATAATGTGAACAGCGGCATGGATCTGGACGGAATCGTGGACGGATTCGCTTCCAGACTGAACACAGCCCTGGACGATGTTGCGGAAGGAGATCATGCGGCATGAGCTATGAATTCTACCTGAACGGTGTCCAGATGCCGATTGCCCCGGGCAAACTGAAGCTGAAGATTGCGAACAACAATAAGACGGTGAACCTGATCAATGAAGGAGATGTGAATATCCTGAAGAAGGCGGGACTGACAGAAATTTCATTCGATCTTCTTCTGCCGAATCAGGAATATCCCTTTGCAGAAGGTTCCTTCATGCCGGCAGCCTATTATCTGGAGCTGTTTGAGGAGCTGAAGGTTTCAAGGGAGCCGTTCGCCTTTACCGTGGCGAGGCCCATTCCTTCCGGCGGAAGCCTGTTCGGGACGTCCATGCTGGTCTCCATGGAAACGTATGAGATCACAGAGGATCATGATGAGTATGGCCTTGACTGCGGTGTGTCCATAAGTCTGAAGCAGTACCGGGCATATGGAACCAGAAACGTCAGGATTGCCAATGCAAAAGCTGCTGCGGAGAAGAAACGGGCCACGGCAGCAGGGAACAAGCCGTCTGCATCACAGTACACCGTAAAGAGCGGCGACAACCTCATTACGATCTCGAAGAAATACTACAACAGCGCGGACGCCTGGAAGGATGTGTACAACGCCAATGTGAAGACGATTGGTTCCAATCCGAACAAGATCTATCCGGGGCAGGTTCTGACGCTTCCGGAGAGAAAGGCGAAAAATGGCGGATGAATCTTATACGCTGATGACCGTTCATGAAGGGAAGAGCTATCTTCCGGTTGTGGAGAGCAAAATACAGTGGGAAACGCAGAGATCCGGCTCCGCCGGGTCTCTTTCCTTCAGCATTGTCAACGATGGGAACATTACGATTGCCAACGGCGACGTGGTGTATTTCAAGGACGGAAAGATCGGCGTTTTCTACGGCTTTGTTTTCACGATCAAGCAGAAGAAGGACCACATTCTGACCATTACGGCCTACGATCAGCTCCGGTATTTCAAGAACAAGGCAACCTACAACTACGTGAAGAAGGAAACGGGGGAGATCCTTCAGATGATTGCGAAGGACTTCCGCCTGAACTGCGGCAGCCTGGCATCAACCGGGTGTCCCATTACCAGAACGGAGAAGGATAAAACACTGTTCGATATCGTTGGGAACTCCATTGACCGGACGGTAAAGGAAACCGGACAGCTCTTCGTTCTGTTCGATGATTTCGGGAGTCTTACGCTCAAGAACATTGGGGATATGCAGTACAACCTCCTGATTGACGAGGAAACGGCGCAGGATTTCGAGTATTCACGTTCGATCGATAAAGAGACCTATAACAAGGTAAAACTCATCTACGAGGATTCTGAGGCGGGTGGAAGGCAGGCATATATTGCGCAGTCCGGTGAGAACATCAACAAATGGGGAGTGCTGCAATATACGGACAAGCTGGACAAGGGAGAGGACGGACCAGCGAAAGCGAAGGCTCTTCTGAACCTTTACAATGCGGAGACCAGAAATCTGACCATTTCGAATGCCTTCGGGGATTCGCACATCCGGGCGGGGTCTCTTCTTGCGGTCCGGCTGGAATTTGATGATGTCAGTATCAGCAATCTGATGCTGGTGGAAAAGGCAAAACACACCTACTCGGAAAGTGAGCACTATATGGATCTGACGGTACGGGGCGGTGAGTTTGTGGCATAGGAGGTGATTTTCTTGCTGGATGCGAAGGATATCCTTGCGGCCATCAAGCGGGCAGCGAGGGAAGCCGTGGAAGAGAGCGATCCGACGCGCGTCATGTACGGAGAGATCACGGAAGCGGACAAAGAGACGGGGAAGGTGCTGGGGGTAAAGATTGACCAGCAGCTGGAGTTTGACGAAGAGCAGACGGACCTGAAGTTTGACACGCCGGCAGAATACCGGGAGCGCAAGGTGAAGATCCGGCACCCGATGATCGCCGAACTCCGGAAGCTCTTCCGCGAGATCAACGAATCTGAGAAATGCCGGGAAGTATTCACAGAGACTTATGACCTGTGTGAGGACGACGGATGCGCGGAGGATGAGCTGATCATCAGCATGAAGGATTTCCTGAAGAAAGGGGATAAGGTGATTATCACTCAGGCGCAGGGCGGACAGAAGTTTGCTATCTCAGGGAGGCTGGACAGTGATACCGGAAACGAATGATCATAAGGTTCTTCAGGAACTGGATTTTGAAACGGATCCGTCTTTTACATATCATATGCTGCCGGAGGATCAGAGAATCATCGGGACAACAGACGGGCAGGAGGCTATGCTGCAGGCCATATGGAAGGTCCTGAATACGGAGAGGTATGAATATCCGATTTATTCCTGGAACTATGGGATCGAATTGAAAGACCTGTACGGAAAGAACATGACCTATATCTGCCCGGAGCTGGAGAGAAGAATCCGCGAGGCGCTGTCAGCGGATGACAGAATTGCTTCACTGGACAGCTTCTCTTTTTCATATCCGCGGAAAAATGCCATTTATGTGCAGTTCGTGGCGCATACGATCTTCGGCGATGCCGAAATCGGAAAGGAGTTTGAGAATGTCACTGTTTGATACGTCTTTCTCCGGTATTTTGCAGAGAATGATGGATAAGGTGCCTGCGAAATTCGACAAGCGGGAAGGATCCGTGATTCATGATGCGCTGGCCCCGACCGCGATTGAGCACCAGCTCCTGTATATGGACATGGAGACGCTGGAGAAGGAAATGTTTGCCGATACGGCATCCAGAGAATATCTGGTCAAAAGAGCGGCAGAGCGTGGAATCACGCCGAAGGAGGCAACGCCGGCGAGATGGAAGGCGGTGTTCGTTCCGGAGCAGCTGAATATTCCGATCGGTGAGCGGTTCAACAATGATGAAATGAATCTGGCGGTAACGGCAAAGCTTTCACCGGGTGTCTATGAGCTGGAATGTGAGACTGCTGGGGCAGCAGGAAACGCACTGGCAGGATCCCTGATCCCGATGGAATATATCAACGGATTAAGGTCCGCGACCCTTACGGAGCTGCTGGACGCCGGAACAGATGAGGAAGATACCGAGGCGTTCCGGACCAGATATCTGAAGCTGCTGCGCAAGCCTGCGGCAAGTGGAAATGCACAGGATTATTATAACTGGGCGATGTCTGTGACCGGAGTCGGAGCAGCAAAGATTTATCCGCTGGCCAGCGGGCCGGGCACGGTCAAGGTTGTGATTGCCAGCACGGAAAAGAAGGCGGCATCCGCAGAGCTGGTCCGGGAGACGCAGGAATATATTGATTCTGTCCGGCCGGTTGGTGCAGCCGTGACCGTTGCATCAGCGGAAGAGCTTCCGGTTAATGTCACAGCGAAGATTTCGATCGGAAAAGGCGAGAACAGCGCGAGCGTCAGCAGTAAGTTCCAGTTGGCACTCATACGCTATCTGGCAGCAAACGCCTATGAGGCCGGAAGCGTCAATCTCTCCATGATTGGAAAGATTTTGCTGGAGACAGAAGGCGTTACGGATTATTCGGAGCTGAAGCTGAACGGAAAGGCTGAGAACGTGGAGCTTACAGAGGAACAGATTGCGGTTGCCGGGACCGTGACGCTGGAGGTGGTGACCTGATGGAAGTCAGAAAGTTCATTGAGAAAAAGAATAAAACGCAGGGAAGCGCCTACATCATTGAGGAAACGGTAGAAATGCCGGAAGGCGGTGTGTATGAGGGCGAGCTGATTCATGACAATGTGGATGATGATACGCTGACCGTCTGCACAGGGCCGAAGCAGTCTGGAACAGAACTGCCATTTACGGCAGCCGCGCCGCCCGGCAGACCATGGGCGAGGCAGATCCATGTGGAATCTTCGGAGCCTTATATCTACATCAGCTATGAGTACCAGGGCGATGAGGTGGAGGCAGATGACATCAATGATGTGCAGAATGAGCTGGTGAAGGTCGAGAAGGAGATCAATGCCATCAACGTGGAGATCAAGGGAGATCCGACAGCGTTTACATGGAACCGGCTCATGGGAGTGACGGAAACGGAGGAGTAGCAGATGCAAGGCGAAATCCTCTATGGTGAAAAGATGTACGGGCAGGACGAGGCTGAAAAGAAGGCTTTCGAACTGCCCGTTCGATTTGTGGATCTGACGAAGTATGTGCCGCCGTATCTTCCGGAGTTCGAAGAGATGGCGGCCATTTATGAGGCACAGGGCTATGAAATCGGACGTGCGCATGCACTGATGGACAGCCTGATGGAGCAGGGAATCCCAAGTCTTGCAACGTGGGATCTGGAACACTGGGAGAAGCTGCTGGCGCTGGACATCAGCGAGGAAGCAACGGATGAAGCCAGACGTGCGCTGATCATGGCCAGGCTGTCCGGCACAGAGATGCTGACACCGGCAAGAATCGCCCAGATTGCGCAGAGCGTCACCGGAACAGAGGCGATGGTGGAAGAGACTGCGGCAGAATATAAGTTCACGGTGATTTTTGTCGGAGGATATGGAATTCCCAATCATATCAAGCTGTTCCGCAGGCTCCTGGATGAGCTGAAACCGGCGCATCTTGCTTATGAAATCACGTATCGGTATGTGATCTGGGATGAACTGGCAGGCAAGATCTGGGACGATCTGACCGCATACACATGGGACGGCCTTCGGATCAATCAGAAGATTCCGTATGTGTCCTGGGATTCTCTGGCAGCTGTTCAGCCGAGCTGGCGCAGTCTGAAGCAGAACAGTTGGAATACAGTAACGCAGATCAAGGAAGCAAAGAACTGAATCAGGGTATTGTGAGAAAACGCTATGCGCGGGGAGAACCTTCTGCACAGCGTTTTCTTTGCACAGCGCCGCGAATGCGGCAGAAAGGTGGAAGGAATGAAACTGACGGATTTACTGCGGATGAAGCTGCCGGAAGGAAAGGATCCGGTCAATGTGGAGGACTTCAACGACAATTTCAAGGCCATCGACAAGGAGTTGCAGACCATGCAGACTGCAGCCGGAGATGCCAGCAAGAACACGGTGACGTTCGCAGCGGCAGCGGAGAGGACCAATGTGGCCAGCACCGAAACGCTGGGAACGCTCATGGGAAAGATTGCAAAGTGGTTCACGGATATGAAGTCTGCCGCATTTGCGGCAATCGCCAACAACGAGACGACGAATGCAGAAGGCTATGTTCTGGATGCCAGGATCGGCAAAAAGCATTCCGATCAGCTGAATGGGCTGTATTTCGGGACAGATGCAGATGGAAAATGGGGATTCAAGACCTCTCAGGGTGGAACTGTAACCCCTTTTAGAAATCCCACCGGGAATGCGGCAGCAGCGGACGTCCTGAGTGGGAAAACCTTCTCGTCCGCGGAACAGGAGAATGTGACCGGCACAATGCCGAACAACGGCGCATGGACCGGAGTAACGTCGGGGAATGGAAATGTAGCGATTCCCGCCGGGTATCATAACGGAGGTGGCTATGTCTCCGGTGCAGGGGCATACAACAAAGGCGTGAGCGACGCGGACGGCCGGGTGAACACGGAGAGCGCTTCGTATAAGTCGGGTTATGCGAATGGATATGCCAACAAGAAGGCGATAAAATTAGCTTCTGAAGTTGGTACCTCGGAAGGAAGCGCATCGTATTCGGTGACTTCTCAGCTTTCAAACTATGCAAGTTTAACAATTGATAATTTTCTGCTCGTTGCAAAATCTGTCCAACTGAAGTATTTGACAGATCGACACAGTGGGCAAGGATGGATGATCGCAAACGCTGGAATCAATTATTCCTATAATCCAAGCGCTGGAATTATCAGCATTTCTGGTAAAGCAACTGCCGGAGGAGGTGATAATTTTGCCTGGATTTCATCGTTTGATATTTGGTACCTGCCTTAAGTCGAATTTCTGGAAATGAACTTCACTGTTCAACGATCCGGCATTATACGAACATGAGGATGAAATTCATCATACTTCCGACATTTCCTCCCTGATAATGCTTGATTCGAATAGAAGTCGTCGACAGATGTTCTATCCGTGCATTGTCAGCCAGGTGTTCCGCTCCATTGTATACACAATAGCCCGCGCCACCAAAGGAGCCATTCCCTCCACATCCCGCAAGGGCACAGATGGAATGGCTCAAGAACTCTGCATATGAACTGAAGTATTTGCCGAAATCGTAGACAGCAAAATTGTAATTTCCGGTTGCATTTTGAAGGGTAAATGCATCCACAATGTACTTTCTACCGTTCGCATAACCCGACGTTTGCGAAGGACTATATAGAAACCGTAATTTAACCAGAAAGCTTGTAGCTGACGCTATTGTTGGAATATAGATTGGTTGGAAGATCTACCTTGTAATTTCGAGCGACTTCCTGTTCGTCTACATAGATAACAATGCCTGATCCTCCGCCACCAGCGGTCCACGTTGCTCGGATGGTATGTGTAACAGATGCTTTTCCGTTCGTGTATCCCGACTTATACGAATGCTGACACAATATGCAGCATCCAATATAATGATCGTGGAAAGTGAGACCGGAAATCATGAAGATGCTGAGTAATTACATGAAAGTGAATTACAGGATGGAAATCATGGAGGATCGCGAAGAAGGCGGTATCAAAATACCTGAGCCGGATGATTTGAAAGACGATCCGGAACAGTAACACATTAGGAAAATTGAAAACGAGAGGAGAGAGCGTAGATGGGGAAAAACCGGAACGCTCTCTTTTCTTATGTACAAAACGGCAGCAGGAAAGACGGCAGTCGTAATTTATGGAGGTAACAATGGAAACGACAGATACAATTTCACTTTTGGACGGAACGAAATATGAGCTTCTTCCGCAGTCATCAATGTCACGGCTGGGGCTGAAGCTTCCGCAGACGAAAGCACTGGCGGCAGTAAAGAAGTTCGCAGATGAGAATCTGGTGCACATTGTGATCCGGACGAATGGCGGCGTGTCAGGAGAGTATGACCATATGAGGCTTGCTGCGGTCATGTTTCTTCCGGAAGATCCGGAACACTGCTATTTCCGTTTGGAGAGAAAAGAGGACTAAATGATTCCATACACAACGCCGAAGATCATTCTCCGGCTGAATCAGGCATACCGGTCATGGCTTACACATACCGTGAACATGCGCGCGGATCTGCGGCAGGGAAGCACACTGCTTCAGAAACGGATGGAGGATGTGAAGATCAAACCGGAATCCATGCTGATCATTATTGATCTGGATCAGAAGGAATCGGGGGTCTTTTCTCCGGGATGGATGGAAATCCAGCTGCACGGCCTGACGGATGACGGTCGGGCTTGGAAAACACCGGTTGTAAAACGGTATGTAGCGAGAAGTCTGACGGAGGAGGTGATTTCACCATGAATGAGGGAGACTTTTTCGGAAGTGAAGCCATCATTCCGGTAGAAGAGGTACAGGAAACCATTACAGACGCGATTTCGCCGAAAGCCACGGTAGAGCAGGTAGAAGGCGGCGCGAAACTCAAGGTTACGGATGTAAATGGAACGACAGAGGCCTATCTGGAAGGCGGCACGAAGGACTATGAAGAGCTGCGGAATATCCCGAAGCTCAATGGTGTTGTAATCAAAGGTGAGAAAACACTGGAAGATTATGGCGAAAAAACGATTACAAATTCAGAAATCAAGGAACTTGTGGACAAACAGTTTAAAGAGATTTTCGGAGGTGAATGACAATGGCGGAGCAGGAATACAAGAGAATTGATTATGACCAGCTGATTTATCTGGTCAATTACCTTTTCCAGAAACTGAAGGGGAGCACCCTGAATGACAATACAACCTATGTACTGTCGCAAGATTCCAAGGATAAGCATAAGCTGATTTTAACCCCGTCCGTGGGTGATCCGATGGAAATCACGATTCCGGACAATGATACGAAATATGGAGCAGCAACGGAAACGGCGGATGGCCTTCTGACCGCAGCGAAGTATAAGCAGATCGGAGACAATGCTACGGCAATCGGGAAGCTGTCTGGAGCGGAGAAGAATGTAATTGTCGGGGTGACAGTCAACGGAACGGATCTGGTTCCGGATTCTGGCAGAAAGGTCAGCATCACCATTCCAACAAAGGTGTCCGGACTTACAAATGACAGTAAGTTCCAGACGGCGGATGAGGTGAAGACGGCAATCAACAATGCGATGGCAGGAAAGGCGGGGGTGGATATTGTCGTATCCTCGGCGGTTCCCACTGCGGCGCCGTCCAATCCGGACACAATGCTGCATATCCGGTATGTGGCGCACACACATTCTGATGCGAATGACAGCTTTGATGAGTATATCTGGCTGAATGCAGAAAAGAAGTGGGAGAAGATCGGCAATACAGACATTGACCTCAGCGGGTATGTAAAGACATCCGACATGAAGACAATGACCAATACGGAGATCCAGACTGCCGTGGACGATGCCTATACCGCCGTCTTCGGCTAAGGAGGCGGACATGGCAAAGGAAGTATTGGACAGCTCCGGACATAAGGCGCTGGCCACGGATATCTTTAAGAAAGTCAAAACGCTTCTTGCCGGGTATCGGAAAACAACGGATTATCCGGCACTGACGTGGAATCAGCTGATGGGCGTGACAGACGAGGAAAAATGAAAGCAGCCGCGGACTATACCGTGGCTGTTTTCTTCCATTCAATGTGAAGTTCACGCTTCTGCTGGGCACAATCAGTCAGATACAGGTTGATCAGTGTCTGATAAGGAATGCCGGATTCTTCTGACTGATGTTTGAAATAATCAATCGTATCAGCATTGATATTTATGGTAATTTGCTTTTTGAGATTCTTGGTATAAGGATTCTTCCGGGCATTCGTGAAATCATATTCGTTTCTCATACATATCACCTCCAGTATTGTTCGGATTCGGTGGAAGTTGCTTTTCTTGCGGAGATAATCCGAATGACGGAATCAGATTCACGGTAGCAGTGGCAGACGATGAGGAGCTTTCCGGAGCTGCTGTTTCCGAGAATAATGAAACGATCTTCCTCAATAGAATGATCCGGGTCATCTATGACAAGAGCATTGTCATCATAGAACACGGAAGAAGCTTCTTCGAAGGAAACTCCGTGTTTCTTTTTGTTTATGGAGTTTTTGTTTTCATCCCACTCAAAACGAAGCATATTCATAATTACATTGTAATTATAAACGCGATTCAGTCAAGCGAGTGGCCAAGAAAGGACAATCAGAAAAATGAACACAGTGATAACAGTAGTACTGGGCATCTTCGGGTCCGGAACTTTCTGCAGCCTGCTCACGCTGGGATTAAACCGGCACTGGCAGCAGAAGGACCAGAAGGCCGCAAGATCCACGGCAGAGAGCAGGATGATCCTCGGTCTGGGCCATGACAAGATCCTGTATCTCACAGACCGCTTCGTGAAGCGGGGAGCGATTACGCTGAAGGAAAAGCGAAATCTGGAGTACCTCTATGTCCCCTATAAGGATCTGGGCGGGAACGGAGACTGCAAGATCGGATACGATGCATGCCAGAAGCTCCGGATCGCCTCAGAAGATGAAGCGGAGGTGCTGGACTGGGAACTCCGCAAGAAGAACGGCGAGGCATCATGAAAAACAGAATATGCGGTACAGATATCGTCCTTGCGTTGATCGGTGTGGGGACGATTCTTTTTATCCGAAAAGTCTTTGAGGTCTTTGTCATGACCGGGATGGAACCGGATGCTCTGGTGACGGGATTTTTTACGTTTGCCACGGCGGAAGCGGCTATCTGCTGGCGGATCCATACGGATAAAAAGAAGAGACAGAATAAGGAAAAAGAAATGGTTGATGAGGCGGATCTGGATATAGACGCGGATCCAAATGAATACGATGAAAGGACCGGTGAAGGCTAATGAATGAAAATACATTTCGATTAGTGGAATTGGCAGTCCGACTGATTACCGGGCTGCTCGCAATTTATGTGATTCCGGTGGTGTCGAGGGCAATCAAGCAGAGGCTGGCGCAGAGCGAGGTCGGGAAAGCGGTCCTTGCGGCGCAGCAGACGCTGTGGGAGAAGTCAGGAGAAGAGCGGAAAGAGTTCGCGATGAAGGCCGCCCGCGCTGCCCTCGATGAATTACATATCAGTATGTCTGATGAGCAGCTCTCTTTATTAATTGAAGCAGCCGTGCAGGAGATGCACATCAGCAAGGGGGATTATCCGGAGGACAAGAGCGATGACAGCAAAACAGACGATTGAAAAGGCAGTCACCTGGGCGGTACAGATCGCGCAGGATTCGTCCCACGGATACGATCAGGTGCACCGGTGGGGACCGGACTATGACTGCAGCGCCTTCCTTATCACAGCCTGGCAGCAGGCTGGAGTTGGCGTAAAGGCAGCAGGCGCGACATATACCGGCAACATGCTTCCGGCTTTCCTCAGATGCGGCTTTGAAGATGTCACAGCAGAGGTAAACCTGAACACCGGCGCGGGGCTGCAGCGAGGTGATGTGCTGCTGAACACACAGCACCACACGGCCATGAGCATCGGATCCGGTCAGATTGTCCACGCTTCGATCAATGAAAACGGTCGGGCGACCGGAGGCCGAACCGGTGATCAGACAGGCCGTGAAATCTGCGTGAGGAGCTACTACAAGTACCCGAAGGGATGGAACAAGGTCCTTCGATATGTAGGATTCGGGGAGGAGCATGAAAAGCAGACAGCAGGAAGCCAGGCAGGAGGAAAAGCCGTGAAGCAATATGCAGGAGTGGTCAATGTCAGCTCATATCTAAATGTCCGGGCCGGTGCAGGAACACAATATCCGGTCGCCAAAATCAGCGGAGCGGATTTCCGCCTGCCGGCCGGGATGGTGGTTTCGATTGAGCAGGAACAGGCTGGATGGGGCAAGCTTACCGGCGTAGCAGGATGGGTGAGCCTGGCCTATATCAAAAAGTGAATTGCGCTGGCGCAATCAGGAGGAAATAATGGGCGTGATTGTAACCGCGGTAGCGGCTGTTGTGTTTGGGAGCCTGTGGATGATCGGCATGGCTGTCTTTGTAGCAGCAGGCAGCATGATGCTGGATTGAGTATAGAAAAGCAGAACGAAATGTCATATACTAAATACTACTTATCGCACTATAGCGTACGTTAAGGAGGTGAGGTTATGCGTTTCAGCAAGAGTTTTATTTCTGGAATGGCGAGGTCTGCAGATCTTTTCCCGTCTCACGAGGAGAGAAAAGAGCCGGATGCATACACCGGAATGAGGAAGGATTACCAGGCATTAAGGGGAGATTGGATCAATGTCGGAAATGACCTCAGAAAAGGAATTGAACGCTTCTCCAGAGAAGAATATAGATAAGTCAGCGGAAAGCGATCAGCAAAGCGAACTTATTGATTCTGTAAAGAAAAGCGATATTCCGGAAGAAAACAAAAATGCCATCGTTCAGCAGATGGAAATGTTCTACAGCGGCCCATTACCAGCACCATCAGCATTCGGACAATATGAAAAGGTGCTTCCGGGAGCCGCCGAACGCATTCTGCAAATGGCTGAACAGGAACAAAATCATCGACATGAGATGGATAATAAACAATTGCATATGTGTTCCAGAGATAGCCTTATCGGAATTTTGGCAGGGCTTGGACTAGGAGTAGTCGCTCTTGTAGCGGGAATCGTGGTGGCTTTGAATGTTCCAAACATAGGAGGAACGGTCCTAGGAGGGGTGTTCGGAGTATCCGGAGTTGGGACCATTGCAGTGTCTATCGTAAAAGGAACCAGAACAAATAAATGATTTTTTTGCGGCCGTCGCCTTCGGGCGGCGGCTTTTTCATTTTATAGAAAATGATATTGACATGGGGTGCACCATACGATAAAATATAATCAGTTCAGAGCAAAGGAGGTGATGAAATGAAAAAGAGGAAGAAAAAGAAAAACGATAGCAAGAAGCTTCTGTCCGGAATCCTTCTTGCTACCGCAATTCTTAATCTTCTTCAGGCCGCGATCAGTTTTGCGAAGGCTCTGAAGTAGTAAGGCGGGGGCGAAAGCCCCTGTCTACTTCAGAGTATACCAGAGAAAGGAGAAAATACAATGAAGTATGTTGAAATCACATTGAGCTTGGCGCAGATAGTGCTGTCGGTGGTGACGATCGTAATAGCAATAAAGATTTTAAGGAAGAGGTGAGCCATGCCGGTAGGAAGCCCTAAAAAGAGTACACTGAGGACAAAGAAGTATCAGGACAAGGTCGGCTATATAGCAAAGAGTTTCAAGCTGAAAAAAGATATCACGGACCGCTTTGCGGATGCCTGCCGGGAACGCGGCGAGAGTCAGGCTGCAGTCATCACAAGGCTGATGGAAAGCTATATTGCCGGTGAAAAATGAGTCAGTTTCTACTTAATTATATGCACCCGTGTCGAAGTGTTTGCAGGTATCAAAGAGCCCGCAAACACTTCGACACAGCCCCAGGGCGCAGGTATGGGATACTAAAAAAGCCCGGAAATACAAGGAAAACAGGAATTGCGCCAGCGCAAGACCATAAGGAAAGAGGAGACGGATTACACCGTCTCCTCTTTTTTCATGCCGTGAAGGTCCAATGAATATCTATGTGGTCTGGATAGATTACGATCTTATCAATCAGTGTCCGGAGAATCTGCCGTTTCTCCTGCAAAGAGCCGGAGGAGAAGACAGCCGGGAAGGACGCCAGGGCATCGATGGCGTCATCCGCAGAGAGTGCAGCGCGGGAAGGGGATTCTTCCGTAAGGCTCGCGGACAGCTTTTCCTGCTCCTGATGCAGATCGTCCATCCGGCTCTTGATCATCTGCAGATCGATGCCGCCGATCTGATACAGATCCACCAGCTTGCCCTCCTGCCGGCGCAGATCAGCGAGGCGTGAGCGAATCGCTTCGGCATCTTCGGAAGAAGAGGAAGAAGCGGCAGCAGGAGCAGCAGCCCGGCGAATCAGCTCCGGATCCATGGAAAGCTTCTGCACCTCTGCGGTGACAAGCCGGTCCAGATCCTGCACAGGGATCCGGATGCCGTCACCATGGGAGCAGCGGTACACCCTTTTCATGGGGGCGTCAGGGGCCGCGTACCTGCCGTGGTTGCGCCATGACTTCGTGTGACAGTGAGCTCCGCACTGACCGCAGAAGATCATGCCGGTGAGAAGCTGCGAGCCCTTGAAATTCTGAGAGAAGGTTCCGGCGGCAGTGCCAAGATACAGATCGTATTTCCTCTGCACACGGTCGAAGGTATCCTGATCGATGATAGGCTCATGCGTGCCGCGGTACCATTTGCCGGAGAAGCTGACTTCTCCGACATAAACCCGGTCCCTCAGAACGCGGGAGACAGTGGACACGTGGGACCAATCCCCGTATCGGGTCTTATAGTGATTGTGCATATAGCGGCAGATCTCTTTCAGTGTGGATCCGGCGAGAAACTGCGCAAAGATCTTTCGCACCTGCGCCGCTTCGTAATCATCGACGATGAGGATCTGCTTGTCAGATCCGGGGGCCTTGGCGTAGGTGTAGCCGATCGGCGGACGTGATCCGCCGGAGAAATAACCGGCCTTGGCACGGCCGATCCGGCCCATTGTCATGCGCTCCGTGATCTGGTCACGCTCCAGCTGCGCAAAGACGGACAGAATGCCGATCATCGCCCGGCCGAAAGGGCTCTGCGTGTCGAAGTTCTCACACATCGATACGAGGCCGATGTGGTTGGCATTGAAGATATCCTCAATGAGATACAGGGTATCCTTCTGAGACCGTGAAAGACGGTCCAGCTTATACACAAGGACAGCATCGAAAAGACCATAGGAGCAGTCACGGATGAGCTGCTGGATGGCCGGACGCTCTAGCTTGGCCCCGGAATAGCCGGGATCTGAGTAGACGTGCGCGATCTTCCAGCCGTGTGCTTCACAGAATTTCGTCAGCCGGGACTGCTGTTCTCCGATGGAGTAGCCTTCTGCGGCCTGCTCCTGCGTGGAGACTCGGCAGTAAATTGCAATGGATTTCATGGTTCACCTCCGAAAAATGGGCGTAAAAATAGCGCTGTTTGATTCAGCGCTCCGAAGATGGTACCATGTAGAAGATTCTTGCAGGAATCACATGGTACTCTTCGGAGTGCGGGCCGCTCTGGTGCTGGTAACACCGGAGCGGTTTTCTTATACAAAAAGGAGCTGCAGATTTCCCTGCAACTCCTTCTGTGACCGATCAACAGTCATTGTGTCTTCTATACTGCCTGTCAAAGGCTCTGTATCAAGAAGGGGCGCTGCTGATAAGATGGTTACCACACAGGCAACTTATGCTTCAAAAAGTCGCACATCTTATCAGGCTTACACGCCCCTTTTGGTATAGAAAGAGTACCACGATAGGGCCTTGAGGTCAAGAAAAGTGTGGGGGAAAAATTGTGAATTCTTTTTGAACTTATTTTCCAAAGTACTTATAAGGAAATTCACTTCTTACATTGATTTTCTTTGTTATCATGTCGAAAAAAGTACTATCCTTGTATTCATAGAAACCATAAAGATAGTTGGCTACATAATCAGCAGCCTGCACAGGAAACGCATTCGATGCGTTGGAATCCATGCTATGAAAATCAAGAGTGACGTCAATCTGGTTTTCATAGATGAATGTCAGTTTCAAATAATCTTCCAGAGAGTTTACAGATCCAACCTTCGTTGTATGGTTATCATAAATGATATGAATCGTCTTTCCGGCGGAATCCGGTTTAATCAACTTTGTAAGCAAAAGCCGCATCATGTAATTATAAAAAATGTTCTTATCTTCCAGCAGTTTTGGCTTCACATGATGAAGATCAGCAACGATATAGGATATTGACAGATCTTTTGAAGCGATAACCTCAGCAATATGAAATTTAATGGCAGGATAGGCATCCTTTGCCTTGATTTCGTTTGAATGAAGAGCAGCCAGTTCGGGGAATGCCTTTTGCGCGAGACCGATTTTTCGCTTCATTACATTTTGCAGAGCACCATAGTTATTGGTATCGATACAGGAAATTACAAAGTACCGACCGCTGTTTCCAAGATTCCCGGACTCATCGAAAATCAAGCAACGATCAAGACCATACGCCTTTGACATAAATGTGATTCCTCTCAAAACAATATTGTATGAACAGAAAAACATCATACACCAGATTCATAGATAGGAAAAAGGCCCCCTTACCAACTAGTAGTAAGAGAGCCCTTCGCCAGTCGTCTCGAAGACAACCATTTCTGTCTGAACTGATCTTACCACGATATTGATAATCTTTGCCCTCCTTGCCTTTTCACACCGAGGACAGCGCAGAAATGCGTAGACGTTCTGCTTTTATTCATCCGAACGAGGAAGTTTCTTCTGTTCCTTTTCGATCTGCTTGATGCTCTTCGGAGGAGTCGGAAGGTCTTCCGGCATAGTACCGCCGAGTTCTTTAATGGTTTGGCGGACTTTCTGGCCAACTTGGTAGTGAACGGTGTTCGCCTGGGCTTTACCCTGAATCTGGTCACGCCGAAGTTTCTCTTCTGTCTGTGTAGCGCGGAAAAGGTTGGCGGCAAGCTCCGTACTTCCCATATGATCTAAGATATTCTCGTTTTTGCCAATGCCTTTTCTCTGCTGGATATCCTTGGCACTGAGGCCACCGTACAAGCCCTTATATCCATAATTCTGGAAAATGGCATATTCCAGAGGGGTCTCAACACCGGCTCCATGTGCGGCATCCGCCAACTGTTTATTGTGTCGCTTCATCTCGGAGCGAATGGCAAGGCGCTTCTGATCTTCGGAAAGCTCATCGTAGTTTTCCACAAGCTCCTGTTGGCGGGTTTTCACGGCAAAGTAGGTTTGACCGAGGGCAATAACCTGCTTTCGTGGGTCGCCGTTCATCACGATCAGGTAGCAGGCATAGCGGGAGAGCATGTAATCATCGACTTCGCGCTGAGCGCCCTTGGCGAGAGTGATCATTTTGTTGACGTCAACAAAATGATCGGCGGTAGAATATCCGCTCTTTTCACAGGCAGCAATAGCGCGGTTGATTACGATATGAAAGTTTCTCCATTCTGCATATTCAAGAGCAATCTGTAAATCTCTGGCATACCAGAATTCCTGCCCATATTTATTGATGTGTTTAATGTTCTCAAAAATCTGTTCGCTATATTTTTCCATGTTATTCATTGCGGACACCTATATTTTTCATGCCTAAAGTCTTGAATCTAATAATCCTTGCTCTGATGTGCGTGTATCTCGATCAGATCGGCGCTGCAGGACTTTTCATAATCTCCATGGACGAGATGTGCGATCTCATGGGAGTATGCTCTGAGAAGCTGCTCCCGGCACAGCCTTGCATTGAGCACGACGGTATAACTGCCGTCGCGGTTGGAGACTACATAGGATCGGATAGTGGTAGGGAGATCCAGACAGATGGTCTGGATGTCATCATCAATCACTGGAATCACTTCCCCTCATACGGTCCATCATTTCCTTTACAAAGCCGATGTCTTCGGGCTTCACCTTCCGGGAGGCATCGAAGAGAACCTTATACTCCGGATTTTTGAAAAGAAACTCGGCCATCTCCCTGGCCTCAGCATTCATGTAGTACTTCTCTTCGGGATCATGTTTTGCTGTTTCAAGGAGATCCGACTTTTCTATACCGAACCAATTACAGAGACTTTGAATTTTATCTATTCTAGGCATAGTCTTGCCCGTGCACCACTGTGCTGCGGTTGCGGTCGAAACATGCATATACCGTGCCATGTCTGCCTGAGAAAAATTATTTATGTTCAGGTAGTAATTAAGATTATCAGCAAATATCCTTCTCAATTCTGTATCACTCATATGTCCCTCCTGACATTGATCATACTTTATAAACTAGCAAAAGTAAAACAAAAAATATTGGAAACACTAAGTTTTGATTGACATACTAAGAAAGACTTAGTATTATGAGCATGTTCAAATAAATCCGAAAGGAGGATAACAGATGAGCATGTCATTAAAAGCAGCACGGATAAACGCAGGAATGACCCAAGAAGAAGTCCACAAAAAGACGGGGTTTGCAACAAGTACGATTGTAAGCTGGGAAAGTAATCGTACCTTTCCTAGAACGCAGCAGTTTATTAGGCTCTGCAATCTGTACGGATGTGCAATGAGCGATATTTTTGTGCCTGAAACACTAAGTAAAAATTAGCTTTGTGGTAGATATCTACCACAAAGAAGAAAGACCTTGACGGTCTTTCTTAAAAAGGCACCACGAAAGGAGAAGGGGAAATGAGTGTGCGAAACATCCTCTCTGACGGATCCGTCAGAGAGTCCATGGAAGGAATCATGATTCCGGCCGGAAGCGAGTTTTATACAGTTCTGATGGCCATCATGAGAAACAGGGAGGAAGCGGAATGAAGGACATTTTATCGTTTGGTGGGCTGATCTGCCTGGTGGAATCAACGATCATGAGCGCGTTCTTCGAGAAGACCGGCGCGGCAATCGCCTTCTTCGCGATCGGGGCCGCACTGATCATCATGTCTGTCTGGATGGAAGACAGGGAGATGAAGAGACAGCGCGAAGAGGAGCGGGAAGAGAAGCTGAGGAAGTACCAGAGGAGATACCAGGGCGAGGACCTGGACGATGCGGGGTGAGGTGCGTATGAGAACGATCGTCGTCTTGTTATGGACGAGGTGAAAAAGGGCAATGGGAATACTGCGAAAGAAGAACAAGCCGACGGAATACCGGCGCATCGGAAAAATTTCCGATGCTGGACTGGACAGGTTGGAAAGGCATGCTGATGAGATCGGGAATGTGAATGTCATTCTGATGGTGATGATCATCCGGGAAATCAGAGAGCTGAAGTTAATGCTTCAGCAGAGCAGCAACGGATGCGATGGAAGCGATGACACCAGCAATAGCGCTGATGATGGAAATGCATAAGGTGATGTTCTCACGACGTTTGTGCTTTTCTTCAAGCATATCCATATAACGAATAATTCTCTGATCAGGATCATCGAGAATATCACCGAAATCGGGGATTTCCATATCAGACATGAGGGACCTCCCAAAAAAGTGTATAGCGAAATTATAGCACGTAGAAAAGGGAAAAGACGATGCAGGCAAGAGTAAGGAAGGTGGCGCTTCCGGAGACGAAACTCCCGGCGACGCACGAGTATAGAGCGAAGCCGGAGCTTCCGGAAGGCTGGACAGAGCAGAAGGCGGCGCAGAGAAGACGGAAGGCCGCGGCGCAGGTGATGCAGCAGAAACGGAAAGCCGGAGCAGCGGCGAAGAAGGCCGCAAAGCCCTGTGTAAGAAAGGGCTTCCGTGTATGGACGGATGAAGAAAGAGCCTATTTGCGTCAGCAGAACGCCGCCGGGAGAAGCTGGACAGAGCTGGGAGCGGAGTTTGGCGTGAGCCGGGGAGCCGTGCGGATTCAGGCAACCCGCGGAAAGGAAGAGGAGCAATGATCGTCCGGTGTATTTACGGAGGATCTGTCCAGGAGGCCGCAGAAGAAAAGGGACTGAAGGACTGGTGCGACCGGAACTGCGCACATCTCGGGATGGAGCGCGGCCACATCTGCTATGACCGGCTGAAGCGGGCCGGAATCCTCCCGGAAGAAGAACATAAAAAATGAAGCAGTGACTCGGGAAAGCCACTGCTTCGGGAATGCTATACAACATTCAGAACGCATTTTCAGTATAGCATTCCTGGACATAAGAGACAAGAGAAAAGCCCGGTTTTTCGGGCTTTCTCACTCGATAAGGACAGGAAAGTTAGAGATGTATCACAGAAAAACATATGACTGTGGACGGGCGGTCATAGTGACGAAGTACTACCCGGTCCGAAGGGGACCGAGAGAAGAAAGAGAAAAGAGGGCAAGGTCTCCGGACGAGATCCGGAAGTGGGACAGCCAGAAGAGAGCCAGGACGGTACAGCGCCTCATCCTGGCAAACTTCGGGGAAGATGACTATCACCTGACACTGACCTACCGGCAGGGGGAGAGGCCCGAAGGTCTGGAAGAGGCGAAGAGAAGACTCGGGAAGTTCCTCGGGAAGATGCGAACGATCTACAAAAAGCACGGAGTTCCGTTTAAGTGGATTGCCGTGACAGAACAGGGAAGCCGCGGGGCCTGCCATCACCATCTCGTGATTCAGAACGTGGACATGGAAGGCCTGAGCACGGACAAGGCCGTGCGGAAGTGCTGGCCATGGGGAAGACCGATGTTTTCCTTGTTGGATGATGGGGATTATGAGCAGCTGGCCGACTACCTGACGAAACAGGAGACGAAGGAGCAGGAAACGGAGCCGGGGAAGAACACAATGTACTACTCACGAAGTCGGAACCTGATCGTGCCGGAGCCGAGGATCGAGAAGATCTATAGGAAAAGGTGGAGACCGGAGCCGAAGGCACCGAAAGGCTTTTATGTCGAAAAGGGATCCATCGTATCCGGCGAGAACCCGGTGACGGGGATGCCATGGCAGCGGTACATCCTGATCCGGACGACAAGGAGGAGACCATAGTGCAGACGAACATTTATCTGGTGACGGACAACCGGACACCGAAGAGGAAAGACTGCTCCTATGGGTACCTCATGGAGGCGGTCGACATGGGGAATCGCATAGGGACAGCGAAAAACTGGCGCGGTTGTGAAGAGGACCGGTACGGCGCACTCCTGCGGGCCCTGGTGGAGGCATCGGGACGGATGAAGCCGAACCACGCCGGTACAAGTACCGTGCTGATCGTGACGGACTGCCAGCCGCTCGCTTCGGGAGTCCTCAGTCTGAAACGCTGGGAGCAGGACGGATGGATCCGGTCAAAGGGAAGGCCGGTGAAGCGCAAAGAGGAATGGAAACGTGTGGCGGATGCCCTGCGGGGCTACCAGATCGCTGCACAGGTTAAAGGAGTGGATTTTTACGAAGATCTGCTCCGGAAAGGGGAATACGATGGCGAACGATAAGAAACTGTTTGCAATGTTTGGCGAGATGGACTTCGAAGAGCTGAACAAGGCGGCAGAGGGATTGAAAGAAGAGGGAGATCTGGAGAGCCTGGAAGCCCTGGCACTGGAGAACGGACTGGATCCGGAGGACGCAGAGGATTATGCCTCTGGAGATGTGAAGCAGCTGGCGACACTCCGTCAGGCCGCACTTGGGAGGATTAAGGTACAGGAGGAACAGACAGCGATTCCGGAGACTGCGGCGCAGATCATCTACGGCATGGCCAGAGCCATGACGACGGATCCGGAGGCGTGCAAAGCCTTCATGAAGAAGGGCAGCAGGATTGATAAGGTATGGTCCGTGCTGGAGAAAAAGGCAAGAGACAGCAAGAAAGGATCCGTTGGTGTGGCCTGCGGAACAGATCGTGATCTCAAGGAGATCATCCTGAAGGCGGTGATGGGATGAAGAAGAAAGAGCTGCTGAAGCACATCCCGGAAAATCCGAAGGAACCCTTTATAAAGAGAATCCGGACACCGGACGGGAAGGCACTCATGACGGTACTGCCGGACTCCAAAAGAGTGCACTTCACATGGGGAAATGGCTACTTGTCGTACTATCCGGAGGCGGGGATCTGGGCCAGAGAGAAGATCACAGCCTGGTGTTATGTCGAGCACTGGCCGGATGACGAAGAATCCATGCGGGAGGTCCGGAGTTTCTGCGGCGGCCTGTACGGAAGCCCAGTGGACGAAATCAAGCACTACGAGGACAGCGTATCCTGGAAGAAGCAGTGTGATGCGCAGCAAAAGAAACACAGGAGAATCTCGCAGGCAATGAAGGCGGTCCCTGCGATGCCTCCACATTTCGTGGACTGGCTGAAGAAACGGTATCAGAAAGCGGAGGACAAGTATCAGCACATCCATTTCGCGTCTCTTTACCAGAGGATGCCGAGCGGAAAGATCGTGGAGCGGATTTTTCGGGTCCAGTTCTTCCGGAATCCGGAAGAAGTATCCATAACAGAAATCGTCCGGGGATATGCAAATGAGATCGGGGCAGAGCGATGGAACGACTGGTGTTACGGGACGGATCGTAATTTTTATGGCACAAAACAGCACTGGTGGGATAAGAAGACCATCATAAGCTGCACACCGAAGCAGACGGACTTTTATCCCGGAAATCTGGAAGAGATGGGAATCAGTTTGCGGGACAAAGAGATCATCAAGGGAATCCCGGGACCGGTTTACCGCTGGAAGCTGATGGAGGCGGTGAAGTGGACGCCAGACCTCGCAGAACGAGCCGTGAAGGCCGGTCTGGGAAGGTGCCTGAGGGAATTCATCAACGCAGAGGGAGCGGAAGGCGTAGCCAAAATGGCCGACGCACTGGAAAGGATCGGCAGACAGAAGGCAAAGCGCCTGATCCAGATGAACGCGAACAGCATGATGCTGATCACGATGGACCTCTGCCCGAAGGTCACAGACGAGACACTGAAAGAAATCGGAAAAATCAGGAGTGACGCGGCACAGGACATCATCGCGGATATCGCAGGCCGGGGCCTAAATATCAATCACGTCTGGACGTTGATGATGAAAACCGGAAAAGACATAAGCCTTCTGCAAAGACTGACGGAGTACAGAGACTATCTGGATATGGCCACCCGCCGGGGCTGTGACATTCACAGCGAAATTATTTACAGGAACAAGCGCTGGAAGCATTTCCACGATCAGTATGTGGAGGAGCTGAACCGGAAAAAGGAAGAAGAACGGGCCGCGAAGTTTCCAGCAATTCGAAAGGATCTGGAGCGGAACAAGAAATTGTTTTCATGGCAGCAGGACGGATACTTCGTCCGGCCGGCAGAATCTGCGGAGGACATTATCCGGGAAGGGAGGCTGCAGCATCACTGCGTCGGGGCGTCCGACTGGTACATGAAACAGATGGCCGAGCGAAAGAGCTGGATCGTATTCCTTCGGAAAGCAGAAGACCCGGAAACGCCATGGTACACAGTAGAAGTGGACAAAACCGGAATCCGGCAGGCCTACGCCGCCTATGACCGGAAACCGGACTGGGAAGAAATAGACAAGGTGCTGAAAGCCTGGATGAAGCAGGTGAAGAAGAATTTTGCTGCCGTCGAGGCAGAGGAGAGAGCGGGAAGCAAAGCACAGCCGGAAGCTGCGGAGCTGATGGCAGCAGGATAAGGAGGAGTGAATGGAAGAGAGCTACATGGGAGAGAGCTACATG
>ERZ808275.143-NODE-143-length-41931-cov-4.072667_pt1 | contig 41931 bp, 37 predicted proteins | sample MGYA00520894_ERZ808275 | MGnify/ENA primary metagenome ERZ808275 (study PRJEB31516, sample SAMN03275598) | gut metagenome | biome: mammalia-associated habitat; material: feces | host: Papio cynocephalus | place: Kenya | collected 2012-08-03 ... | reverse complement strand
GGCTTGATGACGCAAGAAGATATTACACAAATATCGTTGGAAAATATGGCGCTCAAGTTCAAGCTCTTTTGAAGAAAGCTTCTGGCGTTGAAATTAGTATGATATGCCCACTCCATGGTCCAATTTGGAGAGATAACTTAGGCTGGTTTATTGAAAAATATCAAAAATGGTCAACTTATGAGCCAGAAGAAAATACAGTATTGTTGATTTATGGTTCTGTTTACGGTCATACTGAAAATGCTATGGATATTTTAGCTGGCAAACTTGCAGATAAAGGTGTTAAAAATATCAAAGTTTACGACGTTTCAAAAACTCACTACTCTGAAATTGTTGCTGAAGCGTTTAGATGTTTTCACCTTGTAATCGGTTCAATTAGCTACAATGGCGGAATTTTCTGCAATATGGAAACGGTCTTAAATGACTTAAAAGCACACGCTTTAAAGAATAGAAAAGTTGCAATTGTTGAAAACGGAACTTGGGCGGCAACTGCAAGCAAACAAATTAAAGCAATGCTAGAAACAATGGACAATATGGAAGTTTTAGAACCAACAGTTACTCTAAAATCAGCACTTAAAGATGAACAAGAAGAAGATTTGAATAAACTTGCCGATGCAATTTATTCATCAATGAAATAAGGAGCTAAAAATGAAAGTTTTAATGATTAACGGTAGCGCAAATGTTCAAGGTTGTACGTATACAGCACTTAAAGAAATTGAAAAAGAACTAAATGCTCAAAACATAGAAACAGAAATTGTTTCACTAGGTAACAAACCAATTCGAGATTGTATGGGCTGTTGCAGTTGTAGAAATTCAGGCTCTGGCAAATGTGTATTTGAAGATGACATTATCAACAGCATTATTGAAAAAGCAAAAGATGCCGACGGTTTTGTTTTCGGCTCACCTGTTTACTACGCACATCCATCAGGACGTTTGCTTTCTGCTATGGATAGAATGTTCTATGCTGGTGGTGCAAACTTTAAGTATAAACCTGCCGCAGCAATTGTTTCAGCACGTCGCGCAGGTACAACTGCCAGTCTTGACGCAATTATGAAGCACTTTACTATCAATTGTATGCCTGTAGTTCCTTCAAATTATTGGAACATGGTTCACGGTAATGCGCCCGAACAAGTACTTCAAGATAAAGAAGGTTTGCAAATTATGCACATAGTTGGAAAAAATTTGGCTTGGATGATGAAATCTTTTGAAATTGCTAAGAAAAATGGAATTGAACATCCTCCTATTGAAGAAAAAATTAAAACAAATTTTATAAGATAATATGAAAACACGAAAGATTGAATTTTGTCCGTAAAAATACGTACGTATTTTTACGGACGTTATTTTACGGTCTAAAATCTCAAAACAGTCATTAAAACTACTTTATAGCGAGTGAAATCCGTAAGTGACAGGCTGGACGTACTTTTTAACGATTGATTAATAAATTGTGCGAAATTTTGTTTTTTCAAAATTTTGCGCAAAATAAAAGCCACTTTTTGAATTTTAGTGGCTTGAAATTTTTTCATTTTAGGAAGGGAATGTGTTAGGTAGGGTAGGTTAGTGTGTAGTGTGTGTTTTTTCTCTAATTTTTCTCTCGTTCTTAGCTCTTTTTGTCTTCTTTAAACGGTTAATATAATATCTCTCTCGATTATTTCTCGTGTCTTTTAATGTTTGTCATCTTTGACTTACACTTATATAAAGTATTTTAAAAATGTCGGATTTCAGACATGTGAGTTTTTGTTACAATTCGTAATAAATATGGCTAAAATGCAATAAAATCAATATTGTAGTATAATAATATATTATGAATAAACGAATAATTTTTTTATCAATTTTACTTGTAATTCTATCTTGCTTATTAATACATGATAATGTACTAAAGGTTGTATATGTAAGCCCACAAACGGATATTAGCTCTTTACGATATGCTAAAAAGAGTATAAAACCTATTGATAGCTCATTGGATAGGATAATGAGCTTATGTAGAGAAGAATATAAGGATATGAACTATCTTTATAAAAATTATTATGGAAGCGGTTTCATCAAAAACAATCCAATTCCAAACGACCTAGATGTAGCTGTTGGCGTCGATTTAGGTGAATTTGATTATGACGGTGAAAATCCATATAAAACCTCAAGAGCAATTATAGATAAGATTTCGACTTATCATTTGTACTCTCATATTGTATTTTTAAAGAGTAAAAAACATTTTTTAATGGATAAACCTACTATTTTAAAGATGAATGAGCTTGAAAGAAAAAAAGTTTCATCTATGGAAAACATTGCTGATGGAATAGAAAAAGCATTTGACAAAGATGTTCAAATAATACATTCTACAAAAGATTATAAAGGACAAAAAGTCAATTATACGCTGGTTTTCAAACCTAATGAAATTTTTGTAGATGATATTACTCCAGTTTTTACTTATACTTCTGGAATTACTTATAACAAGACTATGACGGATTTTCCTAGAGAATTAACGATTGTTCCTGATTTTTATGCAAGAATAAAGAACATAAAAACAGGCGAAATCAAGTCTGTAGACTTAGTTGAGGAATCTTTTTTGGGCGAGAGATTTCAAATTTCACGCAGATTTTTTGTTCCATTGATTTTCACGGGTAATCAATCTTTGAAATACTTGAAATCATTGGATTTCTTGACTGATGATGAAAAATATTTAGATACAAGAATGTTTAATTATTTCAGGTATATAACTGAAGTCCAAATGTATTTAGATGCTTCTGTTGATCCTGTAAAACTTCTAAAGCGATTGCATCAATGCGCGGATATTATTTATCCAGCTCTTACAAATGAGCAACGCGATAAGATTTATTCAGATATAAATGAAACCCTAAGTAAACCTGATATTCAGACAGTGACAGACTATTTGACTATTTATAAAAATTTGAAATTTATGACTCAAAATAAATATATAATGTCTAAGGCAGATGAATATGATTATTTTAAGCAATGGGTAGTTAGCTCAAATGCTTGTCTTGAAAGTTTAAGCAAAAATACTGAGTACAAAGAAGAATTGACAGATTTGTATAAAATTCAAAATGAGATTTTAGCGAGATTTCGTGATATGAAGTCTGAAACAAAATTGCTAGAATTAAATAAATACTTGGATGAGAAAGATTTGGATGTATATATTAATTGTGCCAAAATTATTAATAGAAATATTGAAGATACCGACAAATTTATAGCTGATTTTAAAGTTTTAAATGATATTTTCAAAAAATCTGGCTATTATTCAATGGATTTGTATTGGATAAATAAGGATACCGTTTATATTGCTAAAAATGATTTTACAAAAACGCTCACACAAAAAGATATTGAACCATTAATAAAAGAAAATAACTTGCCACAAGCAAATTATAAACTTTCAAATGAATCAAAAATACTTGGCAATAAAAAAGAAACTGTTTATGTTAGATATAAATCCACAAAGGCTGAAAATGAGTATTTAAAAGGACTAGAAAGTAAGTTGTTGCAGGATAAAAAGAACTTTAAAATTAAACGCAGATATTTATTGTAAAACAAGTTTTTTAAGTTTTAATGTCAGAGCAAAATATAATGTGCAAAATGCTATAATTCTAGCTACAATAATATAGTTGTTATGAAATTTGAAAGTAAAAAATAGTACAATTGAAAAAGCTAAAAGACTTATTAATATTGATGTTACAAGTGTTTTAAACAATTTTGAAGGTACAACAAAGTTTAAGTGTTTGAAATTTACAAAAGAATTTAACGTGAAAAGTAATAAAATAGAAACTAACATTGCTATTCCAACTCCTAAAATGTTGAAATATTTTATTAAAACAAAGTTCAAAATAACGCAAATGATTGCTACAAGAAGGCTTATAGCTGTTTCTACGTAAGTTCTATTTTTAAGGTGATATTTCACATTCATCAATTTCATAAATTCGTGAATAAAGATTGTTATTGCACAGAAAGGAAATAATAGTCCTAAATAGTAGTATTCGTTCTTGAATGCAAGTTTTGCAATGTCAAACGAATAGAAACAAAATATACCAATAAATGGCAAAAACATTGCGATGTATAGCCTTAAAGTGCTTGTCATAAATTCTTTTAATTGATACTGTTTTTCGAATCTTTTTATAATTAGTGGAAAAATTGCGAACAAAAGAAGTGAAAAAAGTGGAGTTAATGCGTTTGTTGTGAAAAACCACGCTGTACCTACTATTGCGGTGTTTAAAAATTCTTTATTAAACTGTAAAATAAATTTCCCAAGGTGCAAAATTAACCAAATACAAATGTTTGTAAAAACAAGTGGAATTGCATAAATAAGAACATTCTTTAAAATATTTTTATCAAATTTTAGGCTTAATTTATATTTCAAATTTAATTTATACAATAAAATTATATCAATAAATGCAACAGCAAAGGTCATTGCAACAAGGATTGCAGATGATTTTGGAATAACTTTTGAGAATGCAAAAAATAAACCTAAAAGGGCTAACTGGTAGACTACAATTGAAGTTGCATACCAATAAGGCATTTTAAGTATTCTCAATAATTGATATAAAAATTGTCTAATTCCGCAAGGGACAACTAATATCAGTGTTAAGAAAAATATTTTATTAGAAATTAAAAATTTTGCATTGACAATGTCTTTGAAAATAAAATAACCTGCAAAAACCCCTAATATGGCGACAAATTCTATCATTGCTACATTTGAGTAAAATTCATCAAGACGTTCTTCTTGCATATATTTACGAAAAAATCTTAAAACTGATTTTGCAATCCAATCAGTTGAGCAAGTGCACACAAAATTAAGTATACCAATGCTGATTTGGAATACACCCATTTCGTTTGTTGACAAAAAGTAAGCAAGGATTGGCACAATTATAAGCGAGTTTAGAATTACTAAAATTCTTGATGGCAAATAGCTTAAAAAGTTTGCCAATACTATCTTATAACTGCGCACACTTGCTAAAGTTTGCATTTTTATGCCTTCAACAAGTTGATGAAATCTTCAATTGCTTTTTGTTGACCAGAGAGTTCTTCAATTTTAGCCTTTGTTTCTTCAACAAGCTCTTTAGGTGCTTTTTCAACAAATTTAGGGTTATTTACTCTGCCTTCAAGTGAAGATTTTTCTTTCAATAATTTGTCTAATTTTTTGTTTTGTCTTGCAATTTCTTCGTCCATATCAATCAAGTTTTCTAACGGAATGATAATTTTTGAAGCTGAAACAACTGTAGTTGCGCTTTTTTTAGAAGAATTATCAGTGTTTTCAATGAATTTTACATTTTCAACTCTTGCTAAACGTTGTAAATAAGGAATTACAGCCTCAAATACAGGTTTTTCTTCACTTGGAGCAAGAACTTCAATATTAACTTTAATTGATGGTGAGATGTTGAAGCTTTGACGAACATTTCTCAAAGATGTAATTGTTTCAAATACAAGTTCCATTTCTTTTGCTTCTGTTGGGAAGTGGTATTCTTCCTTGTATTGAGGATATTCAGCTTTGATTAATGCTGTAACATCTGTTTTTACGTCTAGTGCTTGCCAAATTTTTTCTGTAATATGTGGCATAATTGGGTGTAGTAGTCTTAAAGACATATCAAGAACATGTTTCAACATTCTTTGAGTATTCAATTTCAATTTTTCATCTTGTAATTGAATTTTTGCAATTTCTACATACCAGTCGCAATATTGATTCCAGAAGAAATCATATAAAACGTGAGCCATTTCACCGATTCTGTAGTTTTTAATGTTATCATTTACAAGTTTTGTAGTTTCATTTAATTTATCTAAAATCCACTTATCAGCAATCGTTAGACTATCCATATCAATTGCATTATCATCAACACCTTCAAGATTCATTAATACGAAGCGTGAAGCGTTCCAAATTTTGTTTGCAAAGTTTCTGCCATATTCAAAACGTTCATCAGAAATCTTAATATCTTGTCCACCATAAGTACAAAGTGATGTAAGAGTGAATCTTAAAGCATCACAGCCGTATTTGTCAATGATTTTAACAGGGTCAATTGTGTTGCCTTTAGATTTTGACATCTTTTGGCCTTTTTCATCTCTGATTAGACCATGGATATAAACAGTGCTGAAAGGTGCTTTGCCAGTAAATTCTAAGCCCATTGTAATCATTCTAGCAACCCAGAAGAAAATGATATCAAAACCAGTTACTAAAACGCTTGTTGGATAGAATTTTTTGAAATCGTCTGTTTCTGTTTGAGGGAAGCCCATTGTTGAGAATGGCCATAAACCAGAAGAGAACCATGTGTCAAGACAGTCTGTATCTTGAGTGTAATGTTCTGGGTCTGGATTTTCTTTAGCTACTACCATTTCACCAGTTTCATTATGGTAATATGCAGGAATTTGGTGTCCCCACCATAATTGACGAGAAATACACCAATCACGGATATTTTCCATCCAACCTAAATAGTTTTTAGTCCAACGTTCTGGAACAAATTTAATTCTACCGTCTTTTACTGCTGCAATAGCTTCTTTTGCTAAAGGTTCCATTTTTACGAACCATTGTTCAGATAATAATGGTTCAATTGTTGTGTTACAACGTTGGCATTTACCTACATTGTGTTCGTGGTCTGTAATTCTTAATAGGAAGTTTTGGTATTGCAAATCGCCAACAATGGCTTTTCTTGCTTCATATCTGTCCATTCCTTGATATTTTTCAGGAACTTCTGCGCAAGATTTCATTTTACCTTCTTCGTCGATAACCCAAATTGGTTTCATGTTGTGGCGTTTACCAACTTCGTAATCGTTAGGGTCGTGTGCTGGAGTAATTTTTACAGCACCTGTACCGAATGACTTATCTACGTATTCATCGGCAATAATAGGAATTTCACGTCTTGTTAGTGGAATATAAACAGTTTTGCCGATTAAATCTTTGTATTTGAAATCGTCTGGATGAACTGCTATTGCAACATCACCAAACATTGTTTCTGGACGAGTTGTAGCAACTACAATAGCTCCTTGTTCGTCTTTTAGGGGGTAAGAAATTTCCCATAAGTGACCTTGTTCTGTTTCGTATTCAGTTTCTATATCTGAAATTGCTGATTGACAACGAGGGCACCAGTTTACAATGTATGCGCCTTTGTAGATTAGTCCTTTTTCATATAATTTTACGAAAACTTCTTTAACTGCTTCTGAACAACCTTCATCAAATGTAAAACGTTCTCTTGAACGGTCGAATGATACACCTAGACGTTTGCATTGGTCAAGGATTGCAGATTTATGTTCGTTAGTCCATTTCCAAGTTTCTTCTAAGAACTTTTCACGTCCTAAATCAAAACGAGTTTTACCTTCAGCACGCAATTTCTTTTCAACAACAGCTTGAGTTGCAATACCAGCGTGGTCTGTACCAGGAATCCATAAAGCTTCATAACCAGCCATTCTATGATAACGAGTCAAGATATCTTGCAAAGTTTCGTCCAGTGCGTGTCCCATGTGTAATACACCTGTTACGTTTGGAGGTGGAATTACCATTGAAAATGGAGGTCTTGTTGATTTTGCATCTGCTTTAAAATAATCGCCTTTTTCCCAGAAATCATAGATTTCTTTTTCTGTTTCAAGAGCGTTATAAACTGTTGGTAAATCGTTAATATTTGTCATTTTTGTTTCCTTTTCTCTTGTTTTAAAATTAACACAAAAAAGACTTTGCGTAAAGTTTTCGTTATTTTGCAAATTTTAGACAGTTGACTAATTGGCAAAACGCTTGAGCAGTGCTATTATTAACATACTTTCAACAGAGAGCAAAACAAAGTGAATTTCCTAAAAAATTTTAAAAATTATAGTACATCTTTCCTATGTACTAGGGCCTGCACACGTGTACCAGTGTAGGCTCACTTTTTTATTTTAAATCATCATAAATTCTTGAAATAACTTCTTCCCAAGTTGTTTTTTGCTTGAAAAGTTTTATGTTTGAGTACCAATCACACTTTGAAATGTCCTTATGCCAACGCCAATCGTATAATGTCGGCAAAATTATATAAGTTTTTTTGCCCATAGCGCCTGCAAGGTGTCCGACGGAAGTGTCGTTGCATATTACAACGTCCAAATTTGCGATTGCACCAGCGGTATCAGCAAAATCTTTGAAGGTTGAACCTAAGTCCACAATATCAAATTTTGATTGTAAATTTTTAATTTCGTCATAACCACCCATAACTTGCACTGAGTAGATCTTAGAATTTGGAAGTTCAAAAATTTTGCTAAAACTTTCCGCTGTCATTGCTCTTTCTGCGCCAATAAGGGTGTTACCTTGCCATTTTATACCGATTTTAAGTTTATCATTATTGAAAAATTTGTCCTTATAAATTTTGGTTTCTCTTTTTGACGCGTGTAAAAACTTGTCTGGATATGCAAAAATTGTTTTGTTATCAAGTCCTAAAAAGTATGGAAGGCTCATTATAGGGCATTGATAGTCGCTTTCGTTCAAATATTTTTCGTTAATTCTTGCAATTATTTGTACATTTGCCTCTTTGTTTTCAGCAAAAAGTGGTAATAATGTCATTTGAGGCTTGAAATAAACCTTTTTAGCTCTTTGTGCAAGCATTTTTACATATCGGTAATACATCAATGTATCGCCTAAACCTGCTTCGTAGTACAAATAAATAGTTTTGTCTGTAAGGTCTTCACCGTGCCAAAATGGCAGTTGATTAATCTTGCCCATTGTAAGTTTTTGTTGTGTTAAAACTGCATGAGCCTTACTAACCCTATATTCAAATAATGGATATCCGCTAACGTAATCTTTATTCATAAAATAAAAAGTTGCTAAGAAATATTTGCCTTCAGTGTCGTTTGGTTCAAGTTCGACAAATCTTTTCATACATTCAATAGCTTTTTCCCAATGTTCTGAGTAAAAATATACAAAAGCTAAATTAAAATAAACCTCTGGAAGTTGTGTTGTCATTGACAAAATTTCTTCGTATTCAGCCATAGACAAAGCATATTCTCCATTGTCTTTGTGTGCTTTTGCAGAATTAAAAAGTTTTAAAATGTGTTCAGTATCCATAGTTTTGATTATATCATATTTTTCAAATTAGGTTTGAAATCTTTATGTATATTTTGTAATATACCTGAAATGATAATTGCATATTGAATTTAAAAGTGCTAAAATATCTTGAGAAAAATAAGGAGAAAAAGTATGTACGAAAAATTTAAAGATTTTCAATTAGCAATTTTAGGTGTTTGTATTGCAATTGGTGCAATTTTTGCAGCATTGGTAGCAACAAACAATCTTTCAAATAACAATATTCAAGTTACAGGTTCAGCTTACGAAATTGTAAAATCTGATTCTGCGAATTGGACTTTGACAATCACAGCAAAAGAACCTACGAGATTGCAAGCATATAAAACAGTTCAAAAACAAATACCAGAAGTTAAAAAATACTTAGTTTCAAAAGGTATTCAAGAAAATCAAATTGAACTTTTGTTATCAAACTCTTATGAAACATACAAAACTAACCCAAATACAGGCTATGGAACAAATATTGTTGACAATTATGTTTATCAACAACCAATCAAAATTTCTACAAACGATGTAGAAAAAGTTAAAGAGTTATCAACAGCCTACCAAGTGCTTTTTGAAAAAGGGATTAATGTTGCAAGTTCTGGTGACCCACAATATCATTACTCAAAACTTGCAGATTTGAAAGTTTCTTTGCTTGAAAAAGCAACAAAAGATGCTAAAAATAGAGCAAAATCAATGTTAAAATCAAATCACAACAGAGTAGGTAAAATTCGTTCTGCGAAAATGGGCGTATTCCAAATTACACCAGTTGATTCAAATGATGTAAGTGATTCAGGTTATAATGATTTAAGTTCTATTGAAAAGAAAGTTACAGCAGTTGCAAACGTAAGTTTTGCAATCAAATAGTATGGATATATTTGATAAATTAGGATCTTCAAAATTTAGAAGTAAATTTAGGCTTAAACAAAAAGATTTCGATTACATTGAGCAAAAAGGGCTTGATGTAATCGAATTGCATGCAAAAGATTTTATTGCCAAAAGGATTGCTCCTGCAATCATTCCAAACGATGGAAAACAGACTCCAATGCGTGGTCATCCTGTTTTTATCGCTCAACATGCGACCGCAACTTGTTGCCGAGGTTGTATTTTAAAATGGCATAAATTTCCACAAGGTGTAGAATTAACCTCTGAACAACAAGAGTATCTTGTAAAAATAATTATGACGTGGATTAAGAAACAATTACTTGCTAATTAAACGTTTTACATAATTGAAATATTCGTTATTTTTGTAAGGTTTGATGTGTTTTGCCAGTTGTTCTTTTGTAACGAACCCTTTTCTATATGCAATTTCTTCAAGACAAGCAATTTTAATTCCTTGGTTTTCTTCGATTGTTTGAACGTATTGTCCTGCTTGTATTAAAGACTTGTGAGTTCCTGTATCAAGCCATGCAAAACCACGACCAAGAACTTCAACTTGAAGTTTATTCTTTTCAAGATAAATTCTATTTAAATCTGTAATTTCTAATTCGCCTCTAGCAGATGGTTTCATTGTTTTAGCATATTTGCAAACATTATTTGGATAGAAATATAAACCAGTTACAGCATAGTTAGATTTAGGTTCTTTAGGTTTTTCTTCTAATGAAATAGCTTGTTTTTTATCATTAAATTCTACAACGCCAAATCTTTCTGGATCGTGGACTTCATAAGCAAAAACAGTTGCTTGTTTATGTTTTGAGATATTTTCAATTGCCCTATGTAAAGCTCCAGAGAAACCTTGACCGTAGAAAATATTATCGCCCAAAATCATTGCAACGTCGTCATTGCCAATAAATTCTTCACCTAAAATGAATGCTTGTGCAAGTCCGTCTGGTGAAGGTTGAACCTTATATGAGAATTTAACGCCAAATTGTTCTCCAGTGCCTAATAATTTTTCAAAATTAGGTAAGTCTTGAGGTGTTGAAATTATTAAAATATCTCTAATTCCAGCTAACATTAGAACTGAAACAGGGTGATAAATCATTGGTTTATCATAAATAGGTAATAGCTGTTTTGAAACAACCATTGTTGATGGATATAATCTAGTTCCAGCGCCACCAGCAAGAACAATACCTTTCATATTAAGACTCCTTTTATTATTTTAAAGCTGATTTCTTTTCTTCAATATGTTTCATCCAGTCTTGGTGTTTCAAGTACCAATCGATAGTTAATTTGATACCTTCTTCAAATGTAATTGAAGGTTCCCAGCCAAGTTCTGATGTGATTTTGTCGTTTGCAATGGCGTAACGTCTGTCGTGACCTAATCTATCTGCAACATATTCAATAGAACTTTCATCTTTGCCCATTGCATCTAGAATTAAGTGTGTGATTTCCATATTTGTTTTTTCATTGTGTCCGCCAATATTGTATACTTCACCGATTTTACCTTTGTGTAAAACAACATCAATTGCTTCACAGTGGTCATATACGTATAACCAATCACGAACATTTAATCCATCACCATATACTGGAACTTTCTCACCTTTTAATAGTTTTGAAATAAAGAATGGGATTAATTTTTCTGGATATTGATATGGGCCATAATTGTTTGAACATCTTGTGTTTAGAACTGGTAAACCATAAGTTTCGTAATAAGCTCTTACTAATAAATCAGCACTTGCTTTTGATGCTGAATATGGAGAATTTGGTTGAATTGGTGTTGTTTCATAGAAATAACCTGTTTTTCCCAATGTTCCATAAACTTCATCGGTTGAAACTTGTAAGTATCTTTCAATACCTAATTCTTTGCAGGCTTGAAGTAGATTTAATGTACCCTGAACATTTGATTCAACAAAGATTTCAGGGTGTTTTATTGAATTATCAACGTGAGATTCTGCAGCAAAGTTTACAACGTAATCGCAATCTTTAATTAATTCTCTAACTAAATCGTGGTCACAAATATTGCCGTGAACAAATTTGTAATTTGGATTATCTTTTACGTCATCTAAATTTTCTAAATTTCCACAATAAGTAAGTGCATCAAGGTTTATAACTTTATAATCTGGATGTTTTTTCAAAATGTGTCTTACAAAACAACTACCGATGAAACCTGCACCGCCAGTTACTAACATTGTTTTCATTAAATTAATTCCTCTTTGTTTATATCTTTTAATTTTGGTTGAACTTTGTCTTTTTCACTTAAAATTGGTTCAAAATCAATTTCCCAATTAATGTCTATATCTTCATCATTCCATAAAATGCCTCTGTCAGCACTTGGAGCGTATTCACCACCAGTTTTGTAAAGTAATTCAACTTCATCAGTTAGAGCTACAAAACCGTGAGCAAAGCCATTTGGAATAAATAACATTTGTTTGTTTTCTTCTGATAACTCAACTTTTACGTATTGACCGTATGTTTTAGAGTCTTTTCTAATATCTACAGCGACATCGTAAATTCTACCTCTAGAACATCTTACAAGTTTTGCCTGTCCATAAGGTTTAGCTTGATAGTGCAAACCTCTAAGGACTCCTTTTGTTGATTTAGAGTGGTTATCTTGAACAAAATCCTCTGTAATTCCGTTAGCAATAAAATCAGATTTTTTGTATGTTTCCATAAAAAATCCTCTGTTATCACCAAAAACTTTTGGTTTAACAAGAATTACATCTTCTATTTTTTGTCTTTCAAATTCAAATGGCATAAATATAAACCCTTTCTTGTAAAACGATTAAATCATGAATAGTAAAAGATGACAAGTAACAAAATATATAAAATGTTTTTAATTAATTTTGTCAACAGGAAATAGTTGTTTCATATATTTTGCCTCTTGAACATCAATATCAGCATAAATAGCACATTCTCTATCTTCTGCGTTTGCAATAACTTGAGATGTTGGAGTAATTATCATTGAGTTGCCGATGCCACAAAATGCATCAGAGATTTGTTTTGTTTGGTTGCTAACGATTAAGAACAGTGCGTTGTCATAAGCTCTTGTTCTGCACATTGAAACAAACATTTCTTGTGCATATTTTCTTGTGTTTTCATCGTTGTAAACTTCATTTGGAACAAGCCAAGCGGTTGGCATTGCAATGATTTGAACTCCTTTTTTCATCATTTCGTTGATGAATACAGGGTATCTCATATCATAGCAAATAGTTAAACCAACTTTTGCAAAGTCAAAGTGTGCAATTTTCATTTCAGTTCCAGCGGTAATTCTTTGACCTTCAGTTCCTCCCATATAGTTGAATAAATGAATTTTGTCATATATTTCAATGATTTCACCCATTCTATTGATGGCGAAAGTTGAGTTATAAAGATTATCGCCTATTTTTCTTACGATACTGCCTGCGACAATGTTTGTATTATATTCTTTTGCAAGGCGTTGCATTGTTTTTATTACTTCACCGCCGTTTTCATCTTCTGGGGTGTCTTTGTAGGCAATACTTGTTGTAAAAAATTCAGGTACAATAACCAAATCAAGTTTTTTTTCTTTATTGAATTTAATATAGTGTTCGACTTTTTTTAAATTGGTTTCTTTATCGCCTAACAATGATTTTAATTGAATGTTTAAAATGCCTGCCAAAATTCACCTCTAGTCTTTTCTGTTGCGCATTTATATTATATAATAAACATGTTAACCAGTTTATGAGGGTATATTATGACTGAAAAAGATTATAAATATTATTTAGAAGAAGGAATCAAAAAGACTAACGAAGGTAAGTTTGAAAAGGCATTAGAAGATTTAGAAAAATCGCTAGAATTAAAACCTGACCACGCTTTGACACATTTCTCAAAAGGTATTGCGTACCACAATTTAAAGCAATTACGTGCTGCTTACGAAAATTACGGGCATGCAATAAAAAATGATGAAAAAATGATTGATGCTTATTACAATAGAGCGCAAGCAATTTTAGCTTTTGATAATCCATCAGAAGAGGAATTAAAAGAAGCAAAAGCAGATTTAGAAACAGCTACAAAATTAGATGATAAATTTATTGATGCTTATTATTATTTGGCAATTGTGAAAATGAAATTAGGTTTATATGAAAGCGCAATTGTTTCATTAGACAAAGTATTGGCAATTCAGCCACAATCGCCATATTCAAAAGCTTTGAAAAAATTAATTATGAAAAAGTATCTGCACATGGATATATAGTATTTTGTTAGTAAAATTTTGTTACGGCTGTATAATCATGCTAGCAATTAATATTTTTACGGGTTTTAAACCTTTTATATAATACTTAGGAAAAGGAAGATAGATGAAAATTCAAAATTTAATGTCACATTTTAAAATAGGCAAAGCAAATAAGAACAATAATATTCAAAAGACAAAACCAATGCCGTTAGATAGCGTTAGTTTCTCTCACAGCATAAAGGATAATGAACAAAGATTTGTTGCGTTGAGAGAAGAAATATCTAAAGATATGAAACCGATTATGTCTGGTGTTGAGTCTGCATGTTGGGATTTCTATACAGAAAGTACTCCTGAAAATATGGATAAAATGAATGCAGCGCAAGACAAAGCTGATAATTTTTATGACAACAAAGAAACTTATGCAAAGTTGAAAGAAATCAACGATGCTGGCGGTGTAAGTGATAAAAAATTAAAGAAACAACTTCGTAATTTAACATCAGCATTTGGTGATGGTATTGAATTTAAAGAAGAGTTAAAAGCGATGAGCACCAAAGAAAATGAAATTTCTCAAAAACTTAATTCTTATCAAATGTCAATAGATGGAAAGCCTGTTTCTAAAGCTGAAATTTCAAAGATTATGGAAACAGAAAAAAATCCTGAAATTCGTAAAAAAGCTGCGGATGCGAAGATTAAATCAGGCGATTTGATTGCTGATGACTTGGTAGAATTAGTAAAAATGAGAAACGATTTTGCTAAGAAAAAAGGTTATGACAACTATTTTGACTATATGCTAGAAGAAAGTTATGATATAAAGCCAAAAGAACTTGATAAACTTCTAACAGATGTTGCTGAAAATACAAAAGACTCTAACAAAAAAGTTATGGATGGTGTAAAAGCTGATTTATCAAAAGCTTTTGGAGTTGCGCCTGAAGATTTAAGAAGTTATCACTTTGGCTATTTAGCTGGTGATAATCCAGAAAAACTTGTAAACGATGAAATTAAATCAAAAGAAGAAGTTGTCGATATTTCTAAAAAAGCGTATGCTGGCATGGGATATGATGTTGACAAACTTCCAATTAAATTAGATTTGTTCCCTCGTGAAAATAAAAATACTCACGGGTTCTCATTCCCAATTGAAGCTGGAAAAGATGCAAGAATTTTGGCCAACTTGACTAATAATGTTTCAAGTATCGATACTTTAATGCACGAATTGGGTCACTCAGTATTTACAGTAAAAACAAATTCAAAATTACCATATATGGAGCAAGATACAACAAGCACAATGACAGAAGCTGTTGCAATGATGATGGGCGATATGCCAAGAACAGAAGGACTTATCAAAGACAAAGTTTCTCCAGAAACATTTGCAAAATTCCAAAAATCAGCGGCAGAAGAAGATTCAAAATTTGTTGGTTCAAGTATGGCAATCATAGATTTTGAAAGAAATATGTACAAAAATCCTGACCAAGATTTGAAACAACTTTGGAAGGATATGGGTGTAAAATACAAAGGTAGAAGTGAGCAAGATGAGGCTACAAATGAATGGGCGACAATTCCACACTTCTTATCTCATCCAGCATATTACCAAAATTACTTTAGAGCATCATTGATAAAGGCTCAATTGTATGATGGTTTAACTAAAAAATTCGGTAACTTAACTGAAAATAGAGATACTGCAAAATATTTGGACGAACATATTTTCCAATATGGTGGTTCAAAAGAAGATGATGAAATTCTAGAAGATGTTACAGGCAAACCTCTTACAGCAGAGGCGTTTTGTGAAAGAATTAATAATACAGTAAAATAAATAGGAGAAATAACTATGGCAGACATGAATGTAAACGGATTAGGTAACGTACAAAATACAAACTTATCTTCAACAGAAAGAGCAGAACAAAAGCCTGAAGAAATAATGCTTTTTGGTGCTTCTACATCAGAATCTATGGAAGCTCAAGGCAAAATTAGAAGAACTGCAATTAAAAGCTATAAAGGAAATATTGCAGGACAAGATTTTAACTTGAGAAGAAGAAATAACATTATGGAAAGAGGTTACCAAATTATTGGTAATATTGGTGACAAAAAGGTTGATGTTGAAGAACGCAACAAAATTGTGTCAATGACTAATGAAAAATCTTTTTCAGGTAAAATTGGCAATGAAAAATTTAAAATGAAATCTAACGAAAAAGTTCTTTCAGTAAGTGCTAAAAAGATTTATCAAGGAACATATAAAGGTAAGTCATTTAAAGTTGAATACGCAAAAGAAAACGCTGTTTTAGATGACGGCGATAGAGTTATGACAGGCACTTATGGCGATCAAAAAGTTGATGTAAAATTCGACAAAAAAATATTCGGATTTTCAGATAATATCGACGAAAACAAATTACCAAAAGACTTTGCTGATGTTGCAGCTTTGATTATGGTTGTAAATAATGACCAAGCTGAAAGAAGTAAAAATCCAAACGACAGCAACGTTAGATAAAATAAAATTGAAATAATTTTATAAAAGGGTTGAACTTTTAATGGTTCAATCCTTTTATTTTATCCATTTTAAGGCAACCTGAATCATTTCGTCTTGAGAAATGTCATTGCCTGCGTTTTGGTATTGTTCTATTGCATTTTTAGCTTCTTCTTTTTTGTCTAAGTTTGCGCAAACAGAGATGAAGTTATAAAGATTACCTTTGATTTTAGGATTTGCCTCAAATGCACTTTTTAAATAAGGAAAAGCCTCTTCAAATCTGTTTAGTTTGTGGTAACAGATTCCGATATTCTCATCTATTAAAGATAAATCAGTTCCTGAAGGAGAGTAGTCTTTTGCTAATTTAAAATATTTTATTGCAGTTTCATATTTTTTAGAAACGTAGTAACACTGTGCCATTGAACGATATATTTCTGGATCAGTTGCATCAATTGAAAGCGCTTTTTTGTATGAATCAAGTGCTTCGCTCAAATGACCTTGATCGTAATAAACTTGTCCTAATTGAATCCAAGAGGTTGTTTTGTTTGGGATTTTTTGTGCATAACTAATTGCCTCTTGAAGTTTAGAACCTTCATAACCACTTTTGGCGTTAGAAACTTCTTCTTGATTTTTAGAATACATTAGACGGATTGTTTCTTTGTCTTTAGAACTAAATTCACCATTGGCATTAAACCCATACATAACATCATTCTTACTTTGGCTATGTCCCATAATTCCAATTGCATGACCAATTTCGTGAACTGCGACTGCATAGAGTTTTGTTTTTGATAGATAATTACCATGATTATCTATGGGTAATAACTTTATGTTTGCAGTGTTGATTTCGCCTTTTTGATTGTAATTAAGGTCTGTGCTTCCTTGCTTGTAATAGCCGTTACTGTTTGAGCGTTCAAGACTATTAACCATATCAACCGTAATGTCTGCTTTTTTTCGCTCTTGTGTAATCATAAATTTAAAAAGTTCTGGAAAAGTTCGATTATATTTTGCAAAAGCTTGGTATACTGTTGTTTGATAACTAGAATTTGCAACCCAAATAATGATAGTTTTTTTGTTCCATTTGTGAATTTGTCCAGTGCTATCAATTGCGTTATGCAAGTAGTTGTTATCAGAATTGCCCGAATTTACTAAATTAAAATCGCTTTTAGATGAAGATTTTTGTTCATTTTCTATAATTTCATCTGGCAAATCAATATCTTCTAAATCTTTTAATGAAAAATCATTTTCTATGCCAGAAGTTTTTTCAATGTTTTTATCAGCAGTGTTAAAGTGAGGTTTTATGGCGTCTTTAAATTGGTATCCTAAAATCAAAACAGTTGCTATAATTATGACTGCAATTGTTTTGATTGGATTTTTGTCATTGCCATTGTTTGGAGTAGGCATATTGTTATAATTATAATTTTGGGTCATTAATACCTCTATATTTCACATTTAACGCTATTTTTAAGTAAAATTTTAACATGTTTAAATACTTAAATCAATTTATTTACAAATTTGTGCTAGTATAATGTTTGAGAAATATAAAAAGGCAAAATGAGGTTGGATAATTTTGCCAACAGTTTATAAAAGGGTGTATGAAATGGCAACAAAAGAGTTAACTAGCGGACAACCTTTAAAATTAATTTTAGAATTTATGTTTCCTATTTTTATAGGTAATTTATTTCAACAGCTATACAACTTTGCTGATGCGGTAATAGTTGGTCGTTATGTTGGGATAAAAGCTCTTGCCGCGGTTGGAACGACTGCACCACTGTTATTTTTTGTAATAAGTTTTATTTTTGCTTCTACTCAAGGGTTTACAGTAGTTTTGGCGCAAAGGTTTGGAGCTAGAGATTATGATATGGTGCGTAAATCCCTTGCAACATCTGTTTATTTATCGGGAGGTTTAATGGTTGTGTTGACTTTTTTGTCAACACCATTTTCATATCAAATGCTTGCATTTTTAAGAACTCCATCAGATATTATTGATATGGCAAATATATATTTGTTTATTATGCTAGCTGGAATTTTTGCAACCGTTTTTTATAATTTGTCTTCAAACGTAATTAGAGCGCTGGGTGATAGCAAAACTCCTCTTTATTTTTTGATTTTTTCATCTATATTAAATATCTTTTTGGCGTTGTTATTTGTTGTGAAATTTAGAATGGGTGTTGCTGGCGCAGGCTGTGCAACTGTTTTAGCTCAATTGGTGGCAACAATTTTGTGCGTAAGTTTTATGTTTTGGAAGTTTCCAATTTTACACTTAAAAAAAGAAGATTGGAAAATTGATAAAGATTTTATGCTAGAACATTTGAGAATAGGTATTCCAATGGGATTTCAAATGTCAATATTAACACTTGGAATCTTGGCACTTCAATATGTTTTAAATGGATTAGGTTCAATTGCTGTTGCTGCATATACAACTGCAATGAGAGTTGACCAAATATTCTCTCAAGTTTTTGTTGCTTTGGGTGCAACTATGGCAACATTTACAGCTCAAAACTTTGGTGCAAATAAAATGGCTAGAATTAAACAAGGTGCCAAATCAGCTTTGGGTATTGTTATTACAGTAACTGTTTTTGCGGTGGTTGTCTTAACTTTCTTCTCTCAAAATTTAATTCAAATGTTTATGAGTGAACCAAACGAAGAAGTTATTAAATTAGGTGCGATGTATTTGCATATCATAATGATTTTCTTCATATTCTTAGGTTTGTTGCTACTTTACAGAAACATCTTGCAAGGTATGGGACAAGTTGTTGTTCCACTTATTTCTGGTACAACGGAATTAATTATGAGAACCGTGTTTGCATTTGCTTTTGGGTTAAAGTTCGGATTTTTAGGAATTTGTTTTGCAACTCCTGCCGCTTGGTTTGGCGCGACAGTGGTGCTATTCAGCGGTTATAAAATTAGCTTGTTGAAAATTCTAAAAAATAGAAGAAAACTTGCGTGATTTAGACAATTTTTATGCTTAATCTTTGTTATACAGAACTTGTTTGACAAAGTGAACAGGCGAAGTATGAGCCTAGTGAACCTGTCCCCCGTGTGACAGAATCTCATAAATTTTCCAAGATAATGTGTTGTATCACTCCGCCGACATCCCGAATAATTCGTACAAGCAAAAAAAAACCACCTAAAGGTGGTTAAAATTTTAATATAGGGAAGGAAATAAGGAAATTTTAATAAACACTAATGTTATTCGTAATGCGAATAGCATCGTTAATAAATCTTTTTTATAGAAAATTAAAATATAAAATAAAACTAAAAATCCCAAGTCATTCTAATTTTCTTTATTCAATTTGTTTTGAGAACACCATTATATGCTTTTGTTTGTACCGATTAAAAACATATCCCTTTGTAACTTGCATTTTATATATCGTCAGAACTCGTTAGAAACTTTAGGCTTTTGAAGGAGTTTGTTACATAAGTTTACAAAGCAATATAAAAATCGCGTAAATACATGGTTTTAGGGCAATTTTTTTTCTTCACATGTTTTATAAGGGCATAAGAAATTTATAGGTGGTGTGTAGATGAAATTAACTAATTTTAACTTCCCTCAAGTAGGTTTTAAAGCAGCTCAAGTTAACATTGTAGCTATGTCAGACAATCATGGGAATGTTCAAAACTTACCTCAATTGGTTGGTACTATTGATAAAAACAAAGGTGATATTTTCAAAAAAGCTGATGAAAAGTCAACTTTGAATATGTTTGCTATTGCAGGCGATTTCTTCATGAACCCTCATAAAAAAGGTTACATGACAAAACCTGAACTTTCAAACGGCGATATTCAAGCTAATTTCTTAGACAAAGTTGTAAATACCGTAAAAGGTATGGTTAAAAATAATTTTGATACAGTTTATTCTTTAGGTAATCACTGTTACGACGGTGGTGACGAATTTGTATTTAACAAATTGAAAGATGAACCTGTAAAAACTCTTGTTACTAATGTTGATTTAGAAAAATCACCTTTGGTTACAGGCTTAATGAAAGACCACAAAAACATTGTAAAATCTCAAGTTTACGAAGTTCAAGATGACAAAAATCCAAATCTTAAACATGATGTAATGTTTGTAGGTGTTACAATTCCAAGTTTAAAAGGTAAATTAACAAAAACTGAATTATACGATAACTGCAACAAAAAAGATACTCAATTAACAGAAGATGATTTACAAGGTACTTTTGCAGTATTGAACAAGGAGGTTGGCGCATTTAAAGAAAAACACCCAAAAGGTGCGGTAGTTCTACTTTCTCACATGGGCGCACCAATTTCAAAAATGATTCAAAAAAATGTTCCAAATATTAACGTAATCTTGAATGGTCACGATCATACTAGAGATAATGAAGTTCAAGGCGGAACACTTATCAACTCTTTAGGTAAAGATAATGAAATTATTAAATCAGTAAACTTTAGATTTAATGATGACGGTGATTTAGAAGATGTTGGTTACAACATGTACATTACAGAAAATTCTGCACCAGATAAAGACGTTAAGACATTCTTAGATAAAAACTTTGAAGAAGATGTTAAACCATTAGTTAAAATGCATGGTGCATCTGAATTAGAATATTCTGATAAAATTAGATATGCAAATACTGAATTAACAAATTTCTTAACTTCTACAGTTGCAGAGGAAGCTAGAAAAGAAATTCCAGACTTAGCATCAGTTGCATTACAATCTTCTTACGTTAGAGGTGGAATTAAAGAAGGTTCAACTAACTTAAACTTATTAAAAATATTTGACGGTATTGATGTTGAATCTCAAAACTTGAATGTCGGTAACGTTAAGGGTAATCAATTAGTTGATATTATTTCTAAGAACGTAAAATCTAACTTAGAAGCTCCTACAAGAAATACATTAATCCAATGGTCTGATTTCCAAGTAAACAGAACTATGATTGAGCAAATTTCTAAAGGTGAAAGTAAAAATTCTTACGCCGATGCTGTAAAATGCAGAAACCAACAAACAGGCAAGTTTGAAAATATCGACTTAAACAAAGATTATAAAGTAATTTTATCAAATAAAATCTTATCTAAAAAAGATTTTAAAGAAGTAAAAGATAACTTTAAATCAATCAATAAAAACTACGATGACTTCTTTAGAGCTAACATTAAAGGAAAAAACTACGAAGTTAATGTTGATGATAAAGTTAAAGAACAAAGAGTTTTATAGTCATAAAGTAGTAGAATTATTTTTAAAAGGCGGTCATTTCATCTAATGAAATGACCGCCTTAATAGTTTATTATAGAGTTGTAAATCCTCAACTCTTTTGATTGCTCAATCTATGTCCCGCATTTGTGGGACTTATTTTTATTCATATCTTAAAGCATCAATAGGGTTCAATAAAGAAGCTTTGTATGCTGGGTAATAACCAAATCCTACACCGACAAGTCCTGAAAAACCTAGTGACAAGAATATTGAAAATGCAGAGACTGAAACTTGCATTGCACCGATTAAACCGATAATTCCAGAGATTACGCAACCTAGTAGAACTCCAATTATACCGCCGAATATTGAAAGTAAAAAGGATTCAATCAAAAATTGTATTCTAATGTCTTTAGCTTTTGCACCAATTGCCATACGAATACCTATTTCTTTTGTTCTTTCCGTAACAGACACAAGCATAATGTTCATAATGCCGATACCACCAACAAGAAGTGAAACGAAGGCGATTACGAATAAAAATAATGACATTGTGCGTGCTGAAGATTTTATTGTTTCTTGCATTTGTGCCAAATTTCTAATTTCAAAATCGTTATTTTGAGTTTTACCGATATGATGACGATATTTTAGAATTTCCTCAATATCACTTTGAGTTGTTTCAATTATTTCATCATCTTGTGCTTTTACACTAATCATAGAAACTGTCCCTGGAAAGGCTGTACCAAAAACCTTTTTTTGAGCTGTTGTAATCGGAATAAATACCAAATCATCTTGGTCTTGTCCCATTCCAGATTGCCCCTTTGTTTTTAACAAACCAACAACTTTAAATGGGATTCCTCCAATACGAATAGTTTTATTGATTGGATCCATATCACCAAAAAGTTCTGTTGTAACGGTTTGTCCTAAAATTGCAACTTTTGTGTTGTTTTTTATATCTTCTGGAATGAAGTTTCTTCCTGATTCAATTTCGTAATTTCTTATAAATAAATAAGGTGCAGTTGTGCCACCAACTGAAGTTGACCAGTTTTGATTACCAAAGGTTAATTGCTTTGCTTCGGCTGAATATGGCGCAATTGCAAGAACGCCTCTAGCTTTGCTTTCAATGGCTTCAGCGTCTTTCAAGGTTAGTGTTGGGCGAGTACCCATACCCATACGAACACCACCACTTTTTGCAGAAGCTGAACGAATCATAAGTAAATTGCTACCCATTGATTCCATATCTTTTGCAATTTTTTCTCTTGAACCTGTACCAACTGCAAGCATTACAATTACAGCACAAACACCAATGATAATACCCAAACTGGTTAGAGCAGAGCGCATTTTATTAATTTTTAGTGAGCGTATAGCAATATTTAAAGTGGTTTTTAAATCTATCATTTGCGTTTAACCTCATCAGAAATAATGTTTCCGTCTTTAAATCGAACTACACGTTTGCAAAATTCTGCAATATCTGGCTCGTGAGTAACCAAAACGATTGTTTTACCATGTTTTTCGTTTAATTCGCAAAAGAAATTCATGACTTCAATACTTGTTTTAGTGTCTAAGTTACCTGTTGGTTCATCGGCAAGAATAATTGGTGCATCGTTTACAATGGCGCGGGCAATTGCCACACGTTGTTGTTGACCACCTGACATTTGGTTGGGCATGTGATCTTCACGTTTTTCAAGTCCTACAATTTTTAGAGCCTCTTTTGCTTTTTTAATTCGAGTTTCTTCATCAACACCTTTGTAAATCATTGGTAATTCAACATTTTCAAGAGCTGTTGTTCTTGAAATTAGATTAAATCCTTGAAATACAAAACCTAATTTTACATTCCTAATTTCTGAAAGGCTTTCGCTATCAAGACTTAGAACATCAATGCCGTCAAGGTGATAACTTCCTGAATTAGGTTTATCCAAAGTTCCTAGCATATTCATAAATGTAGATTTGCCAGAACCAGATGCCCCCATAATTGCGACAAATTCACCTTTTTCAATGCTTAATGATACGTCATTTAAAGCATTGAATGAGCTGTCGCCTGTTGCGTATGTTTTTATTGCATGTTGAACTTCAATAAGTGCCATTTTTAGAACATTCTCATTGGTGGTTTTTTAGTATTTTTACTGTCTTGTTTTGTTGAAGATTTCCCGTCACTGCTAACAATGATTTTGTCGCCTTCTTGAATATTACCAGATGTGATTTCTGTGTAAGTGTCATCACTTGCTCCAATTTCAACGGTTTCTCTAACTGGTTTTGAACCTCTTAAAACCCAAATACCTTGAGTTTCGTAGCGTTTGATTTCACCTTTGCTTGAAGGAGTATATTTTAAAGCAATTGATGGTACACAAAGGACATTTTCTTTCTTTTGAGTGATGATAGAAACATTTGCGGTCATACCTGGTTTAAGTTTTAAATCATCGTTATCAACTCTAACAACGACAGTGTAAGTTACTACATTAGAAACTGTCGTTGGTGAAATTCTAACTTGAGAAACTTGACCTTTGAATACTTGGTCTTGATATCCATCAAGTGTGTAATCAACTTCTTGACCTTCTTTAATTTTACCGATATCAGCTTCTGAAACATTAACTTCAATTTGCATTTCTTTTAAATCTTTTGCAACAGTGAATAATTCAGGAGCTTGGAAGCTTGCTGCAACTGGTTGTCCTGGGTCAACATTACGTGTAACAATAATCCCATCAACAGGTGAATAGATATAAGCAAATGAACATTGATGTTCTGCGTATTCCAAATCAGCTTTTGCTGCATTTAAAAGAGCTTTGTTTGATAAATAATCAGCTTGAGCTTGGTCTAATTCACTTTTTGCCATAAAGTTTCTTGCAACAAGATTTTTATATCTGTTATAAGTTTTTAAACTATTATCAGTAATTGCTTTTTGCTTGTCGTAATTGCTTTTTGCTTTATCAACATTAGCTTGAAGTAAGCTAGTATCCATTAAAGCGATTAATTGACCAGCTTTAACTTTTGAGTTGAAATCAACATAAACTTCCATCATCAAACCTGATACAGTTGAACCTACACTAACTGTGTTTACAGGGTTTACTGTGCCTGAGGCTTCAACAATTTGTTGAATTGTGTGTTTTTCAGCTTTTTCTGTCTTGTATTTATTTGTTTTTCCTAAAATAACTTCAATAGCAACAACCACAACAAGTATTACGATTAGTGCTATAATGGCGATTTTTTTCTTATTCATTTATTTATTGTCCTTTTGTTCTTGAGGTTTATCAAGTTTTGCTATTTCTAACTCAACCTTCGCTCTTGCTACGTTGTAATCAAAAATTAATTTTACATAGCTTTCTTGAGCTTTATTATAATTTACAATTGCATCTTGAACTTCTAAAAAGTTACCTAAACCAACTTCATATCTGCCCATTGCAAGTTCTAAGTTTTCAAATGTTTGTTTAACTGAAACTTCTGTAAGTGGAATTTTCTTTTCCAATTGAACCATATTTACATAAGCTGTTTGTACGCTAAAATAGATATCTTTTTCCATTTTGTCTATGGCATTGTCTGCAACATCTAATTTAGCTTTAGCTTCTTCAATTTTGTATTTGATATCCATTGCGTTAATTGATGTAAAATCAAGTGTGCCTGCAACTTGGAATGAATTTGTCATTGTGTTTGCAGCGTTAAGTCCATAAGTTCCTTTTGCTTTTAAATCTGGTAAATATTGTATTCTTTGGTATTTCAATTCTTGTCTTAATGCATCTCGGACTGCAACGTATGAACGCAAATCTGGACGATTTTCTTTTGCAAGAGCAATTGATTCATTTAATGTATATGGGAACTTTTTAACCTTATAATTAATATCAATTAATTCGTTTTTTTGTACACTTGTTTGGTAACTTGCGCCTTCTGCAAGTTCAGGTGCTTTGAATTTTTTTACTAAATCTTGGTCAAAGTTTTTTAATGCAACTTCTGCATATTTGTTTGCAAAGTTAAATGATTCAATTTTTTCGATTGAATATTTTGGAGAACTTTGAATATACATTGAGTTGTTTAAAGCAATTACTGCTGCATCATAAGTGTTTTGAGCTGTTACATAATTGATTTTTGCATCACTTAAGTAAACCTCTGCATTAACAAGGTCTATTTTTGATTTCAAACCTTCTTCAAAATATGCTTTTGTCTGTTGGTATTGACGTTCATTTACAGAGATATTAGCCTCTTGAACTTTCATATTTGCTGTTGCTGCCAAAACAGCATAATAATTTGTTTTTACGTTAAAAATGGTTTTGATTGTTTCGTAATTTAGGTCAAAATCAGCGGCAATTTTATTTAATTTAGCCTTTTTAATTTTTGCTCCAACCTTACCAAAACTAAAGATAAGTTGACTTAAAGATGCATTTAATCCATAAGAATTGTCACTAATTGAATTTCCATCATTGTTGTTAAAATTGCCATAATAACCTGTGCCAAGACTTAATGATGGAAAGTAAGAGGCTTTTGACTGTCCTAAAAGAGCATTTGCTTGTCTAACCAAGTTTTTATATTTTTTAATTTCAGGGCTGTTAGTTAAAGCTATTCTGATACAATCATCTAAAGATAAAACAGCTCCATCTTGAATTTCAACGTTAGCTTCCATTCGAGATTGTTCTTGTTTGGGTGAGTTTTCTTTGATTTCTTCTTTTAATACAACATCTTTATTCTTATTTTTTTGCACATCTTCAATCGCGTATGCGCAGTTGCATAGTGCGAAAATGACAATAAATAATGTTAATATTTGTGCAATCTTTTTCAAAGAAAACAAAATCCTTCCTCTATGTACAATATTATATTTGATACATAAGGATTTTGCACTTTTTTAACTATGTTTTTGTAGATATATTAAGTGTTGAAAATTCTGTCGCCAGCATCGCCCATTCCTGGTACGATATAGCCTTTTTCATTGATACCTTCATCAACTGCTGCTGTAATAATTTCAACTTCAGGGAATTCTCGTTGTATATTTTCTATTCCTTCTGGAGCTGCCATGATACAAATACATTTAATGTTTGCCATAGGAATTTTCTTATCAGCATACAATCTAATTGCTTCGATTAAAGAGTTACCTGTAGCAAGCATTGGGTCTGTAATGTAAATATAGAAGTTTTCTGGATTTGGTGCTTCCATAGGTACTTTGTTGTAATACCAAACTGGTTTTAAAGTTTTTTCATCTCTGTACATACCAATGTGGCGAATGCAAGCTTGTGGCAAAATGTCGATAGCTTCGTCTGTAAAGATTAAGCCAGCTCTTAAAATTGGTGAAATGATAATGTTTATGTCTTCTTTTATTGTTTTAAAAGTTGTTGTTTTAATTGGAGTTTCGATTTCTTTTTCTATTAGTGGCAAATTTTTTGCTGCTTCATATAAAAGTACACGTGTAATTTTTCTAGTAGCAAGTCTTACACCTTGGCTATCAGTATTTTTGTCACGCATTGTGCACAAGTTTTGAAAAATTACGGGATTTTCAATAATTCTTACTAAATCTTTGTTCATTTATTCATACCTCTTTTTCTAATATTATCTTTTTGTCTTATTTACTTTCTTTTGTGTTTCATCAAGCCAAGAGTCAGTATCTTTAAGTAAGTCACCGATTGGCTTTTCAAATTTTGTTTTTTCAGATTTTGAAAAAGCTCTGTTGATTGAGCCTGTAAAGCTTGTGCATTGAAACATAATTGCAGAAATTTTTTCTAACATTGAATCCAAAAGACTTAATGCTGCACCAATTCTGCGTGGCTGTTGTATTTCAAAGGTTGGAGAGTCTTCTGGAACTTTATCTTTTGGTGTATATATTTCTATTGATTTAGAACCTCCAAGTCCTGTAAACTCAACTGTAACTTTAGAACCTTTTGGAATTGAAATTCCGTCTTGATTAATTATGAAATCAACAAAAACCATATCGTTTATAATTTTTACTTTTCTGACATAACCAATATGAATACCCATCATTCTAACAGGTGAGCCTTTAATAATACCATCAACATCTTGCAAAAATATTTGATATGTTTTGTGGTGGTTATAATCTTGTTTTAAAACGACTCCAATTCCAACAATAAACATAACTAATAAAAACCAAATAGAAAGTTCAATGAACTGTGCTAATTTTTTATATTTGGTTTTTTCGTTAATATTGTTTGTCATTTTTATTAATTAGCCTTTTTTAATTCTGAAAGAGTTGGATCTAGTAGTCTTCTACCTAATCCTTCAAAATATACTGAGCAAAGTTTTTTACTTCCATAATTAATTATTTTTTCAATACGACCAGTTCCAAATTCTTTGTGAATAACAACATCACCTTTGTCGTATTCAACATTTACGTTAGAACCAGTTTTTGCTGGGTATATAGGAACAACCTCTTTTTCTTGTAAATCTTCTTCTGTAATATTATATTTTGTTTTGATATCTTGAGGTTCTTCTTCCTCTTCTTGAATAGGAGTTTCTTCCTCAATGATATCGTTTTCATCTGGTTGAATTTCGTCCAAGTACGAATCATCTTCCTCCGTTTGAATTTCTTGTTCAAGAGGTTCAAAAGAAGTTTCTTCAATAATTTCTGGTACATCTTCTTGTACCTGATTATCGTACATATCGACATCTTGAATTTGGTCTAAATCTTCTTCTGTTAGTTGATTTGCTGGGTCATCAACATTTATAATACCTGAATTTTGTTGCACTTGGTGTATATCTTGTGCTGGATTTTCTATAGGCATATCTTGAGGCTCTATAGATTTGAAAATTTGTGGTGCAGCCTCATTAGGTGCTTGTTGTTGAGTTGTGTTTTGTTGTGCTTGAGGCTGTGTTTGTGGTTGAGCTGATTGAATTGGTTGTGTTGCAAATGGTTGTTGTGGATTTTGCATAAAAGGCTGAGCCATGTATGGTTGTTGCATTTGAGGATATGGCTGCATATATGGTTGGTTATACATAGGTTGCGCAAACATTTGCGGTTGTGGAAAAATAGGTGGCTGTTGAGGATAGAATATCTGCGGTTGTTGTGGATACATTTGCGGATAAACCATTTGCGCCATTTGTTGTTGGAACATTTGTTGAGTCATTTGTTGTTGCTGATTGTAGGCTTCTTGCTGTACCTTTTCAGCTTCATAACGACGCTGTTGTTCTTTCAGCTGGTTTTGAACCATTCTTTGAGCATCCTCTTGTGAGATTGATACATGAGGTGCTGTTCTTGTAATACGAGCTTTTTCCGATAACTTAATTATCAATGGCATAAACTGTGTTGCTTTTCCGTAAACAACAAATTCAGTTCTGCCCAAAGTTGTTAAAAATGTGTTGTAGCTTGCGAAGTCTTGTTGCTGCAACAATGGAGTAAACAGAATTAAATCTTTTGAAATTTTCTTTAATTCTGTTAGGTATTTGTACGAATAGGAACAATTCGTAATTGTATATATATTTGAGTTTGAGAATATTTGTTTTAATAATTTTTTATCTGAATTTGCGTTGTTTAATTTCACAAATACATAAAAATCTTCTGAAAATCCAGAAAGAACATCATAAACGTAAGAAATAACTTCTCTTTGTATTGATTCATCAACATTTGCGACGTTAATTACTGTTGTTTGATTTTGAAGTAATGATTCAAACAAGTTTTTGTATTCAAGTATGTTTCTTGCAAAAATGCCAGCTTCATCAAATTTGATTAGAGCATTTTTAAGTAGAACAAGCTCTGGAAGTTTTGACTCATTGTATTGTTTTTCAAGAATATCAATGAATTTTTTAACAGGAATATAAGGTTCTTCAAGGCTTGACAAGTAGTATTGAATTTCTAAGAAAGTTTCTTGCAAAATAGCTTTACTTCTAGCGCTTTTGAACTCAAGTCCGTTTTCATAAATAAAATTGATAAGTTGATTATTTATAGGAAGACGGAAATTCTCAGCCATAACAAAAGTGTTTTTATCAAAAATGCTTTCGCCATCTGTGTCAATGACAACAGTCTTTTTGCTATAGTTTTTGACTTGTTGATTCAATGTCTTAATCATCAAATCAGAATTTTCTTGATTTTCGGAACAAATAACTAATTTATTTTCAAGAAAACTTTTATCTAGTGAAACCAAGATGTCATTATCTATAAATTCACCGATTAATATTGGGGTTTGACCTTGTATAAGCTTAAGGAAATCAACAGAATTGATATTTGAAATAGCACTATTTATTGCAGGAATTGAGCCTGAATATGTAGTAATAACACCTTCTTCTGTGATGTTAAAAATAATTTTGGCAATAGCAACATTTCCGTGTTTGCTTGATTCTAGGTGCATAATCTGACCGATGTAAGATTCTCTGCTGTCCTTAATCATTACAAATCCGGATAAGAACAAGTTGTCACTTGTTTCATAAAAAATTTTTACCAGGTTATTTTTAACCTCGAATATTCTCATGAGTTTGTTCCTTGAAATAATTTTAACATGAAAAAAAATTTTTCATGACAATATTTGAATTAATTTATAATATAATATTTTTATGGAAATCTTAAATAAGCTAAAAAGTGAAGAAAATTTAGCAATTGCGCTAGGATTTTTTGATGGGATTCATTTAGGACATAAGGCTGTGATTATGTCTGCCGTTGATTATGCAAAAAAAAATAATATAAAATCTGCAGTTGTAACTTTTCGCCAATCTCCTTATGTTGCATTAAATAACGTAAAACCAAATTACATTATGACATTAGAAGAAAAAATTAAGGCGATTAAGAATTTAGGTGTTGATTATTTGTATTTGTCCGATTTTACAGAAGATTTAGCAAAACAAACGGCATCAGATTATTTAAAAAAACTCATTGATAACTTACACCCAAAAATGATAGTTACAGGTTTTAACCATTATTTTGGTTACAATAAATCAGGCGGCGTTGATTATTTAAGATTGATGCAAAATGAATATGGATATGAATTTAAAGAGATTGCTCCAATAAGGTTGCAAAATTACATAATAAGTTCATCAGAAATTCGTAAAGCTTTATCAAATGGAGATATTCCTCGTGCAAATTCAATGTTAGGATATAGATTTTACGTTAAGAATGAAGTTATAAAAGGTAGACAAATAGGTCGTACAATTGGATTTAAAACTGCAAATTTGAAAATGCCTGAAAAAATGTTAAATCTTCCAGACGGTGTTTACGCTGTAGAGATAGAAGTTTTGGGTAAAAAACGCATGGGTATTGCAAACTACGGCTCAAATCCAACGGTTACAGATGATGTGCAAAAAACGTTAGAAGTTCATATAATTGATTTTAACGAAGATATTTATGGGCAGATTGTTAAAGTTAATTTTTTGGTTAAAATAAGAGATGAGAAGAAATTTCAATCTTTAACAGAGCTAAAAACTCAAATTAAAAAGGATATTGAATGTTTAGAGTAGTTATATTAGGACATGGCGAAATGTTAGGCAATTTAATTGCAGGTGTGCAAGATGCGAATTGCAAAATAGTTGGTGTTATGCGTTATGAGAGGCTAAAAAAGTTAGATATTTATACAAAGATAAAGGATTTTATTTTGCCTTCAACAGAATATAGCTATATAAAAAGCTACAATGTCCCTGAATTGAAGTCTAAAAGTGCAAATTCAGAGCAGTTTAGAAAAGAAATTTTAAAATTAAATCCAGATTTAGTTATAGTAGGTACTTGGGGTGAAAAATTGAAAAAAGAGTCAATTCAACTTCCTAAGATAGCTATGATTAACGTTCATCCATCAATGCTACCAAAATATAGAGGTCCAAATCCTTATTTAGAAACTATTAGGCATCAAGAAAAAACAACTGGTATAACATTTCATTTGATGAGTGAAGAATACGATGCTGGGGCTATTTTGCTGCAAAAACAAATTGAAATAAAACCTGAGGATACTGGTAAAGAATTAAAAGAAAGAACAGTCATTGTTGCTCGTCAAGCAGTAACAGAATTATTAAATAGCCTTGCTGATGACTTTATAATTCCAGTGGATCAAAGCGAAGAAAGAGCTACATATTATCCACAAATTACTCGTGAGGATATTATGTTAGATTTTAATAAACCAGCGGAAGCAATCTCTGCACATATTAGAGGGTTTTTTCCTTGGTCAAAGACTTATTTCTCATATAAGAGCAAATTTTTTACACCAAATCCATATTATTTAGAAATTTTGGATAATAATACAGAGTTTACAACTGCAGGTACAATTATTGAAAAATCATCTGAGAATCACTCATTATCTGTTATTTGTGGTGATGGAAAAATGTTGAAGATGAATAATTTAAAGTTATTTGGTAAACTTAATAACTTGTTTACCACTCAATATATTAAATATTTTGTTGAATTGAATGATTTAGTTTCGTAATATACGCAATTTAGAGGATTTAAAACATAGCCATGTTGTGATAATTTCGTAGAGTTCACAAGAATTGGAATTATTCACATGTTATCAAACGGTTTTAAAGAAAAAATGTTAGCTGCCGATTTATTTGAAGCTAAAAAAACATCAAATGCTATCAAACATTTATGGCAAGAAGCTAAAGACATTGAAATTACACTAGATTTTTTACAACCAAATGGATTTTTTAGCAAATTCTTTAAAAGAATTGTAAAATCTCACTAAAGTGCAATTAAAAGTTTAATAATTTATTATTGTTGTGCAATTTTTATTGCATACATGGTGTTTTTTTGTCTTAAATTTTCTAAGTGTTAACTTGATTAATAATTAAAAATTGATATAATTTAGTTATGGCAATTATAAGAAAATTACTACCGTTTGATAGAGATAAAGTTAAGGATATGATTTCCTTTTTAGGAAATGATGAAGCTGAACAATTTGTAAAAAGGCTTTTAAATACTTCTTGTGACTTGTTTCATTACTGGTTGCCCTTGAATTTGAAATTTAAGTCAGAATCTTATGTTCTTGTCGACGGAAATGATTTACATGGGATGATTTCAGTGTTGCCAACAATAGGTAATCATCAACGAATTAATATAACGAAACTTTTATTTAAAAAAGATTATTATGATATTGGTAAACAGTTGATAGAGTTTGTAATTGCACGTTATGGAGCAAAAGGCGCTCAGACTTTTGTTGCATCAATTGATGAATCTCACGACGAATTATTAAAACTTTTTATTGATGGTTGTGGATTTAGAAAGTGTGCAGATGAGGAACTTTATAGAGTTGATAATAGTGGGTTTATTTCAAATGATATCCACGGATTTAGGCAATTCCGAAATTCTGATGCACAGGCAGTTGCAATGTTGTTTAATGACTCCTTGATTACTCACTTTAAACCTTCAATGTTGAAAACAAAAAATGAATATTATTCAAAGTTCTTTAAGGGTTTAGCTGATAATATTGAATGGCAATATGTTTTGGAAGATGAAAATTTACACACTCTTTTAGCATATTTTTCAATAAAAACTTACGACGGACATAATTATATTTTAGACATAACTTCATCAACAGGGTTTACTCTAAATTATGACAATGTAATTGGTTTTGTTAAACAGGAAATCACAAAACGCTCTAAACAATATTCATTGTTTATTAAATTGAAAAAATATGTTTCAAATTCAAATGATTTAGCTGATTATTTGCAAAACAACAAATTCAATTGTGTACAAACACAAATGATTTTGGTTAAAGATTTTTATAAACTAATCAAACAAGAAACTCCAACAAGCGAAGTCGTTTTATTTGCTGAAACTGGTGGCGTTTTTAAGGTTAGAAACTAAGAGTTTCGTTAATTTGCATTGTTTGGTAATTAATTCCTTTAGTTTGTAGCATCATTTCAAAACGTTCAATGTCAGTATAAATTGAGCTGAAAGTGTTGTAATGCATCGGAATAAGAACTCGTGGATTTAACCATTCTGCTGCAATTGCGGCATGTTCAATATCCATTGTAAAAGTTCCACCAACAGGAAGCATAACTACATCAGGATTGTATAATTCTTTTATCAATTTCATGTCACTAAATAAGCAAGTATCACCAGCATGGTAAATTTTTACTCCTGATATTTCTAAAATGACTCCAGCAGGTTCACCCATATACTGACCTTCTAGGTTTGAGCTAGAATGAAAAGCTGGAACAAAAATGGCTCTACCCCAATCATAATTAAGCCAGCCTCCAAAGTTTATTCCATTAGTGCGAACACCTTTTTGTGCACAATAATTAGCTAGCTCAAAAATAGCTGTAATTGTTGATTGGCTATATTTAGCGATATCAATAGCGTTTCCTAAATGATCTGCATGTGCGTGAGTTAAAAATATATCAGAAACATTTTCTACTCTATAATCATAGTCTGGATTTGCACTTAAAAATGGATCAATTAAGATTGACTTGTCAAAAAATTTAATTTCAAATGCGCTATGTCCTAAATATTTTAATTCAAAAGCCATAAAATACTCCTTTTTGTTTAAATTTAGCATAATTTATTGTAAAATACAAATATGCAAAGTTATGAAAAATATATGCAAAAATGCTTTGAGTTAGCGAAACAAGGAGTTGGCAAAGTTTCTCCCAATCCACTTGTTGGTTGTGTTGTTTTAGATAAAAATGACAATGAAATTTCAACAGGATATCACAAAAAATATGGAGAAAATCATGCTGAACGAGATGCATTGCTTAAACTTGGTGTAAATGATGCAATGGGTGGAACTTTAATTGTAAATTTAGAACCTTGTTCACATTATGGAAAAACTCCGCCATGTGCTGATTTAATAGTAGAAAGAGGCTTAAAAAAAGTTGTTATCGCAATGCGTGATGTAAATCCAATTGTTGCTGGGAATGGCATTAAAAAACTTCAAGATGCAGGTATTGAAGTTATAGAAGGAGTCTTAGAAGAAGAAGCAAAAGAACTAAATGAAGTTTTTATAAAAAATATGCAAGAACACAAACTTTTTGTTGCTTTAAAAACTGCGACAACTCTGGATGGAAAGATTGCAACAAAAACTGGAAGTTCAAAATGGATAACTTCTTCAAAGGCTAGAGAAATAGTTAAGAAACTTAGAAGTGCTTATGATTGTGTTTTAACAACATCTTCAACGGTCTTGACAGATAATCCAAAATTTGATTGTGCAATAAAAGTTTTGTTAGATAGAAAATTAAAATGTAATTTTTCTATGCAGTATTTTAAAACAGGAAAAATTTATGTTGTGACAAGTCGAACAGATTTGCCAAAAGCGCCTGAAAATGTTGAATTTATAAATGTTTCAGAAGCTAATAATAAATTAAATGTACAAGAATTATTTGAATTTTTGTATAAAACAGGATTGAGTTCAGTTTTTGTAGAGGCTGGCGGAACTCTTAATGGACAACTAATTGAGCAAAATTTAGCAGATAAAATTTACCAATTTATAGCACCTAAAATTGTAGGCGATAACCTAGCTAAAAGTGCTTATTCTGGACGTGATATTGAGGAAATTAGTGCATCAAAAAACTATACAATTCAATCTGTTGAAATGTATGAACCAGATGTTTTGATCACCTTAAAACGCAATTAGAATGACATTACGTTTAAAATATCTTTGATATCTGCCGATGTCTTTTTAACCTCTGCACCTGAATATTTAATTGCGTTGTCAGGGTCTTTTAAGCCGTTACCTGTTAAAATACAAACGCATTTAGCACCTGTTTTAATTGTGTGTCTACATTTGATTAAACCAGCGACAGATGCAGCACTTGCAGGCTCTGCTAAAACACCTTCGCAATTTGCAATTAATTTGTAAGCTGCCATAATTTCATCATCATTTACTGAAGAAATTGTACCCTTACTTTCATCTCTTGCAGCTTCTGCTTTTTTCCAACTTGCAGGATTACCAATTCTAATTGCAGTTGCAATAGTTTCTGGGTTCATAATTCTTTCGCCACGAACAATAGCAGCAGCGCCTTCAGCTTCAAACCCCATCATTTTAGGTAAGTTGTTGATTTTACCTTTTTCGTTATATTCTTTGTAGCCTTTCCAGTATGCTGTAATGTTACCAGCATTACCTACTGGAATAAAGTGATAATCTGGAGCTTGACCCAATGCATCACAAATTTCAAAAGCACCTGTTTTTTGACCTTCAATTCTGTATGGATTAACTGAGTTTACAAGAGTTATAGGATATTCTTCTGAGATTTTTCTTACGACTTCTAGTGCTTGGTCAAAATTACCTTGAATAGCAATAATTTCAGCACCATACATCATTGCTTGAGAAAGTTTACCTAATGCAATGTAGCCGTCAGGAATTAATACATAAGTTTTTAAACCAGCTCTTGCACCGTAAGCTGCTGCAGATGCGCTAGTGTTACCTGTCGAAGCACAAATAATGGCGTTTGAACCAGCCTCTTTAGCTTTTGTTACAGCCATTGTCATGCCACGGTCTTTAAAGCTTCCTGTTGGGTTTGAACCTTCAAACTTTAAATAAATTTCAGCATCTAATTCTAATTTTTTTGCTAAGTTGTCAGCCTTTATTAATGGGGTATTCCCCTCATTCAAGGTTACAATTGGTGTAAATTCATTTACTGGTAAATATTCTCTGTACTTGTCAATTAAACCCTTATAATAAGTCATTTTTCGCCTTTCTAACCGTTAATTCTAATCATACTTGCCAATTCTTTTACGCAACTGTGTTGAGCAAAATCGTTTTTAAGTTCTGTTATTGATTTTTCTTTGCATTTGTCTGTAACAATAACAATTTCAGCCGTATTGTTTTCTTTAATTTCTTTCATTAATATTGACTCAATACTAATTTTTCTTTCTGCAAAATGTTCTGTAATATCCGCAATTCCGCCGATTTTGTCATTTGCAATTATTCGTAAATAATATTTGTTTTCGGTTTCATCAATTGGAACCATTTTTGCAACAGTGTTATGAGCATGCTTACAACGCATCATTGGCAAAATATAATCAGTTGTGCCATATTCTCTTTCAATTGCTAAAATATCTCCAACAACAGAACTTGCGGTCGGCATTTCTCCAGCACCAGCACCTGAAAGTGTGATTTTGCCAACAGGTGAACCTGTTAGGGCAATAGCATTTTTAACAAAATTTATGTGTGCCAAAGTTTCGTCTTTGCTCACAAACATAGGATGAACCCTAACGTCAGCGTTATCATTTTCATCAATATGAGCATAAGCTACTAATTTGATTTTATAGCCTAATTCGTTTGCATATTTAATATCTTCTGATTTGATTTTTGTTATGCCTTCTCTATAAACATTTTCCAGTTTTACACGTTTGTTAAATGTAATTGTTGCAAGAGTTGTAAGTTTGTATGCTGAATCAAAACCTTCAACATCGCCAGTTGGGTCTGCTTCTGCATAGCCAAGTTCTTGGGCTTCTTTTAAAACTGTTTCGTAAGAAGATTGGTTTTCATCCATATTTGTTAAAATATAGTTTGTAGTACCGTTTAAAATTGCCTCAATTTTAGTGATTTTGTTACCAGCAAGAATTGTTTTTATTGGCATAATTAACGGAATACCGCCAGCAATGGCAGCTTCATAAAGAATTACAACGTTATGTTGCTCTGCATAATTAAAAAGTTCTTCACCATGTTTTGCTAAAAGTTCTTTGTTTGCAGTAACAACGTGCTTGCCGTTTTCAATAGCTTTTTTGATTAATTCATAAGCAGGATGAACACCACCAATAAGCTCTGCAACAACAGTACATTCTGGGTCGTTAACTATTTCATAAGGGTCTGTAGTAAGCATTGCACGGTCTAAATCTTCAATATTTCTAGGTTTATCAATATTTTTAACGGCAATTTTTATGATTTCAACATCAGGAAAGTTTTTTAAAACCTTGAAAACACCGCCACCTACTGTACCTAAGCCTATAAGACCTATTTTAATTTTACTCATAACACAATCCTTCTTTTGTAATAAGCTTATTGTACAATATTTACTACATAAGTGCAAATAAAATAACTCAAAAATAAGTAGAGCAAAAATTTTTAATCTAAAAATTTTTGCTCTATCTTCTTATATTTCCGTTTTCATCAAAATGTATTCTTTTTAATACCTTAGTAACTTCAAAGTCACCGTAGTCTTTAAGGTGTCTTACCTCTTTTGTAGTTTCTTCGTACAAAACGATTTTACCGTCCTTGTAAAGAGTTGTTGCAACTATGTTTCCAACATTCTCCATCTCTACGTGGTATTTATTTGCGCCATACCCAAGCGCTTCGCAATAATTTTCTGTCATATCCTTGTGTACCTCATACCGAAAAACTTTACTTTATTATATTACTACTGCTGTAGTAAAAATGCAAGAAGTTTTAAGTTTTGTTTACATCTTTTTATTATTTGATTGTCAAAAGCAATAAAAAAGAACCCGATTGAGGGTTCTTTTTACACTTTATTCGATTGGTTGTCAGCAAATTCAGTTTGATTTTTCAAACTTGGTGTGATGATTATATTAGCTTTTGTCTGCTTAATCATTTTTACCCCTGCTAACAAGTTTATCGTATCATATTTTTGAAATTAATGCAATAAATTTATTTGTTAATTAATTCGCCATTAATATACCATGTTTTTGCACCTGTAATTTTAACTTTTACAAATTCACCTGTAAGGTCTTTGTCATAAGGTATATGTACAATTTTGTTGTTGCGGGTTCTACCTGTGATAACATTTTTACCTTTATGGTTTTCAAAGTTTTCGATTAAAACATCAAGTTCTCTACCAACATATTTTTTGTTAGATTTTAAACAACATTCTTTATTTTTGTCATTTAAACGTTTCAAACGTTCTGTTTTAACATCTTCTGGAATAAATTTATCGATCCATTTTGCGGCAACTGTTTTTTCTCTAGGTGAATATGCTGCGGTGTTTGAATAGTCTAAATTTAATTCTTCCATTGCAGTTAGAGTTTCTTGGAATTGTTCTTCTGTTTCTCCAGGAAAACCTGCAATAAAGTCACTTGTGATTGTTACATCAGGAACTAAATTACGAATTTTTGTTGCAATTTGTGCATATTCTTCTCTGTTGTAACGTCTGTTCATTTTCTTTAGAACTTCGCTAGAACCCGATTGCATTGGAATGTGGAAATATTCACAAACTTTGTCTAATTTTACAGCAGTTTCAATTAGATTGTCTGTAATATCTGTTGGATAAGAAGTTACAAATCTAATCCAAAAATCACCTTCAAGTGCGTTTAATTCAGTTAATAAGTCTGCAAGTCTGTATTCTCTATCTTTGAAATCTTTACCATAGCTATCAACATTTTGACCAAGTAAAGTAATTTCTTTAAAACCTTGAGCCAGTGCATCTTTTGCTTCTTTTATAATTGTTTCGGAAGCTCTAGAACGTTCTCTTCCACGAGTGTAAGGAACAATACAGTATGTGCAGAAATTGTTACAACCTTCTGTAATTGGAATCCAAGCATTAACACCTTTTACTCGTTTAATTTCAATATCATTTTCTCCGTAAGGTTTTTCGGGACATTCGCAAACGTGAGTTTCACCGTTTTCAATACGTTTGATTAAATCTGGTAATTGGTAAACATTATGAGTTCCAATTACTAAATCTACATATGGGGCACGGTGGAAAACTTCCTTTTGTTTTTGTTGAGCTACGCAACCACAAAGAACAATTTTGATGTCTTTGCCTTCACGTTTCCATTTGCCCCAAGTTCCAAGTTCGCTGAACGCTTTATCTTCGCTCAATTGGCGAATAGAACAAGTATTAATCATTAATAAATCAGCATCTTTAGGCTCTTTTGTTTCGTCATAACCTAAGCATGACAACATACCAAGCATTCTTTCAGTATCTGATTTGTTCATTTGACAACCCATTGTGTCGATAAAAACTTTTTTTCTCATACGAAAATTCTACCATAAACTTAAATTGTAGTATAATAAATTTATGGACGAAAAGAAGAAAAAGAAAAAAAAGTTAAAAATTAATATTAAAAATATGGGCGTTAATATTGATAAAAACGAGTATTACGAAATTATTTGTTCAAATTCTGCCCACCCTGAAGATGCCTTTAAAAGAAAATAACCATTATTACTAATTCATTTGCTCACTAAATCTGTATTGTAGAGCTTGAGTTATATGTTTTGTTGTGATTATTTCTGAATTGTCCAAGTCTGCAATTGTTCTTGATAGTTTCAGAACTCTGTCGTAACGACGACCTGAAAGTTGATATTTTGCAACAGCAAGTTTTAGAATTTCTTTTGAAGCTTCATCTATTTGGCAATATTTTTTGACCATATCGGCTGTAAGTTGTGAATTTGTAAGTATTCCAATTTCTTTGTAGCGCTCTTTCTGTATTTTTCTTGCATTAATAACTCTTTTTCTGATATCCAAAGAGCTTTCAGCATCTGAACTTGTATTCATAAGTTCATCTGTTGTTAGCCTTGGAACATCTATTTGTATATCAATTCTATCTAAAAGTGGTCCAGAAAGTTTGGCGCGATAACGGTTAATTTGATATTCAGTGCAAGTGCAATGTTTTTCTTTATCTCCTAAATATCCACAAGGACAAGGATTCATTGCTGCAAGCAACATAAAATCTGCAGGATACTTTATAGAATGCTTTGCTCTTGAAATTACAACTTCTCCGTCTTCAAGTGGTTGACGCAAAACTTCAAGTACATTTCTTGGAAATTCAACAATTTCGTCTAAAAATAGAACTCCTCTGTGTGCAAGCGTAATTTCCCCTGGTTTTGGATTTGTTCCGCCACCGATAATGCCGTTTGCAGATGCGGTATGGTGAACAGCTCGAAATGGACGTTTTACCATTAATGGTTCATTATTTGCCAAAAGTCCAGAAACACTATAAATTTTCGTTAATTCTAGTGCTTCTGATAACTCTAATGGTGGCAAAATAGATGCAAAACATTTTGCCATAAGTGTTTTACCTGAACCAGGTGTTCCAACCATAATCATATTGTGACCGCCAGCCGCTGCTATTTCTAAAGCCTTTTTCGCCTTTTGTTGACCTTTTACGTCTTTAAAATCGTACAAATAATTTTCTTCAATACCTTTTGCCAAATATTCATCAACATTTGTTTTAACAACTTCTAATGGTGTTTCAATAAAATTATTTACAACTTCGTTCAAATTGTTTGCGCTTAAAATAGTTATTCCATCAGCAAGAGAGGCTTCTTTTACATTTTCTTTTGGGACAATTACTGTTTTTACTCCAGCGTTTTTTAATCCTAAAACATGCGGAAGTACACCGATAATACTTCGTAAAGTTCCGTCTAATGATAATTCACCGATAAAGGCTACATTTTGTGTCTTTTCTTCTTGAATAACACCTTCTTCAATTAAAATTCCAACTGCAATTGGTAAATCGAAGTTTGTACCTTCTTTCTTTATATCGGCTGGAGCAAGGTTTACTACCACTTTCTTTTGAGGAAAAGAAAATGAAGAATTTTTTATTGCAGAACGGACTCTTTCTCTTGCCTCGTTTACTGCAGCATCAGGTAAACCTACAATTGAAACTGAAGGAAGTGAGTTGACTAAATCAACTTCTACCTCAATTTTGTAAGCATCTAAGCCTATAACTGTTGATGTTAAAACTTTGCAAACCATTGCCACCTCTTTTAGAATTTTATATTAACAAAAAACGGAGTTTTTGCAAACTCCGTTTTTTATTAGACTTTTATCAACTATTTGATGTTAGCGAATGTCCAAGCGTCAAATGTTGGTCTTGTTAAGTTAACATCAGCTTTATCTTTTCCAGCGCCTTCTGTATCGTGAGCGATAGAGCGATAAATTCTGTTGTAATATTCAATTACCATACGGTCAGAATTGAAGTATGCTTCAGCAGTTCTGATTGCTTGACGCATCATTCTTGCCCATTCTTCTTTGTTATGGTAGTAAGTTGGGATGATTTCTTTTTCGATTACATTCATCATGTATTCGTGATCTTTCCAGTGACGTTCTTCCCAAGGAATTTCGTCGTCTAGTCCTTCGTATTCAATTGTGTAACCGTTTACGCCATTGAATGTACCTTCAACTGTCCAACCATCGTATGTTGATAAGTGTAATGCACCGTTAGCGTTAGCACTCATACCAGAAGTACCTGATGCTTCAAATGGTCTTAATGGTGTATTTAACCAAATATCTGAACCACGTTTCAACATACCGCTTAATTGTAATTCATAACCAGGTAATACAACCATATTTTTCATTGAGTGAGATCTGTTCAATAATTTGTTGAACATTTCTTTACCCATTACATCATCTGGGTGGAATTTACCAGCAAAAATCAATTGTAATTTATTGTTGTCTAACAATTTTGTAATGCGGTCTTTATCCATTAAGATTAACCAAGCACGTTTGTAGTCAGCAAATCTTCTTGCCCAAG
>ERZ808275.142-NODE-142-length-42060-cov-16.710868_pt1 | contig 42060 bp, 66 predicted proteins | sample MGYA00520894_ERZ808275 | MGnify/ENA primary metagenome ERZ808275 (study PRJEB31516, sample SAMN03275598) | gut metagenome | biome: mammalia-associated habitat; material: feces | host: Papio cynocephalus | place: Kenya | collected 2012-08-03 ... | reverse complement strand
TCGCTCAAGCAGGACTAAAGGTTAGTTCTACATGCATAGGCGCTTGCTTCCACCAGTGCGGCAAGTGCCTTTGTTTTTTCAGCTACTGCCCTGTTATCACACGGAAATTCTTTCATGTTGCTCATAATGTCTTCCGATAACTCACAGATAACCTTGTCAATTTTCTCTGCTGTTTCTTTGCTCATCCTCTCTGCTCCTTCCTCTTCCCTTTTAGATACTCCCCGGCCATAGCGATAGGTGAACTCTCTTTCTGGATGCTCCAGCATTAATTCCATTGCATCATCACTAAAGTTTGTTTTTAAGAGCCTCTTAAGTGCATTGATCCTTGGGGGGTCTTTCTTTTTCTCTTCACTTTCTTCTTCTAACATGGCAATAAGCTTTATCGGGATCCCTTCAGCAGCCAGTTCATTCGCCAAGGATCCGGCTTCTTTTAACAGTTCCATTAAATGGTCGATCTTGCTCTCCATTTCTTCTCTCATCTCTCTTCTCTCCTTTCTGTTAGTCATCATATCTTATTCTCCCTATAAGCACTAGCTTTTAGCTAGTTTATCGGGCAAAAAAATATCATCCATTGTGCAATTATAAATTGAACACAGCTTCGACAACTGTAATGCATCTGGTGCTGTGTAATTATTTTCCCAGCTCACAAGCGTACTGGGCGATACTTCCATAATTTTAGACACTTGCTTTTGGTTCAAATTAGCATTTACTCTTAGCGCTTTAAGTGATACTTTCAATTAACTTCACCGCCTTTCTAGCTCAAATTATACTCGCTTTTAGCTAGTTGTCAATACCAAAAGTTAAATTTTTAATAAAATATATTGAATTATTCTAACTTTTAGCTTATAATCAAGGCAATCGGAGGTATAAAATATGTCAGATGAAGAATATAAACGTATTTTTTCCAGAAATTTACTTCACTTTTTAGAAATCAATCAGAAGTCACAAGCCGATTTATGCAAGTATATTGGAGTGTCATCTGCTACTGTTTCTGATTGGTGTAATGGGAAAAAAATGCCACGTATGGATAAAATTCAATCTATATGTAATTGGTTAAAAATCGAGAAATCCGATCTATTAGAAAAGCATTCTGATAAATCTACTACATATTATCTTAACGAGGAAGCTCGTGACATGGCACAATTTCTCTATGAGAATCCTGCCTACAAGGTACTGTTCGATGCTTCAAGAAAAGTAAAGCCTGAAGATATTCAGTTTATAACAGAAATGATTGATCGAATGACCGACCGTAACGAATAGGCATATTACTTGTGTAAGAGGGTGATTTTATTGGATGCAAATGTTATTTATGCTGATCTTCCAGCTTCAATCAAAGCATATACTGTAAGCTGTCCGGATGATACATATACCATCGTTCTTAATTCCAGGCATTCCCATGAACAATTGTTTATGTCCTACTGCCATGAATTAAGACATATCGAAAATGGTGATTTTGAAAAAGATAATGTGGATACCATTGAACAGAACGCACATATGTAACAGGAAGGGGGTAAAACGGTACAAAAAAATAACCACCCCGCCGCCAAGTAGGGTAGTTATTTTTAATAACATCTCATAATTAGAAGCCACTCCGTGGAGTTGGCTACCTTTTGTACCTTTAATATACGACACATAATATGGAAAATCAAGAAGAGGTATCTCTATGGGTGATGAACAGATTACTTTCCGTCTTCCCCGTATAGCCGATAGGTCAGCTACATTGCTACTTAAATCTCTTCCAGTTTTTTATCAAATAAATGATAACTGTAAGGAAAAAAGCAATTTTGAACACAATCCACAACATGATTTTCCCTCCTTTATATTGACAATGGATAAGAAAAAGCGTATCTTTTCTTTACAAGGGAGATTTCTCTCCCCTGTATCTCATTCAAGCAATTTACTGATTAATTCAGTAACTGTTTGTATGAGTTGGATTACTGCGGTAATGAGAAGTATGCTTGCCAGGCGTTTCTCATTACCGTTTTTCTTTTTCTTTCCCATCGGTATTACCTCCTTTCCGTTTTCTCTGTTCCCTTGGAACAATTATATGATACCATTACTTTAAGTGTGTGTCAATACCAAAAGTGATATTTTTATACTTTTATTCTTGTTTTGTTATCACTTTTAGTGTATAATCAAGGCAAATAAAAGAAGAACAGGAGGAAATCTAATATGTCCGAAAGAGAATTTAATGTTATCTTTTCAGAACGCCTTAGATATTACTTAAAAAAATATGAAATTACACAACTTGAATTGTCAAAACGCTTAGGGGTTGGGACAACCTCCGTTTATAATTGGTGTAATGGAATAAAAACTCCCAGAATGGATAAAGTAGACGCAATGTGTGAAATTTTTCATTGCAAAAGATCCGATTTAATGGAAGATAAAACCGATAAAGATCCTGTGAATACCATTGCTGCTCACTTTGACGGCGATGAATATACACCAGAAGAACTGGATGAAATTAAAAAATTTGCTGAGTTTGTAAAATCAAAGAGAAAATAGCCTTTTTATTGTTGATTTTGAAAAAGATAATGTAGATATGATTGAACTATCTGCTCATCAATGAACTGGTGCTAAACAGCCAATGGCTTGCCAGAATAGGAATGAAATATCTTGAGGAAATAGCTGAACCCGAAAAAGTGCTGAATCATGGACTTTCCTATTATCATTCCAAAGGTAGCTCTGAAAACCAAAAACAAAGGTGTAATATGTATACTTGACAAGCTTTCCGCATATGATATAATATCACTAATTAGTGAATGACTGCTGTGCGGTCGCGGAGAGTCTTGGAATTTTTTTTCAAGGCTCTTTTTGCATTCAAAGGAGAAATTTATATGGGAAATGAAATACACTATTCAACAGCTAAAGAACAGGTAGAAAAGTTACTTTCGCAGTTTGGATTTCCAAAAGCAGTAACAAATTTCATTCTAACAGGTATTGTAGTGGTATAAAAGATGCGAAAGGAGTCAACCTTGAAGATGCCCAATCGAATGGCTTTATTCCTTGTCAAAGATGTTGTAAACCTTAAAACAAAAATCTGTTCCGGTACGCCAATACCGGAGCAGAACCGGAATCTCATCTGGAGTACTGATATAATCCACCGTAAGCAAGTGTATTATTACCATCTCGGTAGCGTCACCGAGATGGTTTCTCCAGAGCCGAATATGAACTGGTAAATTTTTTGAGATAGTTCAAATTATTATAATTCAGAGTGTGCATTTTATACACATACTGATCCACATTTTAGAAAAGGCATTGACACCAGAATCCAAGCAGACTATATTTATATTAAGTTTTTTCTCCTGATATAAATATAACAACTCTGGAACGTACTCCGGTGTCCTTCGGGCCCGGGGTCTTTTTTATTTACGGAGGCTATAATAAATAAAGTTTTTAAAACAAACGATGAACTCATATTTCTTCTTATTTCCAGAGGAGTTGCCTGATAAATCGAAACGTACACAGATTGTGTACACTTGAAAATGATGAAAAACTTGACATGATTTTTTCCTGATGATAGGATGTGTTTAAACAGAAATGGTTGCCGCCTAAGGCGACTGGAGAAAACCCTCTTATCATTATTGATAAGGGGGTTTTTAACTCTGTATGTTTTGTTGAATTCAACAAAACATACAGTGATGGTAAAAATACGTCATTTACGATTTTGCCAGCGTTGGCAAAATCGGCTTTATCCTCATTGTTGAAACGTACGCTCTCATCGTACACTTCAAAATATATTTGTAGTCATATGTTTTGCCAGCGTAGACAAAACATACAAAGGCAGAAAAAATGCAGCTTATACGATTTTGTTGACATCAACAAAATCGTTGGAAGGAGGTATCCCATGAACAAATTATCTTATCCTGCTCTTTTCCACAAAGCAGAGGAAGGTGGCTTCTGGATCACGTTCCCCGATCTTCCCGAATGTATAACGGAAGGTGATGATATGCAGGAAGCATACGAAATGGCTTCTAATATTCTCGGTCTTGCTATTGCCAGCCGTCAGGAAAGCAATGAACCACTTCCCACTCCTTCCGAACCAGATACCATTCCTTTAGAGCCGGATGCATTCTGCGTCATGATCGAATCAGAATGCATTGATTGCTAAGCGAATCAGAAAACTTCAGTTATTTCCATTTTGGAAACATCTGTTGAATTATATCATATACAGAAAGGAGTCTCATTTATGATGTCAACGAAATATGCTTATCCTGCTATTTTTACCCCCGAAGAAGATGGAGGTTTTTCTGTAGTCTTTCCCGATCTGGAAGGCTGCTTTACCTGCGGTGATGATATGGCCGATGCTTTATTTATGGCTGAAGATGCACTCGCACTGGTACTCTACGGTTATGAAAGTGATGGCCGTGAGATTCCCGCTCCTTCCAAAATGGAAGATTTGAAACTTAACGCTGGAGAATTCGTCAATTCTGTAGCCTGTGATACCATGGAATACCATAATACGAAAGGGGAATATTTATGCCATCAAAAATTGGGGGAAAATAAGTGCATAGATCAAGATTAATGTATTGACAAATTCAACCTGTACATATAATATAAAGGTGTAACAAAGGTTACACGTTAATAATGCTTCAGGTTGTACGTCTCTCAACATATGAGAATGACCGAACCCTGAAGCTTTTTATTTTACGGAGGATAATGTATGAAAACAGCAATACTTGTAGATGGAGGTTTTTATCGTAGGCGTGCACAGATCGTGTTAGGTGATATTACCGCACAACAACGTGCTATTGAACTGGCCAATTATTGTAAACGCCATTTAAATTCTCATGGTGAGCATAATGATCTGTATCGCATTTTTTATTATGACTGTCCGCCTGCCGCCAAGCGTTTATTCCATCCATTTCTTCAAAAACAGGTGGATTTGTCTAAGACGGATTTATATATATGGATGAACGAATTTCTTACTGAATTGAAGAAAAAGCGTAAATTTGCAATCCGTCTCGGAAAGCTGGCTGAGGAACAAGCTCATTATACTATTCGTCCAGATATCGTTAAAAAGTTATGTAATGGTTCAATCTCTTTCACAGATTTGAAAGAAACCGATTTTTGTATTGAGATTGATCAAAAGGGAGTCGATATGAAAATCGGTCTTGACATAGCTTCTATGGCATATAAGCATCAAGTGGATCAGATTATCTTAATCTCTGGGGACAGTGATTTTGTTTCTGCTGCTAAACTTGCACGACGTGAAGGTATTGATTTTATATTAGATCCTTTGGGTGCACCTATTAAACCTGATCTATTTGAACATATTGATGGATTACGCACCTGTGATAAGAGGTTTACTCCGCAAAAGTAAAACATGAAACAATAAATCTGCCCCGGTACGCCAATACCGGAGCAGAGCTGGAACTATATCGGGAGTACCGATATAACTCACCGTAAGCAAGTGAATTATATCATACTTCCCGGTGAAAATACAACAAGCACCGGGTATTTTTATGCCCTGCTGCCATAGAATATACGGGAGGAATGGATATGTTCACTGTAGGAATCTATGCCCGGAAGTCCGTTTACCGCGACAATTCGGACTCCGTCCAGGTACAGGTTAAACTTGGAAAGGAATACGCCGGTATCATTTTCAAAGATAAGGAATTGGAGTTCCGTGTTTATGATTCTGATGAAGGCTTTTCCGGAAAGAATACCAACCGGCCGGATTTTCAACGTATGATGAATGATGTTGAGAACGGGCTCCTTAACGCTGTTGTTGTTTATAAGCTGGATCGTATCAGCAGAAATGTACAACAGTTCTCTGCCATGTATGAAATTCTCCACCAGCATCAGGTAGCTTTCATATCAGTTAAGGAATCCTTTGATACCAGCACACCCATGGGTAGGACGGTTATGTATATTCTGGCCGCTTTTGCACAACTGGAGCGCGAGAATACTTCCGAACGTGTCACAGACGGTATGCTTGCCCTGGGTACTGCCGGGAAATGGACGGGCGGCATCTGTCCGAGTGGCATGAAGTCAGTAAGAATGCAATGCGGAGATAAATACCACTCTTATCTGCAGATCGATCCGGACACCATCTGGCGTCCCAAGATGTTGTATGAGCTTCTTTTAGACGGCAATTCCATAACAAAGATTGAGCGTTACTGCAGAGATCACGGTATTAAGAGTCAGACCGGAAAGTATCTGAACACTTCGCAGATCTATAACATACTTACCAACCCTGTATACTGCCAGAACAGCATCGAAGCCTACTACTATTTCTGTGATCTTGGCTGTAAGCTGCCGGATGCTTCGGGCTTTGACGGAAACCACGGTCTGATCGGATATGGCAAAACCAAAACAGGAACCAACAGCCAGTGCAAACGCACTTCTTCCGAATGGACCATCGCCATCGGGATCCATGATTATGTGCTTCCTGCTGATAAATGGATTGCCGCCCAGAAGCGTCTCGGTACCAATAAGATGATCCGGACTGCCAAATATGAAGCCGGGATCCTAAAGGGAGTATTGAAGTGCTCCTGTGGGGGTTCTATGGAAGTCCGCACCTACACGAAGAACAATATTCAGTTTTCCTACTATTACTGCCGCCGGATGCAGCGTTACGGGAAAGAATATTGTAACAGCGGATATACTCCGGTCAAGAAGCTGGACTCCGTCTTTCTGAATAAGCTGAAACAAATACAGCTGGATCCGGCCAGAGTCACCCTGGATCATCCGGAGGATGTTTTCACACAATCTCCCGCGGATCTTAAGAAGACCTTACATAACCTCGAATCCTCGATCATGAACCTCACCAATGCCCTTACCCAGGCAATAGGATCCAGTGCCTCTGAATACATTATCAAACAGATCGAAGAATTGGACCGTCAAAAGCAAATAACGGAAGCTGCTCTTCGTGATGCAGAGCTCAAAGAGGCACAGCAAGTCCAGAAGACAAACACTATTGATCAGATCTATCAATCAATCTGCTACTTACTTAACCACTTTGACGATATTGATTATCATGGGAAAAACGAACTGATTCGTAAGATCGTAAAGAGCTGTGTTTTCGATGGTGAGAATCTGAAAATCACCTTCTAAATCATTCAATATTATATACAGATCGGCACACCTATTTGTATATAATATTGAATGTTGTTTCTAATAGAAAACAGTAGTTTGGAAAGTCAGCCAATATTCCAGTATGATGAAACTGGTAAAATCACAGGCTATAAAACCAAGGCAGGTGCAGATACAGTTTTCCCTTTTAGCGGTGGAAATTTCAAATTGGTCATTGTTATTCGAGTAGTAGGACAAAATTATGCGGGTATTCAGACATCAGCAAACGGCACAATAACTATTCAACGTGTTGATGGCAAAATCACCTATACTCCTGCTATTGGACAATCTTTTGGTGAGAGCAGCTATAAGATTTGGGAAGGAGACCAAACATGGACTGCGCAATCAGCATCAATAGTATCTGTAACATACACTCCGTTATAAATAAGATGGTTTATGTATAATCGCACTATTGGGAAATTAGGTTATTATAAAACTTTTACAACCATTATGATGAATTAACTACTTAATATATACATCAATCGTCATATTATACATTGCACTATGAGATACAGATAATACTCCAGTGCTTTGATTATATGTCCATGAAAATGATTCATTAGATGCTCCATTACTAGCGTGTCCATACTTTTGAATTACGATTAGCATATCGTCAAGCGTAATGTTCTTATAGTTTTTATATGATGCAAGGCTAAAAGTTACTACGTTATGGCCAGAATTAGCTTCTTCGGAAAAAGTGCCTATTAATGTTGGTTCACCCAATTTTTTTGTGACTGTATCAGCACCTACCTTATATGTAACATATGGATCGCCGTCCTTACCAATAGAAAAAGACAGGTTACCATCAGCCAAACTACTGTTGAGTACCAAATATTTTTATAACAAACGGCAGTTCATCAAAAATATTCAATGAACCGCCGTTTGTTAGTCTTTATCATATCCATGTATTGTTTCACTATATTTTTGCATTATTTCCACAATCTTAATATTTGCATTTTCTTCCTCTTTATTGAACAGATACTCTGCTACTATTTTAGGTAATATGATAACTGTCGTTAGCACTTCCACAACAGCAGCCGTAATAGAACCTAAAACAATTATATAATTTGATACCTTAAGCATTATCAAAGCTATAAAACATGCAATTGGTGTTAAAACAATTATTGCAAAACAAACCATTGTAAACCAAAAGAATATTTCCTTTAATCTCTTTTTCTGTTTAGCAGCACCATCCTGATTACTGACAAAATTATCTATAAAGTCCAATAATTTATCATCTACTTTATTATATGATTGCTTAGCTTCTTTAAATAAATTCTCAGATTCATTTATCTCTTCAAAGAAATCATCATCTTCATCAAATAAATCAATTTGATCAAAAGCTTCATTTAACCATTTGTCAAAATCTTCACTTGCTTCCAATTCTACATTATCATACTTTTGTGCTTCTGTCCCAGTATTTTCCACTTTAAATCAATCCCGTTTCTTTCATTCTTATCTTGGCAATATCGTTACTTACTAGAAAAGCTTTAGATACACGTTCAATTTTTTCTACCTGTGTCAAACTACTAAGCATTGGACTCATTATTAAAGTAGAAAGACTTTTCTGCGGCATTAAAATGGCTCTTGCTACTCTTGCAATTCTAGAATACAAGCTATCTTCATCGACTAGATCCGAATTATACAGTATCTTCTGATAATACTTTCCTCCAGATTCCATCACAAAATAAGAAATTGCCAATGACATAAAATATCTTCTATCTCGATTCGGAATGTCCTTTTTAAACACAAAATATCTTCCTGTGTCAATTTTCTTTAATTTTTTATCAGAGTATGCGATTCCAGCGCCAATTTTCTCATTTACAAATGACGTTGCAACACATATTGCAAAATCGTAGCTACGCATAACCTCTTCTATATCAATCGGCACATCGTCTGAATTAACACCCGAAGACGCTAATATACTATTGGCTACATTCTCCTCTGAAATGTTTTTTTCTATTTCTTCATTCGTATTTTGTGTATCGTTGTAAAAATACATGGACTCCCACCTATTCTTATTAAATACGAATATTATAATTTATCACTATTCTATCGTCAATAAGGAAATAATATTCAAATTTCATTCAATAAAAAAATCCCGGCATAACGCCGGGATCCCTGTTATTTATCCAACCATTTAAAGACTACAGCAACAGGAAATAACACTCCTACTGCTATTGTAAGAAGTATCAGACATAATACCTCCAATGCTCCATCGATCAGCTTTTGTACAATTCTGCCCATGTCTTCGCCCCCACTACACCGTCAACAACAAGACCCCTGTCTGCCTGGAATGCCTTAACCGCTTCCAGCGTGCTGTTGCCATAGCGTCCGTCTGCTCCGTACTTACCACAGTTATAGCCGGCTCTGATTAGGAGCTCCTGCATCTGTCTGACATATTCTCCAGCGGATCCTTTTCTTAATATAGGCTGTTGCACCGGTGCAACTTCTCCATAATATAAATCAAGATCCACATCTCCGGTAATTCCCGGAACACTTCCTTTGCTGCTATACTGCCAGCCCCAGAGCGTATGTCTAATGCTCGGCTTTTTCCCTTCCGGAGGATTGTAGGATACCATCACCTTTGCCCCGGAAGGGTATCTCGCGATCCAGAACTGACATTTCAATTCCGAAGCGTAGGGCTTCAAGTAAGTGTTATAGAAATACAGTCCAGTATATACACCGAATTCATAACCAGCATATTCGATTACCTGCCGGTAGGCATTAATAATGTCGATCAGAAGATGGCCAAGCCCCTGCTGGCACTTATCCTCTACATCGAGCCATACCCCACACGACATCTTCCGGCCGTTAAGGACCTGCAATACCTTCCCGGCATCCTGTCTTGCTTTCTCCACGGTGGTTGCATAAGAATAATTATAACAGCCGACCACAATGCCTTGGGTGGTTGCACCCACATAGTTCCTCTGGAATGCATCTTCTTCCCGGCACTGCTTATTAATCACCTTGAGGATTGCAAAGCTGATCCCAGATGTCTTTACTTTGTCCCATTTAATGTTTCCGTTCCACTTTGCTACATCAATTCCCTTCATCACATAAACCCTCCATGTATAATTGCATAGATCAGGCAGCCGATGGGGATTGTGATCACATATACAACTCCCATCAGAATTGCCACTACCAATAAAATGCTCTTAACCGCCTCAACTACCCTTTTCATAAAATCATGGCCTCGCTTTCGATCTGATGCCTCACGTCCCGGTACTGCACTGGCTCTGTCTTACTTACTCCGATCAAAGCCAATGCAAGTATAAATATCAATCCGAAGACTATGAGAATCTTCAATAATCTGCTCATGATTTACTCTTGATCTGCGCCAGCGCCTGGAGCACTTTATCATAGCCAACCATTGCACATAACCAGGACAGACCAATTAAAGCAATCAGATATACCACCCATGCCACATCAAAGGCCATGTTATTTAATACGGTGTATCCGATATCCACCAATACTGCAATGACAACCGCCACAATACCAGCAAGGGTATTACTGTAATACTGCTTTCCCTGTTCTTCCAGAATTCTCTTAACGGCTTCGGTAACCAGTCCTGTTAAAATACTCACCAATAATAATCCTGTTAAAAAAAACTGTAATGTCATAACTCAATTTCCTCCATTTCTTCTGAGTCCGGTTCTTCCGAACCGGTTTCAATTTTCATTTCTTCCATTCTTACTTTTTCAGACTCTCGCGTTTCGAAAAAAGATTTTGCGCAATAGACCAGGAATACTCCGATTACTTCACTCGCAATAATACCTCCCAGCGTTTCTGCAATCGCATTCTTTCCCAGTAAAGCCAGGATAAACGGAAGCTGCATATCAAGCAGGGCGATATTGATGATCCGGGACATCATCTTTTTCGTATAGGTTGACTGTCTTCCACTTCGTGGTTTCTTATTGCTCATCCTTCGGTTCCTCCGGCATATCCAGTAAAGTATGGTACAACTTTGTAGCCACATCATTTCCACCAAGATTGTGATATGCCTCATATACCCGTTTGATGGATTCCTTTGCATAAATAGGGCAATAATCTTTGTCCTGGTATTTGTTGTAATTGGCTACAATACTCTCCCTTAAAAGGCACTGTACTCCCAGCATCAAGGCGTCATTCTTCCGCTTTTCTTCTTTCAGTTGATTCACGATACGTTTGTACATAAAACCAAGTAGTGCAATGGCTGCTGCAAATAGCCAGTCCACCCAGTGGGCCTGTATGTACACAATAATAGGATTCGGCATCATCTTCCCCTCTTTTCTTTCAAAGTGGAGCCAGTAAAGCCAATTCTCTACTGGCTCTTTTGCTTATAATTTTCCAATAAAAAAACAGCCCTGCAGCTGCTTCATTATTGCTTATTCAATTCCGCTTCTACCTTTTTTCTCCACAACTTGGGGACATCTTCGATCTGCCATGCCGCATCTGTCTTAGGATTGATTTCTCCATTCTGAATCTTTGACACATAATATTTAACCATTATTCATCAACCTCACTTTCTGCCATTTCGCTTACAACCTCGGCCAATTCCTCAATAGCTCCATCCTGAATCTTCTGTGACTCCTGGATTTCCGCAATATCAGTCTCTACCTTGGAAGGCTTATTAAGGACAACCGTTGTCACATCATGAACCTCTTCAGCAAATCCGCTTTCTGTTGTATCATCTGTGGTTTCATAGTCAATATTGGTCACTACTCCATATTCAGATTTCATGGATGCAAGTTTTGTATAACCGGCATAGCCTTTTAATGTTGTTTCATTTCCAGAGTCATTCACAGAAATATATCTGATTACCTCTGTGTTTTCCTCCTGCTTACAGATTTCTTCAAGACCTTTTTTTGCATCATCTAATACTGCAAATGTAAGGGATGATCCAGTACTTGATATATTATGTAATTTCAAGCTGGTTCCATTTTTAAATTTAATTTTTTCCATTTTTGTTTCCTTTCTCCGAATTTATAAGAGTTTCGGTTCTCATTTTTTTGTTTTTACATACTTATTTGTTCCAACCTAAACAGTAGTTTGCAGGATTCAAATACAAGTGAGTCCTTCAATTTCGGTTCTTTAAATGGAGTGAGAGGATTCTTTACCAATCCCTCAAAAGCTGATGACAGCTTTATCCCTTTTAAGAGTGGTGTAAACTTGAGTGCGGTGACTAATGGTTATATAGCAGAAGGTCAAAGTTATACATTTACTAAAGATTATGATTTCATTTTAATTGTATGGGTAATATATCCTATTACAGTCACTACTGATGCAGAATTATTATTCAGTTTTCAAACCAATAATCAGTATCCATCAATTGAACTTTATAAAAATATAAAAACTGGCGATGCTATAACCCAAGTTAGCGCAAGTCCAGCACCCGAAGGATTTATGATTTTTGAAATTATTTAGATCAGTGTTACAACAGTAGCTCATATAATTGGAACGAAGCCCTTGGTACCGCGATAATAAAAATTTCAGAATAACTAAATTACCAAATGACTTAGTTATCCTGTAATTTAATCTCAGATTTTAAACCATATATTTTTGCAGGAATTACATATTGGGGTTGATATGCACCACTAAAGTAGTCAACATTTATTGACACCGAACCATCATTATTCCAGGTAAAGGTTCGGGCGTTATCTGTTACACCATTTTCTGAACCCGCCCATAAAGATATACCTTTTGACGGAAACCATAGCCAACAACTTGTAGTCTGGAGGCCTGCTACTGTTCTATGATTTGTCTGTATAAGAAGTTGCTTATAGTTTTCGCCACCAAAACCACTAATAGTTTGTGCATTCATAGGAGCTGATAAATTAGGGTTTTTCCAAAGCAACGTTGCTATGCCGCTAAAAGGGAAAACTGTATCTGCACCTGCCTTGGTTTTATAGCCTGTGATTTTACCAGTTTCATCATACTGGAATATTGGCTGACTTTCCAAACTACTGTTTACTTTATGTAACGCTTTCGCCGACACTAGAATCTTTGAATCATCAACCTCCAGCGAATCCGTCACACCTGTTACATCTCCAAGTGCCTCTTCGTATTTGTTTAGCTTACTCTGTGCTGTTTCTCCATCTGTACAAAAGATAACGTCAGCCTCTGAATGAGGGTATATCGTATTTCCTTCGTAGTCCTGCAACTCTCCTTTATAAATATCCGACATATCATTTTCCTCTCTTTCTTTTTATTCTTTTGGATCCGCAATAAAATAAAACTTCCCTTCTAAGCGTTCAGGAGTTTCCCCCTGCTGCAAGACGGAAAGATTTTTACATAAGAATCTGTATTTATTGCCATCATCCACATTTGTTGTTTTTGTATCAGTCTGCTTGAAAAGCAGTGTATCTTCTGTGTCTGACTCTTGTGGAAGTCGTCTGTAAAATTTTCGGAAGATTTTAATAATTAATCTCCTTGTCTTACCCAACTGCAGATACAAACTTCCTTTAATACGCTTCGAAGGTGGAATGTACTCATGCATAACAACCATTGCCTTTGTTCCATATACCTGCAGGTAATTGTTCACATCAAACGGATCACCGCCAACATATATGTAGATATTCTTATCTCCATTATTGTTTATGATGATCGTTGTTCCTGGTTCAATGTCATCGGGCAACTCATCCTTAATGAAGTCATCAATGGAATCTGAATCGCTATCAATTGTTGGCGGTGTTCCACCGGAACCAGTTAAAGTAATCTTGATGTTGTCCGACTCTGAAAAAGCTATGATTGTTCGAATAATCTTCTCGATCAGCTGCGTCTTGGCAACATCAATATACTCTGCCAGTGCACCATTGTTTGCATAGAATACAAGACATTCGTCCGTTCCATCCGTAGTAGCATACACGCCTTTTTCTCTCATATAAAAAGGCCTCGTTGTCTGGGTATTTGAGAAAACTGATCGGATAGTCACTTTGTTGTCAGCTGACTTCGTAACTGAGTCAATATTTAAGGTAATAACCGGATTAATTACTTCCTTAATATCAACCTCCGACACACCGTCCTTCTTGATTCCATCACCCAGCACCACTTTAGTGAATGTCACCCTGGCACCTTTAGTCATCAATGCCAAAATTTTCTGGCCATCTGCTGTAAGGTAATCATTAAATGATGCCATATTTTCCCTCCTTTTTTATTTTTCTATAAAAAAATAGAACCGCACCTCTAAAGAGGAATGATTCTATCTTTCCAGCAACTACTTATTTCTTAACAAAAAAGACTGCCGTTTTCATTTTGGTTTCTATATTATTAAGTTTAACCTTATCCTCTTTCGACATAAGGCCATTCGCGCTTGTCGATGCAACCGCCGTGGTTGTTGCATTTGTACCATTATTTCCTTTGGCTCCTTTAATACAACCCACATACACCCACTTTGCTGTGGAAGCATTTCCTGCCACCGTACACTTATATACATTAAATGTAGACGTATTAATGTATAAATCGTTTACCAGTGATGATGCAAGGCCGGATCCCGTAAATACAGTCGCTGTCGTAGATGTTCCGGTTATCGCCGTCCCGCAACTGATCACGGATCCTCTCGTTCCAGCTGCTCCATTGGTCCCTGCTGATCCTGTATCCCCCTTACTTCCTTTGGACCCATTCTTGACGATAATTGTAGATCCATCAGAAAACATATATACATTAGTTCCTCCATCATCTGCAGATACCGTTGTCTGCTCACCACTTGTAAGAACCGTTCCAAGATCGACAACACCGGAAGTGCCCTGGCTTTTTCCATTCATTTTAATACCAGTAAGTGTACCGGTATTTTTGGTATATCCTAGGCCTTCAACCTTTGACTTTATATAAGACCATAAAGCCTTCATTGATCTCCGATGATAGGTTGTTTTTGTCGTTCCTCCACCGGCATACTGTGAAACATAATAGTCATCATCTGCAGGTGTCAGATCATCAACTGACAATCCATTAATCATTGTGTTCAAATCATATTTAGTATCTGTGAATTTGGCACCAGCAGGTACATCCGCATCTACGGTATGATTATTAACTTTTGTTGCATTATCTGCACTTCCAGCGCTTTCCGCGTATTTTACCCGCTTATCGGCATCTGCGGTATTATCCACCTTTCCCAGTCCGACCTCTTCTTTTGAATAACTTGGCTTCGTATCTTCTTTTGCCCATGCCGGAACCGTAGGATCTGATTCTCCCGTCAGATAATCACCTTTAGGCTGTGCATATTGTTTCATTTCTGTATCAGTAACATATTCATCTGGCACACTTTTTAAATAATTACTGTCATTTTCTAACTGGCTGACTTTGGTCGGTACGCTATCCGCATCAGCTTTATCAGATACCGTATTCCACAACTCTTTATTCTTGGAAGTAACGTGTCTTGTTCCATCCGTTATATGCTCCACCGCATCATTCCATGCTGTAATAAGTGACTCTGTGATAATATCTAAGATTGATTTATTATCATGTTCATGTTTCTTTGAATTACTGTCATTCCATGATTTTCTTTCCTGTTCGGTCACATGAACGGTTCCATCCTTCTCATGAGCTGTCAGTTCTTCCTTTTTGGCACTTTCCTCTACCGCTTTCTTAATAATTTCCAGAAGATCTTCATTATCTTTGATTGCTGCTGCCAGTTCATATATGGTATCGAGAGCCTCCGGAGCTGTTCCGATCAGCTCCTTTATTTTTTCATCTGTATATTTCACGGAAGCCTTAACAGCATCTTCCGCAGACATCTCCTCCGGATCGTATTCCTTACGTTTCGAAAGTTCCTCTTCAATCCTGCTCATATTCTGATTCTGTACTTGGATATCATAGTTCTCATATTCTTCCGGCTGGATGAGTCCATATTTTTTTGTAGTCTTCGGCATCTTACTTCATACCTCCTAACTCCTTATGCGTTTTCACACTCAATTGTTCATGTGTATATCCTGACAGATTTTTATGAGAATTCTGAAATATCACATGTGAGGTAACAGTTTCTCTCTCGCAGCTTAGTAAGAATACATTAATGTTGCACTGACCATCTGCAACCACTTCGATTCCATCCAGGAATGCACTCTTACGTTTTACCTTTTCAAGAACGCTTAAAAACTTTTCAGCAGCTCCGGCCGTAACGCTTTGGTTCTCCGTAATCACCCTGAAATGATGCGGTTCTCCTTCATAATCAAACCAGTCCTCAATCTCTCCAGATCCGAAATAAGTCTCGATTACATTCTGCACCGCCCAATTGGTACCCATTTTGGAATGGACCATATCAGAGTTCTTGATGAGACCACGCTTTACCTCAATTGCTGCTGCCTTATCGTACCAGGAAATGTGAAGTTCTTCGGCCAGCATATCAAGCTCTGAATCTGTCATGTTATCTATCTGATTCCATGTGCTGAATAGCTTGATTTTATCTGCCAGTTCCTCTGTCACCCGGTTAACGCCTTCTGATAATCCCTGTACAGCTTCATCCTCTTTCATGAATGCAGGCATGAGCTGTATAAAATCCATATCATTAATTTTCATATCTACTCATCCTCTACAACATGATTTACCGTAAGTTTTCCTGAATACACCGCAATCTGTGTTTCTCTGAGTGCGGTAAACTCCGGTGCATTTACGGTAATTCTCTTACATCCGGTTCCGTTACCCGGTACCAGACATAACATTCTTAATTTATCCGGATTGATGTCCCGGCCGAGCCTGGTTCCCTGCCATTCAATGAACTGCTGAATAGATCCTCCGGCACCTTCGATTGTTTCAATACAGTCAGATTCCGTTTCCTCTGTCGTGTAATATGTGATATCAATGTCATATCCTACCTGTTCCGGAGCTTCCACAAGAACGAGATCTGTCATCGGACGTACATCATCTGCACTACACGCTTCCTTAACCTTTTTCAGCATATCAGGATCGGGAATTCCACCTCCGTTAAGAATGGGAACAATCTTGACTTCCCCGGCCATTTCCCGGTCGATGGTAATATCAATGGATTCCCGGCTTGCCGCATTTCCTACAAGAGTAATCATTAAAAGATCATCCTCGTATGTAACCAGATAGTCATTTTCAGGATTCAATCCATTTACCTCTAATGTCTCTGTCAGATAATTCTTACCACCTATGAATGCACATCCACCATGTACCTGTAAGGTCTTGGCTTTCGGTTCTATCTCACTGATAACTGCTACATCTGCGATACTGCTGTCTGCAGATAAGGCATGATATCTATAGGCATCATGCGGACCGGCTACCGATAATGCAGTAGGGGCTAGATAAATACGTTCTCTGTAATTATCATCCCCTGCTCCTCCATCCACTTCCGGATATGGTTCTCCATCATCCCCGTCATAGGTCATAACAGTATTAGTCACTTCATCAATATAAGGTACCAGATCCACCAACTGGTTTAAGGTTCCCTCCTGGTACCCGTTGTAATTCGCCCCTGTTTCACAAGCGACCGCGTCTACTGTTACTGAATATTTACCCGCCTGCAGCACCACGTTTTCTGTAGTTTTAAAGTAAATCTCATTATCCGGTGTTACCCTTGTCCCCTCGCTGATCAGGATATTTCCATTCAATGGACTTTTTACCGAAAAGCGAAGAACCGTTTTAGCTGTAGTCGGTGCTATCCGGATACAGTTGTACCTGGCTCCTATCGCATCTAAAACCTCACCCCTTGCATACTGTAACATTTTCTGCTTACAGGCATCATTTGCCTTGTTATATACAGAAACAAACAGAGCCACCAGTGCATCTCCAAATATCCGGCGCTCATCCCCCGGATATAACGGTTCTCTCACGGATTCTTCCAAGGCAGATATCACATCCTCATATATCCGGTTTGAATCCGTTTCTAAAAATGATAAATCAGCCATCTGCTACCTCCTATCCCGTTACCGTTGCATCCATATTAATAGCAAAGTTTCCATTCTGTGCGGATATGGCACTAACATCCACACGATCTGCATTTACGCGTGGCTCATATGTCTTAATCAGCCACTTCGCTTCTGCCTGCACCAGAGGTGCCGCGATCTCTGTAGGCTGATCTATCAGCGTAGGATCCATTCCCTTGACACGGTCATACGGACATTCACCTCTTACGATACGCAAAAGATTACCCACGCACTGCATCGGCTCCCCATTTCCACTTGCTTTCATCGTTCTGCCTCCTGTTATGAAGTGACTTTTGTCAAGAGTTAATTTCAGGAAATTTTTTCTTAACTCCAGTCACATTTGTTTTTCTGACAGCATTGGAAAAGAGCCCTAGTTTAACAGTCCCCGGCAGTTGGCCACTCTGTTATACGTGGATTGGTTACCTACAGGCTAATGGTCCGCCGTTGGGTTCTACGATCTAAAAGCGTGGATCACAGTGTTTCATGTGCGCACATAGGAGGAACGCAGATAACCCAGACCTTACAGTGACCACAGCTCTTTTCTAATGCTGTCAGATTGTTTGCTTGTTACTTTGTGGCAGAAAAAACTGCACATTGCTGCTTTTTCTGCTTGACTACCCATTTATCATAGGCAGCTGACTGTCAAGGGCTTAGCCGCCACAGCGGTGCCTGCACCCTTGACTGACAGATGACTATGATATATCTCTACGCTGCTTTCATTTCGATATTATCTGTCATCATGCCCCATACAAAACATGCCAGTTCTCTTGCTATTGCAGCTACTGCCACATTTCTTTTCTTTCCATGTCTTATAAATTTATAGTATCGGCTCCGCAATCGCGTATTCGCCTTATCAGCATACGCAATTACCTCTGCCGTATTACCATTCTGCCTTGCTCTTAATTCTTTTGATTTATGCCCCACAGCACCCTTACAGATTCCACCAGATGCCTCTATCAGCAGCTGTCTCAAATGACTGTTTCCTGCTTTTGTTATTCCAAGACGGTGTATACTGTCTGAACTTGAGTTTTCTCCCGGAGCAAGCCCAAGATATGATGCATACTGGTTTCCTTTTGCAAATCTTTCAAAATCTCCGGTTTCAACAATCAACGACAATGCCGTATGTGTCTTGATTCCAAGAAAACATCCCAGTTTTTTGACTTTGTCATGATATTTTGTCTGTTCAGCGATTTCCTCGATACGTTTATCGTATCTCTCAATCTTTGCTTCCTGCTCTTCGTATGATGCCATATATTCATTTAGTGTTTCACGATATAACGCATTCGTGATTTCCAGTTTCTTCAGCCATTTCAAATGTGCCAGTGTCCATTTTGTCCCATCGTAGCAAAATCCATGTCTGATGCAGAACGCATTGATCTGTTGTTTGATTTTCTTCAAAGCAAGCTTATGATCATTCCTCATGCGAAGATATTCTTTTACAGAATCGTCATCCTCCGTCGGAATATAAACGGCATGATAACCGCCATATGACAAGCACTGGGCAATCATATATGCATCACGCATATCTGTCTTGATTCTCACACCTTGCGGTGTAAGCATGGTTGTTGGTGCAAGTATCACGCATTTTACCCCTGCGGCTGTCAGCTGATTATAGAGTGAGTATCCCAGACATCCCGCCTCATATCCACACTGGATATCATATTCATCATCCAATCCAAGTTTCATTTTCAGATTTTCAATAAACATCAAAATATTTTTATAATCCGGTGTTACCTTGATTGTTGCAAATACACGGTCATCCTCACCGATGATTGGTTCCATTGCGCATAATGTGTAATTTGTGATATGGACATCCATGCCGATTTTTAGTATTCTTTTCATATGAGTGATCTCCTTTTGTATGCGGTAATCCCTGTTACCTTTGTTTTAGTCAAACTCTAGTATACAGGTAAATCCACGTTGCTACAAATGTGAGGTCACTTCATATTATCTAATCGATAGATACTGTTTTCTTTGCGGCCTTATCAGACTGTTGAGCACCGACTGTTATGGCCGTTGTCGTTCCTCCCAAGCTGCTGCTTTGCCTCTTAGTTCCTGCCGGTTCCTCCGCAAACTCTTTCAGCTTAAAAGCACAGGTTGCAGCCCTTATGAAACCTTTAGGGCTTAGTTCCACATTCGATACATTAACCGATTGCAGCTGCATCTTGTCCGGACCGAATATTGCATTACCAATAATCAGTGGGGCTGCTGTCCCGATCATCCTTTTCCACTGTTCCAGTACACTCCGGATATCCGGTGTTCCTGTCTCTATTCGATATGTTGTATTAAAGGACACTTCCATAAGACTTAAACCTACACTTTCTGTTGGTTTCTGTCCTTCCTTATCAGCATTTGTATCCGTATCAACGGAATATGCGGTTGTCAGTGATTCTAAATAGGCGATCTGTCTACTGCTGACCTCCCACCTCATCCCATTCCAATATGCCATAATCATGACTGACTACCTCCATTCGGTTCGCCTGTACTGGATTCGCCACTTTCTATGCTATGTATATGTGTTGCAAGCCGCACTCCGGAATCCGTAATATGGTTACCAGTCAATTGATCGACAGTAATATTCTCCGATACTTCCATGCTTCCCTGCACTGTTGCTGTTGCACCCATTAAATCTAAAAATAACTGTGATTCTTCCATCCTGCCTTCCCAGTTTCCATCCATTCTTGAAAGAATCACACCTGTTGCATCATCAAACAACGCATATACTACTTCTGTACCTTTTTCAAGCATTCCCATGGAACCACGAAGATACCATGGAATGGTCAGCGGCAGTGTTGCAGTCCCTTCGGCTGTTTTACTCTGGACCCGTGCCTGGGTTAGATTTTCGTTTCTATCCGGCTCACCTTCTATAGTCAGGACAATTCCTTTTTCGATATAGCTCATCAATATCCCTCCAATGGCTTCCTGAAGAATAGTTTCGTTGTTGCTTTCAGCATATCATGTCTGACATGAGTCATAATCACCGGTCCGTTCCAGCTTGCTGCGCCTGCTGTGGTAAGATTAATAAGGGTACCTGCTGCATAGCCCGGAAGATATTTATCCGAATAACATACGCCTCCGGTCATCTTCTTATTTTCAAAACGAAGTAAGTTCTTAGCAAACCGGTCCGCCTCTGCCTGACTGGATATTTTAATGGAAAGTATTTTTTCCAACACCTTATTGGTTGTTCCTTCTGCAGAGTGTATGCCTGTTACTGCCCCATTCTTTACGATACAGGTTCCATATGCTTCCTTGCTGTCGTCGGTATAGTCAAATTTCACATCATTAGAAATTACCAACTCATCTTTTGATGTCCCGGACTCCAGAAAAGCTTCTGAATAAACCACCAGTCGATTATCATACACAAGGAATGCACATCCCTCCAGCACACAACGCTCTTCTAAGAATACAAAATCTTCATGATTCTGCTGGTTTACATATTCGTATGTATAATCATCGACTCCATAAAACTCACATGATAAGCCATGGCGGTCTGCAACCTCTGCACAAATCTGTTTAAAGGTCACAACCTCCCATGACTTATTCTTTCTGTCGTTATAATCTTCCGGGATAGAATTTGCCCTAAGACACATCAGGCCGTTTTCAGGTTTTACAGATGCTACATGCATCTCACCGGTATCACAGGCTCCAAGAATCGCCCGGATCGAATCGCCCTTTTGAGGATTCCAGCTATCCCATAAATCTCTTGTATCATTGAAAATGATCTTTAAGGTGTCCGAATGCTGCTCCCCATAGGAATCATAGATACACTGACTTACCGAGATATCGTTATAGATATCCGTTCCTTCATATATAAGCTGCATGCTATCTCCTCCATGGTGGCAGTGTTGATGGTGTTTCCGTCTTATTAAGTACCGGAATTTTCAGCTTTATCCCCGCTTCGAATATAAGTGTATCCATGTGTAGAGGATTCGCCTGAATGATGTAAGAAGCCATCTTTTCTTCATCATATGCCGCAATAGCAAGCAGATCGAAGGTATCTCCGGCTCTCGTTATATACTCCTTATAACCATTAACCGTAGACATAGCTTCCACTTCCTCTCCATCTTAAACGTTCTTCCACAAAGTCCATAAATTCCTCTTCCTCATCCTTAAGAGCCTGAATAATGTCCTCTTTGGCATTTCCTGTTCCATTGATGGTAATCTGTGGTGCAAAGGTAAAATTGAAGCTGTCTCCATTACTCCGGCTTCCTGTTTCAAAAGCAGTAAATAAACTGTCATCCACACCCAGCATTCTTCCGGCCTTCGCCCAATAGCTTAAGTTCTCGCTGCGATATGCACTATCGAATGAAATCACTGCTTCTGTTCCGGCTTCACCTGCCACAGATGGTCCGTTTGTAAATCCACCGGATGCAAACATTGGAATTTCCGGAATGTCTATTCTGAAATCTTTACCACCAACTACAGGAACCCAATCCGGAATTGTAAATCCACACTCATTGATTCCTTGTATTACACCATTTATTATAGATACAACAGCATTAATCGGTGCTTTCGCATAGCCCACAATTGCCTGGAAGTAATTTTGGAAAATACTAACCACATTATCCCATGCTGCAGACCAATTTCCGGCAAATACATTTGTAATAAAATCACAAATACCAGAAAATACATTAACTATATTCTGTACAATTGGCATGATATACGATATAGCATTTCCCAGATATTCCGAAAATACCGATGCCAGTACTTTAATTACTGGCATAAGGAATTGGATAATACTCGTTAATGCTGGCAGCAATGACTTCACTAGCTGTCCTACCATATCAAGAATTGGACTAAGTACAGATAACACCGTTTCTACGATTGGTAGTAACGCATCGATACACTCACCAATTGCAGGAAATAAATTTGATATAAAATCCGCAAATACCGGCTGTAAATCCTGAAACACTTCGGTTATCTTTGTAAACACTTCCCGAAATACCGGTCCCAGTTTTGTGCCAATATTTTCCAGAATTGGCTGTATCAATCCGAATACACCTTTTACACTCTCCATTTCAGACTGTAATATAGGCAGTATAGTCGCTATATAATCACCTACGATATTGATAAGTGGAGAAGCTGCGGCATATATCGAATCAAACAGTGGCATGATATTATCCAGTCCTGTTTCAATTGCAGGTAACAGCTGTTCTGCTACTGATTTAACAACAGGCAGGATCTTACGTCCAATGCTGGTCAGGAAATTTTTACCCAGATTCTTAATGACCTGGATCGTATTCTCCAGCGTGTCGGTCTGTGCTTCAAACGCCTTATCCGTTGCGTTCTGGGCATCATACATTGCAAGCGTTTTATTGGTCAGATCTTCCGACTGTGCGCCGGCCAGTGCAAGGATAGCCGTCTGCGCTTCTACAGATGAGAACAACTTCGCGGTTGCCTGTACATCATCTCCCATAGTGCTCTTTAATGACTGCAACAAGCCATTAAATCCCAAAGATTCTAAGGCCGCATCTGCATTTGCATATCCAAGCGCATTCAATGCATCGGTCATCTGCTGTGTCGGCTGCATCAAGCCAGACATCACCGCTTTCATCTGCGTGGATACTTCTGCAGTTGATCCGGTTACACCGGTTAGTGCTGCAAACGATCCGAACAATTCTTCCTGTTCCACACCCAATGCCGATGCAAGAGGAATCACCTTCCCAATGGAACTTGCCAGTTCCGGGAAAGAGGTCTGTCCTAATTTAACCGTCTCAAATGCCAGATCGGACGCTTTCTGGAATGCTTCACCGGATGTATCGTTATATCCCTTTGTCACAGCTGTAAGTAGATTAATCGCATCCGTAGTCTCTGCGCCTCCGGCCTTTGCGGCTTTGGCTGCCAGTTCCATCTGAGTTATGGCATCTTCACTATCTCCTACTGCAGATATGATCTGATACAACCCATCTGTCAGTTCATCCGTTGCCACACCCGTTTTATTCGATACAGCAAGTACATCATCGCCCAATTCCCCGATACGGCTTGATACCTGCTCCTTTGTACCATCCAGCAAGGTTGCAACATTTGCCATCTGCTGTTCAAATGCTGATGCGGATTTCACAGCGTCAACGCCTAATCCAACAACAGCAGCGGTTGCTGCAACCGCTGCTGTTCCTATGGCAGCCAGTCCAAGTTTTAAGCCGCCGAATTCTTTTTTTGCATTTACTAATGATTTCTGGAGAGATGGATCTATTGCACCGGCTATTTTAATAACAGCCTCCAGTTCCCGATTGCGAGCCATCCATTACCTCCTTCTGGAACCTTTTTTTCTGCCTGCTTTCATTGCAGCCAGGCGCATATCCTGTTCCTTCTTTATGTCTTTTATATCCTCGTATGCTTCTCCGATCTCTGTGAGGAAATCCCGCATACGCATTTTTTCTACTTCTCCGATACTTGCGTGGAAGGTTCTGGAGTACCATCGGACGGCTCGTCTGAGTTGTTTTCCTCTAAGTCTTCCACCGCACTCCTCGAAATAAAATTTCTTCCGATCCTCACAATTTTAATTACATCCATTCCCTTCACTCTTTCGAGGTCCTGAACATCAATTTCCGGATTGACGGCAATAATCGCCATCATTCCTAAATACATATGGAGCGAACTGTCAAGCTCCATGATGCTCATATTGGCATTTCCTGTCTTTAATGCAGCAGATGCAAGGGCTGATGCTCTGTTAAACATTCCCGGGGTGATTTCATCCCAGTCATATGTCAGATTCTGATACTGCTTTCCGTTGATCTCGATTGCTTTTAATAAATGAATAGATTCTCTCATCGTTTTCCCTTTCTTTTTACAAAAAAGGAAGGCTGCACTTTATGCATCCTTCCTTACTTCCTGGCTGCTTATAACAAACTGTTTACCTGTTCTGCGTAGTCCGTACCATTAATTCTGCAGATGCCGGCGAGCTTATCCACCAGAATAATCTCTTTTCCGTCCACAAATAACTGGTATCGACTGATCGAGAAAGGAATCTCGAGCTCTATTGCAGAACCGGTTTCCACTTCGATGGAAGGAACCGCCACCTTCGGAACGCCTCTTAAAAAGGCTTTGCATCCGACCACTTTGCCTTCTCCTCCATCTACTTTGGTGATCTGCTGTGCCCACCGGTGTTCAATGGTTTTATTTGTCATTCCACAGATCTTCGCAAGACCATAATCTGCACCAACCTTCTTAATGGTGGATTCCATAGTCTCTACCAATCCATATAATGGCACTTCCATTTCTCCAAGTGCCGATTTAACGGTAGCCAGGACATGTGTAACCTCTGGAAGTGTCACACCTGTATTTCTTGCTACCAGTTCCCCGTCCACATAAGACGTGTCTGCATTAACCGGTCCATTGATATCTAATACAGTTCCCATCGTTCTGCCTCCTATTCTTCTTCACTGAAGTAAGCACTAAAGCCTGCATCCGTGTATGCCACATAAACCGTTGCACTCTTAAGCGGTGGTGTAGGTGTAACAGGAATTTCCCAACGGAAATCTCCGTTCATCATATCGGTTTCACTGTTATTTGATTCCAGGAACAATACCTTCGGCTCCCCGATCAATGCCCCGATTGCCACATAAGAATCCAGCTTTTCCTGTTCCTTATTGATAATCCGGTCTCTTAACTGCTTCGAAAACGGCTTATCAATTTCAGATCCCCACTCACGCTGGAATCCATTGGTGATATGGAACAGCATTCTCATATACACATCAAAGATGCATCGCGGATCCACATCTGTTCCGTATGTATAGGCTGCTGTATGATCTCCCCACAATACCCAGTTACCACCCCAGAATACACAGGTAGAAATTCCATTGGCTGTCAGTTCCTTACTCTGTACCTGGTCAAATCCCCGGTTCTTTGAGTCGTCCCCAAAATACTGCCCCGCCACCGGAATTGCTTTGTTACCACACGTTTCCATTGGAGTTGTATCATGTGAGTAGTCCGCTCTCATCAGTTCCACAATTGCAAACGTAGACAGATGGTAGATTTTTCCTGATGTTGCCTTTGCCATCGGCCAGAATACCTTGCTACGCTCATTTGTATATCCGTTGCTTTCTTTCCATGCAACTGCTGCCGCAATCGTCACATTTGAAAGCGGAATATCCGCACACACGAACGCATCCCAGTGTCCATTGATCTGGGTAGCTGCTTTGATCATGGCAGAATACACTTCCGGATTCTCACTCCATCCCGGAGCGGCAATCAAATTGCAAACAGCAAAGTGTTCCTGATATACCAGAGCAACCGCTCCTAATCCGGTATACTCACCATTGGCTGTAACTCCTCCAATGATGTCTTCCTTTGTGACAAGGCTTGTATCTACCTCATCATAGGATGCAGTTACGCTTCCGGTGATCTTCTCCCCAACACTGGAAATAGTCACCATTCCCTTGGTGAAGTTATAATCAATCGTGAAATCAACACCCTCTGCTTTACCCTCAATTGCAAGCGAATCCAGGATGATGGTATCGCTCTTAATGGTTGCTTTTCCATTGCTGAAAGCAAGCTGCATGGTTGTCTTTTCTTCTTTCTTATGCGTTGCCGGATTCAGCACATTAATCACATAAACAGGCCCGATATTACCCTGGCTGTTGTTGAAATGTGCATCCAGTGCCTCACACAATGAGAAAGCGTTCCAGTTATCCGAATATCCCACCTTCTGCTGTGCATTGGTAAGGTTACTGAGTTTCACCGGATAATTAATGATGTCTGCAGCTGCAAAGCCCCGAATCAGGTTAACCGGCAATGTACCAACATACACCGGCGTTGTACCTGCCTGCACAGCACTCTGTGCGATCGTCTGTCCTAAATGACCGTAGGCACCATATAAATATTCATTTGCCACTTTTCCTTCCTCCTATAAAAATTCTTCGTAAAACTTGTTTTCTACATTATTTCTTATATAATGCGACCTCACTGTCAGATTGACCCAGGCGAACCAGTGAGGATAATAGTCCGGCACCGCATCCTGCTCTTTATACGGACCATAGGTGATCGGCACCGACTGTACGATTTCCAGACCATTCATTTCCGTAACCATTTCCATCTGCCTTAAGGCATGATCGATGAAGTTCCATACATCCATCCAGCCATCCGCTGTGCTTCTGTATTCTTCCGGTGCATCCGGTCTTGTCCCTTCCGGATAATAAATATCCTTTGCATGTAATCCAGGATTCCAACAGGAAAAGCCGAGGTTCATATTCAACTCCCGGCTTGTTTCTATGTTATTATCTTTACCAGATACCAGCTGGACACAGATGGATGGAATGGGAGAAATGATACCAGGCGGCAGCCTGTCACTTGTTGGCATAAACATTGGAAATGCCTTTGGTGTCACTTCCTGGTATTCATATTTCCCGTTAATGGGCTTTTGTGTATCCCTTGGCGGCACCTTGAATTTCAGGTCTTTACACACATGTTCATCCAACCATTCGCTCATCCGAATTACTGAATCAACTACTGTCATTGCTCCCTCCTACACGTTGATGGTAGCACTAAGTGTTACGGTTGCTATTCCCATATCTTCATCCCATGTATTCACGAGATAAGGTCTGCCATCTACCATTAATTCAGCGCCAAATCCTTTACGGCCTGGTAAATCCTCGCATCTGGCATACAGCAGTATGGATGATTCTGCAACTGCAAGCTCGGCGCCTCCCTGCCGTTCCCGCAGTGCTTTATCATCCAATACACAGGTTATGGTATTACCCGAAACATCATGTTCCTCTCCAAACTCCTCCAGATTCAAAAAGATGTCCCGGTCTTTTGCAACCATGTCTTTAAAAGCAGACATTATTCAGGATCCGCCGCATCCAATACCGGAGGTTCTTCATTGTCTGCATCTTCCACTTCATCTTCTGCCGGATACTTTACCTCTTCATCCGAAATCAACTTGATTAAGTCGGCTTTACTGATTCTGCCCTTAAATTTAAGTCCCATCTTACCGGCGAGATCCTTTAATTCTGCAAGATCATATTCTTCCAATGATTCAGCATCCAGGTGTCCGGTTTCTTCTGCCGGTTCCTCAACAACCTCATCTGCTCCCTTGGCAATACCTAACCCGATGAGGCGGTCTGCCTCCTCATCAGTCACTTCAATCGGACCGCTTGCAGAATTAATTAATTCAACCGGTGATGTGTCATTTTTACGATAGCCGTATGTTCCTACTACAATATTGATTCTTCTCATGTCTTTACCCTTTCTATTTTGGTGCTACTGCCCTAGAACAGAACAGTAGCGGAGATTGCGGAGTTCTTATATTTCGGTGTAAATAAAGGCTTGGACTCAATAAAAAGTTCCTTAACACCTGACTTCTGATCCGCAACTACATGAGGCACACGCTTTCCTGTGTAGGTGTAAAAGTTATCATCCTTCTCAAGCACCGTGATCGCACCATACTTTGCACTTCCCATCTTAGGAGCAGTAACCACAATCTTGTTCTCGGGAACAAATGTCTGGGTTGTGCCCTGTTCATCGGTATAGGTCTCTGTATAGCAGAACAAATCAAGCGCTACACCTTTCGCATTCATACGGCCATAATAAACAACGCCCTCCGGAAGCTCCGTCGGATTAATCGCCATAAGATCAAGTCTCCGGTTGTCCAGCAGTTTCTGGAAGTATTCATTATTGATGATGACACTTCCAACTTTATCGCCGAAAATAACATCAGATGCTTTTAACCCACGTCTCTTAAGCAAAAGAGCAATGGCATATAAATCATCAATGATTGCCTTGGAAGAGGTTCCCCAGGTTGCGGAAGGGGTATACACTGCCGGATTGGAGCCTTCATCATAAAACTTGATGGCGTACTCCTGGTATTTACTTCCACCATAATCATCAATGTAATGCTTCATGGTGTAACCATTATTGAACAGCACCTGTGATGCCATCCATTCCTCTCTGGAATCAATACTCTCCCCAAGATCCTTCATATCCTGACGAAGCAATGCTGCTTCCCTCTCTGCCGGTTTCTTCTGGGAGAATACAGTCTCTCCGAATCCACGTTTCTGCAGATCTGCAATAGATAATGTTCTCTTCGGTGCCACATTTGCAGGGGTGTATCTCTCTGTCTTGTAACCGTTTCTATCCATGGCAATACCGCCGGACATCGGAACAACACAGGGTGCCAGTTTCCGGTTCTGCTCGTCCTTATACTCCACAAGGACATCCTCTGTCACAAACAGATCATTGTCCGTTGTTTCAAAATAACGATCCCTTAAGAAAGTAGGCCGCTTCAAAACAAGCGGAGCTGCTGTTACCAATGTCTGTGTCTCATAAATATTAATAGGCATGTCTTTTTCCTCCTTATTCTACGATCCCATTGTCAAGCATGATTCCAGCCTTACGGAATTCTTCAACATCTGCTGCCGTCATGGTGTAATCGTCCTTTACTACAAGTGCATTCTTAATGAAATGACCGGATCTGTACACTTCTGCCGTTACATCGGCATCTGTCGCATCCACATCCTCTGCAAGAATATAAGCTGCAGATGCCAATACCTCATTATCTTTAACCGTCTCTTTTGTACCAAGAATTACACACTTTCCGGCGGTATTAAGGGCAAGTGCTGTCCCTCTTTTCAATTTACCCTGTCCGGACGCTACAGGCATTAATACCTTACTTACCGGATATTTGCTGGAAGCAAATAAAAACTCCGGAGCACACGCTCCTACATTCTCTCTACCTGTTGTATTCATCGCTTTTCCTCCTTACTTATTTTCCACTGCAATACCGGCAATCAGATTGGCACCGGCTTTTACATCTTCAGCTGCCTGCGCTGCATCATCAAGGTTACTGTTTGTCGGTGCCGGATGTACTCCTGAAACACCAGAACTGTTTGTATCATCTTTTGCATGGTCTAAGAAAGCAGCTCCTGCATCCTTCTGTGCTTTGAGTGCCTCCAGTGCCAAATCCGCAGCAGACATCTTTTCTTCTCCGTACTTCGCCTTGTCAACAAGAGCCTGGTCACCGATCTTACCGGCAATCTCATCAATTGACTGCAGTCTCTTACGCTCATCATCAAGTGCTTTGTCAATTGCGGCCTGATTTTCTGTCTGAGCCGTCTGTCTGGCTTCATTCTGAATCTGTGTTACAAGATCAGGTTCCTGTTCCATTAACTCTTTTAAAGTCATCTTTTCTTTCCCTCCTATTGGATTATTGTTTTCTATAACTTCCGGCTCTGTGCCAGCGGTTACCCCATCAACTACCGGTATGTCTGAAGGAATGGCAAATCCTCTTACAGACATCGGTACACCATTTACTGTGAGGATATTCTTTGCAGAATTGATACTCATTGTTACCTTACTGCCGGTATCCACTATTTCATCCGCGAAACCTTTATCAATGGCATCCTGCGCAGACATCCATGTGGTATTACTCATCAGTGTCTTAGCCGTTTCCACATCTGTACCCGTTTCCTTTGCATAGATTTCAGCAATGGATTTATCTATGGCGTTGATCTGCTTAACGGACTCCTTCATTTCTTTCGCATTGTAATATCCAAACAAAAAGGAAGATGCACCATGAATCATGGTAAGTGATCCATTGCACACCTTCCTGTTTCCCGGCTTTGCTCCCTGCATGATAATACTTGCTGCACTCGCACATAAGCCGTCCACTATTGTTGTAACGTTCCCGGTAAACTCCTTCATTCTATTGTAGATCGCTACACCGGCGAATACTTCGCCACCAGGTGAGTTGATACGGAACGTGACATTCTGCTTGTCTTTGATTTTCTCCATATCATTCAGAAAATCTGTTAACACAATAAACAGCCCTTCAACCGGTTCTCCCGTCCACCTGTCGGTAGGCTTTTCGCTTACGACTTCACCATACATATTCACTTCCACGCTGTCTTCCTCATCAAGCGTAACAATATTATATGGCTTCATATCCGGTGGAATATTCAATTGCACCGGTACCGGACCATTCCGGAAAGGATATCTATTCCTGATCATCCTTTTCTTCCTCCTTATCTTTATTATCATCTGCCAGAACAGTTTGTGAACCTGCCGGCTTTAATGACTGTATTTTTCTGATTTCCCTCTCCAATTTCTCCACATTGGAATTCCAGTCACTGCCATTTAAGCGAACCGCTGCGTCTTCATTCGTGGTAAATCCATTGGCAACCGCCAGAATCTCCGCATTGACTTCTTTCACAGGATCAAGCTGGCCCTGTGACGGTCCGATCCATTCCGCTTTAAGCCATGCTTCTCTTATGAGTGGATCATTCCAGAATCCGGGAGCTGCAATTCTTCCTCTTGCTACCGCTTCACACATCCACAATTCATATACCGGCTGGCAGAATCCTGTGGAAAACCATTGACGATACATCTTAAAAGACTTCCACGCTTCCAAAAGAGCCGCTCTTGATGCGGAATAACTTGCATTGAATTCCTTAAGGAGCAGATCATACGGAATTTCCAGTGCTGCACCTATCTGCTTGGCAATCGTTTTGACAAATCCGTCAAAACCGTTTGCCGGGCGTTTCGGATCAGCAAAAACAACATCTTCCCCCGGATTCATCACATTTACGGTTCCCGGGCCCAGCTCATATTCGTTCGGATCATAACTTACGTTATCGTCTTCCGGCTGGCCGCTCCCCACTTCATTGAATGGAATATCCGTAGGATCACCGGAATCGGTCTTAACAAACGCTGTGAAGAATGACTCTACCAATGCAGCGGTCAATTCGCTTTCGGTATACCGCCTTATCTGAAGCAGGTATTCAATAACCGGTGCCAGATAAGAAACACCCCGGTACTGATCCGGCCTTTCGGAGTTCATCAGGTGTATTACATTCGGAAGTCCTGTCTTTTCTCCATATGCGGCTACTCTCTGCCATTGTGTCGGTTCAGCCTTTACTTCATAAGGATAGGTATTCCGAATGTGATACGCTACAACTGCACCATCACCGTCAATTTCTACTCCATCATAGATACGGTTGTGGTTATCCGGATTCATTCCGTCTGTAAGATTGAACCCAAACGTGTAGCTGCTCTCCGGTGTACTGCAGCGATCTGCCTCTACCACCATAAGTTTCAGTGTGTAGGGACAATTCATTACCTCTTTATCCTTTTTCAGGATAAGGACATCCCCAGATGTAAGCCATGATACAAAACACAGCTGCTGCATCTCATAAAAATTATTGATACCTGTGGCATCACAATTCCTTTTCTTATTGGCCCACAGACCGAACTCTGCTTTTGTCTTCTTTTCCCATGCTTCTGCCTGATCAGCAGTCATTCCTAAGATATCCCGGTCAACTCTCGGATTAAGTTTCAGTCCCATTCCGATCGTATTGGTTCGGTTGGTCTTAATTGCTGACGTAGCAATAGGGGCCGACATATACAACATTCTTCCCCTCTGTCGAAGCGTATAATTGTTATAATCGATATCCTCTCTCGGGCTTCCGGACATTGCATTAAAACCTTTTAACGCTCTTTTCCTTGTGCTTGCGCCTGCTTCTCCGTAGCCTTTGGAGTATGAACCATATACAATACTGCCGTTATCCAACTTTTTCACCTCTTTCCTTTAATTGGTGCGCTGCAGAAAGGTAGACAACGCACCTTTATATCAACAACCGCCGGTTCCGGTGGCCGTCAATACCTACCAGTCACGAGGTACCACGCCTACTGCTCTTCTTCTCTTACTTCCATTCAGCATATTTTCCAGTTCATCACGCTGCGTTTCCAGTTCCTCAATTTGCTGCTTGATATTGGAAGAATACTGATATCTTGTTACAGACCTGCTGCCGATCGTATAACTCTGCACACCAGATTCTGTCAGAAGTGCTTTTTCCTTTTCGTAATAATACTCCAAGCGTTCATTGACCTTATCCAGCTTTCGTTGTATCTGTTCTCTGGTCATTCCATTTCCTCCCGCATATTTGCGTTTTCGATTCTTTACCAGTCATCTCTATACAGATCACTGCGTCTTCTTTGTTGTCTTTTCTTCAGTTTCACCTGCGTCTTTGTCTCCTGCGAGCCTCTCAGCTTTCCTTCAATCGCATCAAAATTCGGATTTACAACACGAAAGGCTGCATTTGCATAATCTCTACAGTCCAATGCTTCATTCCGGTTATGTCCCGGGAGCTTCTTCCACCGCCATTTGCCATTTTCATAGGTCAGTTTTTCGGATAACAATCCGGAAAAGTAAAGGTTATCGTACCCTTTTCCCTCATTACTTGGGAAATGTGAATACCTGGCTCCCGGAGATTGTACCTTGAGCCCCGACATGATACGTTCTTTTCCTGCATCTACACCAAGTATGTATAACCATGCCTTACCGATAACCTTGTTATCCTTCACTATTTTCACTTTACTTGGTGGACCGGTGAATGGAATTCCTTCACCGCCTTTACCCTTGATTGCAAATACACGCTTATTGAGTCTTTTAGCGCATTCCTCATATACCTCCTGCGTATAATGTCCGCCGGAATCTATGAAAGTTACGGATATCTTCAGGGCTTTTCCATTCTTAAAATAATAGGAACGGTCAATGATGCCATCTAACCGCTCCCATACATCCTGTTCCGAAGGTTTCCCCATGATGTAACCTTTTTCTATTCCCCAGTTCTCTTCAAACCGTCCATAACCAACAACCTCATATTCCAACCGGTTATCCTGTGTATCAACTCCACATGTCAGGCACAATACGCCATCGGGAAGATCTGCTTCATATTCTTCCCTTCTTGCAAGCATTTCATCTTCATCTGCCAGATCCCCTCTGTCCTCCCAGAGTTCTCCGAAAAGTGTGTTATACACCGTCTTTAGTTTCTCCGGATCATCCTTTGATTCCAGGAAGCGAAGGACCAGCTTCTTCCATGGCATCCATGGTGATGAAAACGCATTGATCCAAAAGGAACGAACCCCATTCTTGTATGCTTCCGGGTTCTTTGCAATCCATTTTTTAGGCTGCTTCCGCATTTCCTGCTCTGTAGATGCACATCCGCACTCCGGACACGCATACAGTACATCGTCTACAATGTACTGCTTCTCTCCCTGGATCTTATTGGTATGAAATTCAAAACGGATATTGTCAAACTTTATAAACGTATATTCCCCACAGTGCGGACACTGAACGCTCCAGTATTCCTGGGTGCCCGTATTGAATGCGGATTCGATTGCGCTATATCCTTTTATGGTCGGAGTGGAAACCTCCACCATCTTGTAATTATAGAATGTGGTTGTTCTGGCTTCTACCAGTCCCCATGGATCACCTTCACCGCCTGCATCCTTCGCCCATCTGTCCCTTTCATCACCAAACACATAGCGCGCAGGCACGGAAGCAAGGGAAGCCGGTGAGTTACTTCCTGTCATGGTAAGCATTCCACCGGGATAGGCTTTCTTAAGAACAGTGTTTTCTCCGTCCCTGCTCTTTGCCTTGGATATTTTTTCGCGCAAAGGCTTGGTATCCCGGATCATTGGCGCGATACGTCTTTTGGAGAAGTCTTTCGCATTATCTAATGTAGGCATAACCAACATGATCGGTCCCGGATCAATGTCGATCGCATACCCCAGCATATTCATTTCACATTCTGTTTTTCCAACCTGTGATGATGCGACTACTGCAATTCTGTGTATCTTCGGATCCGTGAACGCATCCATGATCTCTTTCAGGTATGGAGTCCTGCTTGTCCTCCAACGACCAGGCTCGGCGCTGTTCTCTGCTGATAATCTCCGGTACTTATCCGACCATTCTGTAACCGTCAGCTGTTCCGGAGGTTTAAAGTTGGAGGTTGACTTTTTGACGGTTGCATTGAGGTCTTTTAAAAAATCTCTATTCGTCGTCATCTTCGTCAGCGGAGCGGTTTTCTAACCATCCCTGTCTTTCTCTTACTCTGCGCCGATATTCATCCGGATCGTATTCATATCTTGATAATTCATCCAGAATGTCATTTACTGTTGCTTTTATGATTTCCGATATTTCTGCCGCATCGGTTGATTCCGCCACATCGACTGCAAGCTGTCCCGGCATGGACAACAACGCCGATCTTACCGCCAGACACAGATCTGTGGTCATCGCCTCCACATCATCTGCCGAGTGCATACGGCCTTCCAGTTCATCCAGTTCAAGCTCTGCAATCCTCGCTTTGGCTTTCTTCATGTCAACCTCTGCCTGCAGCTTCTCTTCTTCCTTATCTGCGACACTTTCTTTCTGTTCCCTGCCGTATGCCTTATCTCCAAGGTATTTAATGTACGCCTGGATAGTAGGCACCACATCATATCTTCTAAGAGTACACTTTCCCCGTTTTATCTCTACCGTTTCAAGAATTCCTTCCTGCGTGAGCTGCTGGATGCGCCGCACAGTAACCTGAAACAACTTCGCAATTACTTTTGTATCCTGCAGGTTCTTTTCTGTCTTTGCATCAGCCACAATATACGCTCCCTTCTATTTCTCTCACATACCAATTACCCTCATATAGCTTCGTATTTGCCCCATACAGGCACTCTTTTTCGCCCCTGATAATTTTCCCGTCTATGACATTTAAAATGCCATAGCGTAACGAAATGCATTAAATTTTTTGTACTGTAACTAGATGCTTTTTGGGCTCGCCAGCACCGTAAGGCATTTTAGGGCTTTCCCAGTACCTTTTTCGCACAGATAACGCTTGTTATCAATTACTTTCCTAAAATTCTCTTGAGATTGTGATCCAATCTTTTACCAAGTTCCTCACTGATTCTCTTATAGATGTTCTCTTCCACGGTTTCATTCGTAATCATCTGCGGAACGGACACCGTCTTAATAGACTGGATCGGCAGTCTCCTTCTTCCAACCCTTTGGAATGGAATATAGGTTGTCCCTGCCCCTCCTGACTTTGCAAGAAATACCTTATGTCCTAATGCCTTCCTTGGCTCCTTCTTGAAGACTTTCATTGTTACCGTATTCGCTTCCTCATAGTTACGGTAGCACTCGTACCAGGGAACAGGTGCAGTAGGTTTCATATCAAAATGTGTTGGCGTCAACAATCTTCCCTGATATTGAATTTCTATGTTATCCAGGCTCACTCCACCGACTTTGATCTTACCGGCGTTCTTGACGCCTTTCTTCGTTTCGTTGACATCCTTCTTTTTGATGTTATATTCCTTGACTACTTCCTGTGCTACCCAGCCTGGGCCTCTTGTTTTAAAGTCCCCGATAGTTCTGTTTATCACCTTGGCCGAATCCTTCTGCATGGAGTCGATCTGCTTTAGTACATCTTCATAGCCTTCAATTACTATATTCATTGCTCCGGCCATACCCACACCTCCATGCAGGCACGAAAAAAGGACCATCCCCACGGAACCGGTCCCTTTACCATGTCTCTTAATTCGTTCTTTCCTTTTTACACCATATCACTATCCAATAATCACATTCAATCACATTTAGTCACATTTTAAAATTTTCCAACGCTCTTTTATGAATACGGTGGGTATGCTGCCAGCTATGTTTCAATTTAACACAGACATCCTCCCATGACATTCTGCGGATATAACGATACATCAAAACATCTTTTTCATCATCGTTTTGTAAACGCTCTATCTTATCTGTAATCTCCTTACATAGTCTGACGCATTCATATCTGGTTTTTCTGTACCGTTTCTCTGCTTCGTCAAGCATGGCCGCGTATCCGGAAAGATCTGTACAATTATGTGCATGTGGCATCCCATCATTCCCCTGTGCCGGTATTATCTGCGCCATACGCAGTTCCACAATTTTTTCCGATTCCCTTTCCCTTCGCCGCACTGCCCTTTCATAACTTTTAAGATATTCCTTTTTCTTTTCCATCTCTGTCAGCTCTTCCAAAATAACCCTCCGTCCCGAACATTCATCAAACACTCGCAACGTATTTATTAAAAATGTCTACCGTATGCTGCTTTCCCATGTATGTATAGAATCTTCCGGCTGTACTACGCTCCTTATGTCCCAGATACTCCCCAGCATCGTGAACGGATCCTCCGCGCCGGATCACGTTCGTTGCTGTGGTCTTTCGGAACAAATGCGGATATACCCTGCGTTCCATACCGGCACGCTCCCGGATCACCCCGATGGAATTCCGGATGCTGGCTCTGGCAAGTCCTTTGTGAACATCTCCACGGTCACAGGTAAATAACGGTTCCGTGCTTCCAAATGATACCTGTTTACTTTCCACATATTCGGTCAGATACTTCATTGCCACACTGTCCAGGCATGCAGTACGGTATTTCCGTCCCTTTTCTCCATAGACATTCACTTCTCCGGATCTCCAGTCCACATCACAGACACGCACCTGTTCCGCTTCTCCAACTCGAACTGCCGTAGATCGAAGAAACTCGATTAATGCCCGGTCTCTCGGAGTACGGCATCCCGTCTTAAGCTGTTCCATTTCTTCCGGCTCCATGTGGTCGATCGGCTTCTCAATGATCTTATATGGCTCGATCTCATCACATGGGTTTTCAACGATCAGGTGGCTCTTCCGCATCCATGTGAAGAATGCCGACAGGCATCTGCGCTGGCCGTCAAGCGACACCTCCGTGTTATCTTTTCGGATCGATGCAAGGTAAAGTTCTACATCCATACTGGTTACTTTTATGAATGGTTTATGACAGAACTCTGTAAAATGCCTTAAAACATCTCCATACCTCGCAACCGTCTTTGCCGATAATTTAGGTGCTTTCTTTACCTGAAACAGCTCCCACACATAAGCGTTACTGTCTTCTATGGTTGCCGGAAGCGTTTCCATTGCTATTACCTCGACTGCTGCTAGCTCACCTGATAGAACTTCGCCGAGAATATCCATAGTCTGGCTGTTAACATGGTTTCTCATTTTAACTAATACGTTGTTTTTCAACTGTTCTTTTGCTGTCATATCGGTTTCCTCCACAATTTCTTGCTTAAGAACTCCGTATATGCTATACTTTTCTTAAGCGTGATGCGGTAGATGTTACTTTGGTCGGTGAATCTGCCGCTATTTTTTGTGTAAATTTGTGTATTTCCTATTGACTTTTGTGTATTATTGTGTATAATATAATTATAGAAAGGAGTTATGAATGAATCCACGAAAGATAACCATCAAGGAAATCGAACGAAACGGTTTTATATTTAAACGACACGGTGCGAATCACGATGTATATTTCAATCCTGTAACAAAACAAACAATTCCCATCAAACGACACGACTTCAACGAGAATGATATGAAATATATTTTCAAAGAAGCCAACATCAAAAAGGACTAGGGGCTATGCCCCCTATTCCTTTCACAGAAAGGAGAATGCTATATGCTTTATACTTACACTGCTGTTATCACAGAATCAGACGGTACTTTTTATGCAAAGGTTCCTGATGTCGATGGATGTGTTACCACTGCTCCCTCCCTTCCGGAGGCCATTGCATTAATCTCTGATGCCTTGAATCTTTGTCTTGTTTGTCTGGAGGATGAAGGTATTACTCCCAATCCTCCAACACCTCAATCGAATATTCCGCATGGCTCTGAAGATATCCTTACCATCATTCAGGCTGATACGATCAAATACCGCAGTTTAACCGATACAAAAGCCGTTCGCAAAAACGTTTCCTTGCCTGCCTGGTTATCCAACCTTGCGGATAACCGCGGTATTAACTGCTCCAAGGTATTACAGGATGCTCTCATTTCCATTCTTTCATAACTCACCTGCCCGGGATCATCATTCCCGGGCTTTTATATACCATTCACAATTTAAACAGTTTCCCTCCCTTTTCATACAAAATATTGTGTTCCCAGATTGCTATATCTTGTGGCTGCCTGCTGCCGGTTCCCTGTATGCATCGGGTAATGGCATCCATGCTGTGACATCGATTCTACTAAATCCATCTGTAAAGTTCTTTCCGTTCCAGATTGCCCGGAACGGATATGCTGCCCGCCTTTCTGTTACAAGATACAACTCCAGGCGTTTTCCTTCAAAGTAAATGTTTTCTTCCGGTTCTTCCGGCAATCTCTCCGTTACCGGTATCCATCTCTGTTCCATGTTCTACCTCCTATAAATATCATTTTGTGAATAGTCTCATGTTTCATCCTTTAACCGTTTCACACGATCCAATGCAAACTCTGTCCTTGCATATATTTTCCCTAACTGCTCATATACATCATCTCTGCTAATTCTTGGCTCATTTATGATTTGTAGTATGCTTAATAGTTTTTCCTCAATGTATTCAAGCTCTTTCTTTTTCTGTTCTTCTGACATTGTTATTCCCCCTAATTTCAGTCTGCTTTTTCAATTCCAAAAGCAACATAACCGTCTTTTAATCCCCAGCCACTTAAAACGTAGGTGATTCTATACCCCTTGTCATTTATAGCGTGCCTGATCGGGAGTCCATCTTTTCCTACTGCCTGGAATCTAATGTAATCCCCTTTTTGAAATCCTCTGTCATTCTCACGGATTTCAAATTTCTTATCTCCCATAAGAACCGCTTCTGCAAAATCATTTAATATTTTCAGATTATGTACCACTCTTTTTCCTCCTAAATTTCAGTTTAGAATATCAAATCAAACATACCGGAGTACACAAAATTACAACAAGTGTATAATCATCTTCTGCCGTTTGCCTGTACTCAACAACTGCTTGATAGCATCCTACTTCTTTTGGCTGATGAACTTCATCAAGTTCACTCCAGTCAAGCTCATCTTGTAGATCCATAAGATCATCAACTATATCCGCAAAACGGCTTTGAGCCTTTTCGCTTTCCTGCTCTGTCATATAAATGCGTTCATTATATCTTGTGACGGCAAAATAAATAATAATTCTCATGTATTTTCCCCTTCCTAAACTTTAACCTAGAATCCGTAGCACTCTTTATGATCTTCGTAGTCTTTATTTATAAAATCATCCGGAACAAATTGTATACATGCTGGTGCGACCATTTCTATATTACCTTGTACATCTTCAACAATCGCATCCGTCCATTGAACCCCACAACCTTCTGCATCACTTGAACAGCTGATTCCAAACTGATGAAAATAACCAAATTTCTGTATTTTCCCATTAGTCCAATTACATTTTCTCATTTCTATTTCCTCCTAAACTTTAATTTACTTCCGGTTTCTCACACCGTTCAAATTCGATTACCCAAACAAATGGGTTCGCATCCCAGCCATACCGATCAAGGTCAGGTTTCTTTATGGTGCTGTTCCAAATTTTTTTGAAATGCTCCAAATTTGGCCATTTATCCACAGCGTAATCAAATGGATAATCTGGCTGTGCTCCTTCTCTCTCGGCGCCTTTATCCGTAATCTCATTCAATCGCTCTACTCTCACATCCGTAACCTTAAGCCAGATACGGGCTGCTTCTTTCGGCATGTGGATTGAAGGATGCCAATTACCACGCCATCCTTCTGGGCGCAAATCCCCGTCCGCTTTGTAATAATAGACAGAGTGACCGCGCATATGACCGGCTTCATTAACTGGAAGTGCACACCACGTTTCCCGGACATAAATAACATCCCCAGACTGATATTGACACAACTTCTCAGGTTCAATGAAATCCCCATAACAATTTTCGTATGCAAGTAATGTCCCATCTGTTTCCATATCACAATTATTCACAATGTCAATTGATATTTTCCGCCGAGTACAACTCTTTCTTCCGTCCAAAATCGCCTGAACCATTTCTGTATTGAATAATATTGGTAATACTCTCATGTGATCCTCCTTTTAATTTACTTCCGTCAAATGATCTCCGCACCGTATCATGCTTAACGGATACGGACAATTGTCACATTCGCAATCTGCAGCGCATTCTTCATTCTGACAATACTCTCTGATTACCTCTACTGCTTTCTGGAAGTCTTCCGGCCTATTTTTGTAGTAGTTTTGTCCATCTCTTATTTCTTCTCTTTTACAATATTCTTTAAACTTATTATCAGTAAATGTAATTTCGTAGGCTGGAACCCGAAAAACTTTTCCATTTTCATCTTCCACAATTCCAAAAGTGCAACCAACTACTCCACCACAATGTCCTCCCATCAATGGTGATGGTTCCACAATCTCTGAAAAATGTTCCCAACAATGAAAAAGATATTTTTTTCCATCATATTTGCAAAGTCTTAAATCCAAACATTCAATTTTCATTTCTTGCCACTCCTTTAATTTACTGCTTCAAGAAGAAACTGCTTTTCTTCCAATCTTTCATAAATCGTCCGACCGGTCTGTGTCTCAATATATGGCAGGAAGATCTCTTCGAACCTCACCATATGAATATCCAGTAATGCCATTTGTGCTTCTACCCAATCCTTTAAGATGCGCCATGCCACACGCTCTGCCTGATCTCTGGTAGCTTTGATATTGCTTCTTGGACTATTTTTCTTTTCTCTTTTAAGGACTTCCAGACACTCATCCACTTTTACCGGAAGCCGTACCGGGATCTGCTGCATTCCGGTATCTATCAGGAATGACAAGCCGGTGATACTTTCGCCATCGTAATTCTTCATAATGCTTTTGGCTTTATGCTTCATCAGAATATATTCAATTTCTGACACCGTCTTAAAGCTATCAACCGTTGTGGTGTAATTTAATATAGCCATAACTGTCCTCCTTTAATTTACTACCTCCAAAATCCTAAAAAACCGGCACTCCGATATTTGGTTTTACATCTTCGCATTCCTCACACCCATTGCAATTCCCATCACATCCAGCGTTTTCAGCATCCTCATTATCCATATCAGAGCACCACATGTTCATCACATTGCACCATTTCATATTGTCACCTCATCATTAAGTACTAATTAATTACACCTTTAATTTACCTTGTTATTTCATCCAGGCAGGCATTCCATCCTGCAACCCAACCATCCGAATATTCATCATATTCATTGTCGTTATGCTCCTCCTCTGGCAGTTCCCGGAGCGGACATTTTTCATGCCGTTTCTTCACAAATGAGTTCTGCGACAATCTTGATGCGCCACCATTCAGTACATTCATAAGCTGGCACTTCTTAATTCCTTGAAACTCATACAAAAATTTGCACTTGCTGCATGATTCCGGCATATCCATAATCAATACTGCTTTAGCCATACTTTACACTCCTTTCATAATTACCGGATCAGGAAAACCGGGCGGACTCCGCAGGAGTTGGGAGCGGCGTCGGCGGCGGCATTGCTACCGGCGTAGACACGCGCGAAGCCAGACGAGGACCGGACTTTATTT
>ERZ808275.141-NODE-141-length-42513-cov-5.286448_pt1 | contig 42513 bp, 40 predicted proteins | sample MGYA00520894_ERZ808275 | MGnify/ENA primary metagenome ERZ808275 (study PRJEB31516, sample SAMN03275598) | gut metagenome | biome: mammalia-associated habitat; material: feces | host: Papio cynocephalus | place: Kenya | collected 2012-08-03 ... | reverse complement strand
TAAATTTTAAATTTCCCTTACTCTTATATAAAGTCCATGACCTTAAAATTATTGCCTAATTTTTTTAAATTTGTTAAATAATTTTAATAATTTCATTTTTGTTGTAGTATTACGTATGGATATAAATCCAATAATAAAAGGTTAGTACAAATTTATAGGAGAGATTATGAAAGAACTTTCACCTTTACAAATCGAAAGATTAAAATATCAACCTAAACTACCTGAAACATTAAAAGCAGGTATCAACAACTTAGTTTGCGTTGAAAAAGAAAAAACAGAAGCCGTAAAAGATAAAGAACAAATCAAAGAATTGTTCAAAAACACTTACGGTCAAGCTATTGTAGAATTTGCAGTTAGCAACGATACAAAAAAATCAGAAATCAAAAACGTTGGTGTAATCCTATCAGGTGGTCAAGCTCCTGGTGGACACAATGTTGTAGCAGGTTTATATGATGCTTTAAAACAAGCTAACCCAGAAAACAAATTATATGGTTTCTTAGGTGGTCCATCAGGTATCATCGAGGGTAAATACGTTGAATTTGACGACAAATTCATCGATGCTTACAGAAACACAGGTGGTTTTGACATCATCGGTTCTGGTAGAACAAAATTAGAAACTGAAGAACAATTCAAAAAATCTCTAGAAGTTTGCAAAAAATTAAACATCTCTGCTGTTGTAATCATCGGCGGTGACGATTCAAACACAAACGCAGCGTTATTAGCAGAATGGTTTGTTGCAAATAACACAGGTATTCAAGTTATTGGTTGTCCAAAAACAATTGATGGAGACTTGAAAAACGATCAAATCGAAATTTCATTCGGTTTTGATACAGCTACAAAAACCTATGCTGAATTAATCGGTAACATCCAAAGAGATGCTAACTCAGCTAAAAAATATTGGCACTTTATTAAAATCATGGGTAGAAGTGCTTCTCACGTTGCAGTTGAAGCTGCTTTACAAACTCAACCAAACATCTGCTTAGTTTCAGAAGAAGTTGAAGAAAAGAAGATGTCTTTAAATCAAATCGTTGAAGATATTTGTAAAATCATTTGCAAACGTGCAGAAAAAGGTAAAAACTTTGGTATAATCATCGTTCCAGAAGGTTTAATCGAATTTATTCCAGAAATGAAAGACCTTATCTCTAAATTGAACGACTTAACTCACGATTTAGAATCTGATGAAAAATACCAAAACGTACGTTCAGAAGAAAAATTCACAATTATTGCATCTAAATTAGATGAAGCAAACGCTAAATTATTCATGAGCTTACCAGCATTAATTAAAGCTCAATTATTGATGGACAGAGACCCTCACGGTAATGTTCAAGTTTCAAGAATTGAAACAGAAAAATTGTTAATCGAAATGATTAGAACAAGATTAAACGAACTTAAAGACGAAGGTATCTACGTAGGTAAATTCTCTGACCAAGCTCACTTCTTCGGTTATGAAGGACGTTGTGCATTCCCATCAAACTTTGATGCTGATTACTGCTACTCATTAGGTTTCAACGCATTCGCTTTAATCAACTTTGGTTTAACAGGTTACTTATCATCAGTTAAAAACTTGATTAACCCAGCTAACGAATGGGTTGCTGGTGGTGTTCCTCTAACAATGATGATGAACATGGAAAAACGTCATGGTGCTATGAAACCAGTTATCCAAAAAGCTTTAATCAAGCTTGATGGTAAAGTATTCAAAGAATTAGAATCTATGAGAGAAGAATGGGCTATGAATGACCATTACTTATTCCCAGGAGCTATCCAATACTTTGGACCAACTGAAGTTTGCGACCAAACAACAGTTACTCTTCAAATTGAACATAAATAAGTTTTAATATAGAAGAAACTAAAAGACCTGCTAGATTATAGCAGGTCTTTTTATTAAACTATTTTTTATGAAACAAAGAAGTTCTTTTTAATTTGAGCTTCGTCGGCTTTAGCTTTTTGATCATTACCAACGATTTTTGCCTCTTGTTCATCTTCTTTCAATAGAGCCTCATATCTTGAAAGGTCTTTAGAATTCATCAAGTATTTGATAGAATCTAATGTCGCTCTATTATCTGAAGAGAAATTATCTAACAAGTAATCAAACACTTCTGATTTCAAGCCACTTAAAACAAGACCTTTAATTTCAGGAATTGTAGCATTTGCAAGAAGTTTCTTAACAGCAACTTGTTGTTCTTTTGGAGCTAAAGACTTAACTTGTTTAGCTTTTTCAGTTGTATTTAATGCCATGTTAGAAACAATTCTATCAATAACAACCGTAGAATCTGTTTTTACAGAAGAAGTTGTTGTATCTGTTTTTGTTGATGTTTCAGTTGTGTTTGATGAATCTTTTTTAGTTTCTTTTTTATCCGCTTTTGTTTCGGAAACTGTTTTACTATAAGTATTATTTATATCATTTTTGCGTTCATAAGCATCGATTCTTGAAATTGCATCTTGGTTAAAGTTATCAAGATTTTGTGCAACTAATTCCGCACGAGCTTGCTTGATTTCATCAGATGCACCCATTTCTTCATAAGTTTTGTGAGCATTTTCGTTGGCTTGAACTTGTTTATCAGCATCCTCGATAGAAGAAATAACATCTAACGAATCTTGCATAACTTCTTTATCACCAGTTTGAGCTGCGTATTCATCAATAGGAGTATTACCAGCAACTTTTAAGTCATCGTTATCTTCTTGCTGTAATTGTTCCGCCAATCCATGAGCACCCTCTTTGCCAGCTAAATCAATAACTTTTCTACCGATGTCTTGAGCTGATTCTACATCAACTTCTCCAGTTTCAGCATCAACCGTATTGCCAATATTTTGTGTCATTGTTTCAGCAACAACTTTTTCATTACCAGTTTCTTTGGCAGCAGTAGTTAAAGCACCTCTAACGGCTTTACCTTTTTTACCGCTCATTCTAGTAGAAGTTTCTGCCATTGCACTAGCATTTTCGGCACTATTTGCACGTGATGGATCCATAACGCCAGCTAATACATCGGCCATTTCATCTTCTGATAAATTACCATATTTTTCGTGGAAACCACCCAAGATACGTACCATTTGTTGAGAAGCTTCTGTATTCATATCAGAGTTCTTAACTAATTCGCCGATTCTAGCTTTGATTTTTTCTTTGTCGCCACCGCATTCTTTATAAACTTTTTTAATGTATTCAGCAGCTAAAGCTTCTTTTTCTTTGTTTAGCTTTTGTTCAATTTTCTTTTTATCTTTTTCTAAGTTTGCTTTTTCTTTTTTCAGTTCACTTGCACGTTTCGGATTAGATTTTTCAATTTCTGCAATATTCTCATCAGAAAGTTTTTCTAAATTAACGTTAATCGTTTCAATATTTTGTTTTGCTTCAGCCTCTTTTGCTTGCAAACTTTCCATTCTATCTTTACCTAGTGTTGCCACTAAATCTTCGTCAATAGAATTACCTGTTTTAACAAAACCACGTTCGCCATACACAACATCTCTTTCAATAACTTTACCATTTGAAAGAGTCATTTTAGCTTTACCATCAACATACTCAGTACTTAATAATTTCATACTTTGTTTTGCACGCAAAGCTTGTTGTTCTTCTGTTAATAATTCTACTTTTTGAGTTCCATCTGCAAGAGTCTTTGTAACCTGAGTTCCATCCTCTGAATATTCAAGTTTAACAACATTTGCACTATCTTCGTCTATAAATGTAATTTTATTTGTTCCATCATAAGAAGACATAGAAGTATTTAAGAAATTGCTAAAAGCATTCATCTTAAAGTGAGAGGCGAAATCCATTTTTGGAGTTTCAATCCTCAAACTCATAGCCTTATCTTCCTCAAAACCTTTCATGCCCTTTGTCATGCCTGAACCATTCAAGTTTGATAGAGTCTGATTTTCAAAAGAAGTTTTGTTAAAACTCAACCCACTAGTTAAATCCGTATTTGTAGAGCCAAAACCAAATACAGAATTACTATTGCTCAAACCTGATGATGTTGGCGAATCAAACAAAGACCCACCAAGACCTTTATTTAGTCCTAGTTGAGATTTTGTACCTGTGTTAGTAGATTCAGACGTACTCCCGCCTAAAATACTACCTGATGGATTATTTAATTGTTTTGCATTATTTTCATTTTTAGAAAAATCTATAACAATGTTATTAGCCTCAGCAACCTGCTTAATCTCGGCTACTGTGGCATTTTTAGGCAAATTAAATTGTTGTTTAATAGCATCTAAAGATAGACTTCTGCCCATAGTTATCCTTACATTTATATAGACTCTATATTATAAAAGTGTTTTTTTCCTCATTTTTTGATACGATTTTGAACTAGTTTTAAAATTTTTTACAAAAATTTACAATCATGTAAACGCAAGTAAATACATGATTTGAGCCATTTGAAATCATAGAAAAACACCTAAAAATAGCCGTTTTTGTAAAATTTTATTGCAAAAAAAATGACTTGAATTATTTCAAGCCATTTTTGTTATTTTATAAAGAAATTTTGTCCCTCATAAGTTTCAAGAATTTTATCATATCTTGCAATATCCTTTGATGACATCAAGTATTTTATAGAATCAAGTGTTGCTTTGTTTTCTAAAGAATAATTATCTAACAAATAATTTACAACTTCAGATTTTAAACCACTCAAAGCAAGACTCTTAACTTCTGGTATTGTTGCATTAGTTATTAGTTTTCCAATAGCAACATTCTTTTCATTTGTAGATAAAGCCTTAATTTGTTTAGCCTTTTGAGTTGTATTTGTTCTTGTATTTGAAACAATACTTTGAATACGTTTTTCTGAAATTTGAGCATTTGTTAGTTCAAATCTTGAATTTGTTGATTCTGTATTTTTTGTTGATGTTTTTGTATCTTCTTTTTGTACAGAAGAAGTTTTTGAAGAGTATGTTTCACTACTTGTAGGACCTTTTCCAGAGTCATATCTTTCTCTAGAATTGTTTAAAACTTCTTTTGTACTTTCATAACCAGAATTTTGTAATTTATTTATAATTGCATCACGGTTGTCTTCATGGAAATAATAAGCATTTTCTGCCATAGCATTAATATATGCTTCGTTATTAGATGCCATAACAGTATCTGATGCAATATTTTGATTATCTTTTGTTAATTGATATGTGTTTCTAGCTATATTTTCTTTAACTTTTTCAGTAGAACCGTTTTGGAATAAGTCATTGAATAAATCTAATTGGTATTCTTCTTTAACATTTCCATCTTTGTCTTTAAAATATGTACCAATATTATCTGTAATAGATAAATCTACTTTTTCATTTTTAAGTTCTCGGTATCCACCTAATACTCTTTTTTGGGCATCAACATCTTGCATTGCTCCAACTTTTGATACTGCAACTGCTTGTGCATCTTCACCAAAATTATCCTTGATGTATGCATGAGCTTTTTCTTGAACAGATTGATCCATTTGTGCAACATCTTCTGCTAAGATGTTTTGTGCAATTTTTTGAAATTCAGGATTATCGTATTGATGAGCTTTAATAAACGCATCTAACTGTCTATCTGTATCCAAAAATTTGCAAGTACGAGTCAATCTTTCAACATCTTCTGGTGTCTTACATCTTTTCATGTACAATTCGTACTGATGTACCACAGAAGATTTCAAACCTTTTGCTTTATTTTTTGGGTCATTGTTATAGTTGGTAATCATATCATTCATGAACTTACCAGCAATCTTGTCTTGCTCTTCTGGTGACATTTTGTCCCATTTTTCTTTTGTTAAACCATGACCATAATTTTTGATAATAAATTCGTCATTAAAAACTTGTCCTTTTGCAGGAGTATAAGTTTTATTATCAGCTTTTGTATTTTCTGTTTTTGTATCTTCTGAAACTTTAATTTCTTCAGGTTTTTCAGCTTGAACATTCTTAGTAGTTCTTTGAATACCCAAACCCATATCTGCATCGTCGTCTAATGCTTCTTGAGAAAATACAGATACATTATTATTATTTGTTTTTAAAGATTTGTCATTATTTTTGCCATAAATATCTATAGCCTCTGGAGTTTGTTCCACAGACTTTTTCTTTTTGACATCATTGTCTTCTTCAGTTTTCTTAAATGGATTTAATGAAATTGATGACAAATCCATAGCATTATCCTTTAATACACACTTACACTATAATAAAGTAATTATATATAGTGTAAATTTCAGTATTTATCATGGTTTCAGGCATATTGTTACAAAAATTTACCGTTTTTGCAATATATCTTAACACTTTATACTATATGGTCAAATCATGCTCTACATCATGGTTTGCCATGTATTTTATATAATATTCCATATTTACATTTTTGTAAAGAAATGTTAAAATACATGGTATAAAAAAGGCAATTTTTTAACATTCGAATTGTTTATATAAACATAAGAGAGGATTTTAAGTATGAACAACAATGTAATTGAATTAAACTTTAAAAAAGCAACTGAAACAACTGATGTAGTTAAAGAAGTTAATAAAACTGTTGTTCAAACAAATCCTATTTACAAAAAAATGTTAGCTTTCCACAACGCTAAGATTGGCGACAAACTAACAATTTCTGATTTATTACGTTAATATTTAATTTATGTACAATATCAAAAATAGCATATTTTTGAGTCTTGATAAAACTCAAAAATCAGCGTTATGCAACTTCTTAAGGGCTTTGGTTAAAAAAAGTCCCCTTTTGAGTGTCTATGAGATTTTTGATAAATTCCTTGAGGATGAACAATACTACTTTGATGTAGGTAATCCTCATTTTGAGTTTTTAAAAGATTTATTAGGTGATGATAATTTTCGTTCAGAAACTCTAAAATATCTTCAAGAATGTAAACGCTACTATGATTACAAAGAAAAACAAAAACCTTTAATAGAGAAACAAAAAGCCTTTGAAAAAGAAAAACGCAAATTCTTGCAAGAGGTTAAAATGGGTAAAGAAAGCCCAACAAAAAAACAACTTTATTATTATGAGCGTTTGTGTAAAAAATATAATATAGAAATGAAAGATACTTCAGAACTTTCAAAATTAGATTTAAAAAATATGATAAGCGAGATAATTGATGAGCATTCAAGAGATAGCGAACCTTTTAATTGATGCAGGCATAGAAAAAAATGAGGCCAACGCAGAAGTTAAATTATTATTAGAACATTTTTGCAATTTTAAAACGATTGATATTCTTTTTGGTAAAAAATTAGATACTTCAAAACTAAATTTAGTAAAAGAAAAAGTCCAAGAAAGAATAAGAACAGGTAATCCTGTTCAGTACATAATTGGATTTGCCGATTTTATGGGCGAAAAATTTGTTGTAAACAAAAATGTTTTAATTCCACGTGATGAAACAGAAATTTTGGTTACGAAAGCTATCGAAATTGCTCTAAAAACAAATTCTAAAAAAATTCTCGATATAGGTACTGGAAGCGGTTGTATTGCATGTTCTATTGCAAAGGCTATAGATGGATTAATTTTAGGAATAGACATCTCTAAAGAAGCTCTAGCGGTCGCAAATGAGAATGCAAAAAGATTAATTCTTGATAAAAGGGTTTCCTTTAAAGAATCAGACCTATTTTCAAACATAGCAGACGGTGAAAATTTTGATATTATCGTATCAAACCCACCATATATTCCACCACAAGAAAAAGCTAATATTCAAAAAGAAGTTTTAAAAGAACCTGATTTAGCCTTGTATACAAAGGATAATAAAGGTTTAGAGTTTTATGAAAAAATCACTCAACTTGCACCAAAGCATTTGAATAAAAATGGGTACATTTTGTTTGAAATCGGCATTGGGCAAAGTGAAGATGTTAAAAATCTTCTTATAAAAAATGGATTTAAAAATGTCCAAATAGAAAAAGATTTGGCAAATATCGATAGAGTCGTAATTGCTCAAATTTAAAATTATAGAAATACAAAAGAGTGGCGAAGCCTTTGGCTTCGCCACTCTTTTAATTACACTAAGCCCTCTTTTAAAGCCTTTACGGCAGCTTGCGTTCTATCATCCACGACGAGTTTTTGTATAACATTACAAACATGTGCTTTTGCAGTATGTTCACTTATAGTCAAAAGTTGTGCAATTTCATGATTTGACTTACCATCCACAATAAGTTTTAAAACCTCGTATTCCCTTTGCGTTAAATTGGAATGTTGTTCACGAAAAGCAGCTCTTGTCATTTGTCTTTGAGGAATAATTGCACCATTGTTTTTATCTCTCAAAATAGGTACGGCTTGTGGGTCAATCCACATTGCACCCTCTTTAATGCTTCTAATTATCATCATCAAAATATCTGTATTAATGTCTTTCAAAACATAGGCACTTGCACCAGCAGAAAGCGAATTAAAAATTTCTTTCTCGGATAAATGACTTGTTAAAACTACAACCTTAATTTTGTTATTATATTCTAAAACTTTTTTAGTAAGTTCAATTCCTGACATATCAGGCAAACCTATATCCATCAAAACCACATCTATCTGCATTGTTTTAATAATATCCATGGTTTCTTTTGCATTCTCCGCCTCTGCAACAATTTTTAAATCATTATATCCGTCAAACAAGGATTTTAAACCAACTCTCATTAGTTTATGGTCTTCTACCATTAAAATTCTTACTGGCAAACTTGTCATGATAAATTCCCCCTACTTTCTCCGTATTTTGATAATATATTTCTTTTCAACAAAAAAAATCCGAAAGAATGAAACATAAAGGGTCATTATTTTTCGGATTTTTATACTATCTAAAATCTAATTTATTATTTAAGTAAAGTATTTGAAACTTTATCCATAAAAGCTGCTGTATTTCTCAAAGCTGCTTGTGCTCTTGCAGAATCTTGAGGTTTGTTAGAAACTTGAGGATTTGTTGCAACTGTTTGTTGAGCTTGAACTTGAGGTTGTTGAACAACTGGAGCTTCATTATCTTCTAAAGATTTTGCAACTTCTGCAAGTTGTTCTCTGTTTAACATTTGAGATGGTTGTTGACTCATAATCAAGTTTCTGCAAGCTTCTTGAACTAATTTGTAATCTTCTGTTTCTGTTCCTTCAGCTTCCATTCTTTGGTTTGCTGCTTCTAATAAAGTTTGTAAAACTTCTTCGTCATTTTGAGCCATTTCAGCGATTGCATTTGTTTCTTCGTCTTTAGCTTTTTCTAATTCAGATTTACCAACTAATTTTCTTGAAGCATTTGATGTTAAAGTTTGTACAATTGAACCACCAACGTATGAGCAAGCTTTATCAGCAAATACACCAATTAAAGCACCGACTTTAGTATTGCCTGTCAAACCTTTGATAACACTACCAACTTTTGAACCTAAAACAGAACCTGCTACCCAACCTGCTACTGATGAAAGAGTTGTTACTGCTGATTTACCTAATTGTTTGAAACCTCTTTTTGCACCTAATTTTTTGAAAGTAGGAACAACGTTTGTTGCAACTTCAACACCACCTTCAACGGCTAACATAAATGTACCAGCTTCATTTCTGTAAGCATCTAAACATTTTGAGAAAGTTGGAGATTTAACTGCTAATTTGTTTAAACCATTGTTTATAGCTGTAATACCTAAAGCATTTTTAACACCATTAACAATGCCACCAGTTTTTGCAGCTTCTGCGTAATCTAAAGCTCTTGCTTCAACTAATTTTTGGTTTGCTTTTTTCAATAAGTTTTTAGCATTACCAGTTGAACCAGTTACGCCTTTAGCATAATTTTGAGCTTGTTTATATAAATCTTGTGTTTGTTTTGATAAAGTTTTTGTATATTCTTCTACTGGAATATTTGATAAAACGTTTTGAGCATTTGCGTTTCTTAAAACGCCATTAATACCAGATTTTTTTAATACATTATTTGTTGCTTTTGCATCTTTTACAACTTCATTGAAAGCATTTTTGTAATTGCCTTTATTTGACTTTAACCATTGATAGCCCTCAAATGCAGACATTGTCAATGGATATGACATTAAGTTCATTGGGTCTAAGCCATCGGTAATTTTTTCTTCTCTAGGTTTAACTTGCAAACCATTAGCATATCTTGCTAGGATTTGTAAGTCCTTTTGAGGATATCTATATGATTTTGAACCTAAACCTTGTACCAATTTAACCACCAATTAATAAACCTTACTCTTATATAAAAACTTTTTCTACATGGAAATTGCCTATTTTCCATGGTTTTGGGAGTTTTTGTTAACTTATGTAACAAAAATCAGCTTTGCTGAAATTTTGAATTTCCAAAATTGTTTATAGAGGAGTAGAGAGTAAAATGTGAGGAGTTTTGACATGCCTGTCGGTAATATGAAGATTGATCCGTTGCAACAACAAATGGAAATGGTTCTTAGTAATTCCAAACCAAAAACGGATGAAGAAAAAGCCGAAGATAGATCGGACATGTTATTTTCTTACATGAATATGATTGCTTTCAACAATAAAGTAGATTTGAAATTAAATTAAACACACACTAACTAAACACTTACTCACACACACTTTTAGACATTAATTACCTTAAATGAAAGTTTTAATGTAAAGCCTGATTTATTTACAAATCGGGTTTTTTTTTGTAGAATATCAACATAAACAATGAGGACATAAAATATGAAATTATGTGTTTACTTTGGAACATTTAACCCTATCCATAATGCTCATCTAGCAGTAGCTAACTTTGTAAGAGCAAATTTTGATTTTGATGTAATTTTGTTTGTACCAGCTTACAAACCACCTCACAAAGATATTGATGATGAATTAGCTCATCACAGACTTAATATGGTTAAATTAGCTATTTCTGGTGAAAGCAAATTTAGTTTCAGCAATATTGAATACAGTAATGTAAGATATTCATACACTTACCTTACTATCCAAGAATTATACAAACGTTATACTGGTATTGAGGGTAAAATCAACTTTATCATCGGTTCTGATGCATTTAAAGAATTTGAAACTTGGTATGAAGCTGAAGAATTAAAGAAATTAATTAAATTTATTGTATTCCCAAGACAAAAAGAATTTAGCCTTCATCAGTTTGATTATTTAAAAGAAAGAGGCTATGATTTTGAAATAGCACCTCTTCAATTTATTGATTTATCCTCAAGAGTTATCCGCTCAAGAATCAAAAAAGGTAAATCAGTTCAAGGTTTATTACCACCTGCGGTAATTGATTATATCAATAAAAACGAATTGTATAGACCAAAACCTGAAGAAGATGAGGGTACTATTTTGTTAAATACAATCAAAATTAACACAGAAAACGAAAATGAAAACAACGATAAAAATTAAGCCTCTTAGCGAAATAAAAGAATGGCTAAAAGAAAATTTAAATGACGAAAGATTTAGACACACACTTGGTGTTGCAGACTGTGCTAGAGAATTGGCTTTAAAATATGGAGCAAATCCTGAAAAGGCATATCTTGCCGGTCTTCTTCACGATTGTGCAAAATGCTTGGATAAAGAAACTTCTAAATCATATTTTGATAAAGTTGAAATTACAGAAGAAGAAAAAATAAATTACAAAACTTGGCACGCACCTATCGGAGCATATTTCGCAAAAACATTATTTCACGTAGAAGATGAGGAAATTTTATCTGCAATTCGTTGGCATACTTTGGGTAAAATAAACATGTCACTATTTGAAAAAATCATTTTTTTGGCAGATAAAATTGAAACTGAAACACGAGATAAAGACTGGTGTGAACTTAATAGAAAACTTTTACAAGAAGAAAATGGCTTAGACAAAGCACTTTTAAATTGCTATAACGCAACAATAAAAAGTCTTTGCGATAGAAACCTAAAAATCTGCAAATTAACAATTGATATTTATAACGAATTATTAGACTGCGTCTAGCCTTGACTAGTTCAAGTTAAAGGGTTGAACTTGATAAAAAAATACGTTATAATATAAACACAACAAGTGGCATTTAGCGAAAGCTAAATTTTTACACCACTATTTAGTTGATTAAACTAAAGTTAGCGTTACGGTTGCAATTGTGAACGCTAACTTTTCTTTATTGAAGAAAACAGCTATTATATAGAATATAACGGCTAGCGTTCTAATTGTTTGCATAAGCAACACCCCCTTTCTTGATGCAAGTAGCATCATAAAAGAAATGTGTGGTGTCCACTTGTTGCATTAAATTTTAAAAGTACAATTTATCATATTGTACATATTTTACATACTAAAATACATACAATAATTATACGATTTATTTTGACAAACGTTAATCTCTTGTTTTTTTAATAAATAAATTAATTGCCTCTTTAAAATTTTTCGGAGTATCTAGGGTATTTTCTTCTACGTCAATACCAAATTCTGGTTTGCCTGATAATTTTTTATACGAAATTAATGTAAAATAGATAATCAAAGACGAAATAACTACCCAAGCTATTGCAATAAAAAATTTAATCAATACGTTTGAATTAGGTTTTTTAAATGCATCCTCGTCTGCGATTTCATCAATATCTTTAATCGTTACATCTTCTTGTGGTTGTTGAAGATTTGCAGTAGGAACTTCTGCAACTGGCACATTGTCTTGCACCGCAGGAGTTTTTGCAACCACTTCAATTTCGTCATCACTAACAACAGCAAAAGCCGTAACGCCACAAATTAGTGGCATTACGATTGCTATTAAAACTATAAAATTTTTGATTTTTTTAATCATTTTTATCTATTCTTCTGTTGTTGTTTCTTTTTTTCTAGTTGTTCTTTTTTTAGTTGTTTTACCGGCTTTACTTGCACCTCTGTTTGGTCTTCTACCTTTTTTAGGTGCTTCCTCTGCTGGTTGTTCTTCAACTGCAACTGGAAATTCTGCAACAACTTCTTGTTTTGGTTCTTCAATTTTTGGTGAAACTTCTTCATTTGGTGACATTACCACTTCAGCAGTTTCAATTGGAGAATTTTCTACAAATTCTTTAATTTGTTTTTTGTTATTAAATTTCTTATTTTTTTGTTGTTTCTTTTCTTTTTTAATTTGTGTTGTTTCTTCTTGTGCAACTAAAGATGGATTTTCATTATTTTCCAAAGCCTCTACTTGTTCTCTTTGTTCTCTTTGAGGTCTGTCATTTTGGTTTTTATGATTGTTGTTATTGTTTTTCTTAAAGTTGCTTACAGGAAGTTTCATTTTAGCAGCTTTAGCTCTGTATTCACCCTCAGCAGTTGGAGAAGAGAATTTGAAATCTTCCATAATATATCCAGCACCTTGACAATGTGGACATTTTTTAGCAAAAATTTCTGTTAAACTTTGACCTTGTCTGTGTCTTGTCAATTCTACAAGACCTAAGTCTGACAATTGACCAACTTGTGGTTTTGCTTTATCCTTTTCGAATGCAATTTCAAGTTCTTCCATAACCGCAAGCTTGTCTGCTCTTGAAAGCATATCGATAAAGTCTACAATTACCATACCACCAATGTTTCTCAATCTTAATTGACGAGCAATTTCGTGAACTGCCTCGATATTTGTTTTTAGAATTGTTTCATCTTGAGTACCAGCACTTACGAATTTACCTGAGTTTACATCGATTACTGTTAACGCTTCAGTTTGTTGGATAAACAAATATCCACCTGATGGCATATTAACTTTGATTTGTAAAGCGGCTTTGATTTCTTTATGAATATTTGTAGCGATTAATAAAGGTTCAGAACCTTTGTATAATTCAACTTTAATTTCTTTATTCATGTGCCAGTTTTGTAATAGAGTTTGAACTCTATTCAATGCAAAAGCTGTATCTACAAGAATTTCTTTAACATCTTCTGTACAAGCTTCACGGATAACTCTGTATAATAAGTCTTGGTCACGAGATAAAAGATTTGGAGCTTCAAGTGATTCAGATGCAGTAATAATATTATTCCATTTTTCTAAAAGGATTTCTAAATCCTCTTGAATATCTGCCTCTGATTGATTTTCAGCCTCAGTCCTAATAATTACACCTAAACCAACTGGTTTTAAAAGGCTAACGATAGATTTTAATCTTGCTCTTTCTTTTACAGATTCAATTTTTTTACTTACGTTAATACCAGCTTCTGATGGAATCAATACCAAAAATCTTCCTGGTAAGCTGATTTCTGTAGTAACACGAGGACCTTTATGACCTGTAGGTTCTTTTGTAACTTGTACTACTAATTTTTGTTTTGGTGATAATTTATCTTGCAAAGCACCTTTGCCCATTACGTCTTGAGCGTGCAAAAAACCCATTTTGTCATAACCAACATTAACGAAAGCTGCGTCAATACTTGGTAAAATGTTTTCTACAGTTGCTAAATATACATCACCTAATAAAACTTCTCCACGGTTGATGAAAAATTCACTAACTTTTCCATCTTCCATCAATGCAGCGATATTATCTCTTTCTGCAATTACAATCTTTTTTCCTTCTTCGTGAGAATTTCCTTGTTTTTTCATAACACCTTTTTCCTTTATATGTTTAAACTTCTTTTAAATTTTCGTCCAAAAATTTAGTTCTTTTAATATCAAAGATAGTATTTGAGTCGATAAGGTTCATAAGAACATCTGCTCTAACAGCGGGTATTTCTGACTGTTGACCTGTTTTCAAAATAATAAACAGTTTTTCACCCTCAAATCTATAAGATTTTATTGAAGATTTTATATTTAATGTTTTTAGTAAACCTTTTTTGTTTTTCTTCTCGATTAAAATTTTTGGAGAAGACAAAACTCTATCACAATTATACATGAAAGTTTTAAAATCGCAAACAGAGTTGTTAAATAGTTTTATCTCATATTCTGCCCAACAAACAGTAGTATCGATAGAATTTGCGTGTTTATCAATACGTTTTGCCTCTTTTACTTCACAATGTTCAGGAAGAACTCTTTTTAATTCGTTTTTAATTTCTTCTTCAGTTAAATCGTTATAACATTCAAAATCAACAAGTTCGCAATCACTTTCTACAAACAATGGTAAAGCAACACCCATAGAAACCTTCATTGTAGGATTAAACCCTTGTGTGAATGCCATATCAAAATTTGTGCGACACATTGATTTGATAAAGAAATTTTGAAAATCTAGGTGAGAGAAGTATCTCAAATTACCAGATTTTGTAACTTTTAATCTGTATCTATAAACAACATCTTTATTGATTTCTCTATGTTCAGAAGAAACCTCTTTTGGTATGTATTTTTTATCATAGATTTTTTTAACTTTTAAATTTCTGCAAACACCACAATTTACACAATGTTGTTCGCAAGTTGGAGTAAATCCCTCTTTATTAAAAGCTTTATGATAATCATCTAATAACCAAGATTTATCAAGACCAGTATCAACAAAATCCCATGGTAATTCTTCATCTAAAGAATATTGATGATTTGCCAAATCTTCTAAATCAAAACCTAATTCTTTTGCCGTATCTTTCCAAACATCTTGGTCAAAATATTCACCCCAAGCATCTAAATAACAACCCTTTTTATAAAGTTCTTCGATATATTTACAAAGACTTGCATCACCTCTTGTAAGTACAGCCTCAACTTGTGAAATAAAAGGCTCGTGATAATTGATTTTCACACCTTTAATTGTTTTCAATTTTTCTTTTAGGTAATGAATATGTTCCATAATTTCGTCAATACGCATTTGCGGAACCCATTGGAACGGAGTATGTGGTTTTGGTACAAAAACTGATAATGTGCAAGTTATATCAAGAGAATGTTTTAGTCCCAATTCTTTCTTCATAACCTTTTGTTTCCAACGGATTGTACCCAAAAGATTTGCCATTTCTTCCATATCTTCAAGAGTTTCAGTAGGAAGTCCAGCAATAAAATAAAATTTGATTTTTGACCAACCGTTTTTGTAAAGTTCTAAAGCAACATCAATAATTTGCTCACGAGAAATGTTCTTCTTAATTACATCTCTAAGTCTTTGACTACCAGCCTCTGGAGCAAGTGTCATTGCAGCTTTTCTAACCTCTTGAGTCAAATGTGCAAGTTCAAGATTAAAACCGTCAATTCTTTGACTTGGCAAAGATACAGAAACTTTTTTATCTTTAAATTCACAGTTTAATTCCTTAATTACTTCATTAATGTTTGTATAATCATTTGAAGATAGTGAAAGCAAAGAATATTCATCATATCCGGTATTTTTAACAAGTTCTTTTGTAATTTTTATAACATCTTCTGCACTTCTTTCACGAACAGGTAAAGTCACGTGCCCTGGTTGGCAGAAACGACACATTCTAGTACATCCACGGCGAATTTCAATTACAGCTCTATCATGAACTGAAGTTGAATACGGTACAGGATATTTTTTAAGTGCATTGTCATAAGTTAGTTGTACAATTCTTTTTGTAACTTTTTTAGGATATTTTGCTGACCAAACACCCTCAAGCTCACAAAGTTTTTTGATTTTTTCATCACGAGATGCATTTTTGTTTTCTTCTAAAACCTTGCAAACCTCTAAAATCAATTCTTCTCCGTCACCAACTAAGAAACAATCAATAAATTCACTCATTGGTAATGGATTAAACGTACAAGGGCCACCAGCTAAAATAATTGGGTCATTTTCTGTTCTATCAGAATTTTTGTATGGAATTTGTGACATTTCCATCATTTTTAAAACAGTTGTATAAGCTAGTTCATACTGAATAGAAAAACCAACCACATCAAAATCTTTTATTGCTCTTTTGCTTTCAAGTCCATACAAAGTAGCTGGTTGAAAATCTTTTTCTGGAGCGTAAACTCTATCAGCCATATAATTAGGTTCATCGTTTACCAAAGAATATAAAATTCTTTGTCCCAAATTACTGATACCGATTTCGTATTTGTCAGGAAAAGCAAAAGCAAAACGAATTTTTGCATCATCAAAACTTTTATTGTAAGACAAAAATTCGCCACCAATGTATTGGTAAGGCTTGTTACAATGATACAAACTTTCGTGATATTTTTCTATAAATTCCATTTTATGCTAAATCTTCTGGGAAATATTTATCTATTTCAATAATCATTCCATTAAGAGTATTGTTTTCAAATTTTTCTAAAAACTTGAACAAATCTGTATTTGGAACGTCGTAATTGTATAAGATAACTTCTCCGTCAACTTTTCTCATTACTCTAACAATGTAATGGCATTCTTCTGCATATTGTTTTAAGTAATCGTATTTAAACTTTTTACCATTTTTATCTCTGGCGATTTTTACATAATGAAAACCCTCAAAAAACTTGATTACATCATCATGTTCATCATTTTTTGAGTGACTATGTTTTTGAAATAGATTTATTACTTTTTCATTTATTTCGTCAGACATCAAAATTCCTCTATAAAACAATGATATTAAAAATTGAAAAAGATGTAAAGAGTATAGCCAAAAATTTTAAAAACCTTTATAATGAGTTAAAAAGTGAGGGAAAAATAATGCTACCATTAATAACAGAAGAACATTCAACACTAACTTATGCCGAAGTCTTTCAAGACATAGCCGGCTGGAGAAAACAAATGGTACAACATCTAAAAGAAGAAAATCCTGAAGTTAACTCAGCAATTTTAGAGGTAGCAAACAATACAGATTTAGACCCAAAAGCCGTAGCTCTTGGTGCATTTATGGTTTATCGTATGTTGGAAATGGCAATTGAAGAGTAATTTTTAAATTTTGTTACATAATGCATACAATAAACATTATTTAAGCTATTATTAAATAAAAGGGGTTTATAATATGGACTTAAAATATAAAAGAATTTTACTAAAAATTAGTGGCGAAGCATTAATGGGCGAACAAGACTTTGGTATTGATTACAAGCCTGTTCAAATGATTGCACAAGAAATTAAAAACATTCACGAAGAGGGTGTAGAAATCGCTGTTGTAGTTGGCGGCGGAAATATTTTCAGAGGAATGAAAAACAGCACAAAATTAGGTATGGATAGAGCATCAGGCGACTATATGGGTATGCTTGCAACTGTTATGAACGCTCTTGCTCTTCAATCAGCTTTAACTCAAATCGATGTGGAATGTAGAGTTCAAACAGCAATCGATATGAACCAAATCGCTGAACCATACAGAAGATTTAAAGCACAAAGACATTTAGAAAAAAATCGTGTTGTAATTTTTGCAGCAGGTACAGGAAACCCATTCTTCACAACTGATACAGCATCAGCTTTGAGAGCGTCTGAAATTGGTGCTCAAGCTATGTTAATGGCTAAAAATGGTGTAGATGGTGTTTATACAGATGACCCAAATATTAATCCTGAGGCTAAAAAATTAGAAAATATTAGTTATGATGAAATCATTAAAAATGGTTTAAAAGTAATGGACACATCAGCTTGTTCATTATGCAAAGAAAACAATATTCCAATTATCGTATTCGATTTCAAAGCTCAAGGTAGCATTAAGAAAATCGTTTACGGCGAAAAAGTTGGAACTTACGTAGGTGCTTAGTTTGTTAAGACACAACTAATTCTGAACTTGTTTCAGACTCTCGATATAGAAAGTTATTATTTAAGAAAGAGGTAAATATGTCATTAGATGAATTATTCGTAAACGGCGAAGAAAAAATGGAAAAAGCTATCGAACAACTTAACCGTGAATTCAAAACAGTTAGAACAGGTAGAGCTAATCCAAACATTTTAGATAGAGTACACGTTGACTACTACGGAGCTCCAACTCCATTACGTCAAATGGCTCAAGTAACAGTTCAAGACGGTACAACTTTAGTTATCGCTCCATTCGACAAATCAATTCTTAAAGAAGTTGAAAAAGCTTTAACAAAAGCTGAATTAGGCGTTATGCCAAACAACGACGGTGTTGTTATCCGTATGATGTTCCCACCTTTAACAGAAGAAAGAAGAAAAGAAACTGCTAAAGATGTAAAAAAATTCGGTGAAGAATCAAAAGTTGCTATCAGAAACGTACGTCGTGATATGACAGACGCTTTGAAAAAACTTGAAAAATCTGAAAACTTACCAGAAGACGTAGTTAAAGATAATCAAGACAAAATTCAAAAATTAACTGACAAATATACAGGTAAAATTGAATCTATGGTAAGCGAAAAAGAAAAAGAGGTTTTAACTGTATAATGGAAAACACAACTCCTAAAAAATCAGCAATACAAAGATTAATCACAGGTCTTATTTTTGGATTTACAGCACTATTTTTATTAATAGCTGGCGGACTTCCGTTGTTGCTATTAATTGCAGTTGTTGTAATTATCGGCTCAATAGAATACGTTAAAATTCTTCAACACAAGGGATTTTATCCAAGCATAAAAGTAATACTTGTGGTGAACACTATCTTTGCAGTTATCGCATACTTTAATTGTTCAAGATTAATGCCAGTAGCACTTTCAGCTGGGTTGATAATTGCTTTCATGTGGGTATTGTTCAAGGGTAGACAACCTTATATCGCTAATGTTGCAACTACCGTTTTAGGATTTATCTATTGTGGGTGGTGTCCTTTGTACCTATTATTCTTAAGAGATTTAGGTGCACAAAACAGCACTTCTATAGAAATGATATTAAAAACTGACATCTTTAACGCTGGATTAGGTTATGTAATCTTTTTATTACTTTGCGTAGTTATGACAGACGTTGGATGTTATGTTATTGGTAAAAACTTTGGAAAACATAAACTTGCACCAGTAATCAGCCCTAACAAAACTATTGAAGGGTCAGTTGGTGGTGCAGTTTGTGCTATCCTTTTAGGTTTGGTTATTGCGTATTTTATAAAATTACCTTTTTATCACGCAATAATAATGAGTATTATAGTTACTGCATTTGCTCAAATTGGCGATTTATGTGAATCATTAATCAAGAGAGATGCAGGTGTTAAGGATTCAGGCGACCTACTTCCAGGTCACGGTGGATTTTTAGACCGTTCTGATAGTTATATTTTAACTATTCCTGTTCTTTATTACTATTGTGCATACTTTGTTCAATCGAATGATTTGCTAATGAATATTGGTAACTTTATCAAAGGACTATTTTAGTGAATATTAAAGATTTAGAAAAAGTTTTTGGTATTGAAATTACTGACGAAGAATTATTTACAAAAGCTTTAACACATTCTTCGTACACAAAGGAAAACTCTCTAAGTTCACTATTAAACTACGAACGTTTAGAATTTTTTGGCGATGCTGTTTTAAAACTTGCAGTATCAGAAATTTTGATGGAAAAGTTTCCAACTTCAAACGAGGGCGAACTTACAAAAATCCGTTCAATCATTGTATCTGATGCAACATTATCTGTCGTAGCAAAAGAATTAGGTTTAAATGAATTTTTAATCCTTGGTAAAAACGCAGAAAAATCAGGCGAAAGAACAAGAGCATCTATTAACGCTTGTGCAGTTGAGGCCTTAATTGGGGCATATTTTTTAACTGGCAAAAAGAGAGAAATTGTTGAATTTTTAGGTAAAATTTTTGAACCTAAAATATTAGATGTTAAAAATAATTTTGCAAAATATAATGCAAAAGAAATTTTGCAAGAATATACACAAAAAAGAACAAAAGAACTTCCAGCATACCATTTAGTAAGGGAATTTGGACCGCAACATGACCCAAGCTTTGAGATAGAAGTTACTTATCAAAATAAGGTTTTAGCTTGCGAAATTGGAAAATCTAAAAAAGAAGCAGAACAAAAATGTGCTTATGAAGCATGTAAAAAGTTAGGAGTTATCAATGAATAATGTAATAATTTCACCATCAATTTTATCAGCAGATTTCACAGAACTAGGACGTGACGTTAGAGCAGTAGAAGACGGTGGTGCTGATTGGATTCACGTAGACGTTATGGATGGACATTTTGTTCCAAACATTTCTATCGGTGTTCCTGTAGTTAAATCATTAGGCAAAGTTGCAAGAGTTCCTCTTGATGTACATTTAATGATTGAAAATCCTGAAAAATATATTGAACCATTTGCAAAAGCAGGTGCAAATATTATCACTTTCCACTACGAAGCAACACAAGATAAAACAGACGAAGTTATTGAATTAATTCGCTCATTTGGTTGTAAAGTTGGTATTTCAATTAAACCTAAAACAAACCAAGAAGTATTATTCCCATATTTAGACAAAATTGATATGGTACTTGTAATGACAGTTGAACCAGGCTTTGGCGGACAAGAATTTATGGGTTATTGTGCACAAAAAATTCCTTATATCAGAGCAAAAGCACCTGAAAGCTTGATTGTACAAGTTGACGGCGGTATCAACGAACAAACTGCGAAAATCTGTAAAGGTTTAGGTGCAAATTCACTTGTTGCAGGTAGCTATATCTACGGTAGCGATGACATTAAATCAGCAATCGAAAGCTTGAGATGATTTAGTTGGGGTAGAAACCCCAACCTACAATAAATTTAAAAATAGGTCGGCTTAATAAAACCGACCTATTTTTTTGTAAAGATTGCGTAACATGGATAGCAAATTATTTTTTTATATGCATTATACTAAACGTATAGAAGAAAAAGGAAATATTATGCGTATACAAGCAGTTACTCCTAGCTTTACAACTAGACCCCAAGCAGTACAAAATAAAAAAGTTATAACTCGTCCAATAGAAAAACCAATGAAACAAATCGAAGTTCAAACTCCAGTTACACAAAAAATGGAGTTTAATTGGTTTCCAAGTATTTTCAGTTCAAAAACATCAAAAGATATGGACGAGGTTAAATCTATAAAAAATGACCAAGGTTTTCAACGTTATGATAAAGAAGACCAAAAAGAAATCAAAAAATATTTGAAAAAAGGCGAACTTGATGTTGATACAGTAAAAACTTTTGCTCAAACTAATTTAACTATCAAAGGTATGAGTGAGGCTTATCAATTTTCAAAAACAACAAAAGACCCTAAAAAAGAACAACAAAATATTTTAAAAGCTGTTGTTGAGTTTGAAAAACCAGAAATGAAAATGCCTCAACAATACAAAGAATATAGAACAGGACTTGAAAGAGGAAAAAATTCAACATATAAACTTACAAACCACGATGGTTCACATATAGCTACATATAAAGCTGAAAGTAAGAAAGTTTGTGAGTCTACAGTAGAGGCTGGACCTTATCATCCATCACCAAGACATTCTGATTCATCAGACTCTAGCTCATCTAGTTCAAGTAGTTCTACAACAAACAGAAATGATGATTTTTGGGATCCAATGAATCCAATGAGCCCAATTAGTCCAATAAATCCAATGAATTGGTAAGAAGAGAATTAAACAAAAAGAGTGGCAAAAGATTAAAATCTTTTGCCACTCTTTTATTAATAAATTTTATATATTTTACTCCTGTCAAATCACAGATTTGAAACGTCGCTATCGTAATGTTCCGTCTTCCAAAGCCTTGCACTGCTGCAAGTCTTTTCAGACTTCACACCGGCTGGAGCTATTCATTAATCGCATCAGCACAATGTTTACAAATGCCGTTTTCGTTTAATTCAGCGTATTTCCAACATCTTGCACATTTTTCGCCTTGTGCTTTTACAACCCAAACTGTTGTATCATTTTCTGTATATTCATTCAATACATCAGCTGGTTTTTCTTCTGTAACATAGGCTTGAGATGTAATGTAAATGTTTGAAAGTTCATCTTCATTAGCTTTCAATAATTCAGCATCTGGAGATTTGATATAAACTGCAACTTCAAGAGAGCTACCAACTTTTTTATCAGCTCTTAGAGGTTCAATTGCTTTTGTTACAATTTCTCTTGATTTCAAGATTTTTGCAAAATCTTCTTCAAGTTGTTCGTTATTCCATTCATCATTTTCTTTAACCCAGTCAGATAAAAGAATTGATTTCAAGCCTTGACGTTGACATTCAGGAATATTTTGCCAAATATCTTCTGCTTGGTGAGGCATTACTGGAGTTAGAACTCTTACTAATGCGTGCATTGTTTCGTACAATACAGTTTGACAAGCTCTTCTTGATAATGATTTTTTACCTGATGTATAAAGTCTATCTTTTACAATATCAAGGTAGAATGATGATAAGTCAACTGCTGCAAAATTTTGTAAGCATTGGAAGTATTTATAGAATTCATAGCTTTCGAATGCATCTGTTACTTCAACAACTAATTTATTCAATTTTGATAATGCAAATTTATCAATGCTCTTTAATTCATTGTAAGGAACATAGTCTTTTGCAGGGTCAAAGTCAAACAAGTTGCCTAGTAAAAATCTTGCAGTATTTCTTGTTTTTCTGAAGATTTCAGAAAGTTGTTTAACAATGTTATCACCGATTTTAATATCGTTTCTATAATCAACTGAGGCTGCCCATAATCTAAGAATATCAGCACCATAGTTTTTAATAATATCATCTGGTCTAATGTAGTTACCCAAAGATTTTGACATCTTTCTACCGTCTTCACCAAATACGAAACCGTGTGTTAAAACTTGTTTGTAAGGTGCTTTACCTTGAGTAGCAACAGATGTTAGTAAAGAAGATTGGAACCAACCTCTGTGTTGGTCAGAACCCTCTAAATACATATCAACAGGAGTGTGATTTAACTCCTCAGCTCTTGCCTCAACAACAGCTTTCCAAGACACCCCTGAATCAAACCAAACATCCATAATATCTTTTTCTTTACGGAAATGAGTTTTGCCACATTTAGGGCAAACAAAACCCTCTGGCATAAGTTCTTTTTCAGAATATTTAACCCAAGCATCAGAAGATTCTTTTTCAAACATTTTTGCTACGTGTTCTATTGTTTCGTCAGTAACAATAACTTCACCACAATCTTCGCAATAGAATACAGGAATTGGAACACCCCAAGCTCTTTGTCTTGAAATACACCAGTCTGTACGACCCTCTACCATGTTTGAAATTCTTGCTTCACCTGAAGCTGGAATAAATTTAACTTTTTTAATTTCTTCTAGAGCTTTATCTCTAAATTTATCAACTTTTACGAACCATTGAGGAGTTGCTCTGTAAATAACAGGTTTTTTACATCTCCAACAATGTGGATAACTGTGTTGAATATCAGCTGCAGCAAGCAAAGCACCGCAATCTTTTAATTTGTCGATTACAATAGAATTTCCTTTGTAATAAGGAATACCTGCTAAATCGCCTGCCTCTTCTGTCCAAACACCTTTTGAATCAAGTGGTGAATAAACACCGATTTTGTATTTACAACAAACTTCATAGTCTTCTAAACCGTGACCAGGAGCTGTGTGAACAGAACCAGTACCAGCCTCTAATGTAACGTGTTCACCACATAAAATTGGTGATTTTCTGTCATACAATGGATGAACTGGAGTTAAGTTTTCTAAGTCTTGCCCCTTGCAAGTGCCTAAAACTTTAATATCAGCCTCATTCCAGTCAACATCTTTTAAGAAACTTGCCAACAATTCTGTTGCTGCATAATAAATATCATTTTTGTATTCAAAGAATGTATATTCGAATCTAGGATGTACACTAATTGCCAAGTTTGATGGAATTGTCCATGGAGTTGTTGTCCAAATTACAGCGTACATATCTTTGTCTGTATTTAAGAAATCAAATTTTGATTTTAAAGTATTTACACTTTCATCATCAAATTTAAATCTTACATAAATTGAAGTTGATGTATGATCTGCATATTCAACCTCTGCCTCTGCTAAAGCAGTTTCGCAAGATGCACACCAATAAACTGGTTTTAAACCTTTTTCGATATAACCTTTTTTGTACATTTCACCAAATACTCTAACTTGTTCAGCCTCGTATTTGCCGTCAATTGTAAGGTATGGATGTTCCCAATTACCTAAAACACCTAGTCTTTTGAATTCTGATTCTTGACCTTTTAAACTGTTATGTGCGTATTCACGACATTTAGCTCTTAATTCAGCAGGAGTAACCGCATTACGACCTCCCTCAATATTTTTTACAACTTTGTTTTCGATAGGTAAACCGTGTCCGTCATATCCTGGAACATAAGGTGCATAGTAACCTTTTTGAGATTTATATTTGATTAAAATATCTTTTAAAATTTTGTTTAAAGCTGTACCTACGTGAATTTTTTCTGAACTTAAATATGGAGGTCCATCATGTAAAATAAAGCTATTTGTTTTATCTCTTTGAGAAATCATTTCCTCATAAATATTATTTTCTGCCCAAAATTCTTGAATTTCAGGTTCTCTCTTTGTAGCATTTGCTCTCATTTGCAATGTTGTTTGAGGCAAATTCAAAGTATCTTTGTACTCGCTTTTTTTATTATCTTCTGCCATCTATCTTTCCTCTAAATTAATATACTAAATTTAAACTTTTGCCATAGCCTTGTTATTAGCTCTAAATCTAGCTAACAAAGCTTTTCTACGAGAAGCACGTGAAATATAGTGTTGCATTTTTGTATCGTCAAATTGACCTTCCCAACGAGCAACAACAACAGTTGCAACACAGTTACCAATCAAGTTAATTGTTGTTCTACCCATATCTAAAATATGATCAATACCTAACAAAATTGCAACCCCAATAATTGGGTAATTGAAAGTTGTTAAAGTACCTGCAAGAACAATTAATGAAACTCTTGGCACACCAGCAATACCTTTGCTTGCAAACATCAAGGCAAGCATAATTGCTAATTGTTGTTCAATATTCAAATGAATCCCAACAAGTTGAGTTGAGAATAATACCGCAACAGAAACACCTAAAGTACTTCCGTCCAAATTAAACGTATAACCAGTTGGCATAACAAAACTTACAATATTTCTTGGGACACCAAACTTTTCCAAAATCTCCATAGATTTTGGTAAAGCCGCCTCAGAACTTGTTGTTGTAAATGCCAATAATATTTGATCTTTAATTGCTGACATTAGTTTCCAGAACGGAACTCTAACAATATGACAAACAACATTTAAAACTAAGAATACGAATATTGCTAAAGCACTATACAAGCAGAAAATTACTTTCCCGTAACTTTTTAGAACACCAATACCATTGATACCAATAGCTGAAGCTACCGCCCCAAAAATACCAAATGGAGCAAAATACATAACGTATTCTGTAAATTTAAACATAACTTTCGCAGTAGCATTTAATACATCTAAAACAGGTTTAGCAGATTTTCCAACCGCACAAATCGCAACTGCAAAGAATAAAGAGAAGATAACTATTTGCAATAAGTTACCATCTGCCATAGCTTTTACAACAGAAGTTGGAAACATACCAATCAACATATCCGCAAAAGAATTGTTTGGATTGATAGTAGCCAAATGTTGAGCTGCTTGCATATCATGAGCACTAACTGCTGTATTAATTACGCCCTCACCAGGTTTTACAATATTACCCATTGCAAGACCAATAATCAAAGCGAAAGTTGTAACTATTTCAAAATAAATTAATGTTTTTAAACCAATTTTACCAAGTGATTTAATATCACCGTGACCTGCAATACCAACTACCAAAGTTGAGAATAGCAATGGAGCAATAATCATTTTAATCATATTTAAAAAGATTTTTGCTAATGGTGCAGTTTTAACCGCCAAAGAAGGACATAACCAACCAAATAAAGCACCCAAAATAAGGGCTGAAAATATTGCCGTAGTTAGTTTTGAATTTTTCACGCTATTTCCTTTCCTTCTTCCAACATTACAATTATATTATAAAAATTCTTTGAAATGGCATTCCTTGATATAATTTTTACATGTTTGTAATTAATTTTTTACGTTCAGAAAGAAAATCAGGTAAATCAGTAGTGGTTTCAAGTACAGTTATAGCACCCTCTTCAAGCAATCTTGATTTTAATTTTTCGCTCTTATCACGAGGTGGAAGAACACCAATGCCATTTACTTTAGAATTTCTAGCACAAATCATATCATCTACTGTATCACCTAGATAATAAATTTCATTAGCAATAACTTTTTCTTTTATTATAGAAACACCTTTTGTATCTGGTTTTTGGTGATTCCAACCAACGTTTTCAAAAGTAATTATCGGATAAAAATATTTTTTCAAATTCCATTTATTTACAGTATATGTAGCAGAGGCTTTATCCCTGCCTGTAAAAATAGCTAGATTATAATTTTTTACCAATTCTTTTACACAGTCTTCTGTCAAAATTAGAGTTTCTGCATCAATCAAACCACCTTTTCCGTCAAAATATATGTCCATATAATATTTAGCCATATCTTCAAATTTGACATCAAAATCACGTTCATCAAATAAATACATCAAAATATCCCAGTCACTATTAAAACCACCACGATATTTTATTTCATTTATTTCATCAAAAGTAAGTTCTTCACCAGTAAAATGTTTATAAGTTTGAGAAGTTACAACTAGAAAAGATTCATTTGTATTCATAATAACTCCATCCATATCAAAAATTATGGTTGGTCTTAGTGAAATTTTTTCTATAAATTTCTCAATTCTTTGAGGCTCATGTTCATTTAAAACAAAACATTCTTTCTCTTCATTAAATTCAATATCAATGTTGTGCAAATCAACAATATGTTTGATAAAATCTGTTTTTTCATCAAAATAAACTTCTACAAGTCCATTGTCTTCTATCATATTTGCATTTAGTTTTTCTAATTCTAATTTATAGTCCATAATTCATCCCATAGTTTGATGTAAAATTCTCTCTAATAGAATATTATCATAGTATGAAAAATGTTTGCAACAGAATTTTAATTGGATTACTTTTATTTTTTGTAGGACTAAAAGTTTATGCCCTAAATGTAATCTACCCAACTTCAAACACTATGAATACAAATTCTAGTTCAACATTTTTCGTAGGAAATTCTGACCCTGATGATGATTTATACATAAATAATTTAAAAATAGATGTACATAAATCAGGTGCTTTCGCTCAAAAAGTTCCACTAGAAATAGGTAAAAATATTTTTACCCTAAAAACTTCTTTGGGTGAAAAAAAATACATTATAAATAGAAAAGCTGTGCTTGGAGTAACTTATAGCAACTCTAATTCTATGGCTAATTTTAAACCCTATAAGGAAGTAAAATATTTTTACGTTAAAAAAGAGGGAACTGCACTAAGAAGAACACCCGTAGAAAGCGGTATCAATAGACTTTCACATCTTGAAAAAGATGTTATTTTAAGAATTGATGGTGAAATGTACAACTTATACCGAGTAAAGTTAACAGATAACAATTTTGCCTGGGTGAACAAAAATGCAGTTTATGAAAAACCAGCAGACGAAGTTGTTGAACCAGCAAAAATCTTAGCTCAATATTTTGACCAAAGTAAAAACTCTTATTTTTATAAATTCAGAATTGATAAGAGAATCCCATACTATATCGAAGAGGGAAAACCACTTGTATTACACCTATTCAACACAGACGGCAAAGAAACAGTTTTACCTCTAAAAATGAACTATGACCTAATGGGTTATGATGCATATTATAGAAATAGTTACTTAATTTTAGAAGTTAAGAAAAAACTAAAACTATATAGATTTAGACCGCTAAAAGACATTACTATTGTAATTGATGCAGGTCATGGCGGAGCAGAAAGAGGTGCAGTAAGCTGTCTTGGTAATGATGAAAAAGATATAAATTTAAAAATAGCACTTTTCCTATTTGAAGAGCTTTCAAAAAAAGGTGCAGATATTTATATGACAAGATTTACAGACGAGTTTGTATCACTTGACGATAGAGTAAAATATGCTCACGACAAGAAAGCTGACATCTTTATAAGTATTCATGCAAACTCTCTACCTGACGGAAAAGACCCAAAGACTTCAAGAGGTTCAAGCATCTATTACTATTATGATGAAGCAAAGCCACTTGCGGAAAGTATTCTTAACAACATGGTAGAAAGATTAAAAGTTAATAACGATGGAATTTACCAAAGAAGTTTTGCCGTTGTTAGAAATAGCCGTGCATTGAGCGTTCTTGTAGAAACAGGTTATGTCATAAACCCAGAAGATAACGTCCTTTTAAATAATGAACGTTTTCAAAAAAATTGTGCGAAAGCAATAGCAAAAGGTGTTATAGAATATCTTAAAAATAGTCAGGAAAAATAATTTCAAGGATTAGTAATGAAAAGATTAGCAATATTTGCCCATTTTGATAAAAATAATATAATCGATGATTACGTGGTTTATTATGTTAATCAACTAAAAAAATATTGCGAAAAAGTCTTATTTCTAAGCCTTTCAGACCTGCCTCAAGAGGAAGAAAACAAGTTAGATGATATTATTTTAGTAAAACATAACGAATACGATTTTGGCTCATACAAAAGAGGTTTTAACTACGCAAAAGAAAATGGCATGCTTGAAGACCTTGATGAAATCTTATTTGTAAACGACAGCGTATATTGTGTTAACCCTCTTGATAAAATCTTTGAAAATGAACCTAAAACAGATTTTTGGGGAATTGTAGAAAACAAATTTGGTTTTAAAAAATATGGCAAATTTTGTTTTTCAAAAAAATCGTCACATCTTCAAAGTTGGTTTTTAGCTTTTAGAAAAAATGTTTTTGAAAGCGAGTGCTTTCAAGATTTTTTGAACTCTGTAAAAGAAGAAAAATGCAAAAACGACGTTATTCTAAATTATGAAATAAAACTTACACAAACGCTAAAAGATAACGGTTTTAACTATTCTGCAATTCTTAAAGATTTCAAAAACTCTTATAATCCATCAATTTATTATTGGAGAGAGATTTTAAAAGAAGACATACCTTTTATAAAACGTTCTGTTTTGCTGGGTTTAAATAGAGATAAAACGACGATTGTAGATTTTGAACAAGAAATAACGAATAAAGAAGCACTTGATTTTATCAAAAAAAATACTGGAGAAATAAAGATAAACAAATTTGCACCAAAAAGCGTTAAGCTAACGATGTTTAAATTTTTAAGAGTTTGTCCTGATGTTTTAAGAAGAGTTTTAACTAAAATCCTAAAAATCTTTTTTGGATTTTTATTTGATTAATCATCAAACAAAGGTGATTGACGTTTTTTAATATGCAGAATATCTTTTATTTTTCGGATAAAAACAATATTGTAATACTTTGCTCTAGAAAATATCATACCTAAAATAGAAAAAACTAAGAATGGAATAAATTTTAGACCTAATTTTTGATTTTTATAAACGTCAAGATATGCACTAATATTTGCCATTTTAAATTTAGTTTTTTTCTTTCGAGTAATGTAACTTTGTCTGTGCTGACGCCATTTTGTAAGTTTTTCTTTCATATAATAAGCATCTGTATTATACGCAATATGAATATATATCCACCAATCAAGAAGTGAATCTATCGGGGTTTCAAAATTCAAATTTTCAAATAGTTCACGCTTAATCATAACTGATGAAAAAGTTAGGATTAAATTATGAAGATTAATATCGTAGAAAATATTTTTTGGAAAAGTCTTTTTATTCAAAATTTTTCTGACTCTTTCAAAATTCTTTTTAACAGCCAACAGCCATTTTTCATCACCAAATTCTAAAACATCATTAAAAATAATGCCAACTTGTGTATATTTTTTTGCATATTCTAATCTTTTTTCTAAAGTTTCAGGAAACCAAGTATCATCACTTTCTAAAAAAGCTATCCAATCTCCAGTACAAATCGAAATAGCTCTTTGCATAGAACCTTTTAAGCCTATATTTTGTTCATTTTGAATAAATTTTATACGCTCATCATTAAATTGTTTTATAACATTTACAGAATTATCAGTAGAACAATCATCAATAATAATAATCTCAAAATCAGAATATGTTTGATTAAGAACAGACTCAATTGCCTCTTTAATATATTGTTCGTAATTGTAACTTGTAATAATAACTGAAACTTTCATATTTATATTTTAGCAAAAGTCTTTATTTATAGCACTTTCACTTTTTATTGTAACAAATTCGTAACATGTTAAGGCAAATCTCTAAAGAAACATGAAAAACAGACCGATAAAAAATATGTAAGCAAGATAACTAATAAAAAGGATATGTGAATATGTTAAGAAAAATCGAATTACCAACTACTAATATTGATAACAGTGTTGAATTTATTTTGAGAGGAGCAAAAAAACGCAGATCAATGGCTATGGCATCTGCAAGAATGCTAACTAACGAACAAGGCATTCAAACTATGTTGGTTGCAGTAAAATAGCTTCTCCGGTGTTACCGGTAGAAAGTTAAAAAGAAGAAAAACTGAAAGGAGACTAAGACAAAAACAATAGAGTGTGTAGAGTGACCGAGAAATCGGGATGTGTGTAAAAGAAAAAGCAACCAAAATGTGTGAGATAAGATGATTAGAAAAAAAATCTTTGAGGCGACCAAAAGGTCGCTTTTTTATTGCAAAAAAGACTTCTCACCGGCTTTCGCCTTTCTTTGTAACAAAGTCTTAACATAACAGTTCAAATCTCTAAAGTTTTTTGAAACCTCATCCGATATATAACTTGTAAGCAATAGAACAATAAATAAGGATGTGTGTTATGTTAAGAAAAATCGAAATGCCAAGCAATAATATTGAATCTTCAGTAGAATTCGTTTTAAGAGGTGCTAAAAAAAGACGTTCAATGGCTATGGCAACAGCAAGAAGCTTAACTAATGAACAAGGTATAAAAACAATGTTGGTTGCTATCAACTAATAAATTTTAGAGATAAATACCAAAAGTAATCGATTGAGAAAACATAAACAAACACAGGATAAGAGAATTTATAAGTACACAAATCATAGTAAAAAAAGGAGTCTAGGAGGGCTTCTTTTTTTATGCAAAAATTCACAAAAAAAAATGACTTCCGAAGAAGTCATTTTTTAATTTAAAAAGGCGACACCCAGATTCGAACTGGGGGATAAAAGCTTTGCAGGCTTCTGCCTTACCACTTGGCCATGTCGCCACATCCGTAACATAATAATATTGTAATCAAGAGGGTTTGTCAATAACTCTTCTTTATAATCTTTTTTTATTTTAACAACCCAAACTCTTCAAATATTCTTCTAAATCAGGCTCTGTTGCCATTTTGTGTTTAAATTCATAAATATCATTTAAAATACTTTTTATTTCCTCAGTTAAACAATCATGCAAATCAGTTTTTGTACCAAGTTCAAGTTTGCATTCGTTTTCATTCGCATCAATAATTTTAATAACGTTATTTTCGTTAAAAATGTCCAAAATTGTTGTGATAGCAATATTGTTTACAGCCAAAAAGCTTGATGCACCAGCTATATCAAATTTTCCGTCTTTATTATTGCAAACAAATTTTATCATGCCAGCAACTGTTTTAACGAAATCTTCCACTTTTATTGGCATTGAATTGTATTCCATAAAATGTATTCTTTTTGGAGAAACTTTTTCTAAAATATATCTATAGTGTTCATCGTCAGTTGGATAATCAAAAAACATCAAGGTTTTTGCTGGATGAAGATTATTTGTATTAGAAATTTTTTCAAAAATTGTTTTGTATGGTTTTAAGGTATTAATAATATTTTTGTCCTCTGCAAAAACAAGAACATCTGCTTTAGGATTTTTGCAATAATCCTCAACTAAATTTAGAATATCTTTTTTCTTTCTATCATCATGCAAATTTATATCAAGTGAAGTTTCGTCTTTTTCCTCTTCTTTCAAATATTCGCTATGAATATCCTTAATCAAAAGTTGAAGATAAGTTTCGCCATTAAATTCATTCACACTTGGAGAAAACGCAATATCAAGAGTATCTTTTTCAAGCAAAGAAATATCACCTAAACCCCAACGTATACATTGAAACTCTTTACCATCTTTTTCTACGAAAAGTTTTAAATGATTTTTTTCTTGACCCATTAACATTTTTTTCTTTAATACTGCATTATTTATGCAAAAGGTTGGTGACGGATTTGATGCACCAAAAGGTTCAAGTTTGCTTATTTCATCAACTAAACCTATATCCAAATCCTCTACGGATAATTCACAGTCAATATCAAGAGTTGGAGTCAAATCAACATTCTTAGAGGTTTCATTTATAACCTCTAAAAGTGCTTTCTTAACCTGTTCAAAAGAGGCTTTTTCATAAGAAAAAGAAAGTCCAGCTGCCATTTCATGACCGCCAAAACCGTCTAACAAATCACTTATTGCAGAAATTGTATCGTATAAATGAATACCCTTAATACTTCTTGCAGAACATCTTACGGATTTTGTTTCTTCTGAATAAGTCATTAAGAAAGCTGGCTTATGATATTTTTCAACAAGTTTTGAGGCTACAATACCGATAATACCAATATGCCAGTCTTTATTGAACAAAATAATTGCACTATCCTTAGAATTTCCAAGCATTTCACAAGCTTGTAAAAATGTTGCCTGACACAAATCTTGTCTAACTTTATTAAAATTATTCACTTCAATAATAGACATTTCGATTTCTTGTTTATTTTCAGAAATCAAAATATTTAAAGCAGCCTTAACATCATCCAAACGCCCACAAGCATTTATTCTTGGAGCAACTGTAAAAGCTATTTTTTCACTTGTGACATTTTGCAAATCCGCACCATTTTGTTCTAACAATCTTTTTAGACCATAATGCTTTCCCATAGAAATTAAGTCCAAACCTCTTTGAACAAAATATCTGTTTTCACCGATAAGAGGAACAATATCTGCAATAGTTCCAAGTGCAACAAAAGGTAAAAGTGTTGGTAAATATTCTGTTTTTTCATAGTTAATTAATAATGCTTGAGCCAATTTAAAAGCAACACCACAACCGGCAAGAGCAGTTAAGTGTTCAATCTTTTTTATCGGTAAATCACTTGATAAAGCATTTGGTGCTTTTGGATTTATTATTGCATAAGCCTCAGGCAATTCTTCTGGAGCTTCGTGGTGGTCTGTTAAAATACAATCAACCTTAAAACTCTTTAAGAAAGCAACTTCTTCAAGATTACTAATCCCACAGTCCACAGTAATTACAAGTTTTATTTTTTGCGTTAAAAGTTTAACTAATCTTGTTTTATTTAAGCCGTGTCCATCTGCTTCTCTATCAGGAATAAAATAATCAACGTTTGCACCTAAATAATTTAATGTTTTTAAAAGGATTGAAGTTGAAGTAATTCCGTCAGCGTCAAAGTCACCGTATACAAGGATTTTTTCACCTTTTTCAATAGCAGTAGAAATACGTTCAACAGCCTTTTCCATATCAGAAAAAGCTGTTGGCATAGAAAGTTTCATTTCTAAAGGATTTAAAAATTCATCAATTTCGGATTTTTTAGTTAAACCTCTAATTTCTAGTAATCTATCAAGTAAAGGTTTTTTGTCATCTTTTGAACTTTTAATAATCCATTTAGTCTGTGTCATAATTATCTACTACATTTCAAATTGCATTTTTGAGAAAGAACTTCAACAGCCTTTTTCAATTGAGCATCATTTTTATTTTTAATATCTTCATCAGTTAATTTTACAAGAATATCAGGTGTAATACCTTTTTTGTGAATATCAGTACCATTTGGAGTCAAATATCTTTGGATAGTGATATTTACACCAGAACCCTCAGGAAGTCTATTGATTTCTTGAACCAAGCCTTTACCAAAAGATTGATCACCAATAATTGTAGCTCTACCGTTATCTTTTAAAGCACCTGAAAGAATTTCACTAGCTGAAGCAGAACCCTTGTTGATTAAAACAACAATTGGTGCATGAGTTAAAGTTGTATAACCAGCTCTTTCTGTTTGTTTATAACCATCTCTATCAACAGTACTTACAATAATACTATTTTGTAATAACATTTTTGAAATAAAGATAGCGTTTGTTAATAATCCCCCTGGGTTTGAACGCAAATCAATAATATAACCTTTTTTCTTCTTAGAAGTCATAAGAATTTTAGAAACATCTTCTGCAACATGTTTGCTAATGAATGAACTAATTCTGATATATTGAATTTCATCAGGAATAACAGTTGTATTTCCATCAGGTAGTTTTGTAGAAACAGCTTTTATTTCAATTTCATCTCTTACTACAGAATATTTTTTAACTGTATCACCTCTTTTAATATTTAAAGTAACAGTTGTACCTTTTTCACCTCTGATTTTATCAGCAGCTTTATCTATAGAAATACCTTTTGTAGATTCGCCGTCAATTTCAAGAATTTCATCGTCTGCAATAATACCGGCTTTTTCAGCAGGAGAACCCTCTATTGGTGCAATTACCATCAATTTTCCGTCTTTTACAGAAATTTGTATACCGATGCCTTTAAGAGAGCCTTTAATTGATGCAGTTTCTTCTGCAAATTCTTTTGGGTCTAAAAATTTTGTATATGGGTCATTTAAACTTGCAAGCATTGTATCAATTGCAACATAAGCGTCTTCGTTTGTTAAAAGTTTTCCCTCATATTTGTATCTCCAACGATTCCAATCTTGTTGGTTATTTGTTTGGTCAACGTATTTTTTGTTAATAAGTTTCCAAACATCTAAATACAATTCGTCTGGAGAATAAGCAAAAGCTTGTTGTCCTGATATAAAACCAGCTAAACCAAACGCAAATATTGAAATTACAACTACTAAGTTTTTGATTATTTTGTTCATATTAAAATTTTCCCTTTTCATATTTTCCATTATACCCCATATATAATTAATAAGATGTAAAAAATACAAAATTGTTTCAAAAAATTTAAAACGTCTTAATAATTAATTTGAAAAAGCTTATGTTTAGATTACACTTTTATTAAATATACAGAGGAGGTTTTACAATGCACGAATACGTATTTAAAATAAAAAAAGGCGAAATTGAAATCGAATTAAAATCAGATGACATTGAATTTGTTGAGGAACAAATGAACAAATGGCGTGAAGACATTATGAAGAAATAGGTTTAGGGTAGAATATTAATGTCAAAAGATTATAAATTTACATTTAAAAAAGACGATATATTTGTAGAATTTGATACAACAGATAGAGAAGCACTTGCAAGACAATTCCAAATTTGGGTAACTTGTGCTTCTGTTTACACGTACCAAAAACAAAGATTACAAGAAGAAGAAATCCAACCATTACAAGCACAAGCTCAGAATGAAAATCCTAAAGTTACACCTAGTCAAATGACCCCTGTTCAGGTGGAATTAAATCCTGAACCTCACGTTCTACCTATGGAACAAGTAACTGAACAAAAGTCAGAAGAAAAAGTTGAAGAACAAAGAGTAACACTTAACGATTTACAAAATGCACCTAAAGCAAACCTTGAAGAATTTGGCATTTCTGAAGAAAAAGAACCTTTGACGTTAGAAGAAAAGAAACAAGAAATAGCAAAAACTGTAGAACATGCTGGTGAAATAGGTAGCCATTTGGATAGTTTATACAATATAGAAGATACTACCGTTAACGCTTTGGAAACTTTTAAAGAAAAAATTGAGGAAGAGGACGATTTTTCAAATAAATCTGTAGATTTTGATAAAATTTTAGAAATGTCTATGAATACTGCTCCAACAGAAACAGAAGTAAAAAAAGACGACAGATTTTTGAAAATATTGAATGTAAAAAATGTTAGTAGCAAACTTGAATATTTAATAGTAACTGCTTATTATTTATCAGAATTTGAAAAACTTGATAAATTTACGCTAAAACTTATCAATGCAAAACTAATGCAAAACGTTAAGGAAGCAGTTGACCACAATGTCTTGCAAGAGGCTATAGATAAGGGATTGGTAGAAGTTCTTCCAAGTTTACCAGACATAGCAAATAGCGTTGAATATAGATTAACAAATGCAGGAGAGGAAGCATTTTTAAATGGAACAAAACTCTAATCAAAAAATTGCAGTCGTAGCTCTAAGTGGCGGTGTAGATAGTAGCGTTTGTTGTTATTTATTGAAAGAACAAGGCTATAAAGTTATTGGTATAACAGGAAAAATGACTGATTCTCCTAGTGCTAATACTGTTTGCGAAAAAGCAAAAAAAGTTGCTGATAATCTTGGAATAGAACACGTTGTCCTTGATTTAAGCAAAGAATTTGGAAAAGAAGTTGTAGAATATTTTAATAAAACTTACACAAAAGGACAAACTCCAAACCCTTGTGCTGTTTGCAATAGAAAAATTAAATGGGGAAAAATATTTGAATATGCCATGAATGAACTTCATGCAGATATATTTGCAACTGGTCATTACGCAAATATTCAAAAATTTGGCGACTATTATACACTTTTCCCAGCAAAAGACCCTAAAAAAGATCAAATGTATTTCTTGTATTCTTTAAATCAAGAAAACTTTGCAAAAACTGTTTTTCCACTTTATGAATATGAAAAAACAGAGGTTAGAAAAATTGCAGAAAAAATTGATGTTCCATCAAAGTCTCAAAAGGATTCACAAGATATTTGTTTTATTGAAAAACCAGAAACTTTAAAAACATATTTAAAAAAACTTTTTGGAGAAAAGAAAGGTGATTTTATACATATTAGAACTGGTAAAAAACTTGGAGAACACACAGGTTGCTATAAATACACAATCGGACAAAGAAGAGGGCTTGAAATAGCATACACAGAACCACTTTACGTAATTAAAATTGATGCTAAAAACAATACGGTTTATGTTGGTGAAAAACCTGAAGCTTATGGTTCAGAACTTGAATTAACTAACCTACATTTTGTATATCCAGTTGGTGAAAAATCTTTGGATATAGATACAAAAATTAGATACAATATGGAGAAAGTTCCAGTACACGTTGAAATAGACGGCGACAGAGCAAAAATGACATTTAAAGAACCTGTATACTCAATTACAGCAGGTCAAATTGCAGTATTTTATGATAGAAACGACGGACACCTAATCGGTGGCGGAACAATTTTATAAAAATTTATACTCTAAACGATGGATAAAAAATTGTGAATAATATCATATATTATTCATGTACATAGTATCAAGGACGATACTGATAACTTGTAAGAGAAGGAAAAATGGAATTTTCTAACGCTTATACATACTCCCCATTAAAATTTTTGAAGAACCTAAGTAGGATATTAGGTGACTTTTTTGTGTCTTTCAGTTGTTTATTCCTACCATGGAAAAATAAACCTTATATTGAAGATATTAATGCTTTGAAAAAAGAATATGAGAAATTATCAAGGATGTATTCTTGTGAAAAAGAAAGCATTAACTTTTACCAAAAAGAAAAAACTTTTGATTATTTTACGCTTAATCACGATGACGAAATTAAAACTTCTTGGTCAAAAATTGACCATGAAATAAAAAAGAAAGCTGGTGTTAAATGTCCATAACTGTTAACACCAATACTTCTTCTTTAATTGCACAAAGAAGTTTAAATAAAGCTACAAACAAAATGAATCAGGCTTTACAGAGATTAAGTACAGGATTAAAAATTAATTCTGCAAAAGACGATGCTGCTGGTAGTGCAATTTCAACAAAACTAGAGTACAAAATTTCTTCCTATGATGTAGCAAAAGACAATGCACAAATGGGACAATCTATGCTTGATACTGCAAATAGTACTCTCGGAAATATAAATTCTATGCTCCAAAGGATGCGTGATTTATCTGAACAAGCTGCCAATGGAACGTATGGGAAAGACGAACGCAAAGCTATGCAAGCTGAAGCCGATGCCTTAACAGAAGAAATTTATAGAATAAAAAACACAACAGAATTTAATGGCAAAAAAGTTTTAGGACAAGAGTCATCTAGCGAAGTTGTTGACGTCACCGTAGATATGATGCTAAGCGAAGTTAGTGAAGCAAACTGGGCAGATACTGATGGTAAAGTCATTGGTATACGGGGATATAACGATTTGGCAAAATTATCACAATTAATAGAAAATTGTGATACCTCAAATAGAACTTTTTCTCTAATGTCAAACATTAATCTTGATGGAGTCGACTGGACACCTATTGGAAAAGATGCAACTAGTAGCTTTAAGGGAAACTTTGAGGGTAATAATTTTACAATATCTAATCTTGATATAAAAGATACTAATGGTGATTGCTGTGGATTATTTGGATATATTAGTGGTGGTTCTGTTAAAAATTTAAGGCTTGAAAACTTCAATATGCAAGGCTCTGGAATTGTCGGATGTTTAAGTGGAAAATTTGATAATGGAACAATAGAAAACGTATACGTCGTAGATAGCAGCGTTAAAGGCACGTCAAATGTAGGTGGTATAACAGGGGCATCCCTAAATTCAACAGTCAATAACTCGTATTTTGAAGGAAAAATTTCAAGTGGCACAGGAGAAACTGGTGGGATTATAGGCTGGGCAATGGGAAAAACCTTAATTGATGGCTGTAAAGTTTCAGCCACACTATCATCTAGTGGCTCTGGCATTGGCGGACTTCTCGGAAAAATATCCGGACCATTAACAATTAACAATTCTACTGTTATTGGCTCAGTTTCTACAAATGTAAATAATGTAGGAGGTTTGGTAGGAAGTTCTCTTGATAGTTTTACAACAATTACCAATTCTGGAGCTAATTGCAAAGTATCAGGAAGAGAAAATTCAGGAACTATTATAGGACTTTGCAGTAATGTCTCCCTCACTAATAATAAATATAGCGAGGTTAATGGAGCAATGTCTGCGATAGGAAAAGGACACACAACATCTTCTAGTGAGGCAGAAAAAGTTCTCGGATACAAGCCTGATGCACCAGACCCGTTTGCAAATCCACCAATAACTTATATTGATTCATACGAAGAATGTACCGCCAATCTTCAAGTAGGTATTACTTCTGATAAAGACTCTATTATTCAAATTAATACAAGTTTTTTACTTGGAAGACTGAATGTTGACCTTTCTTCAGAAAAAAAAGCTCGAAAATCCATTGATGAACTTGATAAGGCAATTGCAAAAGTTACAGACAAACAAACAGCCATAGGCTCAGTCCAAAATAGACTCGAAAGCACAATGGACTTTCAAGACATACAGTATAAGTCCTTAAGTAGTGCAAATTCATATATAAAAGATGCTGATATTGCAAAAGAAAGTGCCAACTATATTAAAAACCAAATTTTACAACAAGTCGCATCAAGCTTACTTGCAACAGCAAACCAAAATCCAAATATAGCACTCCAGCTAATGTGATTTACTCTATAAAATATTTAAGAGGGTTTACAAATTCCCTATCTTATGTATAATATATTTAAGGTCTTAAGAAAGAACGGATGTTTCCGTTCTTTTTTTACATATATAGGGGAAATCTTATGAAACCTGAAATTAATAGAAAAGAAGTCTTAGATAAATTGATGCCTTTAGTTGAAAATACGGCAATGAGATTTAACTTTATCCCAGTAGAAGTGGATTTTACTAAAGAAAACCACAAAAACTTTATCAGAGTTTTCTTATTTTCTTATGAAAAACCAATTTCTATTGATGACTGCGAAAAATTTAGCAGAAGTTTAAATGAATTTTTGGATGATTTATTTGATTTCAAATATTATTTAGAAGTTTCTTCTCCTGGGTTAGAACGAAAATTCAAATCAAACAAAGAATATCTGATTTTTAGAGGTAAAAATGTAAGTATAAAATTATACGAACCTCTTGAAGATATGAAGGATGTTATATTTAAAGCTACGTTACTTGATTATGACGAAAATGAGGGTGTAAAAGTTAGACGTCTTGAGGACGGAAAAGAACTTCTTATTCCTTTAGAAAAAATCAAAAATACAAAGCTTTATTTAGAAGACAAAATTTAATTAGAAAGTAGATACAATTTAATAGAAAGGTATTCCCTAGAGGGAATAAGGTAGGAAAAATGATTAAAATAGGTACAGCATTATTTGAAGCATGTGAAGAACTTGAAAAAGAAAGAGGAATTTCAAAAGATGTATTGATTTCTTCTTTATGCGACGCAATGGTTGCAGCATACAAAAAACACATGAGAGTAAAAGAAGCCGCTAATATTGAAGCTATCCTAGATGAACAATCTGGTGAAATCGGTGTTTTCTGCACAAAAGTTGTTGTTAAATCAGTTGAAGACGGTATGGAAGATGAACAAATTTCTTTAGCAGAAGCAAAAGAAATCGACGAAGATGTTGAACTTGAAGACGAAGTTAAAATCGAAGTTACTCCAGAACAATTCGGACGTATCGCAGCTCAAGCAGCTAAACAAGTTATCACTCAAAGAATTAGAGAAGCTGAAAGAAACATGGTTCTTAACGAATTCTTAGAAAAGAAAGGAACTTTGACAACAGGTATAATTCAAAGAGTTGAAAACAGAAACGTTATCGTTAACATCGGTAAAACTGATGCTATTATGCCTCAAAAAGAACAAATTCCTGGTGAATACTACAAACCTGGTAACAGAATTAGAGTATTCGTTCTTAACGTAAAAGAAACAACAAGATTACCACAAGTAATCGTTTCTCACGCTCACGCTGAAATCGTTAGAGAATTATTCGAACTTGAAGTTCCAGAAATCGAAGATAATATCGTAGAAATTAAATCAATTTCTCGTGAAGCAGGTTACAGAACAAAAATCGCTGTATGGTCAAATGACCCAGAAGTTGATTCAGTAGGTGCTTGTATTGGACCTAGAGGTTCAAGAATTCAAACAATCGTTGGCGAATTAAAAAATGAAAAAATCGACATCGTAAGATATTCAGAAGACCCAGTTGAATACATCGTAAACGCTTTATCACCAGCAAGAGTTGTATCAGTTGATATTCTAGCAGATGATGAAGATGCTCACGAAGCTATGGTAGTTGTTCCAGATGACCAACTTTCATTAGCTATCGGTCGTGAAGGTCAAAACGTTAGACTTGCTCACAAATTAACTGGTTGGAAAATTGATATTAAATCAGTTTCTCAAATGGAAAAAGCTGAAGCTGAAGCTCAAAGAAATTATGAATACCAAGACGAAGCTCCAGAACAAGAAGTTAATTATGATGAAGACGAAATCAATGAAGAAATTGCTGAAGAAATGAACCAACAAGGCGTTGATGAAGACGATATGGTTGCAGAAGAAGCAGTTGAAGAACAAGAAGACGATTCTGAAGAATAATTAATTTTTACAGATACAAAAAAGAGGGAAAGTTTTAAATAAAACTTTCCCTTTTTAAATCCTTTATCTATGCGACAAGATTTAAACCTTGTTTCTTTTGATTTTCTTTTTCTTTAAGTTTTAAATATCTTTCGCATTGTTTAGTTTTGTCATAACCAAGTAATACACCTAAAATAAAATCTTGTTCAGGAGTATATTTACCAAGTTCAGGTTGATTAAAAGATTTAATTACATCAACACAAGGTTTATCACCAAAGAACACGTTAAGATTTCTACCACCAGGAGCAGGATTAAGCATGTAATTCAAATTATCACGTTTTAGACGTTTTTCAATAACATCTTTATCTTTCATGCTTTCTACTTGAAGAACAAGAGGTCTAATACCATGTTTATATCCATAAATATGTTCATTAAGAACGCTCATATTTGGTTGTGCTGGACTTACAGGTGATATAGCCATAATTTACTCCTTTTTGTAACGTAATAAGTCGCTCATATAACGCTTGTGAAAAAAATTTTTGCTAGCACAGTTCACAAAAATTTACAAATAAAATTAAAGTTGACATCAAAGTATTAGCATATAAAATGGTAATATAGCTTAGTAGTATAAGTTAAAAAATAGTACATATTTAAGAAAAGAAAAAGGAGACCACTAAAATGGCACGCGAAAAGTACGAAAGAACGAAACCACACGTTAACGTTGGTACTATTGGTCACGTTGACCACGGTAAAACAACATTAACAGCAGCAATTACTGCAACATTAGCAGCTGCTGGTCAAGCAGAATTAAAAAAATTCGATGAAATCGATGCTGCTCCAGAAGAAAAAGCAAGAGGTATTACAATCT
>ERZ808275.140-NODE-140-length-42577-cov-5.006938_pt1 | contig 42577 bp, 39 predicted proteins | sample MGYA00520894_ERZ808275 | MGnify/ENA primary metagenome ERZ808275 (study PRJEB31516, sample SAMN03275598) | gut metagenome | biome: mammalia-associated habitat; material: feces | host: Papio cynocephalus | place: Kenya | collected 2012-08-03 ... | reverse complement strand
ATTTACTTTCCTCGAAGGTTACCTTCTGTTGCATTTACTTTGCTAATTAACAAAAGCATAAGTGTATCTAACTTTGATACACTTTTCTTTTGGTTCTTTTTATCCATTGTTGTATAATAACGTATATATAGAAAAAAGGAGGTTCTTTTATGGAAGAAAATGAAGTAAATTTACATCATACCTATGAAGATGTAAGAGATATCTTTATCACTTATATTCATAATGAAGACGATAAAAAACTCATTTATGACGCTTATTCTTTCGCTAAAGAGATGCATAAAGATCAAAAGCGTAAATCAGGAGAACCTTATTTACAGCATTTAATCGAAACCGCTTATACTTTAGCGTCCCTGCAAGCGGGTCCTCATACGATTGCCGCAGGTTTTCTTCATGACGTTGTTGAAGATTGTAATGTAACGCTAGATGAAATTGAAACGCGTTTTGGTACAGATATTCGTACGCTTGTCGATGCAGTTACGAAAATTCAACAAATGAAATTAAACCGCATTGATGAAGAAGAATTTGAAGCGGAAGGCCATCGAAAAATCTTTATCGCTATGGCGAAAGATATCCGTGTTATCATCATCAAATTAGCGGACCGTCTTCATAATATGCGTACTTTATCTTGGTTAAAACCTGAACGGCAAATTGCAATTTCTCGCGAAACTTTAGAAGTATATGCACCTATCGCTCACCGTTTAGGTATTAATAAAATAAAAAGTGAATTAGAAGATCTTTCTTTAAAATACTTAGAACCAGAAAAGTATGAAGAAATTGTCACTCTTTTAAACCAAAGAGTAAAAAATCGTCAAGAATCATTAGGCAAATTAAAAAAGAAAATTGCTGATGCGCTTTATGAAGCAAAAATTCCTTTTGAAATCGAATCAAGAGTGAAAAGCATTTATTCTATTTATAAAAAGATTTACGTAAAAGGCCGTAATTTTGATGAGATTTATGATATTATGGCGCTTCGTATTATTACAGAAACCGAAATTAATTGTTATGAAGCTTTAGGCTTAATTCACGCTACCTATAAACCAATTCCAGGCCGTTTTAAAGATTATATCGCTATGCCAAAACCGAATATGTATCAATCATTACACACTTCGATTATCGCTGGTGATGGCCAAATCTTTGAAGTCCAAATTCGCACCAAAGAAATGGATGAAATCGCTGAATCTGGTGTTGCTGCCCACTGGCGTTATAAAGAAGGTACCAAATATTCTCCCGAAAAAGAACAACAAGAAATCGAAGAAAAACTTCACTGGTTTAGAGAATTCGTTCAATTCTCTCAAGAAGGTTTATCTGATGACGCAAAAGAGTATATGGAAACCTTAAATAAGGATATCTTTGATGCCAATGTTTATGTATTTACCCCGAAAGGTAAAGTTGTCGACTTGCCCAATGGCTCCACGCCACTTGATTTTGCGTATCGCATTCATACGAAAGTCGGAGATGCTGCAACTGGAGCAATAGTGAATGGTACTTTAGTGCCGTTAAATACCACCTTAAAAACCGGGGATGTCGTCGAAATTAAAACCTCTAAAACTTCACCTGGTCCGAATGAAGGCTGGCTTCAAATCGTTCGAACCAATCAAGCGAAAAACCATATCCGTAAATTTTTACAAAAGAAAAATGCTGAATTTGTAAGAGAAGATCGTATCGCTCAAGGAAAATCATCTTTAATCGTTGCTTTCCGTGATCGTGGCTTGACCGAACAAGAAATGCTTGATTTAGTGAACCAAAATAAAGTATTAAACTACTTTAATGTACCGACAATTGATGATTTATTTATCGCGATTTGTAACCGAACATTTACTACTTCGGCAGTCATTGATTTCTTAAATATCAAACGTAAAAAGAAATTAGCGACGATTACTTATAAAGAAGAGAAGAATGATAATTGTCCTGTATATGTAAAAAATGCCGGGAAAGTCGCTATTACATTAGGATCATGTTGTACGCCAATTCCTGGTGATGATATTGTTGGCTATATTACCAAAGGAAAAGGCATTACCGTTCATCGAAGAAATTGCCCCAATATTCAACATGAACATCAACGTTTAATCGATGTTTATTGGAATGAACAATTAACCATTGGAACTTATCCGGTAGATATTGCGATTGAATCGAGCGATCGTCCGAATCTATTAGTGGATTTCATGGCGGTTTTCGCTCAATTAAAGGTGAGTATTTCTTCGATATCCGCTAAAGTGCATCCAAGTACGATGCAATGTACGGTACAAGCAACCATTTATGTAAGTGACGCCAAGCGTTTAACCGACATCTTTAATGTCTTATTAAATATTCAAGGTGTCTATGACGTTCGTCGTGTTATACACTAATTCAAAAGTGATGAAAGCATCGAGATTTCGGTGCTTTTTATCTTCTTTAATTCGTAAAAATTATTAGTTTCTTGTTAATTTGCCTGAAAAATTATTTATTTTTCCGTTTTTAATTGATAAATTTTAAAAAAAAGTCTATACTAAACGTGTGATCAATGAAGCAAAAAATTGCGGATGGAAAGATAGAGAATACCTGGCTGGTGGAAAGGTATATGAAAGAAGCAAGGGACATTGTGGAGATCGAATGTAGAAAGTAAGTATACATTCCGCTGACGACGTTAACGTCATAATGAAGTGCATAGAAAATAAGAATCTATGAACTAAGGTGGTACCGCGAATGAATCGTCCTTAGCGACGATTTTTTTATGCAAAAAAAGGAGGATAAAACCATGACATTTACATTGCCAAAAGGAACCCATGACATTTTTGGAAACGAAGCGCGCGGCTATGATTACATTGAACATGTTTTAAAAGACATCGCGAGCACTTATGGATTTTCCGAAATGCGCACACCCATTTTTGAACAAACTGAATTATTTTTACGCTCCGTTGGAGAATCCAGCGATGTCGTAAGAAAAGAAATGTACACCTTCTTAGATAAAGGTGGACGTAGTATGACATTAAGACCCGAATTGACCGCTGGTATTATGCGTTCTATCGTGTCCAATAAATTATACGCAACCGAACCTGATTTACCTTTAAAAGCGTGGTATTTAGGTCCAATTTTCCGTTATGAAAGACCACAAGCGGGTCGTTATCGTCAATTTTCACAATTCGGTATCGAATCCGTTGGTGTAAATTCCTTCTATAGTGATGTGGAAGTCATTATGATGGGATTTAATGCCTTAAAAATGTTAGGTTTCCAAAACGTTGAATTAAGAATTAATACCTTAGGTGATGCGGCGACACGCGAAGCCTATCGTTTGGCTTTAAAAGAATATTTTAAAGATAAGATTGATGATATGTGTGATGACTGCAAGAGTCGTTACGAAGTCAATCCATTACGCATTTTAGATTGCAAAGTGGAAGAAGATCGTAAATACTTAGAAAATGCACCAAAATTACGCGATTTCTTATCCGAAGAAGCAAACAAATATTCTAACTTGCTTAGATGATTATGAAATTCCTTACGTCATCGATGATAATTTAGTCCGAGGATTAGATTATTATTCCCACGTTGTATTTGAATTCCACTATACCTCAAAAAGTGGTAAAAACCTCGGTGCCGTTGGTGCTGGTGGCCATTATAGCGAACTTCTTCATGAAGTGGGAGGACCTCACTATGAAGGTGTAGGATTAGCGTTCGGTATGGAAAGAATTTATGGATTAATGATGGAAGAACATTTATTAGACGAAGTCTATGAAACCAACGATATCTCCGTCATGGCTCTATGTAAAGAAGCCATGCCATTATGCTTTGACTTAACTTGTGCTTTAAGAGCCTATGGATTTAAAGTCGATATGCTCATGGAACCTAAAGGAATTAAGCAACAATTTAAGCGCGCAGAACGTAAAAATTCGGATTTAGCCTTAATCGTAGGCGAAGATGAATTATCCAAAAGAGAAGTCATTGTTCGTAACTTCAAAAAGCAAATTCAAGCGAGTGTTGCTTTAGAAGATGTGATGAATGTCATTCAATCCTTCTTTATGGAATTAGAAGAAGCGGAAAATGAATGTGATGATGAATGCTGCTGCGGCCATCATCACGAACATGAGCACGATGATGATGAATGTTGTTGCGGACATCACCACGAACACCATCATGAAGACGGAGAATGCTGCGGACACCACGAACATCATCACCATGAAAATGAAACTTGTGAAGGAGAAGAACATTGTTGTTCCCATCATAAAAAGGAGAATTAATTAAAATGGAAAGAACGCATTATAACGGTACTTTAACCCTAGAAAATGTCGGGGAAAGTGTCGTATTAGTCGGCTGGGTGAGCAAAAGAAGAAACCTTGGCTCCATTGTCTTTATTGATTTAAGAGACAGAAGCGGAATTGTTCAAATCTTAGTCGACCCAGAAAAAATTGATATTAAAGATGTACGTAATGAATATGTACTTCAAGTTTATGGCAAAGTCGCTAAAAAAGACGTTGCCAATAAGAACTTAAAAACCGGTGAAATTGAAGTCATTGCTGAACGAGTGAACATCATTAACTCGGCGGAAACAACACCAATGATTATTGCTGATGAAACCGACGCCTTAGAAGATACACGTTTACGTTATCGTTACTTAGATTTAAGACGCCCCGTCTTACAAAAAAACTTAATGGTACGGGCAAAAATCGTACAAGCGGTCCATCAATACTTAGACGAACATGATTTTATTGAAGTAGAAACCCCAATTTTAACCTTATCAACACCTGAAGGCGCTCGTGACTATTTAGTACCATCTCGTGTGCATCCTGGTCATTTCTACGCTTTACCACAATCTCCACAAATCTTTAAGCAACTTTTAATGGTTGGTGGAATGGAAAGATATTATCAAATCGCACGTTGCTTCCGTGATGAAGATTTAAGAGCGGACCGTCAACCTGACTTTACCCAAATTGATATTGAAACTTCCTTCTTAGATCAAGAACAATTCTTAACTTTAATGGAAGGTTGCTTAGCGAATATCTTTAAAAAAGTACGCAATATTGATTTGAAACTCCCATTACGCCGCATGGAATATGATGAAGCGGTAGATGTCTATGGTAGTGATAAACCCGATACTCGTTTTGGTTTACACATTCAAGATGTTAAAAAAGTCTTTGAAAATACCGCTTTTGAAGGCTTTAAAGTGAAGTATGTTAAAGCGATTGTCGTACCCAATGTGGCTTTAGAAACTTCAAGAAAGCAAATCGATGAATTACAAGTCATGGCCAAAAAATTCTCTTTAAAAGGCGTTACCGCTTTAAAAGTAGAAAATGGTACTCTTGTTGGATCTTTCATTAAATACATGACAGAAGAAGAGCAAAAGGCCTTAATGGAAACGTTAAAAGTGAATGATAATGATTTAATTATTATTGCCGCTAGCGAAGACCGTCATCACGCATGCTTCGGTTTAGGTGCTATTCGTTCTTATTATGGAAAGAAACTTCACCTTATTCCTGAACATTCCTTTGATTTATTATGGGTTGTCCATTGGCCCATGTTTGAATGGGATGAAAATGAAAAGCGTTATGTCGCCAATCACCACCCATTTACTAGACCCTGTGACGAAGATTTACCTTACTTAGATACCGATCCTAGCAAAGTCTACGCCTATGCTTATGATATCGTTATTAACGGATATGAAGCCGGCGGTGGCTCTTTACGTATCTATGATCGTAACGTCCAACAAAAAATCTTTGAAGTTATCGGTCTTACCGATGAAGATATTGAAAGAAAATTCGGTTTCTTCATTGATGCCTTCCGTTATGGCACCCCACCACATGGTGGTTTAGCCTTTGGTTTAGACCGTTTAGCCATGATTTTAAACGAAACAGAGAATATCCGTGACGTCATTGCTTTCCCGAAAAACTTATCTGCGGTTTGCCCAATGAGCAAGGCTCCAGGTACAGTCGATCAACAACAATTAGACGATCTTTCCATTGCAATTACAAAAATGGAAGAAAATTAGTAGATAATTAGTAAATATATAGTAATTGAAAGGAGAAAAATATTATGAATCAAGATGAATTAGCAATTGCTTGTATCCGTTCAACCGTTATCGATGTCATTAATAAAGCTAACTCGGGTCACCCAGGAATGGCTTTAGGTAGTGCCCCTATTTTATATACGTTATTTACCAAACATTTAATTAGCGATCCAACGCATCCAACCTGGATCAACCGCGACCGCTTCGTCTTAAGTGCAGGGCACGCAAGTGCTTTACTTTATACCATGCTTCATATGTGTGGTTATGATATCTCTTTAGATGATTTAAAGAGTTTCCGTCAATTCGGTTCATTAACCCCAGGACACCCTGAATATCGTCATACCCCTGGTGTTGACGCTACTTCGGGTCCATTAGGTCAAGGTATTGCTCAAGCCGTTGGTATGGCCATGGCCGAACGTTCTTTACGTGCCATGTATCATGAAGGTGAAAGACTTGTGAATCACTATACCTACGCTTTATGTGGTGACGGCTGTTTACAAGAAGGCTTATCCCAAGAAGCTATCTCTTTAGCAGGTCATCAACATTTAAATCGTTTAATTTTAATCTATGATAGTAACGCAGTTACCTTAGATGGTTCCATTGATTTATCCTTCTCAGAAAACGTAAAAATGCGCTTTGAAGCGAGCGAATGGAACGTTTTAGAAGTCAAAGATGGTAATGATATTCACGCCATCGATAAAGCCTTAAGAAAGGCTAAAAAGAGCACAAGTAAACCAACGTTAATCATCGTTCATACCGTGATCGGCTTTGGTTCTAAAAACCAAGGTTTATCCAAAACCCATGGTTCTCCATTAGGAGAAGAAGATGGAAAACACGCCAAAGAATCCTATGGCTTTGGCGGACATGAAAACTTCTATATTCCTCAAGAAGTTTATGATACTTTCCGTGAAACTTTCTTTAAAAGAGGTCGTAAAAATTATCGCCGCTACCAACGTGATTTAAAACGTTATGCGGTGGAATATAGTGAAGGTTACCATCAATTCATGAAAACCATGGAAGGTAATGTAAGCAGTTATATCGACGATTTTGATCCTCACTTTGAAGAAGGTTATAAAGATTCCACGAGAAATACATCGGGTAAAGTATTAAATATGCTTTATAACCGTGTGCCTGTTTTATTAGGTGGTTCCGCTGACGTAGCGGCTTCCGTTATTACCAAAATTGAAGGTGGCACTAACTTATCTTATGATCATCCAGAAGGCCGCAATATTAATTTCGGTATTCGTGAATTTGCGATGGCAAGTGCCGCAAATGGTATGTTATTACATGGTGGATTACGTCCATATGTCGGTTGTTTCTTAATCTTCTCGGATTATATGAAATCCGCTATCCGTATGTCGGCTTTATCTAAATTACCAACCATTTATCTCTTTAGCCACGACTCTATCGCCGTAGGTGAAGATGGTCCAACCCATCAACCAATCGAACAATTAGCGATGCTTCGTAGTATGCCTAATTTAAACGTAATTCGTCCTTGCGATGCAAAAGAAACCGCTGCGGCTTGGAAATTAGCGTTACTCAGTAAAGAAACGCCAACCGCGATTATTTTATCTCGTCAAGGTTTACCGCTTTTAGAAGGTACCAATTATGAAGGCGTAAGCCGTGGTGCTTATGTCGTTTCTAAAGAACATGGAAATAAACCAGAATGTTCCTTAATCGCTACTGGAAGTGAAGTATCTTTAGCCATTGAAGCGCAAAAGAAACTCTGGGAAGCAGGTATTGATGTCCGTGTTATTAGTATGCCATGTCAAGAACTCTTCTTAATGCAAAATAAGAGCTATATCAAGAAAGTTTTAGGCGCACCTTATCATAAACGTATTGCCGTTGAAATGGCTTCTTCCTTTGGCTGGTATCGCTTTGCTTCTACCGTCATGTGTATTGACGAATTCGGCGCTAGTGCACCGGCAAAAGATGTTATCGATGCTTATGGCTTTACGACGAATGAGCTCGTTGAATTAGTCATGGCCAAATTAGAAAAATAGGCGTTTTTACCTTTTTTCGACAATGATTTACAAAAGTCCTCCGCGATAATATTTACGGAGGATTTTTTTATGAACTATTATATTTTTCGGATACAACCAGGCTTTAAAAACATCATGGATGAACAATTATTAACATCTATATTTGAAAAAGAAGAGGATGAATTTTTTCATGAACAATTAAAGGAAATCATTATGGATATTCCTTGGAAACGTTTAGTAGAATGCGCCAAAGATTATTTTAAAGATCGTTATGATGTGAGAATTAACGATTTTCATATGACATTTCAATCGACTTTTCATCCTAACGCTGATGAATTAATCGCGCTTCCTCATTGCTTAGAATTGCATGTAGCAGAAGAGAGTAGTCCTTTTATTACGTTTCTTCATGAGATGAATGAAAAATGGGTTTTCGTAAAAAAAGAAGCAATTTATTAGCCTTTTTTGTGATTTTATTGCTTTCTATAAGAAAGCATGGTAGATTATTATCGATTTAAATGAATTTTGATTTGAGGTGATTCGCATGATTCAATATATCAAAAACCTAAAATGGAATCGTTGGGTTCAGCTCGTTTTAGCGCTTTTAATTGCGGCTTTTAGTTTTATTCCTTGGCATAGCCCATTATTTATTCGTTCGGATATTTCTGATTTTCAATATGTGATAGATGCTATAAAAGATCACTTTAATTTCTTTTACTTCTTCTTTTACATTTTGGTTCCCTTTATCGCATATTTTATTCCGATTGTGTTATTTTTCACGAAAGCAAAGTGGCTAAGAACCATTAAATTCATTGGTTTATCAATGTTAACTGCTTATAGTTTGATTGGTTTATTATTAACACAAAGCTTCCACTTAGATCGATTCTTACTATCATTTTTATTCTTATTTATTACGATGTTTTGCTTAGTTATGGAATGTTATGACTATATGAATGACGGGCATAAGAGAACCTATAATACCAAGATGAAATGGTTTTCCTTCGCCTTTGGTTTCTTACACTTCTTTATGTTATTTATTCCGATGATTCCAACGGAAAACGCTGGAGAATTTGATCATATTTCCTTTGTTATGGCCGTATTTCATTCTGGTGATGCGCCGATGATGATTGTAGTATCTTTATTCTTCTTAATTCTTAGCTTCCTTTATCTTATCAGTGTTTTCTTTAATGTAAAGTGGATTCGTTTAGCGCGTATTGTAGTAGCAAGTGCCTTATTATGCTTTGACTCACTTATTATTACCAATCGTCCGTTATTCTGGTTCCCTTTATTTGCTTTAGCAATGCTGGTATTAGAATACGTTTTATGTCAACTCGATATGTACGTTTTTAATCAAAAAGAAAGTATAGAAGAAAAATAAATAGGTAAAAAGAGTTCCTCTTGGACTCTTTTTTTATACTCAAGTTAGTTTTAACTAACTTTTTGTATTTTTTTATTTTGGAATGCGTTATAATGTTAGCGGAAGGTAGGTTTTATGAAAAACAAAGATTTACATTTTGACCGAACCCACCATGTTTTATATTCAAAAGCATGTGAAAAAGAAATAAAAAAAGCGATTGCGAAACATTATAAAGAAGAGGAAAGAGAAGAAGTTTGGACGAAATTCCAACTTCAATATGTTGAATATTTAAAGGATTGGCGCACGGATTTAGGCGGCAAAAAGAACTTTCATAATGGAAAAGGTGGCACATATGATTCCATTGCATTAATGACATATTATGCCGTGTGTAAAGAGGTCACAAGCTTACAAGAAATTGAAGAAATGGAAAGTAACTTAATTTTAGGCTCCTTTAAAAAGCTTAAAATCGTGAACGCTAATCGGCCTTTTGTAAAAAAGCTCATGTTGAAAGCCTTTAAAAAAGCTGAAAAACAATGTTCTAAATGGCAAGACTATCTTATGCACGTGGATGATTATAAAAAAGGACAGCCGATTTATTATGAATTTACCGCTTGTCCTGTCTGTGAATTTGCTAAAAAACATGGTTTATTAAAAGTCATGCCCGCGCTATGTAATCCTGATTACGCTGCCATGGAACTACTCCATGCAAAATTAATTCGTACTACCACGTGTGCAAACGGCGATAAATGCGACTATACCATTGTTGGAGATCAAGATCCATACATTAAAGAACACCATGAATATGTCGATGAAGCCGGTTATCGAAGAAACAAATAAAGAAAAAAGCACATTATCCTAATATAATCTTTTCATTTAGATTATATACTATAGGACTCCTAAATCAAAAAATTTTGAACCCAATTGGGTTCATTGATATGAGTAAGAAACATTGTTCTCTATAGCAATATTTCTATACTACATATCTTACGAGGAGATTTTACTTATGAAATATCATATTGAAAAGAATACAGTCCAAGAGACCTTAGTCATTCCTTTATATGGAAGAACCAAATGTACCAAGCTTTATCCTACTTTATATCAAGATAAGTCTGCGATTGACTTAATCCAACAAATCGACTACGATTTTTCTACTTTAGAGAAAAAATCACGGAAATTAATGATTCGTTTTGGCTTTTTAGAAGTTGCTATGCGCCAAAACGATATGGTTATTGAAGTGCGAGAATATTTAAAAGAACACCCTAAAGCCGCGGTTGTAAACCTTGGTTGTGGGTTAGATGATATGAAAGAAAAAGTCGATAATGGCCAATGTACTTTCTATGATATCGATTTTCCTGACGTCATTTCGATTCGTAGACAATTATTACCACCAAAAGAAAATGAACATTATATCGGCTGCGATTTAAACGATACTACCTGGATGAGTAAAGTGGATGGCACGAATGGCGTTATCTTTTTTGCAAGCGGCGTATTCTATTACTTTTTAAAAGAACAAGTGCACGCTTTGATTTTAAAAATGAGTCAAAGATTTAAAGAGGGAAGATTAGTGTTTGATGCCGCCAATAAAAAAGCCGTGCGTTTGATGCTTAAAACGTGGATTAAAGACGCTGAGATACAAGATGTAAATGCGTATTTTGCGATTAGTGATGCCAAAAAAGAATTAGGTTCATTAACTAAAGATATTCAAGTTTCAAGTCGTGGTTACATGTTAGGATATCATGATTTAAAAGATCCTTCGGTCTCTCGATTTTTCCGCTTTTTAGCGAAAATTGGCGATCGTAAGATGAAAATGCAAATCGTTGGAATTGATTTTAAAAGGAGTGAGTAAAGATGGAACATATTCATTTTGATGTTGAAAAAGATGGTTTTTATGGAGCTTATTGGAAAAATAAAACCACTAGTGAGAGTGCAGTTATTGCGATGCTTGGCGATGATCCAGAAGACTATTTAGCAAAAAAATGCGTAAAATGGCTACAAAAATTAGGTTTAAACGTGCTAACCATGTCACCAGGTAAGAAAAATTATAGTCACCATAATTATCCCTTAGAGAGAATAGAAACCGCGGTAGAATGGTTAATCAAAAATGGTAATCAAAAAATTGGTATTATTGGCGCTTCGACAACGGGTACCTTAGCGTTAACCGCTGCTTCTTTTTTTCCGCAAATTACCTTAACTGTAGCGTTAACACCTAGCGATTTTATTTGGCAAGGCTTTGAACAAGGAAAGAAAGATGGTTATACCGAATGGCCGATTAAAGGAGAATCCTTATTTACTTATAAAGGGCAACCTTTACCTTACATGCCATTTTGTTATCAACACCCCGAATATGGAAAAGTCATGCAAGAAGAAAGCAAAAGAAATGGTGATCGCTTAAGTTCAAGAAAATTATTTGATGATTCTGAACTAAAACATCCTTTAAAAGAAGAAGAAATGATTCCTGTTGAAAAGATTCAAGGAAAAATACTTCTTATCGGAGCAGAGGATGATACTTTATGGGATACCGCTAAATACATTCGTAGAATGGAAAAAAGATTAAATGAAAAGCCGCATAACTCCGACGTTGAAGTTGCTGTTTATGAACACGGCACCCATTTTGTCTTCCCTGAAAGTCTCCTTAAGAGTTTTCTTCCTATCGGTAGTGGCTTACTTGTTAAAATCATGTTTAAAGCCGCTAAAAAATATCCGAAAGAATGTAAGAAAACAAGAATGGATATTGACTTAAGAGCAAAAAGAGTAATCAAAGAATGGCTAGCAAAATAGCCATTTTCTTTTACCTCTTTTTTTCATAAAGTGAAAGTGATATAATAATTCGGTACGCAACACGCGTCTAAAATCGAATAATTTAAACCATTTTATCGTTATTAGGGAGGTAAAATATGCTAAAAAATAGATTTATGCGACTTTTGACATCCATTTTAATTATGGTTGTTTTATTATTACTTGCTGTCTTTGTACTTGGTATGTTTGTACCACCTACTGAACAAGGAAGACCCAATAATGAGGCAAAATTATATTTGGGCATATTAATACTTGTTCCTTGTGTAGTTGGTTTAATTTATCAAATTCTTTGTGACATTTTAAATACTAGAGTTCTATGTGGAGCGATTGGAACATGGATTAAAAATGTTATATTTTTTATTCTTACAGCAGCCTCTGCAGCTTTGCAAATCGTTTCTTTGGTAGGTTGGGCCACTAGTAGCGACGCTAATTTCTATACAAACACACTCATTGCTGGATTTAGTTTTTCAAGTACTTTAACTGGTTTAGCATTTATGATTGCAACGAGTAGTGATTATGACCCTGAATGTTTACCATTTTTAACTCCCATTTCCATAGGAGCTGGGTTAGTACTTGGCCTTATCTATGCAGGAATAGCGACAATTAAGCAAGTTCAAACGAATCATGATCTTTTAGCAGGTATCGGTGTTTTATTTTCTTTAGCCATTTTAGTGGTGATGATTATTTGGAAAATAAGAGTAGACGGGCCATTTACCGATTTTGGTTACGCCGATGGCGATTATGCAAAGACTGGTTCTTTCTTACATGATGGTCGCTCAAAAGATGGAGGTCAAGGTTCTGATAATCGTATGGGGAAAGGTGCAGCGAATGAGCTAGACCGCGCGATGAGAAGTATTGCTTCAGATTTCTGTGGCACTTTTAGTGCTGGTTGTGGTGATTATCTTACTATGAAAACTTCTTATAATGGTTCATCTGGCTCTCGTATTAGTTTTAGTGTCTTTGCTACAATAACCCTTTCTGAATCAACTTTGAATAGTCATGGTACCTTTGCGCATAGTCAAGTTGAAGATTTAGTACGCAAATATTATAGCGAATGTGATCGTATTGAAAATGCCGCTAATGAAGCTTTGAGAACTGTGCAACAGTATCATAAAGGCTATGATAAAGGCTATTACATTTCCGTTCATCCTGAAAATCCTTCTATTCGACGTTAAAAAATACGTGAAAAGAAGACATATTTTTAATTTTAAATAAGAAGGAGCTTAAGTGTGGAAATAAATAGAAAAAAAACCACGACAAAAATAACTCACAAAAAGAGTTAGTAAAAAAATAGAGAAATTGAATTAAATTCATTCGATATTTGAAGATAACTCTGGTTAATAACGTAGATTTATTAGCTACTCATATCTTCGTGTTTTCTAAGATATCACTATCGTTATCAGTATAACAAAAGGTTGCAAACATTTCCCTAAAATGTTTAAGGGGCTCGGCAAGGCCGTGACCCATGGAGGTAAAAATGAAAAAATATCTTTTAAAAAATTATTTATTTACTATATTTGTAACCCTATTTACTGCCGTTCAATTCTTTTTCATTTGGCTTTATGAGCCATCACTTACATATGCACGAGTGGTGGAAGGGTTATATGCGTTGATCATCAGCACAGTGCTTGATGTTATCATTCGTAAATTAAGGGGATTTAAAGCCATCTTATTTTCTTTTATTTTAGGACCCATACGGCTTATTCCTCAACTCATCACATTTTATCTTGTTTTCTTTAAAAAACACTATTCACAAAGAGGAAATGGTGATATTGAAGGCTTTGGACCAACTTTTTTCTATGTGCTTATGACTTATGATCATGAATATCCTTACCGTAAATCCGAATTAAGTTCAGATAATGGTAGACGTTCCTCTAGTAGCGGTAGAAGACTAGGAAATCGTGGTTCTTCACAACAAGAAACCCCAAGAGGAAAGATTTCTAGTGCTATGGACCGTATTGCTCGTAACTATTCAACCATAAATTCCATTTCTGCTTGTGGTACGGTTTTAGACTTCCGCACAAGTGTTAGTGTGAGTGGCGTATCGACGGGATATATCGTCTTTACCATTACCGGTTACGTATCCGGAATTCGTCGCATTCCAGAACCCTATGATGCTAGTGATGCAAGAGATTCTATAGAAAGCTATTTACATAGCCTTTCTAGTAGCATTATGTCTGCAGTCGATAGTGCCTTTTCTAACTTTGTTACTTCCATTGATTATTCGGTGAATGTTCGCGTTGGACATATTGACGTCCGTTCATAGTTTTTATTCAATAAATCACCGAAGATTACATTGCTAAAAAATAAAAAATTCGTTATAATATTGCTTGTAATGAGGGAGGTTTCATTATGGCAGATTATGTTTACATTGAAAACTATTCAAAAAACGGAAAAATGGGAATTTCTCATGTGGTTTTTGATCAAATCGCATCGATTAGTGCCCAACGCATTAAAGGTGTTCAAATCCGTAAAAACTCCCAAGTACAACGTATTTTTAAGTTACGTAAACCGATTTCTTGTCAAATTCAAAATGGTATTGTCAATGTCAATATTGAAGTTACCATTAAAGCGGGGAGCAACGTCCACGAAGTTTGTATTAAAATCCAAGAAGAAATCGCTAACGCCCTATCGTCTTTAACCGAATTAGTGCCTTTTAACATCAACGTAAAAGTTTGCGGAATCGATTAAGCCTTCGGGCTTTTTTTATTGAAAAGAGTATATTTATGAAAGAAGTATCCCTTTTAAAATCTTATCTTCATCCATTAGGAAGAACTTTATATCATACGAAAAATGGTCGTAGTGGCCTTTATTTTGCGCATAGTAATAGTGGCTTTGCTTTACGAGTACTAGCAAAGGATAATTTTCATATGCGCTTAAACTTCGATAGTGAAGTGAATTTAGAAAACCAAAGTCAATATATGGTTCTTTATATTGATCGTCAATTCTATCAAAAATATGAATTGGAAAATGGTGATGTTACACTCAACTTTGATTTATCTTCTTTTAAAGGAGAGCACATACTTGAATTGATTAAAGTCAATGAACCACAACACGCTAAACTTCATCTTCTTTCTTTAGAAATAGAAAATGGTGAAATTCTTCCTTTTTTATCGCCTCATACCAAAAAAATGGAATTTTATGGAGCTTCCACGACTTCTGGTTTTGGAATTTTAGGAAAAAAAGAGGATCCCTTTACCTTAAAAACCGAGGATTCTTCTTTATCTTTTAGTTATCAAGTGCCTTATCAATTAGGTTATGAAACTAGTGTCATCTCCTATTCAGGGATGTCGATGGCCCTAACATTTCATCAACCTTTCACCCTTTTAGATGTTTATGATAAGCTAGACGGGACGATTCCTTGGGATTTTTCTTTATACCATCCTGATTACATCGTTATTGATATAGGAACGAATGATAATGAAAAATTAAAACACATCGAAGAAGAGAAGCAAGAGGAAGCAAGCGAACGCTATTACCAAAACTTACATTCTTTAGCGTTTCAACTTTTAAAAGAACATCCTTTGGCAACTTTAATTTTCATTCATAGTATGATGGTTCAAATTTCTCCTTATCTTATCCATCAAATGGAAAAAGTAAAGGACGAAATCAATAAGGAAACCAAAAATCGCGCATACGTGCTCGCATTTACGCCCAATCAAGAGGGAGCTTGTCATCATCCGAGTAAAGAAGCACATCAAAAAATTACCTCTCAAATCGTAGATTTGATAAGAAAATTAGAGAAATAAAATTTAAAAGAGCAGAATATCCGATGAAATTCATCTTTTTCAAAGAAAACATTATGAATTTTACCGGTTTAGTGATAAAATATTAAAGATAAAGGGGTGGAACCATGGCTCTATCAAGAAACGAAAGTCAAGAAAAAGCAATGATCATTATTTATGATGCATTAACAAGAGAAAATATGGGAATGGAATTCGACCCAAAAGAATTAATTGAAGATGTTATTGAACTTCCATACGATGAAGTAGATCTTTATATTAAAGAAGTTGTTGTTAAAGCTTTACTTCATAAAGAAGAATATATAGAAAAACTCGAAAAACACATGGAAACCTGGACTTTTAAGCGTTTAAACCGCTTAAATCAAGCGATTCTTTTGATGAGTTGTGCACACTTTTTCGATGTAAAAGATGCGGATAAAGCAGTTATTATTAACGTAGCAGTCACTTTAGCCAAACGATATCTCGATGACAACGATTATAAATTTGTTAACGCGATATTAGATAACGTTCTATGCTAGAAGTACCTTCTATATTATCCGTAAGTGCACTCAACCAATATATAAAAAGCATTTTTGATGAAGATATCCATTTAAGATCTGTTTGTGTGAGGGGAGAAATCTCCTCTTTTCGCCGTCCATCGAGTGGACATCTTTATTTTTCTATTAAAGACGCAAATGCGAAAGTCAAAGCAGTTATGTTCGCTCGCGATGCTTATCATCTATCTTTTGAACCTAAAGAAGGCGATGAAGTCTTAGTAGTAGGTAGAGTATCGGTTTATATGGAAAACGGCGAATATCAGCTTTATGTCGAAGAAATGGAGCCTTATGGCAAAGGAAAATACTTCATTGAATTAGAAAAATTAAAGAAAAAATTAGAAGCGGAAGGTTTATTCGCTATGGAGCGAAAAAAGCCGATTCCCACCTATCCTAAAAAGATTGGAGTCATTACTGCAAAAAACTCAGCGGCCTTTGCGGATATAAAAAAGAATATCTATCATCGTTTCCCTTTAGTGGAAATCTATGTATTTTACGCGACCGTACAAGGAGAAAAAGCCCCAGAATCGTTAATTAAAGCCTTTAACAAAGCGAAAACTTATCCGCTTGATACTTTAATCATTGGACGTGGGGGAGGCGCTAACGAAGATTTATCAGCCTTTAACGATGAAAAGCTTGTACGCGCTTTAGCGGATTCACCGATTCCTATTATTAGTGCAGTAGGACATGAAATCGACACTACGCTTTGTGATTTAGTCAGTTCCGCTCGTGTTAGTACGCCAACAGCGGCTGCCGTATTAGCGACACCCGATAAAAATCAAATCTATTTACATCTCGATGAATGCGAAAATAAATTATTAACGCTCATTCAACAAAAATACGCTTTGATGAAAGAAAAAGTTCGTTTTTATAAAAGTCAACCGATTTTTATGAGTCCTACGGCGACCATTCAAGAGCAAAGAAAAGAACTGAGCCGAAAGAAAAAAGAACTCTCACAATGCTTATTATCTTCTTTTGAAGAGAAAAGCCATCATTTTGATCTTTTAAAGAAACAGCTTTATCCTTCATTTGAAAGTATTTATGTAAGAAAAGTACATGATGTACAAGATAGAAAACAAAAGTGGAAAACTATTTCTATTCAATATTTAAAAGAGAAGAGACAACTCTTAACCCTTTATCAAAATCGTTTAGCGCTTCTTAATCCCGATAGTGTATTAGAAAGAGGCTATGCTTATCTAGAAGATGAAGAAGGGCATATCGTTTCCTCTATCACACAAATAGAAGAAGGGCAAACGATACAAACCACTTTAAAAGATGGTATAATAACAAGTAACGTAATCAAAAAGGAGAATACTCATGGAAGAGAATAAAATGACGTTTGAAGAGAAACTACAACGCTTAGATGAAATCGTAAAAACAATGGAAAATCGTAGCCTTGCATTAGAGGAAAGTCTCGCTCTTTTTAAAGAAGGTAATGCTTTAATTAAAGAACTCGATCAAACCCTTCAAGAAGCTGAAACTTCCATTCAATCCATCATTGAAAGCGATGAAAATAGTGAAAAGTAAATTATTAGTTAATTATTAGTAAATAATTAGTAGAAAGGAGCCGGAGTGTATGGCAGATATTCTTGCAAAACAAATCAAAGAAATGCCCTTATCGGACCTACCTTCGGTAGCCGATAACCTACGAAAACAAATTATTGAAAGCACCGCTAAAAACGGCGGTCATTTATCTTCCAATTTAGGTATTGTTGAAATCACGATGATGCTTCATCGCAATTTTGATTTTACCCATGACCAACTTCTTTTTGATGTCGGTCATCAATCCTACGCCCATAAGCTCATTACAGGACGTTCTTTAGATAGACTTCGTCATAGCGATGGTGTTTCTGGTTTCCAAAAAAGAGAAGAGTCCGCGTATGATGTCTTTGAAGCAGGGCATAGTAGCACCTCTTTAAGCGCCGGCTTAGGCATGGCCATTGCTCGTGATTTAAATCAAGATCATTATGAAATCGTGGTCGTCATTGGAGATGGCAGTATTTCTTCTGGCCCTTCATTTGAAGCTTTAAATGACATTGCACATTTACATCATAAACTGATTATTATTCTAAACGACAACGAAATGTCGATTTCTAAACCCGTAGGTGGTACCGCCAAATTATTCTCACGCATCCGTATTTCTAGTGGTTATACCAAAGCAAAAACTCGTTATCAACGCTTTTTAAGTAAAACGAAAGTAAGTCGTGCTTTCTATCGCTTTACTTCTCGCATAAAAAACGCCTTTAAACGTTTAGTTTTACCATCAACTTATTTTGAAAGTTTAGGCATTGATTATTTAGGTCCAATTGATGGACACGATATCGTAGAACTCGATAAAACCTTAAAAAAGGCCAAAAAATCACCACAAACCATCTTAGTGCATTGTTTTACCACTAAAGGAAAAGGGTATTCCTATGCTGAAAAAGACACTTTAGGCTATTGGCATGGGGTCCAACCTTTCCAAATTGAATCAGGTGAAGCCAAAGAAGAGAAGAAAGGCCTCACTTGGAGTGCTTTTTATAGCCAATTAGTGGATGAATCCATGCAAAAAGATGAAAATATTGTTTATTTAAATCCTGCGATGATCTATGGATCAGAAGCCATGGATATCTTTGAACATTATACAACCCGCGCTTTTGATGTCGGCATTGCTGAAGAACACTGTTTATCGATGGCTAGTGGCTTAGCTATTAATAAAAAACATCCGATTGTGGCCATTTATTCTACCTTTTTACAACGCGCTATCGACCAATTAAATCAAGATTTATGCCGCATGGAACTTCCTTGTACATTATTAATTGATCGAGCTGGCCTTGTCGGAGCGGATGGAGAAACTCATCAAGGTATCTATGAAGAGGCTTTTTTACTTGCTAACCCTAACATTATTGTTTCTATGGCAGCAACAGAAGAAGAAGCGAAACAACTTTTCCATCTATCATTAACTTCTTCCATTCCTTTTGCTATTCGTTATCCACGTTCGACGATGCTCGTGAGCAAAAAGAAAAGAGTAGTTACTCTAGGAAAATGGCTTTGGTATCGAAGAAAACATGAAAAAATGCTCGTTATTGGTGTCGGTCCTTTACTTTATGAACTCTATCAAGAAAGCAATCATGAGAATTTAAATATTGATTTCTTAAACGCTTTATTCTTAAAACCGATGGATGAACACGCTTTAAAAAGTGTTTTAGATTATCCAACCATCGTTTTATATTCCCCCTATAGCACCGCTTATGGGTGGGTTAATCAAGTCATGCAACGGCTATTCCTTTTAGGCTATCAAGGAAAAATCATTATAAAAGCCATTCCTGACCAATTTGTGAAACAAGCTACCCAAAAAGAGCAGTTAAAAGCTTTTGGATTAGATGTTGCTTCGCTGATTGGACTATTAAAGAAGGAGGAGAAAGTATGTTAGTGTCTTTATCTATTCATAATTTTGCCATTATTGAAGATCTTGACGTCCAATTTACCAAGGATATGAGTATTCTTACGGGTGAAACTGGCGCGGGTAAATCTATTCTTATCGACGCACTTTCTTTACTTCTAGGCGAACGTAGTTCCTTTGAAAAGATTCGTGTGGGTGCTTTAAAAGCCCAAATTGAAGGGGAATTTGAAATTCAAAAAGAAGCTTTACTTCATCACTTCCAAGAAATATATGGTGAAGATATCATTCCCGATGCCCATTTAAACATTACTCGTATTCTCGATAGTAATGGTAGAAGTAGTTTACGCGTGAATGGGGTAATTTTCCCCATCAGTAAAGCTAAAGAAATGATGCTTTCTTTAATTGACATCCATTCGCAAAACCAAAACCTTCTTTTATTAGATGAAAAGAACCATTTAGGTCTTCTTGATGCCTTTGCTCACCAACATCAACCTTTAGATACCTATCAAATCGCTTATCAAGAATATTTAAAAGAGAAGGAAAAAGAAGAAAACTTCCAAAAAACCTGTCTAACGAATGAAGATATAGAAGAAATTCAAGAGCAAATGAAAGAATTAGAAGACGCGAATATTGAAGTTGGAGAAATCGATCAACTTGAAGAAGAAAGAAATCGTCTTCTTTCTTTACAAAAGATTTTAGAAAGCGCAAATCACTTTCAAGAACTCATCGAAGGAGAAAGTGGTGCCTTAACGCAACTTTATCTTGCGAAAAAAGAGTTAGAGCGGAGTGGTGACACAACTTTCTTAAAATTTAGCGAACAAATCGGTGATATTTATTACGCTTTAGAAGATATTCAATCGAATGTCACACAAGAAGTGGATAACTTACAAGGCGGAGAAAACCGTTTAGAATTCATCGATGACCGTCTTTATTTCTTAAAGCGTCTTGTAAAGAAATATCAAACCGATGAAGAAGGTTTATTAACGAAAAAGCAAGAATTAGAAGAAAAACTCTATCAAGCCGAACATTTTGATACGCTTTATCATGAACAAAAAAAGAAGACACAAGCTGCTTATCAAGAAGTTTTACGTCTAGGTCAAGCTTTAAAAGACTTTAGAAAACAAAAAGCACATGAGCTAGAACAAGAAATTGCTTCTGAATTACTGGATTTAGCCTTAGAAAATGCTTCATTTAAAGTAGAAATTCTAGATAAAGAACCAAGTATCGACGGATTAGACCGCGTACGCTTCTTATTATCAACCAATAAAGGTACGCCATTAATGCCTTTAAAGATGGTCGCTAGTGGCGGAGAAACGTCACGTGTAATGTTAGCCTTAAAAGCAGTATTTTGTAAGCTAGGCACCCTAGAAACCATTATTTTCGATGAAATCGATACCGGTGTTTCCGGAAGAGTGGCCATGCACGTCGCTAAAAAGATGCGTCAGATGTCTTCTTGGATTCAAGTGATTGCAATTTCGCATTTACCACAGGTCGCCGCGGCCAGTGATCATCATTATTACGTGGAAAAGCACGTAGAAAACGATGTGACAAAATCTTCCATTCGTCTTTTAAATGAAAAAGAAAGAATAGAAGAAATTGCCAAAATGATTTCCGGAGAAGAAATCACCGATAGTTCTAAAGTTTTAGCTAAGGAACTCATGAAAGAAGCGCATCAGGCATAAATTACCTATAAAAATTACCTATATTTAACAAATAGCAATCGTAAAAACGACCTAACACTACTGTTGAAAGGAGAAGTTTATGAAAATACGATTGCTTTTTTTATCTTTGGTAGCCTGCTTATGTGCGGGAAACCAAATAGCGAAAGCCTATGCGAAAGATTTAGTGCCTGGCGGAGAAAACGTTGGTATTGAAATTCGTCCTGACGGCTTAATTATCTCAGGAACCTATGACGTGAAAAGTGGTTATACCATTTATAATCCTTCGCGCGATAGTGATATTAAACGTGGTGATTTACTCTATGAAATGGAAGGAAATGCCATTTCGTCTTTAGAAGATTTTTCTACTCATTTTCAAAAATATGTCGATGAAAAGGAGGAAGTAAGAATTCGTTTAAAAAGAAAAGAGAATTCTATCACTCGAAAATTACGGATTATTAAAGAAGATAACCGGTATCGAACGGGTCTCTATATTAAAGAAAGACTTATCGGGATTGGTACCATTTCTTTTTATGACCCCGATACCAAAATTTATGGCGCTTTAGGTCATGCGATTATTGATAATGACTCAGGAACCATGGTAGAAGTGAAATCCGGCGCGATTTACGCCTCCAATGTAAAAGGGATTAATAAATCTACGAATGGAAATCCTGGAGAAAAAGTCGCCACCTTTTCTAATCATGAGACCTTAGGAACGGTTTTAGAGAATACTTCCATTGGTATATATGGTCAATATGAAGATTTACCCAATAATAAAAAGCCTGTTCCATTAGCGAAACATGATGAAGTAGAATTAGGTTCTGCGGAAATTTATACGGTAACCGAAGGACAAAACGTCATGCGCTACAACATTGAAATTACGCAATTAAAGAAACAAGACGTGAGTGATATTAAAGGAATTACCTTTAAAGTCGTCGATCAAACGCTTTTAGAAAAAGCGGGTGGTATTGTTGCGGGGATGTCCGGTAGTCCGATTTTACAAAACGGAAAACTCATCGGTGCCGTTACCCACGTTTTAGTGGATAAAGTGCAATATGGTTACGGAATTTACATGGAATGGATGTGGGAAGAAGCCGAAAGACTTGCTTCTACCTCTACTTCATTTACAAATTAAATGCAAAAAACGCTAGTTTCTTCCATAAAGGAATGAAAAAGAACACTTTTCATTGAAAAGGAGCAAAATTCGACGAAATCAAACAATGTAAGCCCTTATAATTGAGTCATAAGTAAATAACTCGACTGATTTATAAGGAGGAGATATAATGGAGAAAATCAAGGTTTTCGTTGTAGATGATAACCCAGAAACAGTCAGTTTAGTAACCTCAGCAGTAAGTATGCAGTCCAATATGTATGTCATAGATTCCGCTTCTAATGGTGATGAAGCGTATCAAAAGTTGAAGTTATTAGGGAAAATCGATGTTTTAATTACGGATTTAATCATGCCTAAGGTAGATGGTTTCCATTTACTAAGAAAAATAAGAGAGAAGAAAGAGGTGCAAGTTCAGCACATTATTGTGATGAGCGCTTTAGTGAATGAAAGAGTCCTCGGTATGGTGGCGAATTTAGGTAGCGAAATGTTCTTAATGAAGCCATTAAACACGAACTCTCTTATTGAAAGTATTTCTTCTATGGTTCATCCTGAAGAAAGTGATTATTCTATTAAGAAAAAAGAGAAGGACGTCGAATCCCAAATCACCAATTTATTACATGAAGTCGGCATTCCTGCCCACATTAAAGGCTATACCTATTTAAGGACTGGTATTTTACAAACATTTCATAATCCAGATTACATTGGACGAATCACAAAATTACTTTATCCTGAAATTGCTAAACGCTATAAAACTACAGGATCAAGAGTAGAAAGAGCGATTCGTCACGCTATTGAGGTCGCATGGACAAGAGGTAACATCGATACAATCGACGAAATCTTTGGTTATACTATTTCGGCAAGTAAGGCTAAACCTACGAATTCCGAATTTATTGCGATGATGGCAGACTATTTATCCATTCAGCAAAAGAAAACCATCATGATGTAGTTTAAGGAAAAGAGGAATCAAGAAAATTCCTCTTTTTCTATGCTATAATAGAGAAAAGGGGTGAGTGAAATGAGCCGAATTATTGTTCATATTGACTTAAATTGTTTCTTTGCTCGTTGTGAAGAAATTAAAAACCCCGCTTTAGAGCATCTTCCTATTGCTGTAGGAGGAGAAGGAAGAAGAGGTATTATATCGACCGCTAATTATGAAGCACGAAAATATGGTGTTCATTCCGCGATGCCTACTTATATGGCTAAAAGACAATGCCCAAAACTGATTTTATTACCGAGTGATTTTGCTTTTTACCATGAAAAATCCGAAGAATTCATGCGTTTTGTAAGAAAATACGCCGTTACCATAGAAAAAGCTTCGGTCGATGAATGTTATGTTGATATGACGGAAGAATTAAAAGGGGTACCAGATGTCCGCGCTTATTTTCTTTCTTTTCAAGAAAAATTACATGAAACTACGGGCTTATATTGTTCCATTGGTATTGGCCCCACCAAATTCTTAGCGAAAATGGGTTCTGATTATAAAAAGCCAAAGGGTCTAACGATTATCCGTAGAAGAGACGTACCGAAGATTATTTTTCCTTTACCGATTGATGATATGTATGGAATTGGTAAAAAAAGTGCCCCTCGATTACATCAACTCGGCATACATACCATTGGTGATTTAGCTAAAGATGACTCTTATGAAGTGAAGAAAACCTTAGGTAAGTTCTATTACGTTTTAAAAGACTGGGCAGTAGGAAAAGGTGATGACCACGTCGAAACCGAGCCATGGGACCCTAAATCCATTGGCCATTCTTCGACTTTCTTGGAAGATACCGAAGATTATGAAGAAATTAAAAAGCTTCTTTTAGATTTAACTAAAGAAGTAACAGACGAAGCCAAAAGAAAACGAAAGAAGGGCAATACCGTTCAAATCGTTTTAAAGTATAGTGATTTCCATGTAAGGAATCGCTCAATGAAGATGAGTGAACCCGCAAACGACTTCCAAACCGTTTTCCTTTATGTTATGAAATTATTCGATAAACATTATCAAGGAGAACCCATTCGTCTAGCCGGAGTTACCTTACAAAACCTGCAAGATGAAGAGGATATCGTTGTGCAAATGAGCTTATTTAATTATCAAAAACACGAAGAGGAAAGTGCAACCAAGCTCCTCATTCAAGAATTAAATCGAAAATTGGAAACACCGATGTTTAAACGGGCTTCCGAAGTAAAAAGTGACAAAAAGTAAATATTTAGTAAACAATTAGTAGAAATTAGGTGGTTTTAAAAATGAAACTTGAAGATGCAAAGGACCTATATGTTCAATATTTATACGTCGAAAAGGGATTAACTCCCATTACGATTGGTAACTATCTTGATGATCTCAAGTTGTTTTTTACGTTCTTAAAAGAAAAGCAAGTGGCAGACACCAAAGACCTTCAAAGTGACGATCTTCTTCAATTTGTAAGAGAGCAAAGCATAGAAGGAAAAATGCCAACTACCATTACAAGAAGAGTTTCAACCTTAAGAAATTTTTATATCTTCTTACAAGGTGAAAACCTCTTCGTTGGAAAAATTCCTGAAATTCCCGCTCCTAAAAAAGGCATTCATTTACCTACCTGTCTTTCTTTAGAAGAAGTGGATGCTTTATTAGAAGCACCGGATACCTCTACAGATGCGGGCATGCGAGATAAAGCAATGCTAGAACTCATGTATGCTTCAGGTCTACGCGTATCGGAACTTTTATCTTTAGATCGCTCGGGTATTAATTTCGATAATGGTTTAGTAAGAATTATCGGAAAAGGGCATAAAGAACGCATCGTACCCATGGGCGATTTCGCTAGTGAATACGTGGAAAAATACATGGTAGAAGTAAGAAGCCGTAATCCAGGCGCTAAAAGCAAGTATGTCTTCTTAAATCGAAATGGTAAACCTTTAACCCGCCAATATTTCTTTCAACAAGTGAAGAAATACGCAAAACAAGTGGGTATTCAGGTTTCTATTTCTCCCCACACCTTACGTCACTGCTTTGCCACCCATTTATTAGAAAATGGTGCCGATTTAAGAGCAGTACAAGAGATGCTAGGGCATACCAACATCGCTACGACGCAAATTTATACTAACATTTCCACGCGTCGAATCGTCAGCGCTTATGATTTGTATACCAAACGGAAATAGTGTATACTATGTATAGAAAAGAGGAGAGTTTATGAAAAAATTCAAAAGAATATTTATTATCGTAATGGATTCCGCTGGCATTGGTGCTATGAAAGATGCCGCTAAATTCCATGACGCCGGGACGAATACCTTTGTACATACCTCTATTCGCTGTGGTGGACTCAATATTCCCACCCTTGAATCCTTAGGCATTCGTGATTTAGGACCTGTGGTTGGTACAAAAGTTGTATCTCACCCGCACGCTTATTCGATGATCTTAAATGAAGCGAGTAACGGAAAAGATACGATGACAGGCCACTGGGAAATGATGGGAATTTTAACAACCAAACCATTCCAAACTTTTACAGACCATGGTTTCCCCCAAGCTTTAATTGATGAATTAGAAGAAAAAACGGGACATAAGGTTATTGGTAACTATGCTTCTAGTGGTACTGAAATCTTAGTGAAACTCGGAGAAGAGCAAATGAAAGAAAACTCTTTAATCGTTTATACTTCCGCCGATAGCGTGCTTCAAATCGCTGCTCATGAAGAAGTGACAGGCGTTAAAGAATTATATCGTTGCTGTGAAATTGCTCGTGAAATCTGCATGCGCCCTGAATATTTAGTGGGCCGTGTTATCGCTCGTCCTTTTATAGGAAAAGACGCGACTTCCTTTAAAAGAACCTCTAATCGCCATGATTACGCTTTATCTCCATCAGGGATTACCGCGATGGATATCTTAAAAGAGCATGGCTATGAAGTTTCTTGCATTGGTAAGATTTATGATATCTTTAATGGCGCAGGTGCCACCCGTACCCAAAAGACGGTTTCTAACGTTGACGGCATGAATAAAACCATTGAAGAAGCCAAAAACAAAGATTATGAAGGAATTTGCTTCGTCAACTTAGTCGAATTCGATAGTGAATATGGTCACCGTCGTAACCCCATTGGTTATGGTCACTGTTTTGAAGAATTCGATGTTAAATTAAAAGAACTCCTCGAAGTTCTTCATGATGACGATTTAGTTTTAGTCACTGCGGACCATGGAAATGATCCAACCCACACCGGAACGGATCACACCCGTGAACACGTCCCATTATTATGCTATTCGAAGTTATTTAAAGAAGGGCATATGTTAGATGAACGGAATTCCTTTGCGGATATCGGAGCAACCATCTTAGAAAACTTCGGTTTAACCAAAGATCCTTCGATGATTGGTACCGTAATTGAAGACTTATTAAAATAAAAGCCTATAAGCGCCCATCTGCGGCGCTTTTTATTTTGGCTAAGCATTTATTCGTATAGGTCAAATATCCTTCGCTTTGGAGCTTAGAAATCAAGCGAGAAGCCGTTTCTCGAGGAATACATAGTTCTTTGGCAAAAGATGTAATAGAAGAAATAACATAGACATTTTGATTTTCTTTCCATTTCCATTCTAAAAAGGCTTTCATGCGTTTGGTTAGATTTTGAATAGAAAGAATGTTGTAGCGTTTGGTAAGGGTAATCGTCTTATCTGCGATAATCGACATATAAATTGAGAAAAATTCCGCATTATTTCTTAATAAAGCGAATAAATCTTCTTTAGTAATTTCATAAAGAACCACAGGTTCTAGCGTCATAATATCACTTAAATAAATAGGAGAAGAGGAAAAAATCAAGTTATTTCCAAATATTGAAGGCGCATGAAAAAGATTAAAAACACTTTCATTTCCATCTTCATCCGTCTTCGTCATAACGATACTACCTTGGATAATAAAACTCACGGTATTACAAGTATCTCCCATATGATGTAAAAATGTTTTGTTGTTATATTCATGAATCATAAATAATTTTCTTTCTTCGTCTTTTAAAGAAAAGAGTAAACCTTGAATTTTATCCATCTTTTTTGCTCCTTTTTGTGATAATTATCACAGTATCATTTTTTATTATAGCATATAATAAACATCGAGGTGAAATTTATGAAAAAAAACTTATTTACATTCTTATTATTAGCCCTTTGCTTAACGGGCTGCCAAAATGGTGAAAAGCCAAGCACATCCAATACAACAGAGCTTCCTACAAGTTCTTCTAGCACAGTAGAACAAAAAAATGCGACAATTATCTCGCCTAAAGGAACACCAGCGATTGCCATTGCCAATTACGCTATCAATCATCAAGATGATGTCGAACTCGTTGCCGGTCCTGATGCTTTAGTAGCCGCATTTACCGGAGGAACCAAAGATATTATCGTCGCTCCAATTAATTTGGGCGCTATGCGTTATAACAGTGGAAATACCACTTATCGCTTATATCGCACAATTGTTTGGGATAATCTTTATGTTGTATCTCGTACCAAAATTAACACCATTGAAGATTTAAAAGACAAGGATATCACATCCTTTGGTAAGGGAAGTACCCCACAAATCGTCTTAGAAACTATCTTCAATCACGCTAATTTTGCTAAAGATAAGATTACTTATACCGATAATGTTGTCTCCGCTTTAAGTATGTTTAATACCAATCAAGCCGATATCGTTATTTCCGCTCAACCTAACGTTTCTAGCTTAACTCCTAATGACACGGATTTATTTGTTACATCTTTAAGTACTTTCTGGAAAGATGCAACTAACTTAGAAACCTATCCTCAAAGTGGTATTTTCGTGAAAAATGATAGCTTAGATCAAATTAAAGACACATTAACCGCGATTGATGAACAATATAACACCATCAACGAAAACGTTGAAAGCACCGCTAAAAATGCGTCTCAATTATTAGAAATGCCAGAAGCTTTACTCAAGAAAGCCATTCCAAACTGTGGTTATAAAGTAGTCGAAGACGAATTTACCTATGTTAAAGGTTATTATCAAGCCATGATTGACTTAGGTTTAGATAAAGCCGTAGGAGGTAAGTTACCAGATGAAAACTTCTACATTACAAAGTAGAAGAAAATCTTGGCTAGCTTCTTGCATATCCTTTGTCTTTATTATTGGACTCTTTATTCTTATATCATCTAAAGCGAAGGATAGCCAAATCTATCCTTCGTTAAAACAAGTATTTCAACAAATTGGTTATATCTTTACCCATCAATATGAAGGTTTATCTTTCATTTATACCTTTTTAAGAGTTTTATTTGTTTTAGTACTTGCCATTATTAGTTCCTTACTCATATCTTATTTATATTATTTAAAGCAATGGACCTATGGCTTCTTTCAACCGATTTTGGTTATCATGAAGAGCATACCTGTGGTTGCTTTAGCGGTTTATATGTTTCTTCTTGTAGGAAGTAAAAGAGGACCTTATTTCATCGCTTATTTAGTCGCTTTACCCATTATGCTAGAAGGATTTATTCTTGGTATTGATTCAATACCACAACCGATCCAAATGGAATTAGCGCTTACGGAAGTACCTAAATGGAAGAAATTCATTCAAATTTACCTTCCTATGATGAAAAAAAGCTTAGTTACCGCCTTCCTTCAAACCTTAGGAATTACCTTTAAATCCATGATTATGGGTGAATATGTCTGTCAAACCAAAAATAGCATTGGCGTTCTTATTTATGATTCAAAGTCATTCTTAGAAATGGACATGCTTTTAGCGGTGAGTATTCTTATCGTAATCATCGTATTTATCGGTGAAGTCATTGCTAAAAGAATAGAGAAAAAATTGTTTGCATAAAATGACGATAGATAGCTTTATCTATCGTTTTTTTCTTATATTTCAACGATTTTCACACTATATTTCCACTTAAGCCAAACAATATGTTAAAATTTAAATAACTAATAGGGGAGTGAGTTCATGAAGAAAAAACTACATAAACGAAGACTAATAAAATACACATTTCTAATTGAATGGGCCTTTTTATTAATAAGTCTTCCATTTATCATTATTTCTTTTTTTCCTCCTTATATTGAGAATATGACATATCAAATTATTCATATCTGTGGAGCGAGCACTATTATCATACTATTTTTCTTTTTTTTATTTATTCAAATTAAGTATTCACCGATTCAATTTGATGAAGAAAAAATCACTATAACGAAATATAAATTATTTCGCATCAATAAAATCGTTCAGCAACAAGTCTTCTATTATAAAGATATTGAATCCATTCAATTCCGAAATCGTTCAGTTTTTAGTTTCTTAGCCCATAATGATCAAGATATGACTATTTTTCTTAAAAACGGTATAAATGAGCGGATTGCTCTTAATTATTATGTTTATTTCCTATCAAAAACAATGATTTTAAAGGCATTTAAAGCATTTAAGAAGAAGGAACTTATTCCTCAATAAACGCTTTAGTAGCGTCCATCTCAGAGCTTGGACGCTTTTTTTATGCGCTTTTCCCTTGCAAGAATATTCACAATTTGTTAGGAATAATTTCATTTCCTTCGTATATAAAATATAGGAGATGAATAACTATGGAAACTAAACCTAATGAACCCTATTATAAATTCAAAGAAAAAGGCGATGAGGATGAAGATAAAGAACGTAGCGTAAAAAAGCAACTGACTCTTCAAATGAAAGGTCTTAAATCGCAACTAGAATGGTTAAAGCGTCAGATTGAATATCTAACTTTCGCTGAGACGCATGAATCACAATTTGAATTAAAGAAAGGCGAAATCTATGAATTCGATTGGGGCGTCAATGTGAATACGGAATTCAGCAACCGACATTACGGTGTCGTGTTAGCGGATTCTTCTAAAAATAATCCACTCGTTTTAGTATGTCCTTTAAAGACAAATCGTTATGGAGCGAATCCACATAGCGATGTGAATATTGGTTATGTCACACAAATTGTATCGAACGCTGAGACGCTAGCGGTCGTCAATCAGATCCGCGCTCTTGATAAATTACGACTTTATGTAAGACCAATTATTCATGAAACGATTACCAATCCAGAAGGTAAAATGTGTGTCAGTGAAGAACAGATGAAATTAATTGAAAAAGGCATTCTTAGAATCCTCAAAATCTCAAATAAGTAAATTCAGTTATAATTTAGTAGTTATTTAGTAGTTATAAAGTAGATTAAACACACCAATGGATTGTGGATAAGTCAGCAAAATATCGATAAATACTAAAGAAATAAACTTATCATCAAATGTTGAAAAGTCCGATTAAAAGCCGTTTTTAGCAAATTTACTTTACATAATAATGATTATACGAAGTTGCTATATACTAAAAATTGTTGTCGTTTATTGTCATTTAGCCGACTTTGCAATGATAAGTTTACGGGGTGTTTATCATTTCAACTCATTTCGGCTCTTACCCTTAGTATTAGTATATATATCTTAGTCAAATAAAATAGCCATAGATATAACAATGGCTAAGTGTTGTTGAACGGAACTTTTCACGTCATTTTTTTGTGGGTGATAACCAAGCATAGCCCCATAGTGCAAGCACTCTTTTGCTTATGCTTGTTGCATCGCATTTTGTGGCAGTGTGCGCCAGTCGTAAAGTGCTAGTTCTAGCGTAGTGCCCCGCATAGCATTTTTGGTTTCGAACGGGTTGCCTATTCACTAGCACTTGACTACTTCACTTTTTCTCTTCTTGACTTGGTTTGTGATTTACGCCACTTTAAAGCGTCCTATTGCCAAAGGGGGCATAATTCCCCTTACACCCCTCTTTTGCTCAATGAAGACGCCTTTAAACGGCTTTTATCACTTCTTGAGCCTCTTTACTTCACTGCATTATGTTTCTTTTTGTTGCGAGCAACTATCGTATAATCCCGTATTATGTAAACTTGGTTACCTTAACGAGCATGCCTTTTCTCTGCATGCTCACTCTCTTAACCCGCTATCTTAACGCTTACCACTTTCAGCGAGATGAACGCTCATGTTTACATAACTTGGTCGATTATACGAAGTTGCTATATTCTGAAAATTGTTGTCGTTTATTGTCATTTAGCCGACTTTGCAATGATAAGTTTACGGGGTGTTTATCATTTCAACTCATTTCGGCTCTTACCCTTAGTATTAGTATATATATCTTAGTCAAATAAAATAGCCATAGATATAACAATGGCTAAGTGTTGTTGAACGGAACTTTTCACGTCATTTTTTTGTGGGTGATAACCAAGCATAGCCCCATAGTGCAAGCACTCTTTTGCTTATGCTTGTTGCATCGCATTTTGTGGCAGTGTGCGCCAGTCGTAAAGTGCTAGTTCTAGCGTAGTGCCCCGCATAGCATTTTTGGTTTCGAACGGGTTGCCTATTCACTAGCACTTGACTACTTCACTTTTTCTCTTCTTGACTTGGTTTGTGATTTACGCCACTTTAAAGCGTCCTATTGCCAAAGGGGGCATAATTCCCCTTACACCCCTCTTTTGCTCAATGAAGACGCCTTTAAACGGCTTTTATCACTTCTTGAGCCTCTTTACTTCACTGCATTATGTTTCTTTTTGTTGCGAGCAACTATCGTATAATCCCGTATTATGTAAACTTGGTTACCTTAACGAGCATGCCTTTTCTCTGCATGCTCACTCTCTTAACGCCGCTATCTTAACGCTTACCACTTTCAGCGAGATGACCGCTCATGTTTACATAACTTGGTCGATTATACGAAGTTGCTATATACTGAAAAATAATGTCTTATTCTGTCGAAATACTGACTATAGGTCATTTTAAAAGCTTTTATTCACTTATCGTTAATGAATCTATCCTTGAAAGCGCGTTTAAAAAAAGTTATATCCCTCATCTCCATTTTGAGAAAAGAAATATAACTTATTCATTGTTAGTTAAAATGAGATACTAAGCATCTTTAATAAAAGGTGCAACATTCACATGAGGTAAATCCTTGAAGAGGGACTCAAAGTCAAAGCGTCTTCTTGCATCAGGTGAGAAAATATGAACGACGATATCATAGGCATCAACTAATACCCATTCACTATCATTCTTCCCTTCGGTATGGTGAATTTTCATACCAAGCTTTTCAATGGCTTCCACTACTGATTCTTTAATAGCGTTTACTCTTCTAGAGTTACTGGCAGTACAAACGACATAATACTCCACTAATGGGTTGGCGGTACTCATATCAATTACATCAATATCTTCGCCTAACTTATCGTCGATTGCGCGTATAACGGCGCTTAACACTAATTCTTTCATTTTCTACTACTCTCTTTCTTTTAAATAATAAGTAAAGCATGCATCGCTATAGCGATTATGAATTTCTTTACTTTTTGACTCTAAAAACTTCTTATTTTCTTTTAAAACGAAGCGAAATCCTTCTTCATCATCTTTTAAACATGCATCAATCATATATTGAGAATCATAGCCACGTTTAGGATCAATTTTATCACTAGCGTAGATGATTTTACCTAATCGAGTCATCTTCTCTTTCCCGGTACAATGATATTCGATAGCGGACACGATTTCTTGATCTTGAACACCAAATGCCGTTTTTGCTAAATAAGCACCGATAAATTGATGATAAGACCAAATGGGTAAATCTAATTCATTGGGATAATGCTCTTCCATGATTTTTCTTCCCGCTTCTTCTTTTTCCATCGCTTTACCGATATCATGTAAAAGTCCCGCTAAAAAGGCTTCAAAAGGTCGATAATGGTTCCTTTTCGCGATTTGATACGCTAATAAGGCCACGGAGCAACTATGGATGTAGCGTTTCTCATTCATAAAGGAGAATACTTCTCCATATCGATATAACTTCTTCTCCATGATATAGCGTAATACTGCCTTTGGCGTATCAATCGATTGTAATTCTCTAATCGCCGTGCTAGAAGTATAAGAGGTTTTCCCTTTAATTTGGATAACGTGATAAATAGATGCGTTTAAATCGGCTTTAGAAGACCATTCCTCGTCATTTCTTCCATAGCTAAGGAATTGTACAAGGTTGATTAATTCGTCAATCTCATGCCATTCATGAAGCCTTTCTAATTGATCTTCGCCAATTAAATAATATAACTTCACTTCTTCTTGCTGCTCTTGATATTGTTTAACCAATTTTTTCACGGTTTCAACGGTATAATGCCCTCCATCTTCATCTTCCATTTCTATCAAAGAAAGATGAAAGTAAGGATACGCTTTTAAAGCTAGCTTTAACATGGCTAATCGATCTTCATCGCGTTCTGGTGCTTCTTTCCAACGAGGTTTCTTCGCAGGAATAAAGATTACTTCATCCGCTTCTACTGCTTCATAAGCGGCTTTGGCCATACGAAGATGACCAAAATGAATGGGGTTAAAGGACCCACCAAATAAAATAATGCGTTTCATTTACTTACCTAAGTGAATCTTTGTTTGTTTGCGATTTTTACGATATAAAACAATCATGCGGCCAATGACTTGAATGACTTCAGCATGGAGTTTCATTGATAAATCAATGGCAAGTTCGGTTAAAGGCGTCTCCACTGTCTTTAAAACGGTGATTTTAATGAGTTCACGCGCTTCTAAGGCTTTATCGAGCATAATTAGTTGTTGCTCACCTAATTCATTCTTACCGATTTGATATAAAGCATCCATATTGTTCGCTAATGCTTTGAGTTGTTTCTTTTGTGATTGCGTTAACATATTATTGTTCCTTCCCTCTTTGAATCACGTGGACATGAACCTCTTTTGGTTTGCTCACGCGATATAGACCTTTTTCTTTGGCTTCAAACATAATCCAGGCATAACCTACGATTTGAATTTCGTATTTTCCTGGCGTTAATTCAAATTCTTCGATGTTAAATGCTTCTTTTTGCATAAACTTCGTAGCACAAGGATGAATTTGATGATGTTTGATGAGTGCAAAGAATGCGCCTTCTGATTTTTCTAATTTTGACCGTTGCACCGTTACCATAGTGGAAGCATACACCGCAAAGTTATTTTTGGGGCCATCCACGTATTCAAATCTTGCTAAACCGCCAATTAAAAGGGTTTGTTTTGACATGAGTTGATACATGCGTGGTTTCATTTCTTTTTGGGGTACAATATCTTTAATACATTTACGGTCTACGATTTCTATCATGGAACCGGGTACTGGATATCCTGGCGTGTCATAAATGGCAGAACGCATATCTAAAGGTACACGAATCACATTTAAGGTTGTTCCTGGATAAGGTGACGTGGTGATATATAAATTCGTTGGATTATGATAATTTTTTAATAAAGTGTTGATTAATGAAGATTTTCCGGCGGATACAGCGCCGATAACATAAACATCTTTACCTTTTCTTAATTCTTCTATTTTCGCTTTAAAATCATCAATATTATAGTTTTTCGAAGCGCTCGTCAAAAGCGTATCTACAATGGAAACACCATATTTCGAGGCATAATAATGAATTCTAGTTATTAAAACATGGTCGTTTAAAGACTTAGGAAGAATATCGCGTTTATTGCCGACTAAGAAAATATCTAAACCTTGAAGCTCTTCCCTATACTCTTCAAATAACGAAAAATCATAAGAAAAGAAATCAACCACATAAACGATGAGTGCCTTTTTTCTTTTCGCGCTCGTTATAATCGAATGAAAATCTTGAGAGGCGGGGAAAATATGAGCTTCTTCTCCGTAGTTTTGTAAGCGAAAGCATCTTTGACACAAAGAAGCTTTTTTCGTATCTAAAACTTCTTTAGGCACATATCCGCTTTCTAAAGGGTTATCGGATTGTAATTCCGCCCCACAACCAAAACAATATTGCTTTTCTTCTTGTTTCATATGGCTTCCTCCCATCTTTTCAGTTTTCCTTGTTTTTTTAGTCTTCTTCGCATTGGACGATCAATTAAACGATTAAAACGCGTAGTCCATTGATCTTCTTTCACAATTGGCTCCGTCAAAATCGTTAAAATACCACTTTTCTTTCCACAAGAAACATCGGTAATTAATTGATCACCAATTAAAGCACATTCTTTCTTATCGATACCTTGTTTCTTTAAAAACGCGAGAAGACGACGCGTAAAAGGTTTTCTTGTGCTATAAGAAAAAGGTACACCCAGTGCTTTTGCATAACTTTCTACTCTTTCTCCATGGTTATTAGAGATGATAAAAAGTTGAATGCCTTCTTTTTCGAGTCTTTCCTTAAAAGCTATCACTCGTTCACTGGGGGAATAAAGACGATAAGAATCCAAGGTGTTATCTAAATCGCACAATAAAAAGCGAACACCTTGCTTTTTAAAGAAAGAAGGATTAATAGAAAATATATCTTGAGCATAATAATCAGGGATATGTCTTTTCATAAATGTACTCCTTTCTTTATTTATATTTTACTAGATTTTCTATATAAATAAAATGATATTTGACAAAAAATCGCACTTTTTCGCGCTTTTTTCTTCGATTTTCTTACGAAAGCGCTTTATTTTTCTACTTCTAAAATGAACTTCTCTTTCGTACATTAGTGTTGGGTGATTCTATGGATTTTATACTGCAACTTCTTTTTAACATTCGTTACTTTATAGGCTACATTCAAAATGGCGTTTTTCCGCCCAAACTCACGGAAGAAGAAGAAAAACGAGCGATTGAAGAATTATTTGTTGAAAGCACGCATGAAGATGCACGCATTCGTTTAATTGAGCACAATCTTCGTTTAGTAGCGCATATCGCTAAAAAATATGAAAGTGTCAATGATTCAAACGAAGACTTAATTTCTATTGGTACTTTGGGTTTAATTAAAGCCATTGATTCTTTCCAAATTGATAAAGATGTTAAATTAGCGACCTATGCCGCTAAATGCATTGAAAATGAAATTTTAATGACATTACGAAGTAATAAGCGCTCCTTAAAAAGCGTTTCTTTATTCGACGCGATTGGCACCGATAAAGATGGCAGTGAGATTACTTGGATGGACGTCTTCCCTAGCGACGAAGAAAAAGTCAGTGATCAATTAGAAAGAGAACAAAATATCACCGCGCTTTTAAAATACTTAGAAGTTTTAAACGACCGCGAATTACAGATTCTTTCATTACGCTATGGCTTACAAAAAGAAAAAGAACATACGCAAAGAGAAATCGCCAAAATGTATGGGATTTCGAGAAGTTATGTTTCCCGCATTGAAAAACGGGCGCTTACGAAACTTTTACAAGAATTCAAAAAAAGACAAACAAAAGCGTAATTATTTGGTATAATATCAATCGAGGTGTTAAAGTATGGAATTCAATGGTTTTTATATGAAACCTCCTTCTAAAGAAAACGAGAACGAAGTCATAGAAGAAAATACACATTTTCCGGTGATTGCTATTGTTGGAGCTTGTGTAAGTATTCTTTTTCCTATTGCTGGCATCATATGTGGTATTATTTCTTTAACCAATTCTGTGCAACAAGAAGGAATCGGAAGAAGATCAAAGATTTCTAATATTGTTTTCTCGGCTCTTTTATTAATTCTTTCCTTAGTTCGCCAAACACTAGCGGCTCTAAATGGTGGAGGCGCTGAGGTATCCTCTTCTTCCTCAAGCGAAGAAGAATTATTACATATTTTATTACCGCTGCTTTTTTAAAAAGTAGTTATTTAAGTTCTCTAAGCAAAGAGAACTTTTTTTATATTCCTTTATATATAACAAAAAAGCCATCCGAAGATGGCTCATTTTTTTAATCTCCCATATCATCAAATATGGATATTTGTTCATAACCTGGTTTATCGTCATCATCAATGGATGAAATCTCTTTTTCCGCTTTCACGCGAACTGGAGGTTCTTCAACGACAATATGATCATCGACGCGTAAAGCTTCTAATTCATAGATAAAATCAATTCTTTCTCCATCATTTAAAGCAATATTGGCTTTCATTCTCTTATCGCTTGGAACCGGATGGAAATCATCCACAACAATATCCATCATGGATTTATTAGATAGAACACCGGTTAAATTAAAGGCTTCTGGATTTCTCACCATGCGTTTAGCGTAACATAGCGTATGAGGATTAGAGACAAAGCATTTGAAGATAGCTTGTACTCTTCCTAAACGTGCAGTGGTTTGTAAAGAGGTAAAGTCAAAGGTTCTTAATGCGCCTTCATGGGATAAAATCAATAATTTATTCCATTTATGACCTTGTGGGTAGCTAAATAAGAATTTAGCGTGCACATTTTTACTTGAGATGGCTTTAACACCCGCGGCTTTAATACCTAAAACCGCTAATTCGTTTTCATTAAATAACGTTGCGTTTCCTTCTTCAAATAAAACGAGTAAATCGTTATTTCCCGTTGTAATCGCTACGTCAACGACTTCATCATCTTTTAATAAACGCATACACATGACCGGCTTACTATAACGTTGTAAGAAGAATTCTTTTAATGCGGTACGTTTAATTTGTCCGTTTTTGGTTAATAAAGCCACATACACGCCTTCTTTAAAGGACGAGACGATTAACGCCTTAATAATCTTTTCTTCTCCGCTTACGTTGACGTTAAGGTTAATGTGCTTACCTTCTTCTTTCCAACGACCTTCGGTAATTTCATGAACTGGAACAAAAGCGTAATTACCACCATCGGTGAATAAAAGTAAATAATCGGTGGTCATCGCTTTACTAGCGGCCACTAAAACGTCGCCTGCTTTCATACCTGGGAAAGAGCCTTCACTTGCTTTATAGGATTTTAAAGTTGCTCTCTTTACGTAACCATCACGAGTAACTGCGACCATAACTTCTTCTTTAGCGATTAAGTCACGTTGATCAATATTGATTGGCGCTTCTTTATCTTGAATATCGGTCTTACGATCGGTACCAAATTTCTTAGAAATCTCTTTTAAATCACTAATAATGACCTTATCGAGTTTCTTACTATCTTCAAGAATTTCTTTTAAAGCCGCGATATCTTGTTCTAATTTCGCTTTTTCATTCATGAAAATTGTAATATCGGTATTACTTAATTTATAAAGTTGCATGGTGACGATGGCTTCGCTTTGCACTTCACTAAAGCCATATGTCTTTTGAAGTTGAATTTTAGCGTCTGCTTTATCTTTACTTTTACGGATTAAATGGACGACTTCATCAACGATAGAAATTGCATGCATTAAACCATCAACGATATGAAGACGATCTTGATATTTCTTTAAATCAAACTTGCTTCTTCTAGTAATGACATCGCGTTGATGCGCAATATAAGCGTCTAAATACGTTTCTAACGTTAAAGTTTTTGGACGATTATCGACAATCGCGACCATATTTGCAGTATAAGCCGCGACTAAGTTGGTCTTTGACATTAAATAAGTCAAAATGAGTTCGGCATTCGCTTCTTTTTTTAGATCAATGACAATACGTAAACCTTCACGGTCCGATTCATCACGGACTTCAACGATACCATCAATCACTCGAGAATGACGGATTTTATCGATTTCTAAAACGATATCCGACTTTACTTGTGCATAAGGAATCTCATGAATAATGATTTGCGGGAAGCCATTTTCATTGATAATTTCAGTTTTGGAAGCAATTTCAATTCTTCCTTTACCGACTTCATACATGGAACGAAGTCCTTCACTACGATAAATAATACCGCCGGTTGGGAAATCAGGACCATGGAAAACAGTTAATAAATCATCTAAAGTACACTTTGGATGTTGAATACGATAAATGACCGCATCATTCACTTCTCTTAAATTGTGAGGAGGAATGTCGGTTGCAACCGCAACGGCAATACCTTCCGTACCATTTACAAATAAGTTAGGAAAACGAGAAGGTAAAACGACGGGTTCAAGTTGTGTATCGTCGAAAGTTAATTGCATATCGACGGTTTCTTTATCTAAATCGCGAATCATTTCATCGCTAGCTTCACTTAAACGTGCTTCGGTATAACGATAAGCCGCCGGAGAGTCACCATCAATAGAACCGTTATTTCCTTGGAAATCAATTAAAGGAACACGGACTTTCCAGTCTTGGGACATACGCGCTAAAGCGCTATAAATGGATGAGTCCCCATGGGGGTGAAATTTACCCATAACGGCACCAACGGTATGCGCGCATTTTCTCGTGGGCTTAGAGGAAACGTTTTTATCTAAATACATCGCATAAATAATACGACGTTGAACGGGCTTTAATCCATCGCGAACATCAGGAATGGCCCGGTCTTGAATGACATACTTTGCATAAGTTGCAAAGCGATCCCCCATAATTTCTTCAAGGGGTTCATCTTGAATATTTTCTTCAATGATGGTTGGAGTTACTTTTTTCTTTGCCATTATTTTCTCTCCTCCATAAATGTATCATAGGAATTGAAATCAATATTTTCTTCAATCCATTGCTTTCTTAAACCGGCATCTTTACCCATTAAAACGCCAATTCGTCTTTCCACTAATAAAGGATCTTCAATGCCTACACGAATTAATGTACGAGTTTCAGGGTTCATTGTCGTATCCCATAATTGCTCAGAATTCATTTCACCAAGACCTTTATAACGGGAAATTTGATAGCCAGGACCAATTTTTTGTTTGGCTTTTGCTAAACCTTCATCATCCCAAGCGTATTCATGAATTTCTTTTTTATCTTTCCATTTAAATACACGATATAAAGGAGGTACAGCCACATAAATGCAGCCTGATGTAACTAAAGGACGCATATAATGATAAAAGAAGGTTAAAAGTAAAGTTTGAATGTGGGCACCATCGGTATCAGCATCGGTCATGATGATGATTTTTCCATAGTGAGCGTCACCAATTTCAAAGTTTTGGCCTACACCTGCTCCAATGGTATTAATTAAAGTCGCAAATTCTTCATTCTTTAACATTTTATCCATCGTAACCGTATCGGTATTTAATGGTTTACCACGTAAAGGAAGAATGGCTTGGTGAATACGGTCTCTACCCGTACGCGCGGTACCACCAGCGGAATCACCTTCGACGATGAATAATTCATTACGCGGATAGTCTTTCGATTGAGCGGGTGTTAATTTACCCGATAAAATTACTTCTTGCTTTGGCTTTTTATTATTTCTAGCTTCTTCTTTGGCTTTTCTTGCCGCTAAACGAGCATTTAAACTATCAATACATTTCTTAATTAAGACGACCGCGAATTCACGATTTTCTTCTAAGAAATAGCTTAATTTTTGATAAATGAAGTTTTCGACAACTGGTTTTGCTTCAGGTGTACCTAACTTACCTTTGGTTTGTCCTTCAAATTCAAGCTTTTGTTCGGGGATTTTTAAGGAAATAATCGCAGTTAAACCTTCACGAATATCCGAACCTTCTAACTTCATTTTGCCACGTAATAAGCCGTTATTTTCCGCAAAATCATTCACAGCACGCGTAAAACCAGAACGGAAGCCGGTTTCATGAGTTCCACCGTCTCTTGTTCTTAAGTTATTGACATAAGAATAAATGGTTTCGTTATAATCTTGTTTACAATATTGGAACGCTAATTCCACTTTAATATCTTGGGAATTATCTTCAAAAGTCACAATAGGACTTAATGGTTCTTTATTTTGATTTAAAAGCGCAATATATTCTCTCATACCATCTTGGTAATGGAAATCGGCTTCTAATCCTGCTCTTTCATCTTTTAAAATAAAGCGCACATTCTTTAATAAGAACGCGGATTCTTGAAGATGGTTATAAATCGTATCCCATTTAAATTCAACGGTTGAAAAAATGGTTGGATCAGGTAAAAAACGTACCAAAGTACCATGTTTAATGGTCTTTCCTAATACTTCTAGAGGTACCACTAATTTACCACCATTTTCAAAACGAATATGACTAATCACATTATTACGATAAACGGTGACATCGCAGTATTTGCTTAATGCATTCACGACCGATGCACCAACACCATGTAAACCACCAGCGGATTGATAGGCATTACCACCAAATTTACCACCAGCATGTAAGGTAGCGTAAACGAGTTCTAGACCTGATTTTTTATATTTTTGATTCATATCCGTTGGTGCCCCACGACCTTGGTCTAAGACACTAATGGAGCCATCTTTATGAATGGTTACCGCGATTTCATCACCATAACCTGCCATTGCTTCATCGATGGCGTTATCAACGATTTCCCAAACTAAGTGATGTAAGCCTGTTGTATTCGTTGAACCAATATACATGCCCGGTCTTTTACGGACCGCTTCTAATCCTTCAAGGACGCTTAAATCATTCGCGCTATAGGACGCATTTTCTTTTGTTGTTCCCATATGAGCCTCCCTATTAAATATAAAGTAATACTATATAATTTAGATACCATGTGTTATTATAACAAATGTAACACCAAAAAAGAATATAAAATTTAAGAAACTTATTGTAAAAAAGTGAGGAAATTCAATGGAAATATTTTATGGTATTCTACTCTATCTTGGGCTAATGGTTTATGGCTATCTCGTTGGTTCTATTCCTTTTGCCGTTATCATATCCAAAAGCTTGAAGCACATCGACGTTCGTGATTATGGCTCTCATAATGCAGGAGGCACCAATGTCGGAAGAGTTTTAGGAAAGAAATATGGTGCACTCGTCATTTTCTTAGATATGCTTAAAGCCGCTTTTGGCATTTGGACCGCTATTCTATTTCTTCGTAATAGTGGATTAGAAAAATATTACTTATTTTCCATGCCTGAGCTTTATTACTATTCAATCGCTTTATTTATTTCTATCGGCCACTGCTTTCCTATCTTTAGTGACTTCCGGGGCGGAAAAGCCGTATCGACATTCTTTGGAACACTTCTTAGTTTCAGTCCCATTCTCACGATAATGACGCTTATCGTCTTCTTAATTATTTTAAAAATTAAAAAGTATGTTAGCCTAGCGTCCATGCTTTCTTCCTTTATCGGATCCTTGTTCACCCTTCTTATTTTAATTCCTAAACTACGTCCTATTCTTTTATATCCTACTCTAAGCGGATCTTATATTTTGTTTATTTTTACATTCCTTTCTTCTCTATTTTTAATCTATCGTCATAAAGATAACATTCGTCGTCTAAAAGAAGGAAAAGAAAGCAAAATTAAGTGGATGAAATGAAAAGTAATTATTTAGTAGTTATTTAGTAGATTATAAGTAAATAAAACTTAAAAAAATGGGGCTGTTAAGAAACTAAAAAGTTTCTAGCAGCTTCTTTTTTTGTGCTTGTAAG
>ERZ808275.139-NODE-139-length-42608-cov-5.529927_pt1 | contig 42608 bp, 32 predicted proteins | sample MGYA00520894_ERZ808275 | MGnify/ENA primary metagenome ERZ808275 (study PRJEB31516, sample SAMN03275598) | gut metagenome | biome: mammalia-associated habitat; material: feces | host: Papio cynocephalus | place: Kenya | collected 2012-08-03 ... | reverse complement strand
TTTTATTTTCATCACTTATCGGTTTCTTCCGACCTCCAAAAAATTAATGCTAACGCTTTGTGAATCATGGCATTTTAAGTAAAACGCTTTCATTAATTTTTAAAATCAAAACAATTGATTCTTTAAAAATTTTATCTATAATAGTGTATCTTGCTAAGGGAGGCAAGTACGTATGAAGCAAAAGAATTCATTAACTGAAGGAAAAATATTTACACCGATTCTCTTATTTTTTATTCCGGTTATGTTAGGAAATGTTTTTCAACAGTTTTATAGTTTAGTAGACTCTATTATCGTTGGACAATATTTAGGTCGTTTAGCTTTCTCTGGAGTAGGGGCAACGTCATCTTTATCTTTTTTAGTGATTGGTTTTTCTACCGGTTTAACTTCAGGTTTTGCGATTAAAACGAGTCAATTTTATGGGGCTAAAGACGAAGAACAAATGAAAAGAAGTGTCGCTACTTCATATATTCTTTGTATTATTATTGGTATTCTTTTAACTTTAGTAGCGGTCCTTTGTACCACTCCTCTTTTAAAAATGATGCAAACATCGGATTCTTTATTTCCGTATGCCCATGATTATTTAATTACCATCTTTTTAGGACTAGGGGCCACCATTTTCTATAACATGATTTCATTTTTATTACGTGCGATTGGTGATTCTCGTTCTCCTTTATATTTCTTATTAATTTCTTCAATTATTAATATTGTTTTAGATATTGTCTTTATTTCTGTTTTTCATATGGGTGTTTCTGGTGCGGGCTACGCAACTTTTATTGCACAACTTATTTCCGGAATCATTTCTTTTATTTACATGTGGAAAAAATACCCTATTTTACGAGTAAAAAGGGAACATTTTCATTTTTCTTTTGACTTTGCTATGGAGCATTTAAGAATTGCATTACCGATGGCTTTACAGTTCTCTATTATTGCGATTGGCTTAATGATTCAACAAGCAGCAGTGAATCATCTTGACGCTCTTAATAATCCTACGCGCCCTGATTATTTAATTGATGGGTACGCAACTGCCTATAGTGCAGCCAATAAAATCGATAGTTTTGCTTTACAAATTCTATCTAGTTTAGGTACGACCATGGCCACATTCTCAGGTCAAAATTATGGCGCTAGAAATTATGAACGGATTAAAAAGGGATTTAAAGTTTCAACGATATTCGGTACCATTTTATGCGTAATTCTAGGCGCGATTATGATTTTATTTGGGGCTCCAATGATTCGTATCTTCTCTAGTGATATTGAAGAAACAATTATGGGATACGCTAAAACGTATTTAATCATCCAAGGTTCATTATATTTCTTTGTCATGTTAATTTACGTATATCGTAGTTCATTACAAGGATTAGGTTTAAGTTCTATTACCGTAGTAGCGGGAATATTAGAATTAGCGATGCGGGCTTTAACTTGTATTTTCTTTACTCAATTCTTAGGTTGGATTGGCGTTGGTTTCTCTAACCCTGCGGCTTGGGTAGGATCGGATGTTGTATTATTAATCGCTACAATATATTACATGAAAAAATTCTCTAAACAAGTAAAAGAAGGCACATTTGGTGTACTTTCTAAAGATAAAGAAAGAATGAAAGTAGAACCCAAACACTCTTAACTTCCCACTTAGCTTTAAAGAAAAAGAAAATGCAACTCACCATTTTTACTTGAATGAGTTGCATTTTTTTCATGTTTCAAAATGAAAATTTACAGCATTCTGCGATTTCCAATTCGAGAGACCCTGTTACCGCTCCATTCTACTCTTTCACCATTGATAGAATAGAGTTTGTTGCCTGAATATTCAATTCTAGCTCCACCCACACGATAGAGTCTTGTACCTGAATATTCTACTCTTAAATCACCTATCTTTAGAAGTTTATTTCCACTCCAGGTGGGTCTACCTCCAAAATAAGCAATTAAAATTTCTTCATCTGACATTCTATTTCTCTCCTTTCTTTTTATTGATTAAAGCGATAAGTTCATCTCTTGTGATTTCTTTATGTTCACAAAGATAATCCGCTACCGCTATAATTAACTCTTTTTCTTGTTCGATTCGTTTAGTAACCAAATCATAATTCTCTTTTAAAAAGTCCATAGCTTTTTTTCCTGAAGGGTCTTTGGGCACAAATTCCATTAATTCATCAATATTTGTAATATTCTCATCGAAATATGGAAAACCATATGCTAGAGAAAACAAACTTATATAGCGGCAACAATTGTAATAAATCATATCCATTTCATAATGATGGTCGAAAAAATCAAAACCCGGTGTTAATAATTTTTCAGCAATAAGACCCGCTAAATCATATTGAATTTCATCCTCTAAAGCTTGACGAGATACAAAATGATATCCATCCACCAATGCTTTTGCCACATCTTCTCTTTTTTCAAAGTGATAGGCTCTTAAAAAGCGATAGGCTTTCGCATATTGATAAATATATAAAACCTGCGCTGCTTTGTTTATGGCCATATGTCTTGGTATAGCATAATCTGCATAATTATCTTGATTAAGAGAATAAATAGTTCGATTCATGTAGTCTTCAACGAACAACATTTGATCAATCGTACATTTTTCTGAATAAAAAGCAGCGGCAAAATCAATCGTCTTTTTTATATCCGAAATGCTCGTCATTAGCCATTCGTAATATAATTCAGTAATTTCATCTTTAGAAAAGCTTAAACCGGCTTTTTCTAATAATCTTTCAATAATTTTTCTTTTTCCTTTTCTATCCACCATGGAATAAGTACTTACTAATATTTTTAAATCAAATTGAAGAACATTTTGATAGGGGTAAAAAGACATTTGATCGGTAGCGGTAGAAATGCATAAAATCTTTTTATCCTCTGGAATGCGATTCACTTTCTTTTGAAAAAAATCTAACACTTTCCAACTTTCATCATGAGCAAAACGATCGATATCATAAAAAATAATCACCGCTGCACTCCACCTTTTGGCTTTTTTAAATGTTTCTTTAATCGTAGTGAAAATATCTTTATCTTTTTGATCACGAATCACAAAGATAGGAAAATGAAAACTTTTCGCATATTCATGGGCGATAAAACTTTTTCCATCGCCTTTAGGACCATATAGTAACAAATTCTTTAATTGGTTAATTCCTTCTTTATCCGATAAAAAGCATTTTTGGGTAAAGGCTAATAAAGATTTTAAATTATCATATCCATATACTTGACTTAAAAATTCTTCTTCCATCTTTTTTTACACATCCTTATGCTTTATAAGTAGTGTAACAAAGTCCGTATCCCTTTTTTAGGACATAAAAAAATCAAGTGCGTTAACACTCGACTTTTTCGTTATCTTCGTATTTTTGTAAGGCTTCTTTTAAACCTTTTTTTATTTTTTCTACAAATGAAATAGGAGCAATAACTTTAACTTCATTCATGTATTGTAATACCCAATAATAAAGAGCATTTTCATCACATTTTATTTTCACTAATGTTTTACCATCTTTAGTATAGATATTGATATCTTCACCAAACCAATCCATGGTATTCGTAATAGCGGATTCATTCTCTAATTCTAAAGTTGCAGTAATTACATTTCCGGAAAAAAGATATACGTGTTCATTTAAATATTCAACTACGGAGAAATCTTTAGGACCATTTTTTAAGTCACTCATCTTTTTAATATTCCAGTCCTCTTTAATTTCAATATTCATCATATAATCAATGCGAAAGGTTTGTAATGCTTGATATTTTTCACGGAAATTACATAACAAATAATATCTTCCAAAGTTATTGATTAAATAATACGGTGACACAATATACTGCCAGCCATCTTTTCTCGCTACTTTATTACCTTCTTTATCATAACTTATATATTGAAAGCCTACTCTTTTTCCTTTTTCCATAGCTTCATGGATAATAGAAATATTATAAAGAACTTGTTGGTTATTTGTGCGATGAAGTTCGGTTGATTTCACAATATAAGAATAGTCTTTTCTTTGGTATTTGCTTAATGTTTTAGAAATTGCTTCCGCGATATGTTTGGCTTGAGAGCCACTGATGCTACGACTCGAAAATAAAGCATCAATTAAATAAGAAGCTTCAGTAGGATCAAATAGTCTAGATAATAAGGCATATCCACCTTTAGGACCCTTTTCAATATCGTAACCTAATTCTTCTAGCAAATTTAAACTAGAAGCAATGCTCTTTCTTTCAAATTCTAAGCCATATTGTTCTTCAATTAAACGAATGATTTCTTGCTGCGTTAAATAATGTTCTTCATCCGTATATTCTTCTAATATTTTTAACACTAAAAGCATTAAACTCTTTTTATTAGAAATCATTTTACTTTTCCCCCTCTATTTTTAAAAATATCCTTAATTTCATTTTACATAAAATCAAGGATAATTTGTAGGTTTATATTTGCAATGCTTTTTGCTTACCTGCTTTACGTATCTTTCTTAATATCTTTTTTATTTTTCTTGCTTGAGAATGATTGTTACCTTGTATGTTTAAGATATAAAGGTGATTTTTCATTGCCTTTTTTTCTATTTCTCTTATTTTTTCCTTAGCTTTCGAACTTCTTATATCATTCTCATCTATAAAATATTCAATATATAATTTATCTATAAATTGATTAGTTACTTCTTCATTCATTTGATCATGAGATAGAATACTAGAAAGACTTTGTCTTAAAGTAGATAAAAAGCCACTATTAACGGCAGAAGGTGAATGTCTTTGATTCACATGCCAATTTAATCTATTTCTTATTGATTCATTCACCGCTATACCAATATAGATGCAATATAAGTCCAAGCCTTCTTTTTTTTCAATGTCAGACTCAATATCCTCAAATGTTACATCTACACCAAGTTTTTCTAAAAGCATTTCAACATCTTCTTTTTTAGCCCACCACTTATAATAGCCCGGCCTATCATTACTAATTTGTTTTAGATATCTACTGTCTCTTAAAAATAATGCTGGAATAAGTTGCCCTTCTCCTATTATTTTCAATTCATCTGCTTTAGAAGACGATTGAATTTCTTTTCCATTTTTATAATGCTTCGGTGCACTCAAATTAATAGAATTAGAATTATGGTACTTATATACTGTACATTTTTTTAGTTTACATAACAAATTTTCATAATACTTTTTACCACCAAAAATATAGAATTCAATTTCATCTAAATTGTTAAATAATCCTTCTAATTGTTGGATAACAATATTCGCCCATTCTTTACATTCTTCTGCACTCATTTTATAAAGTGTTTTATCATAATAAGAAATCATTTGGTCTTTTTTAAGTAAATGGTGTTTAGCGGAAATAATGAAATAATCATCAAAATCTTCTTTTCTTACTTTATCTAATGACTTTCTAAAAGAATTCCCCGTATAGATATCTTCTGCACGAAATAATTCTTCGGGTTGATCTTTTCCTTTCTTAGATTTTGAACACGCTAAAAGGGCTATTTTTTTCATAGATAATTGTCTCCTTTTTTCTATATTAATATGACTTAATGTCCTTAAAAACGGACATTGTATTTTAGAGATATTTTACTATAGTTTTTAAAAAATCCATTTTGTAATTTCTTCAAGTTCTTCTGGTGAATCAATATCAACGTAATTATGGACAATAGAAATCCGATTTCCTTTAATTGCGTAAACCCTTTTCCCATCTTTTAAACAGTTTCTAGTTGCAATCATTGTTCCACTTTGATCATTTGCTTGAATGATTAAAATAATTTCACTTAATTTGCTTTGAATTCTGTCTCTTTGAGGAAAGTTAAACTTTGTCATTGTAGAACCTGTACTATATTCTGAAATAAGTAAACCTCCATTTTCAATTATTCTCTGTGCCAATTGTCGATTGGATGTTGGTTGAACATTATCGCAAGGTGATGGTAAAACCGCTATTGTCTTTCCTCCAACATCAAGACATGCAGAATGTGCAATTGTGTCACATCCGAGAGCTAAACCACTAACAATCACATATCCTTTTTTTGCAAAATATGTTGTAGCAATTTTTCCTTTTTCAACAAAATAAGAATCAGGTTTCCTTGTTCCGATAATTGAAATTGATTTTTGCGATAATAAAGATATATCACCTTTATAAAACAAAAAGACACACGGATTGGATGAAAGATATAGTTTTTTTGGAAACTCATTATCCAATATACAACAGACTTTTGTTCCCACTTGACTATTTAATTCTATTGTTTTTTTCGAAAAAATTAACTCATGCTTAAATGCAGACTTTTCTTCTTCATTTAATTCTTCAATTAATCCATTAACGCATTTTTCATAATCATAGTTATACCGTTGTACATAGAGATATACTCTTTTTGCCCCCCATCCTTTAAGGTGAAGAAGTGTTAATATTAAACTTTTTTTATCCATAAAAATCTTGTTCTTTCGTCTTTCCTAATGCTAATAGTACCACACGTTTAGCCCCTGCTGATAGTAGTAAATTTCTACATGCAATTAATGAACATCCCGTTGTTGTAATGTCATCAATGACAATGATATTTTTTCCAGTAACATCATAGCCTGGTTCAATAGCAATGCTATGCATATCTCTTCTATAATCAAAACTACGTTGTGGATCTGTGGCCTTTTTTTCAATATCCACTATGCGTTGGATAATAGTATTTCTTACTATTATGTTTTTTCCTTTATATGTATGACATAAAACATCAAATACACCATTAGCGGCGTTGTCTGTTTTTTTATGTCCTGGGACTGTACAAACAACCCATTCTTCCTCTTTGAAAAATTTCAAAAAGTTACAGAGTGCAGCTGGAAAATTTAAGGAATTATTCTCTGAAGAATAATTTCTATTTTTTATGGCCATAAATGCCAAAAAATTACTTTTATATAATGATTCCTTCGGATAGTTTTCCATCCACCATTTTTTATAATAATTATATAAGTAGTAGATTATGTTGCCTTCCCTATCGATTTCATTGAGTCCTCTTGTACACTTAAATTCATATTCATTAGTTGCGTAATATTCGCCATTCAAATTTTCAAACATGTTCTCTTCCTCCTCATTAAATGGTACATCATGTTCTTTAGCATCATTAATAAATCTTTTTATTTTTTCGATATTTCTTAATTTACGATAATAATTGTAAAAGAGAAAATCAAAAGATTCTTTCATTCTATATTTTTGATAGAGCTCTTGATGGATAGTAATTGCTTTTTCTAAATTTTTTTCTACAATATCGCCTTTTTCATAGATTCCCGCTAATTTAATTTTTGCATCAATATCACCATCATTTGCCTTTTTCTTAAGCTCTTTAACATACAATTTATTTTTAATTTCTTTTTGTACTCTCACATCTTTTACATATGGCAAAATCTTTTTAACAAGATCAAACTCTTCACTTTGTATTTTTTGTTGACAATAATCTTCAAAATATTTTTCAAACTCAAAAAGCATTATTGGTGTATTAATCTTTTTGTAATAATCTAGCGCTAAATCAATGTCTTTATTAGCGCCATGATTTCCCTTCCAATAAGAATCAGCTAAATAAAAATAAATATAGTCTCTCGTCTTTCTATCAAACCTTTTATACTTATTTTCCATTTCTTCTTGGTATTTTATTACTTCTAGATAGTTTGGATCTAAGGAAAGAAAGAGATCAACTTCTTTTTTTGAATAAACTCTATTCGTATCAATAAAAAAGTATTCATTTAAATATGGTGAAAAGAAAGAAAATCTGTCTTTTAATATTTCATACGATTTGGAATCTTCAATTATGTTTTGAGCATAAAGAATAATCAATCTATTTCTGCATTCTTTAAATTTGTTTTTCAAATTTTTGTCATTTGTTATTTTTATAAACTCGTCCATTTGACAAATTATTCTTTCTGTATTTAAAGAATTTAAAAAATTGATGTCTTTATAAATTTTTCGAATTAGGCTTATAATTTCATTTTCTTTATAATCTTCAGATAAAAGCAAAAGATAAATTGCTCGTAAAATATCAGTACAACTTTTTCCAACTTCCGCTAATAATTCTCCTAAGGCTTTCTGACAATCTTTATCATTATGACTGGCACCAATTTCTAAGTAACTCATTGCTTTATCATAATCAGGCTTTTCTAATCCTAAATCTTCATAGCAATCTAAATATAAGGTTCCTAGTGTATAGGCACTTTCAATATTTCCTTTATTCAATGATTCAATAAACAGAGGAATTGCATGTTCAAAATCGTCTTCATCTAAATATTCATTTGCCCTATCAAATAATGTATCTATCATTTTATAATCCTTTCTATTTCTTTTCTTTAAACAAAATCGAGAATAATGTTTCTTTTAAATATCCATATCGACGTGCATATGCATTTTCGATTGAAACTAGATTAAAGCCATGTTTTTGACATAATGCTTTTTTCTTTTCGTCTCTTCTCTGCACACTTTCATCTTTGGTGTGTTCTTCTCCGTTTAATTCAATGGCTAAAATAGGCATCATTGTATCTTTTCTAAAAAGAACAAAGTCAAATCTTCCTTCTAAGAAAACCGTATTTACTTCATCTTGATCATCGGATGTAAAGAAAGAAGAAACAGGTACTTCTTTTTGGAAAACAATATCTACATCGTTATTTGTAGAAATCACTTGCGCTAAATTATCCATAAAAGCTTTTTCAAGAACCGTTGAAAATGGTTTTAAACCTGTTGCTCTATTTCCAAACTTTTCAACAAAAGGAACATGATATGCACCTTTCTTCTTTATGTATTGATATAATTCATAAAAATGATCATCCGAAGAAGATTTCACTTCATTATGCAATGTTTCAATTGAATTCGCATTTGCTAGCATCAGTAATTTATGTTTAGCTCTAGAAGTTGCAACGTTAATTAATTCATCGTTATCTTTTAACCATGAATAGGTACCTGCCCAAGTGTTTTTAGAAATGGTTGTGGAAAAAATGATGACATCTTTTTCGTCACCTTGGAATTCATGAATGGTACCACAAGAAACACGATCAGAAATGCCTGCATCTTGTAAACATCGATCAATTAATTGCTTTTGATTTTTAAACGGCGTAATTACTCCAATTTGTTGTTCAGGATGCATAGCGCAATAAGAAACAATAAAAGTAGCTTCTTCATCAGAAGTATTTCTTTTTTCTACCACATTACTTTTGGCCATTTCAATATATTCAAGTGGTTCTTGTTCTTCGTCTTTGGTGGCAACTTTTAGTTGGTTATTATAAAACATGGCATTATTAAAACCAATGATGCTAGGGTGACAACGATAGTGTGTTCTTAAAAGAATCAAGTCACTAATCACATCATTTGTGTAGAACATTTTTAAAATTGAATTTTCTCGGTAATCATAAGTATCATCAATATTATACTTTTCTTTTAACGTTTCATTTGTTCTTCTATCTAACATAATCACTGGTTTTAATTGGTTAGGGTCACCAACTAAAAGAAGATTTCTTCCTCGTAAAATCGGCACTAACGCGTGAGCGGCACTACATTGCCCTGCTTCGTCCATAATGATTAAATCAAAATGAGGAGAAGGTGTACCAATTTTTCCTGCCGACATATTGGTCGTTAAAATAACTGGAAATACTTTTAAAAGAAGTTCTAAGTTATCGTCGTTTTGAATAAATGATTTAAATTGTTTTAATCTTTCTTTTTCATCCGCTAATAAAAGGATATCCATAAAGTCTTTATATTTTGGTTGACTTAATTTTTTGATTCTATTCGCCGATTCAAAGTGAATATACATAACGATATCTTTATCTACTTGCATCCAAGTCTTTAATTCTTCGTTATCATCTTCTATATTATTTAAACTTGATAGTACGCCATTAATTTTTTCGAGTTGTGGGTCAATAACCTGCAATCTTTTTAAAGAAAAGGCATTTTGCACCACTTGGTCTTCTAATAATTCTTTTCGTTCTGTATAATCAAGTCTTTTTTCATAATCTTCCATTAAACGACGAAGCTGATCTTTCTTTTTAATAAAACGTTCTTTTACTTTTTTTATTTGTTCTTCGTCTGAACGAATAACTTTTGCTTTATCGATTAAAGAAAGAATATTGGATAATGTATCTAAAATAGATTCATCATTTCCTAAACGTAAAACCGGGAATGGTGTTTCATATTCATTACGATATTTTAAAGAACTTAAACTATGATAAATACCATCTAAAGGAACATTGTTATTCGTAGAAACTAGTACAGTTTTATTATTAAAGAAAGCACTAATGATCGTATTTACAATTGTTTTCGTTTTACCTGTTCCTGGTGGTCCTTGAACATAGGTGGTTGGAAATTTTAATGCTTTATAAATCACTAACATTTGGTCCAAGTTAGCGGGTGAAATAATGGAAATTGGAAGAGTTGCTGTTCTTTTTGGTTTTTCAACCACTTGACCAAAGAAGCATTTTAAAGGATAGGTTAAGTTATGATCTTCTATCATTCTTTGAATAGCATTATATTCATTACCTAAATAGGATTGATTGTAACTTAAAGCAAAAATATGTGGAGCATCATCCACTTCACCCGGACGTACATTTTTCATTAATGCATCTTTAATTTTATCTTTTGTTACATTGATGTCATCTAAAAGTGCACAATCTTCTTCATCTAAAAATTTTTCTGCTGAAAACTCTTGATTGATGTTTCCATCTTTATCCTTAATAGCAAAACGTTTGTTGGCAATAATTGGACCGGAAGATATTAAAACATGCCTTTCTAAGTCAAACACTAGGTTTCTGTACGCTAAAACATACAATCCTTTATTAGTATGAATGGAAATTTCATTCACCGCTAAATGAATTGTTTTTTCAAATGAGTTTTCTTTTTTCTTTCCTAAAAGGCGAATTAGATTTTTATATTGATTCTCATTTAAATGATAGCAGTTATCCACTAAAAGAGTATCTTGATCAATACCTAGCACTAATAAAAATTGAGAAATATATGGAGTTGAATCTAATTGATTACAATCTAAAAAATACTCTAATAAATTAATTTGTGATTCTTGGCTTGAACATGGAAAAACTTCATCAATATCCGTTTTTTCATCCAGATTCACTGTATCAGAATAATATGTACCTTCTTTTATTACACAAGAAAGAATACGGTCAAGATAGATTTCACCATCAATTAAGCTATTTTCCATAGCGACATTAAACATTTTTACTTTGAGCTTAATGACCGGTTTTCCTTCTTTATAATATTTTCTATAGTCTTTTATGGCAATCCAATAGCGAGTGATAACATCACTGCCATCACTTTTGTATTCTATGTCTATCCATTTTTTATGGTAGATTGCTTTTAATAGAACTCTAGAAACATCCATATTATTTTCCCCTGTTAGGTATATAATAACATAATTTTTATTCTTTTTGTTAATTATTATAAATGGTGATGTCGAGATTAGAAATATTATTGTAGCATTTGAATTTCATTTTCCATAAACCATTTATTTTTTAATGCTGTACTTTTCACTTTTTCACAATCTTGAGTATAGGCGATTACGGCCAAGCTTTTTTGAGCTCTTGTACAAGCAACGTAAAAAAGGCGAGTTGTCCTAGCTATACAATTATCTTTTCTTTCGCTTATATTTCTTTTATCAGTTTCACTTTGAGCGATAGCGCCAAAAAGCTTTTCATAACTAAAGATTTTTCCATTTTGACTTTTATCGTCCATAATAATAATCACCCTAGGAAATTCCAGTCCTTTTACGCCCTGATGTGTGGCAAACTCTGTATTATCAGAAACATATTTTGCATATTTTTCTAATGTACTAAATGGCACAGATAATGCCTTTTTTAGAGCTTTTATATCTTCAGGGCTTTGTCCTGTAGAATCTAATATATCATTTATACGATTGCTTAATGCAAACAATCCTGTTTTTTGAATAGAGCAAAATATATCTGTACACATAGGATCTTTATTATTCTCCCATAATTTCATCAGTGTTAAAAATGCTTCATTTGCAGCCTTTAGTACGTTTGTTTGATCATCTGGACATTCTTCCCATCTCTTTTTATCTAACAATGGTGAATATTTTTTTAGAATTTTAAAAACTTCAAAATCATTGTTTTCTTTATAAGCTAAAACTAGAGGAGAAATAACATGTGATAAAAAAGAGAGTTCAGGAATCGTACCATCTCTTAAAGAGGTATCAAGAGAAGTTTCTCTTAATGGTAGAAACAACTCTAAAAAACCTAGACGCGCAGCTGCCATTTGATGTTCTAAGATAAGTATCTTGTTTTCTTGATCATCAAGCCACTTCTCATCATTTGCCTCTTTTGCCATAATCATTTTTACTTTCTGCTCAATTTCTTCTTTATTAGAATCACAAGATGCAATAAATAATCTTACTGTTCCTTTTTCTGCATCACTTCGATATTGTTGTTGCTGATTATCAATCGTTCGTCTAATATCATTGGCTAAAGTCACAATTCGAACTGCACTTCGATGGTTCATAACCTTTTCTGGTTTTGCCCAATCATCAGGTATGTCTTGATGAAGATTCTCTTTTCCATCCATATAGATTCTTTGCATTGTATCTCCAAACATACCAATTATAAACTTACCTTTATAGGTTTCATATAAGGCAAAGAAGGCATCAACAAGTTCTTTTTTAGTATCTTGGCTCTCATCAATAAGAATAATAGGATATTTTGAAATTATAATTTTTTTCATTGTTTCTTTTGTAGAAATAAATTCCGATCCCATTTTTACAACTTCATTATGGTTAAGAGATTCAGCACCTAAATTATCGCCGTTAGGATTATATGTAAACTTTGTCAAACTTTTAACCACATCTAAGCGTCTTTTTTTACTATCAATTTTTTCCTTTTTTGATTCTTTATTTCGAGCAGACTCCATTCCTGCTTTGAGATTTGTTATTTCTTTCTCTAATGATTGTATAAGCCATTCTTTAATGTCTTTTTGATAATTTTTAATTAATTCCCATATAAAACTATGAATTGTAGAAATCCAAAAAATAGATCTATATTGCAAACGTTTAGATATTTCATCACAAGCAGCGTTTGTAAAAGTTATTACAGCAATTTGCTTTTGATTTATTCTAAACCAATCTCCAAATTTTTCTTCTAAAAAATTAAGAGTCTTGACTAAACTCCTCGTTTTTCCGGAGCCAGCCCCAGCAAAAACAAAAAATGATTTTGGATTATCTTTTGAAAAACACTCTCTTATTTCTTCGTCAACATGATCATCTCTATGATCATCATACTTTTCTTTTAATATTTCTATAGTATCACTCACTTTTTTCTTCCTCCGGATATAAATAGTTTTGAAGCCAGTCTAAGCCCTCTTTAATGTAAAAAGGAATTGAAAGTTCCTCTGGATTCATTTCATAGATTATATCTAATGCAAGCCCCGCTTTATCAAAACTACTTTGGTGTAATATGTCATAGATTTGTTCATGAATATTCTCACAATCTTCCTCAAATATTTTTTTTATTTTTCCTATTAGTCCACTTGAATCTTCTAGAGGATCATAAGCTTCAAAAAGTGGCAAATTCGAATAAATTAACGCATCTTCAAAAGTTCTAGCTATAGCCTCTTTTTGTTTTCCCTTTAAAAAAATTTTAATAGGTGTTTGATAGGCTATTCGGATTTGAAAATGATAAGGGGTTTTATACTCTATGACCTTTTCTTTGCTTGGAAGGTCTAACAATTCATCTAAATTTTTCTTGTGAATAAATATTTCTGTTATTGCATAATTTCCACTTTTCAATTTCTTTTTTCTTTTTGGAACTGCGGATTTAAGACTATTTTCTTCAATGGGATCTAAATCAGTGATAATTAACGAAGGCATACATAATTTTTCAATTAAAGGAGATAAGCGATGAATATGCCGGCCATTAATGTCAAGAATTGTTATATAACTTTGATACAATTTAGGATACTTATATCGTATAAAATGAGGAATAAGCATTCTTTCAGCCGAACCTTCAACTAAAATAACCGCATCGGCAAAAAATAAATCACAATGATTTGCTTGAATATATCGCGTAATAAATTTATTTGTTTGAGCCGTGTTTCCAAAAACATCGCACAAATTAATCACCTTAGAAGTTGCTACTCCACAAGTCGTTTCATCAACAAGTCTCTTGAAATAGCGTAAGTCCTCAAAACTAATCTCTCTAGCAATGTGACTAGAATGTGTGCTTATAATCAATTGCGTTGTAAAATTTGAATTTTGTTCAAGAAAATCACCCTTGATTAAAAAATCATATGCTTTACGAGCAAATACTTGCTGTACTTGGATATGCAAATGAGCTTCCGGTTCTTCAATTAACACTAAATGAATCGGTTCAATTGTCATATTTTTGCTCTTTGCTTTTCCAACATGTATCCAATCATCTCTAAAACTTATCAAATCAAAAAACATTGAAATAAGATTTTGATATCCTAATCCATTATATTTTTCAGGTAGCTTTAAACTATCGTCTGTTTTACTCAGTGCATATTGTATTGCTGAATCGTGCTTTAAAGTATCTTCAGTTTCAACTTTACTAGTAATTGTAATTTTTGGATTATTAATACCAGGATAACCTAACTTTTCTAATTCCATTATAATTGGTTCAAATTTTGAAATAATTCCTTTTTCAAAAACTTCACGAGCTTCTTCCGCTTTCCCTAACATTTCTAAGTCTTCTAACGTTGGACTTTTTTCTGGATCCAGATGTTTTTCATAATAATTTCTCATTTGTTCAGAAAGCTGTTTTCTCGTATTTCCGCTATCCAAATGATCTGGATCGGAAAAGCCTCGTTGCGCATCAATCATATCAACTTTTATAACTCCTTTTAAAGGATTATCAACTGTACATTCTGAGTCGAAAGGAGTATCTTGGATTTTGTTTTTTTCAAATTCTTTTGGGTCGAGAATATAGGTTTTAATAGAAAAATAAGTACCAATCTTTCTATCAAGGAAATCGCATAAATCCTTTGGAAAAAGTTTTATGGAATCATTTGTTGGAGAAGCAAAATATGCTTCCTGATAATCCGAAAACAATTTGCTAATATCTTTTGGAAATAGCGCTAATCGAACTCCCAATAATCCTCCTTCCCAATTTAATGTTGGAATTAGATTAAAAATATACTGATATTCATCAGCATTTACATTTAACCAAATGTCCATTTTTGGAACTATCGAATCCCAATCTAATAAATCATTTGGTGGTAAAAAATCTTTTTGTTGCCATTTTTCTCCAATTTTTTCTATATCTGCACGTTTTGATATTGTTATATCATTAAAACAAAAACTACGATTCGCTAAAAATTTTGCCAAAGCATCCATTGCTGAAGTTTTCCCACTATTATTTGCGCCAACAAATAAAGTGGTTTTTTCACCAACATCAATTCGACAATTAAGCAGTTTTCTAAAATTCTGTATTATAACTGAAACTATTTTCATAGTAATTCTCCTGTAAAATTTAAATTTATATTCATAAACTAAATATTTATAAATTTATTATCTCTATAGTCTTATATCCTTTCTTTTTTACAAAGCCTCCAATAATGCTTTCCCAATTCCGTTAAAACTATCTTTTTGCTATGCATTGCAGCAAAATACATATAATTCTCATCTTTGGGAATTAATAAGCCATTTTGATTCATTTTTTGAAAAATCTTAAAAATTTCCACATTTGTCTTAATGGCATAAGGTTTAATCGGTTTATGAAAACGACTTTTCTTTACATTTGTGTCTTCATAAGAAGGATCCAGTTCATATTCATAATCAGCAGTAGGAAAATAACTCATGCCTTTTTTTAAATCTTCTACTGAGATTTTTTTCTTTACTGAACGTAATGATACAAATGCAGAAACATTTGCCTTAAAATATGGTCTTTGTTGCCATGAACTTAACGCCTGATCAATATATGCATAAATACTTCCAGGAGTTATTCTTCCTAACAAATCGCTCGCTCCTCCTTGAAGAGCGCCAATTAAAAGATTTGTAAAAGTTCCATGACCACTTAAAATTTCGTCGATTGCACCCTCATTTTCTCTACATGCTGTTAATATTACAGTATTATTACTTAAAACTGTTTTATCACCGATTGCCGAACAGTTTCCCATTTTGCCTGAATGACAGCAATCCAAAAAAACAATATTATATTTACATTTTGTCATCGAAATTCTTGACATAATATCTTTAAATAAGATTGGCTTCATATCAACTGTTACAAATGTCCCATCTTTATTATCATCATATCCATGTCCGGAAAAATATAATATAGTGACTTCATCATCATTTTCATATAATTCGTCCAATGCTTTTTGAATATTTTCATATGTAGCTTTTTCATCCAATAAGAGCATTGTATCAAAATTATGACTGCTATCTTCATTTTCATTTAGGAGTTTTCGGATTGAAATCGCATCATTTTTACATCCTCTAAGTTTATTTTTGGGGTAATCATTTATTCCAATAATTAGTGCTTTTCTCATACACAAACCTCTTTGATAGCATCAGTTATAGAATTCCCATTCCATTTTACAACCTTATCTGCAGCCACTATAACTCTTGTTGAACTTCTTAAAGCTCCCCATGTTTCAACAGCAATGATGGGTTTTCCTAATTCTTTAGCTATTTTTATTTCCATTTCTATTGAATCACTATATGTTGCATATACGGCTGCTAAAACTATTATAGCGCTACATATTTTCATTTTTTCTCGGATTCGATTTTCTAAAATTTGATTATAGTTTCTCATAGATCGGATTTCAATAGGATCATCATAAGGAACTGAATAATCATCATAAGGAACTGAATAATCATAAAAGTCAAAATATGGTGTATTTTTTAATAAATCAATCAATGCTTCATAGTCTTCAGAATATGACCATGAATGGCTAATAAATAAATTATATCTTCTCATATTATTTTCCCCCCCTCTTATCGTTTTCCATCCAATAATAATTTTAAATTATTCCAATTCCACTTATAAATTTTGTCAGTCTTTTTAGCGGTTAATGGCTTTTTTACTTCTTTATTGGCTCTTCCGCATAATAAAAAATAAGGCTTGTTTTCTTCTTGAGCTATAGTTAGTTCTGCAGATACTCCTTTTGCTGAATCTGTGTATTCTCCACAAAGAACAATCACACAATCGCATCTTTTAATTTTTTCTCTAGCATATCTTTTCCAATTAGATGAAATTGCTTCTTTAATTGACATATCTGAAATTTCAAAAGGTGAATTCGGATTTTGTGATTGTCCAACTAATGATCCCTTTATATCCAAGTCATGATCATAGTCAAATGATATAAATACTTTTTTTCTCATGTTTTCACTCCTTTTTTAAATGTTTTTAATTTTTTTATCATTATAAATGCAAAAATAGTAGATATATAAAATGTCACTGTTTATAAAAAATAAATGTTAATTAATAAGCTTATCAAAAGCTATTAATTAATGTTTTTATAGCAAATGTCCACTAAAATTTTTATAATTTTATTACAATAATTAATAAAGACGATGTACTACCTTATTTTTTTAAATACTCCTCCAATCTAGAAAATGTATAATCATAATCCTGATAAGAATCACTTGCGTTATCAAATTCTAAATCTGGTTCATTTTCTATAGCTTCTGTATTTTCATACACTAATTTGTTAATAAATAGTGCATCATCAAAATTGCTATCAATACCTTCAAAATTAACGAATCTTGATTTTGAATACATATTATCTCTTGTTGAGTAATAGTCTACTCGATAAATAATATCATAAGCTTCAATCAATTCTTTTTCTCTAAAATAGCTTTTTAAATATGTATTTAATAAAATACATTTATCAAGTAATACACGAATATCACTTTTAAGTGGCATATCGTAGTTTCTTATAATTAAGCGCATTTCTGCAAAGTTCTTTTTATCATATATAATTGATTCTTGATCAAATAAGTTTTCAATAAAATCAATTAATGCCGTATTTCCAATATTTAAAAGACGAATAAAAACCGAGCCTACAAAACGAGGCTTGGCTTGTTTCCCTTTTAAAGATTCATAAAACCTTAAAGCTTCAAAAGAATCCATAAAATTAATACATTGTTCAGCAGGTCCACTTTTAATTACTTTATTATCCACTCTTTGGATTTCATAGTGATTCTCTATTTTTGCAACACGAAAAGAAATGCCATGCGCTTTAAAAGCAGGAAACTTTTCTCCTTTTTCTTTTCCTGTAAGTACATGAGCAATGATCATATTTTGCTCTTCTAATTGTCCGCCTCTACTTAAGGGCATAATCAAAAAAATATCCCATTGATATTCACTATTTTTGTCATTATATGCACCTTTTTGGATTACTCTACCTGCAAAATCAAAAACCTTCGTTTCATTACCAAAACGTTTATTCCATAACTGCATCGCAGTTTCTTTATTTAATTCCATTACTACCTAAGTCTTTCACGATGAAAATATGATAAAAAAGACCATTTTCCTCCTATACTTCACTTCATTTGATAAAACTTTTGATTCACCTTAGGATAGCCGGACACTACATTTTGAAGTAGCGATATTTAAAATTAGTTCATCTGTTTTTTTAAAACATCTAATTTATCAAACTGTATATTTATTTTGACAAATTTATTCTTTAATGTCAACCAAAACAAAGAAAAAGAAACTAAACGAGATAAATTCTTTCGTTTGTTCTTCTATATTATTCTCAGTTGAAGATAAGTATCATTGTCTTAGGGAGAGTTAGGTTTTCATCATAAATTTTGATTATCTTTTTATTCACGTTGCTTTTATTTTCAGAAAGCGTTAACTTCCAAACTGAAAGCATACTAGCATTAATACATATATTATTTAATTCACAACCGCATAAATTTTTACTTAAATTATCTCAAGACCAACTGCACCGTGTTAGAACATTTTTGAGAAAAGAAGAATCTGCTTCAAGCCTAAAAAGGATATACTCAGAATGTTTATCTTCAAAAAGTAACTTCTTAATTCAAAAATTTTAATAGTCATTTTTATTATCTTTTTTTGTAATTCGACAATTGTTTTATTTCATAATGAAATAACTCATTTATAGTTCAATATTTTTATTCTTTTTTGCTTTTTCTTAAAAATAACCAAAAATTGGTAACGCTTACAAATTTGTTAAAATACTATTTGACAACGTTGTCAAATGATTTATAATGAAAATGTAAGAAGGGATTACTAGAGGTGGATTATGAAAAAAAATACTAGGAAATTAATTACTTTATTAACACTATTTGCGACTTTAACTGGGTGTTCCAACGCAGCCAATCCAGGATACGATGGCTACTTAACCGAGCACGGAAAGAATTCTTCAAAAACCATGATGATGATTGGAGACTGGACAAAAACGGGTATAGGAACTCATTATCATAATGGTGCGGATGGTGGTCCAATGGTCATTTTTGGTTTAGAAGGTTTATGTCAATATGTTCGTACTACTGATAATATTTATATGTTATTAGCAGAATCAATTGAAACTGATCCAAATGATTATTACACTTCAATTGTTACATTACGAGAAAACGCAAATTGGACTGATGGTGAACCTGTTGTCGCTCGTGACTTTATGACCTATTGGTATTTAGCACATGGAAACACCACTTCATATATTTATGATATTGAAGAAACTGATAATCCTAAAGTGTTTAAGATTCACTGGAAAAGAGAATGTTGTCCGAGTGAAGACGCTCGATTGATTCTTCTTTCTCAAGATAAAAAATGTGCTTCAGCACCCTATCATATCTTCAAACAATATGCAGACCCCGTTATTGAATTAACTAAAGCTCTTCCGGATGATGATCCTGAAGATATTTACTATTATCAAGCACACTTTGGTAGAAAATGGAACGAAGAAGCTACCAAACGTCAAGGTGAATTATATAGTGCTTTTAGAGCACATGTTGTAGAAGGTATTTATCCTTCCACAGGACCTTTCATGATGGAAAGTTACGATGAAAACACTATGGTTTTAAAGAAGAACCAAAATTATTGGAATGCCGAACAAGTCGGATTTGAAAAAATGGTCTTTAAAAGAGCGGGATCTTTAGCTCTACAAATGCTATTAAGCAACGAAATCTATTATTTGGATGGTTTACCACTTGATGTGGACTTAGAATCCTATCTCGCTCAAAATCAATCATTAGTTAACTATAAAGTCTTAACCCAAGACTGTTTAGGCTTTATGTTTAATTTCCAAAAGGAAAGATGGAATAACAAAAATGTTAGAGAAGCTTTCCAATACATTTTAGACAGAGATTTAATTCGACAAAGTTGTGCTCCTTATTCTACAACCGCTTGGACACCAATGACTGGCATGTGTGATTATGAAGCCGAAAAATATTTAAATCCTGATGATTATAACAAGATTCCTCAGTACTACCAAGATCAACAAAAAGCTGCAAAATTATTAGAAGAAGGCGGTTGGACAAAGAGAAATGGTTCTTGGTATGATGCAGCAAATAAAAAAGTTGAATTAACTATGGGAACCCCAGGATGGTCAGAATTGGGCCTCATGATTCAAACCGCTTTCCAAGAATTTGGCATCGGTTTGGAAATTAAAAATGCCGATGGTCCAACCACTTTACTTGCCAACGCAACTGTTGGCAATTCCGAATATGATTTAATTGCCTACTATACTGCTCTTAACCCATGGGGCAGTCATCCAGCAGGAGCGTATAAACACTTCTTTGAACAAATGGACGCTCAAATGATGAACATTCCTACCGATCCAAATACTGGCCGATATAAATTAACTATTGAAAAAGCCGATGGCTCAGGGACTACAGATGCCTGGAGTATCTATGAAAAAATGTATACTTACACTGGCGATACATTAAGACAAAAAACAGCCGATTTAGTGGTGGGTATCTCTAAGCTCAACTTGGGCGTTGATTTATATAATGGTTTAACTGGTTCGTTCTTCAATTTAGATTATGTAGGCAACTTACCTCTTGTAGAAAAATTCTCTGAGAATCGTAACGTTAAAGATATTTATCATTATGATGACGCCAATTTTGATGAAATTGCAATGACCAATTTATATTTTGGTGAACACGTGGCTTACTCACAAGGATTTATAAAAGCCCGCGATTAATTATGGTTTTAAATTATGGAAAAAATAAAAAAGTTTTTTAAGAATGTCGGGTACTTACTTTATAAATACCGTTTTATATGGAAAAGAATCGGCTTTGCTATAGTTTCATTACTTTTTGCTGTTGTTCTCACTTTCTTTGTTTTGAATTTAATTCCTAATGATTCAATTGATGAATATGCAATGAAATTAGCATCAGAAAGAAACATTTCTCTAGAAGAAGCCCATGCCTTAGCAATTTCTATTCTAGGATATGATCCTAATGAAAGTGTCTTTATAAAACTGCTCAACTATTTAAACAATTTATTACGAGGAAACCTAGGAACATCCATTCGATTTTTAAACGTATCTGCAAATAGTGTTATTGCGCAATTCTTGCCTTATACATTATTTATTTCCACCTTAGCATTAATTATTTCCTTTATTATTGGTATAAAAATGGGAAGTTCTATGGCATCTAATAAATCAAAAGCCAAAGAAATCGCTAATACATCATTTATTCTAATTTCATCATCTATTCCCGACTATATTTGGGCTATTCTTTTACTCTATGTTTTTGCAACAAAATTAAAATGGTTCCCCTTAAGTGGGGCCCGTGACATCACAAATGGGCTTCCTCCTTTTATTGATTTATTATGGCACTCTGTTTTACCTGTTGTTTCTATGGTCATCGTCCAAATATCAGGTTGGGCTTTAACGATGAGAGGAAGTTGCGTTTCTGTATTAGGAGAAGATTATGTGAATGCTGCTAAAGCACGCGGAATTCCTAAAAAAACAATTGATAAAAAATATTTAAGAAGAAACGCTATTTTACCACTTGTTACATCAATTGCCATTAGTTTCGCAACATTATTTGGTGGATCCACTTTAATTGAAAGCATGTTTAATTTCCCCGGCTTAGGTCTTCAATTATCCTATTATATCGGTTGCCGTGATTACTTTGTAATTGTTGGCATTCTATTCTTTACAAGTTCTATTATTATCTTTGCAAATTTAATTGCAGATAGTATTTATTCTTTAATCGATCCACGAATTAGGAGGGATGCATAATGGAAGATGAAGTTATTGTCCCTAGAAAAAAAAGACTCATTCATGAAATGTGGTTAAGATTTGTAGGATTTGTCAAAGTATTTATGAGCAATCCTCGTGCTGTTGTGGGTGGCGTAATTATGCTGTTCTTTATTTTTATGGCTTTAGTTTTAACTAAGGTTCTCCCCTTTGATAGCACACCTCACCCAGAATTAAGATATTTAATGCCAACATGGGAACATCCTCTAGGCTGTGACGCAATGGGAAGAGATTTATTTAGAAAATTAATTGCTGGAAGTAAATCCATCTTATTAATTAGTGTCTTTACGGCAATGATTACTATTGCGCTTGGTGTTGTTCTTGGGCTCATTAGTGGATTAGCTGGCGGGGTGGTTGATAAAGCGATAATGTTTATCGCGAACTTATTTCTAACTGTCCCATCCTTCCCTATCATGCTCGCATTAGCGCAAATTTTAACCATTACAAACGAATTTGTATTTTCAATCATATTGTCCATATGGTCATGGGCTGGGTTAGCACGTGCCATAAGAGCGCAAATTGTTTCCTTAAAAGAAAGAGATTTTATTACGATATGTAAAGTGATGAATCTTTCAAAAGCGCACGTATTGTTCTCTGAATTATTACCCAATATTGCATCTTATATTGTTGTTAATTTTGTCTTAGTCATGAGAAATGCGATTACAGCATCCGTTGGTATTATGATTCTTGGCGTCGCGGCATATGACCAAACCAACTGGGGTGTCATGCTTTCAATCGGTCAAGGGGCCATTATTAATCCACGTGCTGTAATGGTTTGGCTAGCACCCGTTATTTTTATTACCTTATACCAAGCTGGTGCAGTTTTATTATCTAATGGTTTAGACCAAGTTCTAAATCCAAGATTGAGGAAGTTATAATATGGCAAACTATATTGTAGAATTCAAAAATGTTGTTATCAATTACGAGTTAAGAAAATACTCGCTATGTGCAGTCAATGACTTTTCTTTAGGTTTAGAAAAAGGCGCCATTACTGCATTGGTTGGCGAATCAGGAAGTGGAAAAACGACGGTTGCCAGCTCTTTATTAGCGTGTATTAGTGAACCTGGCCGAGTGGTATCAGGACAAGTGATATTCCATGATAAAGATAAAGATATCGACGTTACCTCTTTAAATGAAAGAGAATTAAATGCATTCCGATGGGATAAAGTTTCAATGGTTTTCCAAGGTGCTCAAAGTGCTTTGAATCCTGTGATTAAAATTTATGATCAATTCTATGAAACTTTATATGTTCATAATGAATATTTACCAAAAGAAAAAAGAATTAAATTAACTAAAGCAATGGCTCGAGAAAAAATGGTCAAGCTTCTTGAAATTGTAAACTTAGATCCCAATCGAGTTTTAGAGGCTTATCCGCATGAATTAAGTGGCGGAATGAAACAAAGAGTCATGATTGCCTTTTCTCTTCTTTGTGATCCTGATTTAATTATTTTAGATGAGCCTACTACGGCTTTAGACGTAATTACGCAAGATTTTATCTTTTCTATCTTAAAGAAAATTAATCGAGAAATGGGTATTGCCATGCTTCTACTCACCCATGATATCGCAATTGTAAGTAAATATGCCGATTATATGGGCGTTATGTATGGCGGAAAGTTAATGGAATATGGTACGGTTGAAGACGTTTTTGAGCACCGCTACCACCCTTATACAAAAGGGTTAATTGATTCCACACCTAGCTTAGTAGGAAATCTTGATTCTTTAAAACCTATTGGTGGAAATCCACCCGATCTTTTAAATATGCCTAACGGATGTCGCTTTCATCCTCGTTGCACGAGGTGCTTCAAAAGATGCGAGGAAGAAGAACCACGTGATTATAACGTTAATGGTTCCTTAGTAAAATGCCATCTTTATGATAAAAAGGAGGACAATCAATGAAAAAGGTCATCGAACTTAGAGATTTAAATATGTCCTTCGATAAAAAAGGAAAATTTTTACAAAAAGAAAAAAAAATACATGTTTTACGAGATATTAATCTCGATATTTATGAAGGAGAAATTGTTGCAATCGTCGGTGAATCTGGATGCGGAAAAACCACGATTGGAAAAATTATTACTGGTATATTAAAACCAACCAAAGGTGAAGTATTAATCGATGGAAAAAACATTTATAAATTCGATATTAATAATTTTTTCAAAGCAAGAGAAAAGGTTCAATTCATCCAACAAGACAGTTATGCTGCCCTGAATCCAGTTAGGACTATTGCTAAATCTTTAAGCGCACCGATTAAACACCATTTTAAAGGTATATCTTCTGAAGAATGTGAAATGAAGATGAAAGGATTACTCATGCGGGTCGGTCTAAATCCACCTGAGCAATTCTTATCAAAATATCCCCATATGTGTAGCGGCGGGCAAAGACAGAGAATTTTAATGGCGAGAGCCATTTCTATTGAACCCTCTCTTATTGTTGCAGACGAACCTGTTTCCATGATTGATGTTTCAATGCGTTTATCCATTTTAAATTTGATGTCCGATTTTAATAAAAATGATGGGATTTCATTTGTATATATCACCCATGATTTAGCTACAGCAAGATATATTGCTCAATGTGGAAGAATTGTCGTTATGTATTTAGGTGAAATCGTGGAGGAAGGAAAGATTGATGAAGTCTTACAAGATCCTCGTCATCCCTATACCCAAGCATTGATTGCTGCGGTTCCTACTCCTGATCCTAAAATAGCAAAAAAGGCACGCAAAATTCCTATCAAATCAATGGATTTAGGATCTTTAGAAAATCGACCAGAAGGCTGTGTTTTCTATGATCGTTGCCCTTATGCATGTGAAAAATGTAAAGAAAAAATCGATTATGAAATGGTCGGAACACGAAGAGTTAAATGTTGCCGATTAGACGAGGTACCAAAATGGAACCACTAGGAGCATGTACAAAATTCGCTATGGTAATAGCGGTTATCAGTGTTATTTCTTTATGTATCACTCCGTTAGGGAGTGAGGGATTCTATTTATCACTTCTTTGTTTAGGTATATCTGTGATAATTGCAATTTTAGGTTTTCTAATTATGCATAAACGTGCCAAAAAAAAGCAAGAGGAGGAAAAGCAAGATGAAAAGACTAAATAAACTACTTCTTCCCTTTATTCTTTTATTTGCGAGTTGCTCTAGTGGAATTCATCCATCTAACCATTCTACCATTACACCAATTTCTAGTGATGAACCTAGTTCAATCATCATACCATCAAGCATTAATAAGGAGGACGAAAGTATGGAAGTAGTTTCAAGATTAGTAAATGATGCAGTTCCAGAAATCATTAACAATCCAAAATATCCAACGAAAGATGTTTTTATTGCCGATGTAATTTTAGATTCTGAGCATGGTTTTGCTATCGATAATACTGGCTATTATGAGATAGACACCATCTTACAAAATACAATCAACGCTTTATATGAACGTGGAGGTGGCACCATTTACCTTCCTCGTGGAAATTACAAAATTACTTCACGTATTGAAGTTAAACCCTATATCAATATTCGCGGTGACTATGTTGACCCAGAAGCCGCAAATGGAGATTATGGAACCGTGATTCATTGCTGTGTGCGTTCCACTAATGAAGATGTTGGAGCAAAAAATAATATCTTTAGAATGATGGGAAGTACGGCATTAATCGGTTTAACTTTTTTCTACCCCGACCAATATTTAGATATCATTGCCCCCTACGCCTACACGATTGAAATCCCTGGTGGTTTAACTCTTGATAGTTGCACTGCCTATACATTACAAGATATTACATTCTTAAACTCATATAAAGGGATTTGTGCTTCTATAACCAATGGGTCTATTACTCACGAACAGTTGCATTTATCAAATATCAAAGGTACATGTTTACGGGTGGGTGCATATTTAACCAATAGTTCTGAAGTAGGTACATTTGACAATATTACTTTTTCACCTAAATATTGGGCAAATGCCTCTCATAAATACAATGCACCTCATATTCAAAATATTATTGATTTCCTAACAAAAAACTCAGTAGGTATGGTTTTAGGAGACCTTGAATGGCAAGAGATTACGAATGTCACAATTGATAACTATCATACCGGTTTATATTTTATTGATGGTACAAGATCAACCAGTTATCATATGGCTTTTATTGGGCAATTTTATAATCTTGTCATCAAAAATGCACAATATGGTATTTATGTTACAAAGCTCTATGAAAACATGGGAATCGACTTCTGTCAATCCCAGATTGAGGGAAGCAAGTACGCGATTATGTCCTCTTCCCCCTACAATTATGGATGCTTAAAAATTTCTAAATCTGACATCATTGGTAAAACTGCTGGCGTCAATATCTTCTACAATAATGAAAAAAGAGAAGAAAACAAAATTAAAAAATGGGATAATGGAGATTACATTTTACCCGTCTTAAAATTATATGATGTTTATCGCTTATATAACGCAGATATTACTGGCATAAAAGACACGAGTGACGCTATTCAAAAAGCCTTAGATGATGCTCATCAAAATGGTGGCGGTATTGTCTACTTGCGCGCTGGTTATTATCGTTTGGAGAAGCCATTAACCGTCTATGCCAACACTCAATTAAGAGGATGTGCGAACGCTTTAGGTCAATGTCAAGCTGGTAATTCACGTGGAACCTTCTTATTAGTTCATCATTCATTAGGAATTGAAAATAGTGAAAAAGCCCAAGCCATTATTACCTTAGAAGGTTATAGTAGTGGTGTTTCTGGCCTTAGGATCGGTTTCCCTGAACTAAATCTTTATGAAAAGAAATATACCATTACTACTATTCCGACACTTCCCTTTGCTATCCGCGGAAAAGGTGCAAATAACTATGCAACCAACATCTATATTCCTGGGGCCTATAATGGCGTAGAAATGATTGGCAATAACTTTATTATTAAAAAGGTTCTCGGATGCTTCTTTAATGTCGGCTACTCTCTATCTGGTGATCATGGTCTACTCAGTGGTTGTTTATCTAATGGTGCAAGCACCTTAAAGCCTGGCTCAGATAAGATTAGCGATTATGATACCTGGGGCAATATAAGTTATCGGCAATCGGTTTTACAAAATTACATATATGATTTAACTAGAGGAAGAACAACATTAATCAAGGCAGATGATTGTTCCGATTTAAACATCAATCATGTATTTACGTTTGGTACAAGAACATTTATCCAAGCAACAGATTCAGAAATCGAATTTTATAATATAGGATTTGATTCACAGCCTGTATTACAAGGCGCTATGTTTGATTTAAATAATACGAAAGCCATTGTATTTAACATGTTAAGGGATAATTGCTCTACTGATCATGAACAAGTTTTTATTAAATCCCAAGGCGATTCAAATATTACTATCTACAATATTATCTTACTTCTTCAAGCAAATGCAGGAAGATTTAAAGGAAATATTGTTAATAATGAAAAAGTTTCTCTAACGGAATTATCCGGTGACTCTCCATTTAATTTAGAAAAAATTTGGAAAGCGAAAATTGACTATTCATATGTCGATTATTCTAAAAATTAAAGAAAGGAGGTAAAAAAATGAAAAGAAAAAATTTAATTCTTGCAGCCATTTTCATCTTTGTCTCAGGGTTGATTTCTGGATGTTCATCTACTCCAACTAACCCTACATCTACTGAAACAAAATATGTAGCACCTACTAAGATTTCATTAAAAGCTTCAGGGTATCAAGAAGGAAAAGAATTTAAAATCATTCGGGATGAAACAATTACAATTCAAGCTTCTGTCTTACCAAAAGAAGCTACCAATCGAACTGTCTCTTGGAAAAGTGATAATCCAGATATTCAAGTAACCGATCTAGGAAATAATAAAGCCACAGTAAAAGGCTGGGAAGTTACAACCGGAAATATTATCATAAGTGTCGTTAATGATAACTTTGCAATGACATTACCTGTTACGTGCGTTACAGAAATAATGCCAACTAGTATTCAAATTCCGGGTGAGCAAGTTGAATTAAAGCAAAACACTCGTCAGCAATATGATGTTAAGGTTCTGCCTGAAGACGCTACAGTAAGAGATTATAATGTTACAATTTCACCAGTAACAACCTTAAAACCAGGAAATGATAATGGTATTTCTGCGATTAAAGATGATGAAAACTTCTATTTAAAAGAAGAAGAAGCAGATATTGGAGACATTTATAAAGTGGAAGTCATTTCCGCAAGAGATAATACAATTAAAAATAGTTTCAAAGTGAAAATTGTCCCATATTTATTGGAAGAGATATCCTTTAAAAATGAAGATATTACCCTATCTTTAAAAGATCCAACCTATCGGATGTGTCCAAAATTTTATCCTGAAAAAACTTCATATTTACACGCTACCTATGAGTCATTAAATCCTGATGTTTGTGATATTGAAACCGAATCAGGAAAATTATTACCCAAAAAAGTTGGCGTGGCGACCATTAAAGTTACATCCGTTGAACAACCAGAAATATCAAATACGACAACGGTAACTATCAATGATAATGAAACCGAATACTTATTTAGAAATTTTAAATCTTCCTATTTAGATAATTTAGAAGCCTATGTTAAAGATTGGCAAGATATGGAATTTGATAAAGTCTCTTTTGCAAAGTGGCAAAGCATTCAAAGCGAAGATACTTGGTACTCGCACGCTTTAGATGGTGGCTGGTCCATGTGGCTATGTGGACAAGATTATTGGGATGATAATAATTGTCCTGATGACGATCGAGCAAATGTTATGGTTTATAACAAAGTTCACGTTCCTTTAGAAGCCACTAAAGTGCAATTTGTCTTTAGAAGCCACTTACACGCAAATGATACATCTCTTCTTAGAATGTTGATGATTGATGAAAATAAAGTAGTTACTGATTTAACGAATGGATGGCTAAAATTTGATAATACCTATGACCGCTTCATAAATTTTGACATGACAGCTTATCAAGGAAAAGACGTCACATTCGTAATTCAACAAGACATGGAAACCGGAACAATTTTTACTAAAGACGCTTGTTGTAATGGCAGATTCTTAATGTTCAGAAGAATGGGATTTGACGTTAATAATAACCCACTAATAGAAGATGAAGCGTATAACATTCTAAACTGGGGAAAAGAAGGAGCATAAGATGAAACAATTATTTTACAAAACAAAAGACCCAACCGCAGTCGCAGACTGTATCCCTTTTTACGAAAATGGAGTCTACCACATATTCTATCTTCTTGATTTAAGAGACCCGAATAATATTGGTACTCCTTGGTGCAAAATTACTACTACCGACTTTGTCCATTTTAAAGATCATGGCGAAATGCTAAAACGCGGCACCCATGAAGAATACGATATGTATGTCTTTACCGGTAGCGTAATCAAAGATCAAGCTGGCTTATATCACATTTGGTATACAGGTCATAATACCATTATGGATCCTGGCAATTATTTACAAGCGGTAATGCATGCCGTAAGTAAAGATTTAGAACATTGGGTTAAAATTCCAGAAGATACATTTACGGCTTTAGAAGGATATGAGATGAGAGACTGGCGCGATCCTTACGTTTACTTTGATGAAGAAGACCAATTATTTCATATGTTGCTTTCCACAAGAAAAGAAGATGGACCAACGCGTAGAAGAGGCACGACAGCCATGTTAGTGTCTTCGGATAACAAGCATTGGAAGATAAGCGAAACATTCTATGAACCTGAGCTTTATTACGCTCATGAATGCCCAGATTTATTTAAAATGGGTGAGTGGTATTATCATGTGTTTAGTGAATTTTCTAGGTATCATACAACAAGATACGTAATGGCTAAATCATTAAAAGGGCCTTGGATTAAACCAGAAAATGATAAATTTGATGGAAGAGCGTTCTATGCCGCCAAAACAGTAAGTGATGGAAAGAGACGATTTGTCATTGGTTGGAATCCAACTAAAGAGAATCATATTGATTCAGGAGTGTGGCAATGGGGTGGAAATGTTGAAATCCATGAAATTATTCAAAATAAAGATGGTTCACTATCGGTAAAAATACCTAAAGAAATTGATGAATCATTTAGTCAAGGCGAAGAATTATCCTTTGTAGATAGATTCAATCATCCAAAGGATGTTTCACATATGGAAAACATCACTGGTGTAGATATTGCATATTGCGATATTCCAAAAGAAGATGTTTACCGCATTGATTTTGATTTTACATACGACGAAGGAACTTCAAGAGTTGGTATATTATTAAATAACGACCTTAAAATAGACGCGGGATATGGTTATTTCATTGAACCACTTCATCATCGTGTAGTCTTTGAACAATTTCCTATTTTTCCACAATATTCATTTGTATCCGTGTATCTAGAAAGACCTCTACACTTAAAACCAAATGAGCTGAATCATGTCTGTGTAATCGTCCAAGATACCGTCGCGGTGTGTTATATCAATGACACCGTTGCATTGTCGACAAGAATGTACAATTACAATACTCAAAAGATTGGTTTACTCGTTCAGGGTAAAGCCTCTTTGAGCAATATAAAATTTAAAAGATTTGAAAAAGGAGAATAAAAATGAAAAAATCTTTGAAAGTTATTTTATGCCTCGCTGGTGTAGTCTCAATGGTTGCGTGTAATGGAACAAACAAACCTTCCAATAATTCACAAGTTCCTACGACAAGTAACACTACTGTTACTACTCCAGAAATGAAAGTTGAAGAAGCAGTGTCACTTACTGTAGGACAAACGCACAAAATTGTCTTTACAAAACTCGTTGGTATTGAAGAAACCTCTATTCAATACACTACTCGCGATTCAAGCGTCGCTACCGTATCAAATGATGGAATCATTACTGCCGTAGACGAAGGGGAAACAACAATTGTTGTTAAAGCGGGAGACTTAAGAGATTCAATTACCGTTAAAGTATCTGATCCTAACAAATTACAAGGTTTAGTCAGATATTCAAAGTTAAAGAATATCGCTAAAATGACGGCTGATCAATTCTCAATTTTAAAAGATGATGATATGATCAATTTTGGATGGGGAGCCGATGTAACCCTTGAAGGCTTGGAAAAGAAAATGGATTTCTCTGGTGAAGCAGAAGATTCAAAAGTCATTGGACGCGGTGCGGCAATTAGCGAACATGCATCCTATTGGAATGGCGGATGGGTTGTTGCGCTCCAAGCCAATGGTGAAGAATTAAAAGATGTTACTACTGCACATGTTATGACTTACTGGAAAACAGACGTTTCAAAACTTGCAAACTCATTTAGATTATGGGGTTGGGGTGGAAATGCTGATTTCTCTGGTGAAGGTTCCTTTAGAGTCGTAGCCTATCAAGCAAAGAACGCTGAATATACAGAATATAACGAATATGTTCTTGAACCATTAGATATTGGTAGTTTAACCAAGGACTCAGCTGGTTGGATTTCCTATGCTTCTATTGACGATGCTGCTTCTGGTCACATTACTAATGCCCCTGCCGATAATATGTTTGTCTTCGCTTCTAATGTGGAAGGAAGATACGATTTAAGAAATGCTAAAGATGTCATCATTACTATCCAAATGAAAGGATTAAACAATGTTTTAAATGATAAAGCCGATGTCTTTGGTATTAAACGTTTAGGCTTTATTTGTGATGATGAGCCTAACATTACTCTTACCTCAGAAGAAAATATCACATTATATCCTGGTGAAACTTCACAAATTGCCTTAGGCTATGCTGGTGCTGCTACAACCGGTGTTACTTCCTATGTTTCTAGCAATGAAAATGCCGCAACCGTTTCAGATACTGGATTAATTACAGCGAAAAACGTCACGGCTGAAACCAATGTAAATATTACCATTACGAATACAAATGTTGAGAATAAATCTTTAGTAGTTAACGTTAAAGTATTACCTACACCAAGTGATGATTACACTTTACCAAGTAACATTTCGTTAACGAAGGGCCAAACTCAACAGGTGAATCCAACCATTATTTCTGGTTGTTTAAGTGGATTTACTTATGAAAGTAAAGAACCCGGTATTGTATCTGTTGGAGAAGATGGCACTTTAACTGCTGTTGATGCTGGACATGCGGAAATTGTTGTTAAATGTGGCACTGTAGAAAAGAAAACGATGGTTTCTGTCACAACTACCTCATTATATGGAAGAAGCGGTTTAGCGTCTTGGAAAGAAGTAAAAGAAACTATAAATAACCAAACAGAATGGGATTTTGCTTGGTCCGGCTTCACTTGCCCAACACAAGTCAACAACGATGGAACTGCTTTTGATACCAAGCCCTTACACTATGTTAGTAATGTGAATGATGGTACCGTAGGAGAAGTGAATCCAAACGATTTCGGCTTAATTACTGGTATCGGAGGAGTAAGAACAGAAATGGCCCAATCCGCCTTATTTGGTGTTACAACAGTACCCACTGCTGGAGATTTCCGCTTATGGGGTTGGAACCCAGAAGGAAACAATGATATTCTGGGCACAAGTAAATTTAGAATTGTTGCCTATTTACCTAATGAAACATGGACAAATTTTGAAGTCTATGAATTTAAATTTGCCGCGACAGATAATGCTGAAGCGACATTTAAACAAGATCAAGTTACTGGTATTATTGAAATGAGTCAACATGGACAATCAAACTTCTCTGTTTATACCACACCTGAGGCCTTAAGAGGCAAAAAAGTAGTATTAAGCATTGAAGCTTACTCCATTAAAAATGATGCAAATCAACAAACAAGAACTTATGTTCGTAGGTTAGGTTGGTTCTAATCATTGAAGTCATTCATCCAATTACAAAAAAAGGCTAATCGTAATTGATTAGCTTTTTTTGTTATAATAATTTAGTTAGAAAATACGCTATTTTCTTATCAATCTAGCAATTTCCTGTTGAGAAGAATATCCGCAATTTTTTGTCCAAAAATAAGCATTGAACCGCTATCATAATGTGCGTAATCAATTTCTTCTGGACGTTCTTTAGTCGCCGTAAGTCCTAAATCAATTGTGGATAAATACACAATCCGTTGATCTTTATTCGCGTTTTTTATCTTAGCCTTATTAGTTTCTTGATATAAAGGAAAACAATCCACAATATTTAACACGCCACAATCTAAGAATATCGTTTTTTCTATGCTATAAGGCGCGATGAATTGAAAAACATCCTGAATTAATTTCCATTCATTCTTCTCATATTCTAAAGCATCTTCTATATGCTCAGAGTCTGATTCTCCTTGCATATAAACTACGGCTTTAATGCATGGAACTAGACCTTTTTTTATTAATAAATCTAATGCATATTTAATATGTTTTTTAAAATAATAATAGCAGAAACCATCTTTTATATTCCAATGCTCTTTAAACCGAGTACCACCCAAAGTATATTTAATTATATACACTTCTTTATTTGGCTTTTGCCTACTTATTTCTTCAGCTATACCAATTTCAGGACCAAAACGAAGTTTTCTATCTTGAAAGCCTTGCCCAAGTTTTACTGGGACAAAATCAATACTTATGTTTGACCAATTACATTCATAACACATTTTAATATTTTGAAATCCATGCTGATAGAAATCAAGTTTTTCTTTTGGAAGGTAACTAGCTAAGGAATATCCTTCCATATTTGATTGACCAAATAAAACAATAACATCCACTTTCTTATTCATATTTAATTTTCTTTGTTTCTTTTGCTTTAATGATATACGGCTTTTGATTAATTAGATACTCTTCGTCTTTATCAGAAATTGAAGTGACAACAATTTCACCGTTATAGATGGATTGAAGAATTAATCGATCATCCACTTGCAGATATTGGTGCAATGGAAGAACACTACCTTTTTGTCTATTTAAAGCTATCGTTTCTAAGTTATTTGTATAACTTTCCCATTGATAATGTAAATCCTTATTTGCAAAGATTCTAAAAGTAAAGTCATGATCACCTAATTCTGGGTTATAGTAGGGATCAACACTATTTCTAATCAAAGTTACATAAATACCACAATCATCAAATCTAAAAGCATGTAAGCCACTCGCAAATATTCCAACTTTAGAAGTGGTCATCAAACTAACACAAGGCTGAGGCATATTGCATTTCGCTCGCTCTATGAAACCTCCGGGGACATCACATGTTACTTGATTATCGTCTATACTATTTAGATAATATCGAATTTGAGGAATTCCCGTTGGATAATTTCCTTCTTCTTTAAAGAACAAGTGAATATTGTATTGAATAGATAAATCACCGCGATCTAGAGAAACATTCATTCTAAATCTCGATTCACCGACTTCAGCAGTATAAGCAAAGCCTTGACTTGTTTCGTTTTGATAAAAACTTCCTGGAATTAACGTAATGTTTTTTAGCTTAGTTTTTTCTTTCATTCGTCCCATATACCAAGCAGTCATAAAGTCAGTGGTATCTTCTTTAACTAATTCAAAGAAAGACTCGCCTTTAAGTGTTTCTTCACCCATGCACATAAATGATTTTAAATTCAACGTTTGACTATCAAAAACAGCATGAACAAATTCATTTTCAAGAATGAAATCGTCTTTTTCTTGCTCTTTACGTGGATTTACCATATAGGGTGGTAAACCTAAATCTTTTTCAACTGGCTTAACAATGTAGGTGTTATGGCCCAACGCTGGAATATGCGCATAAACAGATATAATATGGCAGTTATGATACCAATAAAATGATGGTTGAACTTCTTTAATAGAAAAAGGAATAGCAAATCCTTGATAATCAAAAACGCCGAGTTTTCTTACATCACCATAGTAATCCCATATTTCAAATGTGACAACTTCTCTACGTGGTTTGTTAGACGGATTAAAGACCGCAATGGCCCGAGTTGTGCCATATCCTTGAGATATAGCAAAGTTGTTTTCAGATGTTCTATAACCATTCCCCGCTCCAACAGCTAAGTTTTCTTTATCTAATGTTACTTTTGGAAGTATGGACATCGTGTCAATTTGTCTTGCTAGATTTCTTAACGCTTCCTGTTTATTTGTTCCCGTATTGCATAAACCAACTTGACATTGGCTCATAGCAAAGTCTTTTCCTTTCGTTACGGTAGAACCCGTGATAATATCATGAAAATGAATAGGAAGATAACAAGTTAAAGCTTCATCAAAATTATATTTTCGTGTTTTATCTAGACTCGTAAATATCATAGCGTTATGCAAAGCTCTTTCAAATTGCGCGTTAGCCTTTTTGATTTCATAGCATGAAGAATAGCATCCTGTAAATACAAAGTTTTGTTCATGATAGACATCTTTAATATCCGTCTTTTTTTCGATTTTTTTGAAGAAATCATGCAATGTCCCAAATTGAATATCAACCATTAAAGGCCATTTCTGCATATCTTTTAATCGTTCAATATCACGTATAGTCGCTCCACCACCATGATCACCGCACCCATAAACTTTCAAAGCATAATTGATATTGTTTTCATGGCAAAATGATGGCACATAATCAAAATCCGTATCTTCAATCTGCCCTAAATACCACCTTGGCTCACGATAAACCAAAACGTTTTTATTAGATGGAGCATGCCACCGATAAATAGGCACTTCCTGATTACCACGACAATGATAATAATACTTTATGCCATGATTTGCTAAAACCTCTGGTGTAAATTCACTATGACCAAAAGTATCGGGTTCAAAATCAATATCTATTTCACTATCTTTGATTGAAAAAATTTCTGCAATTCTTTTTTTGGCAAATTCAAACTGTTGATTGAAAGAATTTAAAGAAATCAAATTACGGTCATTTTCTACATACGTTGAGCATGTTAATTCCCATTGACCCGTTTTAATATGTTTTTTAATTCTTTTAATCAAATCTGGACGATACTTAGCCATTAAGTCATATAAATAGGCTTGCGATTGAGCGAAAGTAAATTCAGGATACATATCCATTAAATTAAGCATAGTCTCCCAAGTGTTCATAGTGATATTTACTGTTTCATCAATTCCCCACATCCAGTTCACGTCAATATGAGCGTGTCCTAAACAAATAACTTTGTATTGTTTGATGATGGGACTCAAGTCCGCTAATAAACTTTCGACTTTAAAGACATCTTTTTTGGTAATTGCTCCATTGATTTGATATTGCGAAGATAGGTGTTCAATTGCGGAGTCAATTAAACTCTCAAATTTGTTATTATGGATTTTATTAATTTCAATTACAATTTCTAACTCTGCAAAGATTCTGCTATTGTTTTTGTTTTTAGCATTAGCTTTTAATGAATCAAATAGATTAATTTTCATAGTTTTTACTCCCTATCTTTAATGGAACCTCTTTTTAAAAACATTGGATGTAATATCAATTTATTTACTTTTTCCCCTCTTGTTTCACGATTTAAAACCAATTGCACAATGTCATTTACTAATTCATCAATTGGATGAGCAATTACGGAATAATTTGCAAGTTTTGCCCAAGGGGAGTCATCATAGACAATTAAAGAAATGTCATTGGGAATGGATTTACCCGCTTGTTGCAAAGCAAGGCACACTTGTTGGGCAATCGTTTCAGTAACGGCAATAATTGCATCATTATTATTCTTATATATGTGTTTTGACACAAAATCGATAACGTCCGTATGAACACCTAAAGCACATATTTGTTTTTCTTCATCAAAAGGTACCTTTAAGTCTTCGTAAGCTTTTTTCATACCTTCTTTTCTTTTTTGGAAAACAGCGTTATCGCCATCTACAAGGGCAATGTTCTTATTGCCCTTTTTTAATAGTTCCTTTGTGGCAATATATGTACCATAAAAGTCATCAACAACAATAGAATCAAACACTGGAGAAGCATCAATAAATAGTTGTAACGGATAAACATCATTTGAGATTGTTAAATTTGTAATTGTATGACTTCTTCGCTCTGGAAGATAAACTATAGAATTACACCTTAAACATACGAGTGTTCTAATATGCTCTTTCATCTCTTCAAAATCTGAAGAATAAAGCACCAATAATTTCATATTATGGTCGTTTAATCTACTTGCAAGATGACAGACGACACTTGAAAAAAGATAGTTATAAGTATTAGGTAATACCAAACCCACCATGTTAGAAACATTACTTTTCAAAACGGATGCGCCAATATTAGGGACATATCCCAATTCTTCTATTGCTGCTTTAATCCTTTTTGCTTTTTCTTTACTTACGACATCCGGATTACGAACATACCGCGATGCTGTTGAAGGAGATACCTTCGCTTTTTTTGCTACTTCAATAATTGTTACCATAAATTTCCCCACCAAATAGTACATTCAATTATAAAAATTAAATATGATATTGTAAATGCTACAAAATCATTATATTATAAAAATAGAGATTTGGCAACGTTGTCAAATAAAAAAGAAGGTGATTTAATGAAGAAAATTACATTCTGTGGAAATATGATTGTGGATGCTAATAAACTCATGGATATATACCCCTCATTAGGTATGTTAAGCAAAATTAGAACCGAATCGTATAGCGTTGGTGGATCCGCTTGTAATACTTCTATTGACCTAAAAGCCATCGATAATGAAATTGCGGTTTCCGTAATTGGAAGAATCGGTAATGATGACAAAGGAAAATTTATTTTAAAGGAATATAAAAAATTTCATATTGATACTTCAAAAGTAATCATTGATACAGAACACGCTACATCCTATACCGATTGCATGGTTGACGCTCAAGGAAGAAGAACATTTTTTCAATATGGGGGCGCAAATGATTATTTTAATCTAGAAGACATCCATATAGAGTCTTTAGATTGTGATATCTTACACATTGGATATTTATTGCTTCTTCCACAATTTGACGAAAAAAATGATAAATATGGCACAAATCTAGCAGAATTTTTATGTAAAGTAAGAAAAAAAGGTATCAAGACTTCCATTGATGTTGTTAGTGAGGAAGGAAATCGTTTTCAAGAAGTCGTCATTCCATCACTAAAATATTGTGATTATGTCGTAATTAATGAAATTGAAAGTGGAAGAATAACAGGCATTGAACCTAGAGATCATTTTGGAAATTTGATTAAAGAGAATTTAATACAAATTATAGAAAAATTATTCAAATTAGGCGTCCAAGACACTGTCATCATTCATTCACCAGAAATGGGAATCATAAAAAGAAAGGGAAATAACATTAAAATTATTCCTTCTTTTGTAGTTGATAAATCACGTATTGTCTCTTCTGTTGGCGCTGGTGATGCTTTTTTAGCCGGTGCTCTCTATGGGTTATTAAACAACTTAACCGACGAAGAAATTGTAAAAATAGGACATGCTTCAGCAATGTTTAATTTATATGCCAAAGATTCAATCAGTGGCGCAACAAGTTTCGATAAGATCAAGGAAATTATGGATACAGGAAAGGAAAATATTTTATGATTTCAAAAAAAACATACGAAGAGTTTAAAAAGCAGGCTCTTGAACTCTATGAAAAAGCCCATATTATCTTAACCGAAGAAGAAAAAGAAAGAATTGAGGTTAGTGATTTTGGACTCAATGACATGAAAAATGTCGGCTTACAGTTAGTCGTTTACGTAAACACTGAAAGAGTTTGCGCGAAAGAAATGGTGGTATTGCCTTGTCAAACATGTCCAGAACATATTCACATCGATGGTATTGATCAAAATGGTCATCATTATGATGGAAAAGAAGAAACATTTAGAGTGCGATATGGCACATGTTATTTATATGTCAGTGGCGAAGGAAAAAAAGAAAATATAAAAGGAAAAATTCCACCAACCGATGTTACAGTATTTCACGAAATTATATTACATGCTGGAGAACAATATACTCTCCATCCGAATACATGGCATTGGTTTCAAGCGGGTGAAGAAGGAGCAGTTATCTCTGAATTCTCAACAAAAAGTAGAGATGAGTCGGATTTATTCCGTGATCAAAGAATCAAAAGAATTCCAGAAGTAGGTGAATAATTATGTTAGTAAATTTAAAAGAAATATTAAAAATAGCCGAAGATAGAAAAATTGCTATTGGCTCATTTAATGCAACTGGTCTTGATTCAATACAAGCCATTATTTCTGCAGCAGAGGAATTAAATGTCCCCGTTATTTTGGCACATGCCGAAGTACATAATGTTTTTAATGATATAAGTTTAGTTGCCCCTGTTATGCTTGCGGTAGCAAAAAACGCTAAAGTACCTGTATGTGTACATTTAGACCATGGTGTGAGCATGAAAATGATTGATCGCGCTTTAGAACTTGGCTTCACTTCCGTTATGATCGATGCTTCCGCGTTACCTTATGAAGAAAACGTTAGAATAACGAAAGAAGTTGTAAAAAAAGCGCATGCATTGAATGTTTCTGTAGAAGCCGAACTAGGAAGATTAGCTACAAATGAAGATGGAAGCGAAGTTGAAATGAATCCAGAAAATTTCTATACCAATCCTGAAGAAGCAGCAGAATTTGTTAAAGAAACCGGCGTCGATGCTTTAGCAGTATGCTTTGGAACCTCACATGGCTTTTATAAAGCGGCACCAAAGCTAAATTTCAAAGTAATTGAAGAATGTAGGGCCTCCACCCATTTACCCCTTGTTATGCATGGTGGAAGCGGTGTGAGCGATGAAGGATTTAGAAAAGCTATTGATGCTGGCATAAGAAAAATAAATTATTATTCTTATATGTCTAAAGCCGGATATTTGAAAGCCAAAGAAGTCATTGAATCAAATAGAACATTATATTTCCATGATGTTGTTTATGAAGCTATGAAAGCTATGAAAGAAAATGTTAAAGAGGCCATGAAAGTATTTGCTAAGATGAAATAATTACATGTTTTAATTTGTTTTTTTATTCAACAGGAGGTCACAATGAATACATATATTGGAATTGATCTTGGAACAAGTGGTGTTAAACTTTTATTAGTGGATGAGCAAGGTAATATTCTTAAAGAAGTAAGCAAAACGTATCCTTGCATACAAATAAAAGAAAATTATTCGGAGCAAAATCCAGAGTTATGGTATAAAAGTACGATGGAAGCTTTAAAGGAATTAGTACATCAACAAAATAAAGATTCAATTAGAGCTATATCTTTTGGCGGACAAATGCATGGACTTGTTATGTTAGATTATGCGGATAATATCTTACGTCCTGCCATTTTATGGAATGATTCTAGGGCAATTGATGAAACGAATTATTTAAATAACGAAATAGGAAAAAAAATAATATCATCCTATACTGGAAATATTGCTTTTGCTGGATTTACTGCTCCTAAAATTTTATGGGTATATCATAATGAAAAAGAGATATTTGATAGAATCCGTAAAATCATGCTTCCTAAAGATTATTTAATCTATAAATTTACAGGCATTTTTGCTACAGACACTTCTGATGCCTCTGGCTTATTATTGCTAGATGTCAAAAATAGAAAATATTCAAAAGAAATGCTGGAAATATGCCATATTAGCGAAAATCAATTGCCAAAACTATATGAGTCTTTTGAGGTAGTTGGCTATTTAAAACAATCTATTTTAAATGAATTAGGTCTCAATCAAGAAATAAAGATTATTGCAGGGGCGGGCGATAATGCTGCTGCCGCAATCGGCACTGGCACAATAAAAAATGAAGATTGTAATATTTCTTTAGGCACGAGTGGAACTATCTTCTTACCTAGTGACCACTTTGTCGTCGATAAAATGAATGCTCTTCATAGTTTTTGTGATGCAAATGGAAAATATCATTTAATGGGATGTATTTTATCCGCTGCCAGCGCTAGAAGTTGGTGGCTTGAACAAATATTAAGCACAGAAGATTACGCTCATGACGAAAGTATATTAGAAGATTCTAATGTCGTTTTTCTCCCCTATTTAAATGGAGAAAGATCGCCACATAATGATGTGAACGCCCGTGGCGCTTTCATTAATTTATCTTCCATTACTACGAGAGGTCAAATGTCAAAGTCTATTTTAGAAGGTGTTGCTTTTGCCATTAAAGATTGCTTAGAAGTTGCTAAAGAAAATGGAATTATCCCCACCAAAACCACCATATGTGGGGGTGGTGCAAAATCAAATACTTGGAAACAAGTTATTGCAGACGTATTAGAGATTCCCGTATATACTTTAAAAACCAATCAAGGTCCATCCTATGGAGCAGCCATTTTAGCCATGGTAGGAGACGGAAAATATGCCTCAGTGGAAGATGCTGTTAGTCATATTATAAAAGTTTCTGATTGTATTGAACCTAATCTAGATAAAAAAGATTACTATGATAGAAAGTATTGTGTATTTAAAAAGCTATATCATGCTTTGAAAAATCTATAAGGCTATAAAAATTTTATACACTCTCTTCAGCACGTAAGAGTGTTGAAAACTTAGATAAAACTAGTTTTTCAAGAATCTCTTCTTATACTCAAACTAGGAGTTAATCTCTTAGTTTTTTTATTTATTATTTTCTTCAACTAAAAATATTCTTTCACCATTTACCCTTAACTTTAGCACTTTGCCGTTTGATTCCATAATCTATTTTTTTATAAAACTTTTCTTTTTAACCTTCGTTATAGATTAGTTTCCTTCTTTCATTCCTTAAATTTTTCTTTTCTCTCCTTAAAGAATTGAAAATAAGTCTTAACATTTTCTAATTCTTCCCATTTTTGGGTAATAACAGGAATTATATCTAAATTATAAATTACCGCTTTATCTAAACTTAAGATTAGAGGAGAATGCGTACATATAAAGAATTGACAGTTAAAATATTTCACTGCATCTAGAATCATTTCCATTAGTTTTAATTGATAAACCGGTGATAAACAATTTTCTGGTTCATCAAGCAAATAAATACCACCTTCTTCAAAGTTTTTTTCATATAACAATAATGCCGTTTGACCATTAGAAAACATCATTTCTCTTTCTGGAGAATGGGCTTTTACATATTGCCTTTTACTTAATTTCAGTGCTTCTATAAAACGTACTAAATCGTCGTAATCTTTTAAACTTTTATAGCTATAGCCTTTAGAAAGAATATCCGCTCTCGTTCTTTTTGCTTTTTCTTCTTCTAATAGTGTTTCTTTATTATGTAGAATTCTTTCGTTTATTCTTTTAAAAACATCTTCACTTCGTATGAGTTTGATTGTTTTAGGAAGCGTAAGAGTTCTATCATAGTCATCAACATTCATTTTATATCTAATACTTTTTACAAAATCAGGAAAACCATGAATTTCTATTCCTTTATATTCAATAACTTCTTCATAATCCTCAGTATTTTTTTCTGCTTTAAGAAGGTCCGCTAATAAACGAAGGATGGTAGATTTACCACTTCCATTATTCCCATAAAAAATCGTTATATCTTTACATATAATCCATTCTAAACCATTATAAAGAAAGAGATTCCAAGGATAAGGCGTATAATTATTTCTATTCATGTAATTATTAATTTCATCTACGGTTGGAAAATGAAAAGAATCAATATAAATCATATAGCACTCCTAACTTTAAAATAAAAACCTAGCAAAAGTTTTTTATTTAACTAAGATTTTTTATTTATTATAAGGTAGGAATACGTCCGTAAAAACGTACACTAATTCAAAAGATTGATGG
>ERZ808275.138-NODE-138-length-42615-cov-5.825916_pt1 | contig 42615 bp, 33 predicted proteins | sample MGYA00520894_ERZ808275 | MGnify/ENA primary metagenome ERZ808275 (study PRJEB31516, sample SAMN03275598) | gut metagenome | biome: mammalia-associated habitat; material: feces | host: Papio cynocephalus | place: Kenya | collected 2012-08-03 ... | reverse complement strand
CAAAAAAAAGTAAGCCTAGACTTTAATAGACTTACCTTATCAACATTCTAATCTCTTATCTTTTCTTTAATTCTTCAACAATCATTTGATTGGTAATTTGTGGATTGGCTTTACCTTGAGATTTCTTCATCACCATACCGACTAAGAATCCCACGGCACGATCTTTTCCGTTTTTGAAATCTTCGATCGATTGAGGATTTTCTTCTAGTACTTGTAAGACTAAATCACGAATCATATTCGTATCGCTCATTTGCACTAAATGGAGATCTTTCGCAATCTTTTCAGGATCTTCGTTTTCTTTCACCATGACTTCAAAGACTTGACGACTTTGTTTCGAAGAAATCGTACCTTTTTGAATCATGTTAATTAATTTAGCCAAGTTTTCTGGTGAAACTTTGAATTCTTGAACGCTAATACCTTCTTTATTGAGGTAAGCCATAACATCTACCATTACCCAGTTACACGCTAGTTTATATTGAGTGGTATGAGCGACAACTTGATCAAAGTAATTAGAGACATCTTTATTGCTTAAAAGTTGTTCAATATCATAGTCACCTAATTCATATTTTTCTTTATAAATCTTGCGTTTTTCTTCTGCTAACATTGGGCACGTACGAATGGCATTTTCAATGAATTCATCGGATAAACGGATTGGCGTAATATTCGGTTCCGTAAAGTATTTATAGTCGACGGCATCGGTCTTTTTACGCATTAATACGGTTTCTCTTGTTGCTTCATCAAAACGACGGGTTTCTTGTTCGACCGCTTGACCTAATAAAAGCAATTGGGTTTGTCTTTCAATTTCAACTTCAATCGCTCTTTCAATATTCGCGGTAGAATTTAAGTTTTTAATTTCGACTTTGGTACCGAATTTTTCACTTCCAACTGGACGTAAAGAAATATTCACATCGCAACGTAAGGAACCTTCTTCCATCTTACCATCAGAAACATCGCTAAAGATAACGATAGAACGAATCATTTCCACATATTTTCTTGCTTCTTCTCCGGTACGTAAATCAGGGCGAGAAACAATTTCAATTAATGGAGTGCCAGCACGGTTATAGTCTAATAAAGAACAATCACCTAAGTGAAGTTGTTTACAGGTATCTTCTTCCATATGAATTCTTTCGATTTCAATATGACGAAGTCCGCGACTCGTTTCTAAGTCTAAATAACCATTACGACCAATTGGTCTTTTATCTTGGGTGATTTGATAACCCTTTGGTAAATCTGAATAGAAATAATTTTTACGATCAAACCATAATTCATGGTCGATGGTCATATGTAAGGCGTGAGCAACACGGATTGCATTAATGACAGCTTGTTTATTGACAACAGGCATGGTGCCTGGGAAAGCAAAATCTAACGGCATCACATTCGTATTCGGTAAGGAACCAAAACGCACGGGAGCGGTCGAGAACATTTTGCTATTGGTTTTCATTTCAACATGGATTTCTAATCCAATTACTGCTTCAAAATTCATTATTTTTCCCTCCGTGTAGAAAGATTATAAAGTCCGGTAATATCTTCAATGCTTTGCGCAATTTGAAGGACTTCTGCTTCTTTAAATTCTTTTCCCATAACGTTTACGCCAAACGGCATATTGTCTTTAAAGCCTAAAGGAAGGGTGATAGACGGTAAACCTGCAAAGTTACCAAGCGCTAAATGATTATCCGCAATTAAATATTCTTCTGAAAGTCGATCTGAACTTTCATTGAGTTTAGGAGCAATCGTTGGTGCCGCTGGTAAATAAATCACATCATTTTCTTTTAAAATATTTTGAATGGTATCCACAATTTTATGACGATTCTTTTGGGCTCTTAAGAAAAGGATATCTTGGTTTTCTCTCATCAAAGCAAAACTACCAATGACGAAACGACGTTTAATTAATTCACTAAAGCCTTTCGTTCTTGCTTTCATCATCACTTCTTCATACGTTTTACCTTCGTAACGTGGGCCAAACTTAATGCCATCTAAATTTGCGTTATTAGAAGTAGCTTCCGCACAAGAAATGACCATATAAGTTGGTAAAATGGATTCTAATAAACGAGAAGAAACAGAAACGTGTTGAATGATTGCGCCTTTCTTTTCGAGTTCTTTTAAGCTATGATCAAAAGCTTTTACGATTTCTTCATCGCGAATTGAAGAAATAATTTCATCAATCACCGCAATTTTCTTTCCTTCAATGCTTTCATGTAATAAAGCGCAATAATTTTCAACTTCTCTAGTTGAAGAGGTCGAATCTTGTACATCTCTACCCGCTAATAATTGGAGAGATAAAGCAGCATCTTCAACCGAACGAGTAAAGGTACCTACGTGATCTAAAGATGGGGCAAAGGGGAATAAACCAAAGCGAGAAATTCTTCCCCATGTCGGTTTAAAGCCCACTAATCCAGCATAAGAGGCTGGTTTTCTTACCGAGTCACCCGTATCAGAACCTAAAGCAAAAGGAACAATACCCGCGGCAACACTCACTGCTGAACCACAAGAAGATCCTCCGATAATTCGTTCATGCTTTGGATCATAAGGGTTATAAGTTGTGCCTAAGTGACCTGTTGTACCGGTTCCACCCATTGCTAATTCATCTAGCGTAGATTTTGCAATGATGATCGCATGGGCATCTTTTAATTTTTTCACTACCGTCGCATCAAATACAGGAACATAATCTTTTAAAATTTCACTTGATGCGGTGGTTAAAACATCTTTGGTAGAAAAGTTATCTTTTACGACAACAGGAATTCCCCAGAAAGGATTATCCACTTCTACTTCTTTTAAAGCACGAGCGTCCGCTAATGCTTGTTCTTCGATAATGGTTTCAAAAGCGTTATCTTGATTTTCTTTTGCTCTTTTTAACGCTTCTAATGTTAATTCTTCTGGTGTCACTTTACCTTCTACTAAGGCTTGATGCATTTCTTGAATCGTTAAATCTAAGTAATTCATTATAACACCACCTTTGGAAGACGGATTTGGTCTTCAACAATATCTTTTGCATTACGCAATGCTTCATCTTTGGAGATGGTTTCAGTAACATCATCTTCTCTTAAAAATGTCGTTGTCACATCAAAAGGAAAAGTCATTGAGCTATAATCATCAACATCTTTTTCCGCACCAATGAGTTCCATTTGTTTTAAAACAATGGCAAATTCATTTTCCAAAACATCGTATTGTTCTTCGGTCATATCAAACATTAACCGATGCGCACAATCTTTTAATAAATCTTTTGTGATTTCTTTCATTTTATTTCTCCTCGCCTTCGATATGGGATAAGAATTCATCCTCATCCATAATTTGAATACCTAAAGCATTTGCTTTATCTAATTTTGATCCAGCTTCTGTTCCATAGATAACAATATCCGTAGCTTTAGAAACAGAACCCGTTACTTTAGCGCCTAAATCTTCTAATAAAGAAGTGGCTTCTTTTCTTCCCATCCTTGATAAAGTTCCCGTTAAGACAATTGTCTTTCCGCTAAAATAGGAAGCTTTCACTTCGGTCGCGCCTTTATATTCAAAATTTAATCCTAATTCTTTAAGTTCTTGTAACATCGCTAAATGTTTTTCATCATGGAAATATTCGTATAAAGAATTTGCGCTTACCGGACCAATATCTGGAACTGCTAAATAATCTTCTTTGCTTAAATCGTAGAATGCTTCTAATTTTAAGAAGCGTTTCGCTAAGACTTTTGCGGTTTTTTCACCAATTTCATTAATACCTAAACCGAATAAAAGTCGTTCTAGAGATTGGCTTTTAGAAGCTTCAATCGCATCAAATAATTTATCCACACTCTTATCGGAGAAGCCATCAATCATCAGGAGATCTTGACGATATTGGCATAAGCGATAAATATCAGGAATGGTACGAATGAATTTTTGATTAAAGAATTGCTCAATCACTTTTTCTCCTAAACCATCAATATCCATTGCGTTTTTAGAGACATAGTGAATTAAGCCTTCAATGTGACGTGCTTCACAATGCGGATTCATACAGAAATGCATGGCATCTACTTTTTGTAAAGGTGAACCACAAACCGGGCAAATGGAAGACATCACAAATTCTTTTTCTAAACCCGCTCTTTTTTCTTTGATAGCGCGAACAACTTCAGGAATTACATCTCCTGCTTTACGAATGACAACGGTATCACCAATACGTAAATCTTTATCTAAAATAAATTCTTCGTTATGAAGCGTTGCTCTTTGCACTAAAGAACCCGCCACCCGAACCGGAGATAAAATTGCATTCGGTGTTATTTTTCCCGTTCTTCCTACCGTTAAAACGATATCTTCTAAAGTTGTTTGTACTTCTTCTGGTGGAAATTTATAAGCAATGGCCCATTTCGGTGTTTTAGCGGTATAACCTAAGATGTCATACGCTAATAAGTCATCGACTTTAATAACAATACCATCAATATCGTAATCTAAGAAAGGCCGTTTTAACGTATATTCTTCGACATATGCTAAAACTTCTTCAATACCATTACATAGTCTTCTTTCTGGATTGGTTCTAAAGCCTAATTTTTCTACATAATTTAACGCTTCACTATGGCGCGTAATACCAAATTCAGTAGCGTTAACAAAATAATACCAGAAAGCATCTAATTTACGAGACGCGGCTACTTTAGAATCTAATTGACGAATGGAACCAGCGGCTGCATTTCTTGCATTGGCTAATAATGGTTCGCCATTCTTTTCTCTTTCTTTATTGAGTTTTTCTAAAGAAGCTTTAGGCATATAAACTTCGCCACGTACTTCAAACGGTTGTTTCGTTTGAATGTGACTAGGAATAGATTTAATCGTCATGACGTTACTGGTAACATCTTCACCAACGTTTCCATCACCACGCGTAGCGGCATAGTTTAAAGCACCGTCCACATAATCTAAGCTCATTGCTAAGCCATCAATTTTCATTTCACACATATAAGTGACTTGGCTTAGATGCAAAGCTTCTCGTACTTTACGGTCGAAATCGCGTAAATCTGCTTCATTAAAGGCATTCGCTAATGAGAGCATTAAACGCTTGTGTTTAATCTTTTTAAACTCACTAACGACCTGTCCTCCTACTCTTTTTGAAGGAGATAAAGGAGAATCTAACTCAGGATGTTCTTTTTCTAACATCATAAGTTCTTGCATGAGTCGGTCGTATTCAGCATCGCTTACACTCGGTAAATCTAAAACATAATATTCGTAGTTATACCGGTTTAAAGTCTCTCTTAGTTCTTCGACTCTTTCTTTAGGATCTTTCATGCATCAAAGCCTCCTTTTTTAATACGATGTAAGGCAGGATGAGTTGCTAATAAAGTTTTCTTTCCTGCGGTTTTAAACATAACTTCAATAATATTATTGTTAATTACATTCATGACAATACCTTCGCCAAAACTATCGTGTTGGACTAAATCACCTTTCCGCCAATCGTCCACACCATTTTCTTTAGGAGCTGTACTTCTTTGTATCGAAGTAGAAACGAATTTCTTTTTCGGTCTTTCTTCTTCAAAACTATTACTATAAGGAGCTTTTTGGAAGATGAGTCCTGCTTCTTTAAAGAAACGAGAAGGTACTTTATTTCCATTAGCAACATAGGAATACTCACGGTTACAAGAAACAAAGAGTTCTTTCATCGCCCGCGTAAAGGCAACATAGCAAAGTCTTCTTTCTTCTTCTAAACCTAATACAGGATTCTCTTCTAACGTTCTCATACTTGGGAATACGCCTTCATTTAATCCCACAACGAAGACATAAGGGAATTCAAGACCTTTAGCGGTATGCACGGTCATCATGGTGATAAAATCACCATCGACCATTTCATCTTGTCCGCTTTGTAAAGAAACATTCTCCATATAGTCTTGGAAACCGGATTCTGGGTTCGTATTAATAAAAGAAGTAATATCATCAAATAACGAGCGAACGTTATCGAGTCTTTCTTTTCCATCTTCCTCTTCTAAAAGCAAATAATCTTCATATCCAATAGAAGTAATATAATCTTTTAAAACTGCGGAATAGGCCTCTAATTTTTGATTTAATTTACTTCTTGTATCTTCAACTTTAGCAATCATCGCTTTTAAGCTTTGTAAAATTTGAGGGCGTAAAGAAGAATCTTGAATTGAAGTTTCGGAAATATATTCATATAAACTTAATTGTTTTTCTTTGGCTTCTTGTTTTAAGGTTTCTTCCGCTTTTGGTCCTACACTTCTTTTAGGAACATTTAATATACGCGTTAAAGCAATATCATTTTTGGGGTTAATCAATAAAGAGAAATACGCTAAAACGTCTTTAATTTCTTTTCTTTGATAGAAACGAATCCCACCAAAAATACGATAAGGCATTTGACGGCGATTAAACACTTTTTCAAAAGGAAGCGTTAAATAACTAGAACGATATAAAATAGCGATATCACTATAAGAAAAATCTTCGCCACTTTTTCTTACTTTTCTTTCAATCTCTTCGATTTGATCTGCTACCCAATTCGCTTCATCTTCCGCGCGAAATAAGGATTGAAAAAGAATAGGTGTTCCTTTTCCGTTTTGGGTAAACAAATCTTTCTTTACTCTTTTTTTGTTATGTAAAATCAAGCGGTTTGCGGTATCTAGAATGGTTTGGGTAGAACGATAATTTTGATCTAACACGATCGTTTCCATTTGATATCTTTGGTGAATATCTAAAATAATATCTTGATTCGCACCTCTCCAAGTATAAATGGTTTGATCAGGATCACCGACAACATAAAGAGAACAGTCCGGCTTTTTTAACAGTTGAATCAGACGATATTGGATGTCGTTTGTATCCTGGAATTCATCGATTAAAATATGATCAATTCTTCTTCTCCATTTTTCTTTGACATCAGGGAATTGCTCTAAAATTTGAATGGTTTTTAATAATAAATCATCAAAATCAAGGTTTCCTGTTTCAAAAAGTTTATTTTCATAAAGGGTGAAAAGACGAATACATTCTTTTTCTCCTTCAAAACTTGGTTTTTTATCTTGTAAGTCAGCGGGTAAAATACCTTCAGTTTTACTTGAACAAATATAAGAAATCGCTTGTTTAATTAAAGGATCACTTTTACGAACGGAATATTCTTCCACTGCCAGTTCTTTAATTAATTTTTCTTGGTCTTCATCATCAATGATGGTAAAGTTCGTAGGATAACGAAGATGATAGATTTCTTCTCTTAAAAAGCGCGCACAAAAACTATGGAAAGTAGAAATGGTTAATCCTTGGAAAGGATAATTTTCTCTTTCTAGTAGTGCTTGCACTCTTTCTTTCATTTCTTTCGCTACTTTATTGGTAAAGGTAATCGCTACGATAGAACGAGGATTCGCCTTCATTTCACAAATTAAAAAAGCAATTCGATAAGTTAAAACACGAGTTTTTCCCGATCCTGCTCCGGCAATAATACGCACATAAGGAGATGATGTTGTTACTGCTTCTAATTGTTTGTCATTCAATTCATTTTTTAAATTCATTTCAATCACTCCGTGTCTAGTTCATTGTAGCACGTTAAGAAAAGAAATTGAATAATGAAAAGCACCCTTCTTCTATTTTTAAATAGAAGATGAAAGAAAAACTAAATTATTTTTTCTCTTGTCTTATCCATTTTTGTATCTCACTTGTTCCTACATAAAATTGAGAGATTTTTTGATTTTCTATTTGTATTAAGGTGGGATAACCAGGAATTAAAACATCTTCAACTTTAGAAGCACCGATAGCTTTTTGATAATTCGTATTAAAATATTCAATCGGAATATCGTTTACTAAATAAAAATGTAAAGAAGTATCTTGAAGAAAAGATAAGACTTCTTGTTCGATTTTTTGACAGTGATAACAGGTTTCTTCATAAAAATAAACCCAATGATTTTCTTTTTCTAGAAAAATGTTTTGAAAAGAAATTTGATTATCTATAAAATCGCTATAGTGAAGCGTGGGTTGATAACAGCTCATTAAACTAAAAGTTAAGATAATTGGGAACAATCGTTTCATTTTTGTTTTTCCTTTCATTATTTTATATGCGTCCAATATTGATTTTTCCTATCTTTTTTTCTATTTTCTTTTTAAGTGTGGTAACATAATAAAAAGGAGTTAAAAAGAATGAAGACGAATAAAACGGCAATGAAAAGTCTTGCTTTAGCAGGACTCATGACTTCGATTAATATCATCATTATTTTATTAAGTTCTTTTCAGTTTTCTTATGTCTTTTCTGATTTACTTTTAACTCTATTTTTTCCTCTTATTACCACTCTTACCTTCTTATTATGTGAAAAAAGAACCGCTTTCTGCTATTTTATTGCATCGCTTACAATATGTTTTTTCATCCAATTTGAAAAGACGATCTTCTATTTACTACCCAGTATGCTTTCTGGTTTTCTTTTTGCTCTCTTTATTAAGAAAAAATGGAATTATATTTATGCAGTCATTTCTGTTAGTTTATTTAACGCTTTAATGACGGCCCTTTTATTTTTCATTAGCGAAAAATTATTTTCTCTTCCGATTTATCAAGCCTTCCAAACCATCTTTCATTTAGATGAACAAAAAGCGAAAGAAGTCTTTCCTCTTTTTATCGCTATTACATCAATGGCACAAAGCATTTTAAATGCGTTTATTATTTATTATGAACTCCCTAAATATGAAATCTCCGTCACTTTAGATAGCAAACCAATCCTATATTTATTCTATTGTAGTTTATTATTTTCTGCTATTTCTGGTATATTTATGTACTTTAATGCCGGAACTGCTATGTTTTTCTTTGGTATATCCATTCCTTCTATTCTTTTTTCTTTCTATTACATGGTAAAAAGAAAGAAATGGTGGCTTGTTGTTTTGTCCACTCTTTTACTTATTTTTGGATTTGCAATATTTTCTACCCTTTTACCAAATTATGGTTTTTTAGGTATTTCTTATTGGATATTCATTATGAATATTTTCGGTTTAATTTTCTATCAAAATAACGATTCTTTCTTAAAGAAAGAATAATTTATTGCTTAGAATCCTTTTTAAGGGTAAGATAAAAAAGAGAGGTGTAAAAAGATGTTCAACTTTCTAAAAATATGTGGAAAAGGAATATTAGCAATTCTTCTAAGTCCTTTATGGCTTAGTGCTTTTTTACTTACCGCTGTTTTGGGACTTCTTCTTTTTATATTTAACTCTTTCCGTATTTTGATTATAGATTTACATAACGTTTCTAAACCTAACGCAATTGATCCTTTAGGCGATTTACCCGAAGATTTAGAAGTGTTAAGAATTAAAAAGGCGAATGAGGCGGTTGTTCAAGTCGTAGATACTTCTCAACCCAGTGTAACAGCGGTGTCTTCCTCACCTACACCAGCTCAACCGCTTACTACACCACCGACTTCGGCTATTCCGCAAGAATCTACCTTTGTCGAAGTAGATAAACCGAGTGTTGATTCCTCCATGAATGAACAAAATCCCAATGTTTCTATTGAAGAAACCTCCGATGATCAAGAACAGGAGGATGAAGAATTATGATTCAATTAATTCAACTTTCTGAAAACGATAAGCGCATTTTAGTGGCTATCTGTATCGTTTTTATTCTTCTACTGGTTCTTGTTGGCTACATTGTTGTTATCGTAAGTAAGATTATGAAACGACAAGGAAAACAAGTCGATACTATGATGTATGACGTCGTAAAATATCGCGTAGTAAAAGATAGCAAGCACTTTAAGAGAGTGGCGCATAAAAAAACGTTCCGCTACTTCTATAAAAAGACTTGGATTCCTATTCTTTTAATGCTCGTTGCCAGTTGTATTGTGTTTGTCTTTTGTTTAGTGAAGAAGTCCTCTGCTTCTTTCTTATTCTCTGCCGATAACGGTTTTGGAACATTGTTCTATTTATTTGATTGGAAGAATACGCCAAAAGCAAAATTCTTTGGCCTTAATCTTCCATGTGATTGGCCACCGATTCTTGTCACTGCTAGTGGAAGAAAATGTACTCCCCAATTCTTATATAATAACATTTATGCTTGGATTAGCTATGTTTCTGTACCCCTTTTCTTCGTTGGTCTATTTTGGTATCTTTTCCAAGTACAAGGCTTAATCGCTCGTGAAATCCGTATTATTAAAATGTCAAAAGATGTCTACTCTAAAAATTTAGATGAATTAGCAAATGATAATACCATTTAAAAAACAATTAATTGCATACGAAAAAAAGAGACTTCATGTCTCTTTTTTACATTTCAATTAAGCAAGCTGCGCCAATAATACCTGCGTCATTTCCTAAACTTGCACATTCTATTTTGACTTTTGGACCATTTCCAAAGCCATAATGTTCCTTTTCAATTAGCGGAATTAAATGCGTTAAGATATGATCTTTTTGGGCACTGATTCCACCACCAAGAATCAAGAGTTCCGGTCTAAAAATATTAATATAATTTAAAACAGTTTCTTTTAAATATTCATAATATTGGGTGAGCATTTGGTTAGCTAATCCATCATTTTCTTTCGCGCATTCATAAATAATTCTTGCATTAAGCTTCGTTACATTTCCTTCACAAGTTTTCCATAATGAAGAAGTTTTATCCTTTTTCATTGCTTTTTTCGTATCATCTACTAAAGCGCGAACACTTGCATAAGCTTCAATACAACCTTTTCTTCCACAAGTACACTTTCTTCCGTTTAAATGAAGAATGGTATGGCCTAACTCCGCTCCTTTTCCTTCATTTCCTTCATAAAGTTGGTCGTTTAAGATTAATCCACCACCGACTCCAGTACCTAGGGTTAGCATAACAATATTATGATATCCTTTTCCGATTCCATAACGCGCTTCTCCTAGTGTAGCGGCATTTGCATCATTACTAATACGAATCGGTTTAGGAATGATGGTAAATAAAAGATCGCGGACAGGAAGATTGTTCCATCTTAAATTATTAGAATAATCGCAATATCCCGTATTCGGGTTAATGGAACCCGGACAACCTATACCGATACCTAAAATATCATCTAAAGCAATATTCTCTTTTTTCATTAAAGAAAGAATAGAATGGCCTAATTCAATGATTTGCTCTTCTTGGGAAACGTGATGATTCACTAAATAAGACGATTTAAAAAGGATTTTCCCGTTTTCATCGACAATACCATATTTAAATGAGGTGCCACCAATATCGACACCGATACGATAGTTTTTCATTATTTACCTACTTTCGTAAGGACGTAGTGTCCTGTTCCTATAATTTTCACTTCTTCTTTAGCGGAAATAAAGAAGGAATCAAAAGTGTGATATGGAAGACCATTAATGGTACCTTCTCCGTCTAAAAAAGTAATGGAACAGAAAGAATTATCTTCTTTAAAAGCATTCATTTCTTTTACTTCATAGGCAAAGGCTTCAAAATATTCGCATTGACCTAACAGATGACCTTCTTTTTGTCTTGCTTCATAGGGATGATAATCGATAACCTTTAACGCTTTTTCAATATGTAAAGGTCTTGGCTTCCCATCTTTGCCTAAACGATTGTAGTCATATAAACGATAGGTGAGATTGGAATTTTGTTGAATTTCAATTAAGGTAACACCTTTTCCAATCGCGTGAATCGTTCCTGAAGGAATAAAATAACAATCTCCTTTTTTGACTTGAAAGAAATTTAAATGCTCTAAAATCGTTCCTTCTTCTAAAGCTTTTTGAATTGAAGCTTCATCTTCATGGCCTTTAAAGCCGACATAGAGACCGGAACCTTCTTCGGCATCTAAAACATACCACATTTCGGTTTTGCCATAGCTATTTTCATTCTTCAAAGCGTAGGCATCGCTTGGATGCACTTGAACCGATAAGTTATCCTTCGCATCGATTAATTTAATTAACACAGGAAAGAAAGGAAATTTCTTAACATTCTCTCCTAAATCCTCTTCCGTAACAACCTCTTTTAAAGAAACGAGTTTTCCATCTTTTTGAATCATAGTTAAACCATCTTCATGAAAAGATAGTTCCCAAGATTCCGAAATGATATCTAAATTCGTTTTACGATACTTCTTTAATTTTGTTCCGCCCCAAATATAATCTTTTAAAGCAGGAATTAAATGATAAATTGCCATAATTAATCATCTTCCTTTTCTAGTAATAATTCTTTTAATACATTCGTTCTAGACGTTAAATCATACGAAACAAAAGATATGATTTCTTCTTTAGAGATTAACGCAAACATTTGTCCTAACATTCCCATGCCGTAGCGGATTCCACTTTTTTTATCAATCCAAATGGAATAACCATAAGCGGTCTTTTCATCGACATCTACGCGAGCGGTCATACACATATCGATGTATTCTTTAGAAACAATTCTTTTTCCGTTATACATGCCCTCATTTAAGAAAATAGAAGCAATTTTACAAACGTCTTTCGCATCTAAAAAGATGCCAGTCGCGCCCATTTGGTGACCTTTTGTACAATATTGGAAATCATAATTTTCAATATCTAAAGGCCGAAGAATGTATTCTTCAATCATTTTATCTAAGGGCATATTCCCTTTCTTTTCGGCAATTCGACCTAATAAATAATAGTTAGAATCACTATAAACGAAATGAGAAAAATCTTGATATTTTCTTCCAAACTTGAAAACCACTTCTAAATAGTCATCGCTAGGATAAGAAGAAAAATCATCACAATCGATATCTAAAAAGCCTTTTTCAATTCCCGTCACTTGCATCATGACTTTTTCAATCGTGACACCACGATAAGAAACGCTAGAAGGATAATCCATTAAAAAGATATCAGCGACATCATCATCTAAAGATAATAATCCCTTATCGTATAAGATACCTATACATAAGGTAGTGACATTTTTAGACAATGAATAAATATTGGTTTTTTTCGCATTTTGAATCACGCGGAAATCATATATTCCTTGGTAATAGCGGCAAATGCTATAAACATGCATTTCCTCTTCGATATGATTTAAAAATTTCTTAAATTTTATTTCACCCATAATGTTTTTACCTCATATGGATGGAAACTGAGTACTTGATCTTGGACATTTTCTTCCACCACTTCTTCAATAAAGTTGACTAAAGACACTTTTTTACCCCGTAAAGAAGTCTTTCTTAAATCCAATTTTGTTTTCTTTCCATCTCTTTCATAAATACGAATAATGAGGCCTTTACCGTGATATTTTGTTTTTAAACAAGAGTATTCAAGGTCATCGTTATCCATTTCAAAAGGAATATCAAGGGCAAAAGCATCTTGGCTCATGATAAAGTCACTATTGAAGATATAAGCGACTTTATCAACTTCCGCTTCTACATCGTTTCCTTGGTGGATATATAAAGCATATTCATAATCGGTATCCCCAATATCTCCATGGACACAAGGATGATTTGTGGAACGTAATAAATGAAGTTCAAGATCATGATCTTTAATGTAATAGCCACATTTCGTCTTGTTGATTAAGCTAACGCCCATTTGTTCATCCGATACATCGACAAATTGTTGGGCACAGATTTCATATTGTGCTTTTTCAACAAGAGTTTCATTTCTTCTGGTTCTTTTAATCTTACCAAATTGAATATCGCAAGTTGCTTCTTCACTACGAATAGCAAGATTAAAGTTACTCGCTAATAAGTATTTTTCATCATTCCAGTGGGTTTTGTGTTGGAAGTGAATAAGATTCGAATCATCGATAATCATGGTTTCTTCTACCATGGAATTTTTAAATGTATAGACAGACTTCACTTCAATAATCTTGCCATACTGCACCATTTTACGCGATTTTAAAGTCATTAAAACCGGTAATTGATTACGATAATTTTCTAAGATATTCCAAGCATCACCATGATCTTGGAAGACCCATAAGCGATTCGCACCATTTAACACAAGTTCACGATTCGTCGTTTTATCAATGATGGAATCTATATAACCTAATTCATGGAAATGGATTTTAAATTTTTCCGTTTCAATTTCATTGGTATGTAATTCTTTTTCTTGATAATAGACTTCACAAAGATTCGACACTTCATGTTGATTTAAAGAATAACGATAATAAGCATTTTCAAATTTATACGTACGTGTAACGGGATAATTTAAATGGTTATATACGTACGCATTCGCTTTGTATTCTGATAAATAAGAAGGAAGTTCTTTTAAGAAGATTTTATCAATTTCTCTTTCAATGGCTAAATATTCTTTCTTGGATTCATCATAGACGCGCTTAATAGAAGAGCCAGGAAGAATATCATGGAATTCTAATAAAAGGGTTCTACGATAGAGTTCATCGATTTTACGATTGTATTTCGTAATTTTTCTACTGGCTAAAAAGAGCTCAAGACGTTTGAGTTTTTCTTCCATCTTACGATTGTATTTTTTATTAAAGGATTGCGAAGTATACGTTCCGTTATGGTTCTCTAAATAGAGTTCACCTTTATAGGTGGGCATACTCGCTCTTTGCTTTTCTAACACGGAGAAGAATGTTGTCACTTTTTCTTGACGGATAGGAGGTAAACCCATTAAGTTAGAAATTCTTTCTAAATTTTCCACGTGTTCTTCACCAGGACCGCCGCCACCATCACCGATACCATAAATCATTAAAGCATCGTATTTCATTTCTTTTTTATCAAGTTTAGATAAACTCGTTAAAACGGATTTCGCACTGGCGCCAGAATTATAGCTACCTTCTGGTGGAAGGTGGGCTAAAACGCTACTACCATCAATACCTTGCCAAATAAAATCATGATAAGGGAAAGCGTTAAAACGATTCCACGAAATCTTAATCGTCATAAAGTAATCCATACCACCTTGACGAATAATTTGTGGTAAGTTGCCGTTATAACCAAAGGTATCAGGTAACCAGAGGTTATTGACATAATGACCAAAGTTTTCTAAATAATATTTTTGACCATAAAGCATTTGTCTTGCTAATTGTTCTTCGCCCGATACATTGGTGTCAAATTCAACAAAACCGCCACCCACGATTTCAATACGACCCTCTTTTTCGTATTTCTTTAAAGTTTCAAACATTTTTTTCGAATGTTCTTGAATCCAAATTATTTGTTGAGGTTGGGAAATCACAAAGTGGAAATCGGGATATTTTTCTAATAAATAGAAGACATTAGCTAAGGTACGAACCGCTTTTCTTTTCGATTCACGAATGGGCCATAACCACGCTAAATCAAGGTGGGCATGTCCAACGCTATAAAAAGTAGGCATAGCTTCAAAATGACGTACTTTTATGCTTAATAAATAATCTAAAATATCCTTTGCTCTTTGTTTCGCATTTTCTTGTTGAAACCAGAATAAATCGCGAACAGAGGTAACTCCATCAAAAAGAACTTGAAAATACGGATGTTTCCGATCAATATTTTCAAGTAGTGTTAATAATACATCAAAGTCATAGCAGATCGTGGCCATTTCTTCATCTTTGGTAACTAAAGCGATTTCTTTCACTTTTCCATTTTCTTGGATATTACCAAAAAGATCGTTATAACCACAATCAAAATATAAATCTAATTTTTTGTCTTTTAATAAGTTTTTGATCGGATAATAGGCTTTTCCTGGTTGTCCTAAATCACGATCGAAAACGCTAGATCCATTGGTAAATCCCTTGATAGGTTCACCATGATCATCTACTAATAAACCTTCACCATTCACATCAAAAGCCAAATAAGTTGTTTCAATGTTAAAAGCAAGGTCATTCACATCTTTATAAACATGAAACCAGGCACAATCAAAGAGTTCTTTTCCCCAAGATTGGTCTTTCCCTATTTTTCTAAAATGTCTTTTTTTCATTTTTTCAAAAGGAATTGGTTCTTTTGAAGTACATATTTCATAATCTAAATCAATAATTTTAGTATAAACAAGGGGTAGCATGATGCAGTGATAAATATTACGACTATCACGAATCGCATCTTTTTCTGCGACAAAATTGGGTTTCATTTTCATAAAGCAAAGTCTCCTAAAATTTCATTCTATTGGTTGGCGAGTTCATCCTTTAATACCAATAATGCAAAGGTTTCTGCTGAACTAGCTACATCCATTATATCACGTGTCTCGTCTTTATCAAATCCATATTGCCAACCACTAATCCAGTTAGTAGGTAGAGTGTTTTCATATAAATAGTTATTGTAAGCAAAGTCAATACTCTTTTGGACAACGGATAAATATTCTGAAGCGGAAGAATCCACTAATAATAAATCGTAATATCCTTGATATAAGGTTAAATTAAACCAAATCGTTGTGGCCACTGGGAATTGATAGAAACCTTCTACTAACTCATCATTACCAAAAACCTTTAAAGAAGATTCCATGCTCTTTTTGGCTTGATTTAAGTACTTTTCATCTTTGGTTGCTTCATATAAATACGCGCCACCAGAAATCATAGTGCCCGTATTATAGGTATAAGCCGTTGTATCTAAGGAACCATGAGAAAGGGTTACGCCGGCTTTCTTTTCGGTACCAATCATATCACCATAAAGATCATTGCTCATTTTGAAGGTGGCAATAGAAAAATCATAAACATCTTTGGCCCATTGTAAGTAAGTTCTTCCAAAAACTTGTTCTTCAGGGAAAAGCTTAGATAATCTTACTAATGTAGCGATAATTGGACCATTACTACAAGCGTGTTTACTGGTATAATCAGGGCCCCAATAAATGCCGCCCCATTCTAAACCAGTATCTGGGTTTTTACTACTATCCCAACCGGATAAGCAGTAACGAATGGTTTCTTTACATTTGGTTAATAAGGACTCATCTTTTAATACTTCATAAGCATTTAAGAATTCACGGGCAATCCACATATTGTCATCGTAAACATCGGCCATATAACCTGAAGAGGCATCATTAATTCTAAAGCCTCTTTTTACCGCATAGGCGCGATAATCATCATTACGGCTTTCATGATAATATTCTAATCCTTCAATTACCATTTCTAAGCGACTTCTTAATAATTGATCATCCGGATTATTTTTTACTAACTTTACATATAAGGAAAACAAACTTGTAAAGTGCCAAACGGAAGCAATTTCTTCGGTATCATCTTTAAATGGATAATAATTTAAAGCGCCATTTAATTCTTCATCATAATAGTCATGCCATAATTGGTCGGCAATGACTTTAGAACGGTTATTATTTCTTTCTCTTGAAGTTAAACCATCTTCAGGGTTTTCTTTTATATCGCCAGCGATGATGGTAACTTCTCTATGGGTTTCGCAACTTGCCATTGTAAAAATTAACGCTCCTATCGATAACATTTTTAATAATCTTTTTTTCATCGTTTATTTTCCTCCACAAATCAATTTTTTTGATTTTAGTACTAAATAAGCAAACAAGGAATTCGACCAAGCAAACCATGCTCTAGTAAATTCATTCGGATTATCTTTATTGATTCCTTCATGGGTATAATTCGTACCCGCATCACTAGAAAGAACCATATCAATAATCTCTTTAATTTCTTTTTCATCACTGGATGTTAAAGCTTGTAATACAACGCCGATATGCCAAACATAGCCATCGGGTGTATGAGGAGAACCGATACCTTTTAAAACTTTACCTTCAAAATAATAAGGATTCTCTTTACTTAAACAAAATCTTCTCGTATTTTGATAAATTTCATTTTCATCGCTTTGATATTCAAAATAAGGAATCGATAATAAGTTAGGTACATTCGCATCATCCATTAATAAATAGTTACCTAAACCATCGGTTTCATAAGCATAAATATCACCAAATTGAGGATGATGATAAATGCCATATTTCCGAATACCTTCCTCGACTTCATTTTCAATTTTTTGGGCTTCTTTGGCTAATTCATTTTCGCTAATTTCTAGTAGTAATTCATGCATGAATCGTAAAGCAACGACCGCAAACATATTACCTGGAATGAAATAGCCATATCTACAAGCATCATCACTAGGACGATACCCACTCCAAATCATACCCGTATAGGCAACTTCTCCACCTTTTCCGTGATTAGGGATATTAAATCCTTCTTTTTCTCCTTCACGATAATGGTAGTAATCGCTCAATTCATGGTGTCTTTGTTCTTTTTTAAAGACATCCATGATAATCTTACAAGTTTTCACAAAACGTTCATCTAAAAGTTCTTTTTTATGCGTTGTGTGATAAAGACGATGAATTAACCACATAGGATAACAAAGAGAATCAATTTCAAATTTTCTTTCCCATGTATATGGTGTTCTTAAACCTTCATCTTGTGTATGACCTGCCCCATTAGGCTCTTTATTGAACGCATTCGTATACGGATCCACACTAATATAGAAGAATTGACGATGAATTAAACCTTTAATTAAACGATAGACATCTTCATCGGTTTTCGCAAAATCAATATATTGGATCACGGAAGCACTAGAATCTCTTAACCACATGGCTGGAATATCACCTGTTAAAAGATACACATCATCATCGTTAACAAATTCTACAGTAGTGTCTAACGTGTTATAAAAACAATTATGAAACATTGTTCTTAATTTTTGATTTTGGATTTGCTTCTCAAATATAGCGATTTCCGCTTTCATTGTTTCGTACATTATTCTTCACGGCTCGCTTTCAACATGTTTTTCTTTTTCTTATTCATCATAATCATTAAGATGGATACACCAATGATGACAACAACAGTAGGAACACCAATGGCTAAATAGAACATTGAATCATCTACTGTCACTTGTGTAGTAATAGAAGTTGGAGTACCAAAGGTTGGACGATCATAATTTTTCTTTCCTTCTACATATTCTTCATATGTTCCGTTATAAAGGAATGCGGTATCCACATTATTCTTTAAGACAACTAATAAACCATTTTCAAATTTTTGGAATACATCGCCATCCACTTCAAAAGAATCTTCAAGTGGTGCGCCATACGTATTATAGTTACCACCTTTATTCCATAAATATAATGGATTATCTTTTAATAAAACGACGGTTTTTGTTTCTGCATTATAAACTAAAGCGGCAACATTCGTTCTAGTGCCTTCCCATGGATTAGCGGTTGAATCACCTAAAATAAATTGTTGAGCATCTACACCATTCCAGTTACCATGGAATGCGGATTCTTTAAAGCCAACGAAGAATCTCTTGGATTCATCTTCTTGACCCGCTTTTCCACCATTATAAAGCTCTTTATATTTTTGTTTTAACTTTCTAGAAATTGTGCTTTCATCTTCATAATCGGTAGCGAAAGAATCACCAACATCGTTTAAGAAAGTATCAACTTTTAACCATTCATATTCATCTAAGCTCTTATAAATACGAGCTGGACGATAAGAATAAATATATTCGCCATTTTTAAGTTCGCAAACCACGGAACCTTTTTCATAGACTTTTACAATTTTCGTTTTATCACTACTTGTAAATTCGGTTTGATAAGATCCATAGCGGCTATCGACATAAGGCGTTGCTTCCGCAATAAAGCGATTGCTACTTTCATCATAAACAAAACCAGAACGATATTGTAAAGCGCCAGTAAGTGGGTCGTTATATAAGAAACCACCTTCGAATACTTGGAAAGAAACAGTTTTACTTTCACTTTCACCTGGTAAAGTCACTTCTTTTTTCATTTTATTGGTGGTTGGATAACCTAAAGAAGTTTTATTTTCATCCCAGTATTTTGCTTCTTCACTACGAACTAAGAAAGATTTTCCCTTGGTTTCATCGTCCGTCATACGGAAATTATAGAAGATAAAAGACATACTATAGCGATCGCCACCAAAAGCAAAGGTGGAATCACCCCAAGAGAAATCTTGAACAATATAGCCATCCCAGCATTTTACTGCGGAGGATTGGGTGCCAATCATAAATTCCTCATCGGTAGAATAGAAATAATTTTTATAAACTTCCTTAAATTGTTGGGTAATCACTTTTTTTGTTTCATCGGCATTTTTTAAAGGAGCCGCGAAATTATCATTACCTGAAGTGGCAAATTCTTCGCCCACTCTTGTTAAAAGTCGAGCAAATTCACTTTCGCCAACTTTTGATAATTTACCGGTATCAGAAATGTTACGTCCTGTATGGTTTCTAGCAACATAACTATTTCCACTAATCGTTGCCTCAACATAACCTAATTCATAGTTTTGATAATAAGTTCCATTGAGTTCAAAATAGGCACCCACTTTATTTCCAAAGTCAGAATGCGTACTTTTAAAAATATCATTTGGTGTTACGGCATTTCGAGTAACGAGCACTTTTCTTATCGTATTTTGTTTAGGCATGGAAGACGCTCTCATGACTAAAGGCAATGCGAGTAAAAAAGCGCCTACTAATAAAATTGTCTTTTTTGCTTTCATAATTTTTTTCCTTTCCCTTACTTAATTCCTGTATAAGTCGTTTGTTTTAAGAAATACTTTTGTGTGAAGATAAAGAGAATGATAATCGGTAATAAACTTAATAAAGATCCCGCCATCATTTCTCCGGTTGAAGCACTGGTTTGGAACTCTTGTAAAGCTTGTCCTAATGTAAATTTGGATTGATCAAATAAAATTAAGGACGGCCATAAATAAGAACTCCAGGTTGAAACGAAAGTAAATAAACCTAAAGTCATAATTCCTGGAAGTGCCATTTTAAAGTAAATCAAGAATACTCTAAATCCACTTGCGCCATCGATACGAGCAGCGTCACCAATTTCATCCGATAAATTGGTAAAGAATTGCCGTAAGAATAAAATTCCATAAATAGAGACAGCGTTAGGAAGAATGACACCAAATAGAGAGTTATATAAACCTGGGCCTATTTCATTACCAAAGATATCTACTTTAAAGAATGGTAATGAAGTCGTTACAATAAATTGTGGAATTAAAGTAATAATTCCAGGAAGCATCATGGAAAAAAGCATAATTTTATAAAGAACTTTTTTTCCATAAAAATCATATTTTGCAAAAGCATACGCTGCCATTGAACAAAATAGGAGTTGTAAGAAAATTTCAGCAAAAGCAATGAATAAAGTATTAAAAATATATAAGGTCCAATTGTTTTTGAATAAGGAAGCCCAGTTTTCAAAAGTAAAAGCACCATAGAAAAATTTAAAACCATTTCCTTCTAAGTTATTTGCTGATGTAAAAGAAGCAATAATGGACCAAATGAAAGGTACCATCATTAAGATAGCAACGAGGGTCAAGATAACAATCAAAATAATCTGCCCTGTTGACAAACTTTGCTTATTGAATTTGTTGCCAGGCATGATATTTTTTGGTGTATTTATCGTTTTTGACGAACAATCTTTTTTCATTGCCATTCTCCTTTACAAATAATTGGGTAATAACTGTGATAATCATAATAAAAACGAATAGAACTACCGACATTGCACTTCCATAACCAAAACGTAATTCTTTGGCACTTAAGTAAATTTGAACAACTGGTGAAATTGCTTTGTCGTTGTTATAAAGCCCTAATAAATAAATGACATCAAAGAGTTGGAAACTACCGATTAAAGTAGTGGTAAAAATAAAGTAAGTTGAAGGTCTTAATAATGGGACGGTGATATGCAAGAATTGATTCCATTTAGAAGCACCATCAATATCCGCTGCTTCATAAACTTTTGGATCAATTCCCGTCATCGCTGCTAAGTAAATCAGCATATTTCCACCTAGACATCCATATAACGAAATGGCAATAATTGCCACTAACGCGGTATATCCCATATCAAAATCTAATGAAGTTGCGCTTAATAATGATTTCCATACAAAGATCATCGCTGCACCACTTGTTAAAGATGGAATATAGAATATCACTTTCAAGTAATTGTGTTTTAGTTTTACTTTTGAAACTAAAAACGCAATGACTAAACTTGAGACAATGGAAAGCGGTACATAAAATACCGCAAACAAAGCCGCATTTTTAATTGAATTTAAAAAGTATTTGTCCTTTAAAATAAATTGATAGTTGTCTAGACTAAACTTTCCATCAAAGGCAATACCGTTATAATTGGTAAACGATAATACCGCTGACATAATAAATGGCACTACGGTAAAAACGATAAATAGGATTAAGGCCGGTGTTAAAAAAGTATAGGCGACAAGCGTATCATTTCTTTTTTTATGAGATGGAAGAGCAAATATTTTTTTCTCTCCCTTAGTTTTGGCCATTTTTCTTTACGTACCGACTTGTGATTAAATCGGTTCCTTCTTTTAAATCATTGAGTAAATCTTCAATGGATCCTTCATAAGCGCCTTTATACCATTCTTTCACATACTTGTTATAAACGCTAATTTGAATGTTTAAGAAACCAGGAACACTTGGTCTAGTTTCATATTGGCTGGCATAAGAGGCTGCTGCTTTTAATACTTCTGTATTTTGAATCCATTCATTGGAATAAAGAGATTTTAAAGCAGGTAAAGTATTGGATACTTTGCTCCACTCTAAAGCAACTTCTTCATCACAAAGCCAAGACTTCATAAATGTCCAAGCCTTTTCTCTTCTTTCCTTCCAAGCATCCGATTGATATTTTTCAATGGCGTTTGGTAAAGCAATACCAAAGCCACCAATCATTCCACCATTTTTACCATTTTCACCCGTATAGCGAGGTTGTGGTAAAAATTTATAATTTAAATTTGGTGCATATTTTTTTAAGTAAGAGGAGAAATACACGGGTTGATTTAACATAACTAAGCGATTGTTTTTAAAAGCATCTTTTCCGTTATAGTCAGAATTGCAAACATCGCTAGCGCCAAAATCTTTAAAATAATTTAAAACTGCACGAACTTCAGGTGTGTCATAATTGATTTCTCCGTTTGCGCCAAAATCAGAACCAGTAGAAGCGATGAATTTAAAGAAGTGTTCATGTAAATCATCCGCACTATAGCCAGCTGGGTTAAATCCAGAACTTGTCTTTTTCGCAACTGCTTTGGCCACATCTTTTAAATCATCCCATGTCCAATTTTCAGTTAAACGTGCCTTTAAAGCATCTTTATTTTCAGCTTTATCTATCAAGTCCATATTGACATAAACGCCCCAAATATCTAAATCGAGTGGTAAGCCGTATTGGTGTCCTTTATAAGATAATTCACCATACGCTTGTTCTTGGAACATTGTCGTATCAATTTGATCTCTTTCAATAAAATCATCAATGGTTGTGAGATAATCTTCTGCTGCATAGGTAGGCGTATTAAAACGGTCCCAAATAACCAAATCTGGTTGTTTACCTACTAGAATTGCAGAAGCAAGACTGGTTTCAAATTCAGATTTAATCGTTAAATTAATTTTAATGTCATGCTTAGTGTTATAGTCTGCAATAAAACTTTTTAAGTTTTCTGCATCGTGTTGGACCCATTGTCCACCAGCCCACATGGTTAATGTGCTGTCCTTGTCTCCTGCATTAGCAGGTCCACAGGAACATAAAGTTCCAAATGCGAAGGCTAAAAATCCAAGAAGTGCAAGTTTATTTTTCATAATTTTCACCTTTTCCTTTTTGCGTATAATCTATATAGATTATCGCCATTTTTTATTTACACCTTGACTATATCATATTGCAGACCATTAAACACGTTTTTCCCGAAATATAGTCTATTTTCATAACAAATATACTATGAAATAGACAAAGTTAAATATAGCAGTTCTACGTTAAAATGTGTTTGCATTCATAAAATGAATTCCTTATAATGATATTAGAATTTGTGGAGGAAAATCAAAATATGTCCAGTGTAAAATTAGTCAATATTAATAAGATATATCCCAATAATGTTCAAGCCGTTTTTGATTTCAATTTAGAGATTCATGATAAAGAATTTATCGCTTTTGTCGGACCTTCTGGATGTGGTAAAACCACTACGTTACGTATGATAGCTGGTTTAGAAGAAATTACCAGTGGTATGCTCTTCATTGATGACCGTTTAGTTAACGATGTAGCGCCAAAAGATCGTGATATTGCTATGGTTTTCCAATCTTATGCCCTTTATCCTCATATGAATGTCTTTAACAATATGGCTTTTGGCTTGAAAATGCGTAAAGTTCCTGTTCCTATGCTAGATAAAGAAGGAAAAGAAATCTATGAAATTGATAAAAAGATGATTGCTAAATATGAAAAGCAATTAAGACTTTTCTTAGCACAACTAAAAATTGCTGAAGAAAACAATCCAGAATCGATTGAAGAAATTCAAAGAAATATTGCTGCAACAGAAGAAAAAATTGAATACTACCGCACTACTCCTGTACAAAAATATCGCTATGTAAAAAGAAGCAAAAAAGAAATTGAAGATAGTGTATTTAGAGCCGCTAGTGTTCTTCAACTTGAAAATTATTTAGATAGAAAACCTGATGCTCTATCTGGTGGTCAACGTCAACGTGTTGCCTTAGGTCGGGCCATTGTTAGAAAAGTAAAAGTATTCTTAATGGATGAACCTCTATCTAACTTAGATGCCAAATTACGTGTACAAATGCGTACAGAAATCATTAAATTACATCAAAGAATGGAAGCCATCACTATTTATGTTACCCATGACCAAACCGAGGCAATGACCATGGCTGATCGCATCGTCGTCATGAAAGATGGTTACATTCAACAAATTGGTGCACCTAAAGAAATTTACGATCACCCTGTAAATAAATTTGTTGCCGGATTTATTGGAGCGCCCGCTATGAACTTTATTGAAGGCACTTTTGAAAAAGATCATTTATCCTTCTTTGGCTACGATATTACTTTATCTCCTGAAAGAACCAAAATTCTTCAAGAAGCTTTAAAAGACAAAGAAGATAAAAAAGTTATCATTGGTGTTAGACCTGAGCACATTATCGTTACACCAAATGAAGAAGGAAATATTGCTTTACAAATCGTTGAAACTTTGGGTAGTGAATTACTCCTTCACTTCAATATTTCTGAAAACACTAGTTTATGTGCAAAAGTGATTACAAACGATGTAGTTAAAGCTGGTCAAAAAGTTAACTTCACCTTCAATACCGATTTCTTACATGTTTTCGATAGTGAAACAGAAGTCGCTTATTTCTAATTTAAATGCTTAAAATAAAAAGGTTTCGCAATGAAACCTTTTTATTTTATCTTTCTTAATGAAATTCCTTCAATTATTTTATATGGGCTAAACAGTTTATAAGCCACATTTTCTTTTTTAATAAGTTTATCCATCATGCTCACAGCAATTTTTCCCATTTCCGTTTGATCTTGGATAATTCGCGCTATATTGGGGTTAATTAAACCATAGCTATAGTCAAACGTAATTAATGAATAATCTCCTGGAATCACTTTATTCATCTTTTTGATAGCTTCATAAATAATCTTACATACGGTAAATTCACTTGCAAATAAGCAAGTAATTTCTTTTTCTTGTGTTAAGAATTTAATGACAGACTGCACGTCTTCATCAAAATCTTCTTGCGTGTAATCGGTATTAGGGCATTTTAATATACTTGCCACATATTGTTCTTTTAAGAACTTTTGATTATAGAAGAAAGCGGATTGGAAACCATTTTTTCTATTTTCTATAGAGGATACACCGGAATCTTTTCCACATATAAAAGCAATCTGTTCATGTCCTTTATCAAACAAAAGTTTGGCAGCTTCTTGCGTTGCTGAATAGTTATCTGTTCTAACGCAGTGGAGTTGCATTCCCGCAAAGTCGCGGTCCACTAAGACAATGGGAAAATTATTAAAATGATGGAAGATGATTCTCTCATTATAATATTCATTATGTACCGGCTGAATAATCAAGCCAATACACCCCATATTAATGAGCTCATCCACATATTTGGTTTCTAGATGAATATCACCACGAGAGTTTTTAAAGACGACATTATATCCTTTTTCACTAAGTTCTTTTTCTATACTAATTAATAATTCTAGACCAAATGCCGCTGAGACATTACTGAGTACAAGACCAATTAAGTTAAGGGATTCATGGTTATTAAGTGTTTCTTTATATTTACTAGAGACAAAAGTTCCCCTCCCTGGGAAACGTTTAACATAGCCTTCTTCCACTAAAAGTTGCATGGCCTTTTTAATGGTGATGCGGCTTGTGAAATATTGTTTTGTTAGCTCTTCTTCGGTGGGTAAACAATCATCAATTTTATAAACACCATCAATAATTTTCTTTTTTAAGTCTTTATAAATACTTCGATACAAGGAATCACTACTCATATTTTTCACCTTCTACCTTGAATATACAACGTGTTTTTATGAAATGTCAACCAAAATATTATATATGTTATATAAATTATATCTTTTAATGTCTTTTAATAAAAATACATAGAAAATATATTTTGGTAGCGGTATCACTTCATTTTTTTCTATATCATGGAAATACCATAAAAACAGAAAAAAAGACTTATCACCCAAATAAGGTAATAAGTCTTAATTTTGTTATAGAATGATTATTCCACTACGACTTGTAATTTGGTTAAACAAATACGGTAGGTTCTAGATGGAATATGAATACCTAAGTTGATATTGCTTTGTCCCACTAATGTGGTTAAGTCAAATTCAACAAATTGTTCAGTTTCATCGACTCTCATATTTTCGGTTTTCTCTAAAGCGCCATTTAATAAACATTGAAGCGTAATATCTTCTCCATCACTAGAGTAGTTTCTAAAGGCAACGCGAACTTTAACGGTCTTTCCTTCTAAAGCACTATCGCTTAAATCAAAGGAACGAGTAATGCCACTTGCAAAGTCTTGGGTACGGAAGTTAATTCCTTCGTTATAGACGGAGAATGGTCCACATGGAATGACTTGCAAAGCTTTGTTGTTATTAGCAGCTTTAATCGTGGAAGCATCCCATTCCATTCCTTCAGTAACTTTTAAAACGCCCATGAATCCAACAGATCCAACGATTAAACGATCATCATAACCATCAGCGTCTTGATCACCATTTGTTAATTCTCCGGCAAGGTTTTTAATGGTAATAGTTACTTCTTGATTTTTGTAAGCCGATAAATCATAAGCATACATGACAGCGTTTTGGCAGCTATCCTCTACCGAATCTAAATGGGTTATCGCATCATCTTGCGTAAAGTATTCTGTATCATATCCAATGGCTTTTAAAGTATGGTCTTCATTATTGGCATCTTTCAAAGTAACCTCTCCTTTGAAGTTAGCGCCAAAGGAACGAGCAGTAAATGCCATGGTTTCATGTTTATCATCAATAGTAAGTGTTTTACTAATGGATGCGCCACGACTAATTTTACATCCTTCATTAAAGCCATCATTAATATCACCATTAGAGGTCCAACCACTTTCAAGAAGTTTTGGATACTTCAAGTTGTCGTCGCCCATTTCGCCACCCCAGTTATCTTTGTAATTGTGACCCCAAGCGAATTCGCCATTCGTTAAGTCTTCAATCACTTGATCTTCGGTAGCCATATAGGATAAATTATCTTCAGCTGTATCAGTAACAAAATATTCAATTTTAGTTAATACAACGCGATAATTTCTACTTGGAATATGAACTGCGATATCCGCGGTTCCACCCACTTTGCTTGATAAGTCAAAGCCAATACAAGCTAAGTTATCTTCTTTATCTCTTAATAAATAATCAGAATAGGTTTCTACTAATTGACCATCTTCGATTTTTTGGAATTTAGCGCGAATATTATCGTCACATAAAGATCTCCAATAGGTTTTTACATAAACTTTCTTGCCTTCAGCGACATTACTTAAATCAAATCTTTGGGCAATACCACCAGCAAAGTCATTGGTTCTAAAGCTAACACCTTCATTATAAACAGTAGAAGGTCCAGCTACCATGAATGGTAAGTTTGGATAAATATCTTTAGAAGTAGAAGCATCAAATGTTACGTTATCATCATTCGCCACTTGGATTGGGCTAGTGAACGAAACGGAACCGATAACTAAATCTTCATTTCCACCGATGGCATAACATTTTAAGTTAGCGATGGTAAGGCAAACGGTTTTACCAATATAACTTGATAAGTCATAGGTTTTCATTGTTGCCACTTCTCCGCCGTCATTAGCACCGTCAAAGTAAGTAGCAGAGGTCTTCTTGGTAAAGTAGGTTTTATCGTCTCCTACGGCCTTTAAGAAGGTTCCATTAACGGAAACGCCACCAGCGTAATCTTCATCAACACCACCGAAGTTTCTTACAGCAAGCGTCATCATTGAATTGTTTTCAGTGACTTTAATATAGCGAACGATAGAAGCTTCTTTTTGAAGTTTTAATCCTTCATTAATATTATCAACGCTTCCAACATGAATCCAATTTTCATCATCAGCGATATTAGCAAAATCATTCATGCCATCAGCATGACCCATTTCGCCACCCCAGTTTTGGGTATAATCACGTCCCCAATAGTTATTTAAAGTTAAATTATCAAATTTAGAAGTAAAATCGCCTAATTGAGCATAGGTGATAACACAGTGATTGGAGTAATTCGAAATTTCACTCACACGAATGAAATCCACTTCATCATCAATAAAGCTAGATAAATCATAGGTAACTAAGATTTCTCTTCCACAATCTTTATCAAGTGTAGCGTAGTCTGCTTCAATGTTCACAGGTTTTACAATTTGGTTATTCACCTTAAGTTGAACTTTAGCACCTGTTTCATTTTCACTACTTTCTTGTCCTTCAAAATCTCTTAAGAATAAATTGAAGTGTTTGGTATCATTATCGATTTTCTTTAAAACTGCCATACTTTGACCTGCTTTTAGATCAAGACCTTCGTTTAAAGTAGATAAGTTACCTTCTTGAGAAGACCAGTCATTCACGAAATCATCTTTGAACCAAGATGTTCTCGTAGAAGTTTGGTGCGTAACTGTAACTTCTATAGATAATTCGCTATTCTTATAAGTTTCATCATCTTCTTCCGCCATCGCTTGAACGCGAACACGTGAAGTTGGGCTGTCTTTTAAAGGTACTTTATAAGAGGTGCCGACGACCTCAATACCATCTAAGCTATCATCAACAAAAACTAAATAATAAGCAGCACCAATAACCTCATCCCATGTAACTGTGGAGTTTTCTCCCACCGTCACGACCGGTGCTGAAAGCGCTGTTTTCTCAGGCGCTAAAGAAGTGGTAGGGGTAACTGTGCTCGTTGTAGGAGCAGGTCCCGTACCTGTACTCGTCGTAGGCTTTTCCGTTGTAGAAGTGGTTGGCTTCGTTGTAGAAGTAGATGGTTTATCTGTTTTTCCACAACCTGCTAATAGCATTACGGAGGTAAGCACTAACAAAGCAAAAGATTTTTTCATATGTTCTCCTTTCCATTGCTTTTCATTGATTAAAATGTCTAAGTAAACAACTTAATTTTAAGGTAATACAATAAATTGTCAAGAAAATGGTATATGATGGAAAACAAAAAACCCTTATATATAAATATATAAGGGTTAATTTTCTATGTTCATACGAATGTCTTATTTGTCATCCTATTTTATATCATTTAAAGCACCTTTTTTGAGTTGTTTTTTCAAAGCGCTTTCATAAATGTAATCTTTTCATATGACATTATATATTACTTAATTTTTTGTATTTATTTATTAGTTAAATTTTCTTTTTTTGCTAATGAAGTAATAACCAACGATGCTCATAAGTCCAACCACACCAATGATGGCAACAAGATAGATACTTGTTGTGTTTTCTGATTGAGTCATGACGTTATGATTAGCGCCGGTTGAATTGGATAATTTTTCTAAATATTCCATGTATTCAAGTTTAGACATTGCACTGATAGTGACATCATTTTTCTCACCATCTTGATCAACGATTTCTTCTCTAGCGAACAATACTTTTTCATCTTCAGAAAGAGCTTCGTATTTACTTCTTAAAGCAGGTGCTTGTGCATGTTCCGTACAAGTATCTAATTGGGTAAGTTGATCAACTAAATCTTGAATTGCATCGGTTTTAGTTGTGAAGGTACCATAAATTTTAAAGGAATTTAAATATACTTCTTGATTTCCTTCAATAACGATTTTTAAGCTGCCTTCAGTAGCAGAAACGCTGTTTGCAGTAAATAAATAATTTTTAGTAGAGAAAACGCCAGCTGCAAAAGTTTTTTCTCCCATTAATTCATCGCCTAAATAAACTTTCATCGTAGCGTTATTTTCAAAGAAGCTAGGACTTGCAGCATTAATAACAATGGCAAGATTTTCTTTATTGAAAGAAAGGTTTCTAGATAATAATTTGACATTAGTTCCATCATCGTTAGCGAAAATTGCGCCATTTACATCATCATATCCTCTAGAAGTACTATTGGAAATAACACCAAATGTCCCATTACTTAAGGTTAAATTATCTTCAGCTTGGCTAGAAGCAACATAAGACATATCTGGAGTTGCTGCTTCACCATCGGTGTAATATTCTAATTTTGTTAAAACCGCACGATAGTTTCTACTCTTAATATGTAAAGCAACATCGACAGTTTCACCAACATAATCTGTTAAATCAAAATCAACACAAACTAAATCATCACTACTATCTTTTAAAGTTGCATCAACAGTGTCCACTAATTTTCCATTAACTATTTTTTGGAAGCTAGCAGAGGATGTTTTTTCTTGAAGTGTTCTCCAATAGGTTTTCACGTAGAAATTCTTTCCTAATTCAACTTCCGATAAGTTAAATCTTTGAGCAATACCACCTGCATAATCATAGGTTCTAAAGCTAACACCTTCATTATAAACGGTGAATGGTCCAGCAACTGTAAATGGTAAGTTTGGATAATAATTTTTAGATTCAGAAGCATCGTAAGTTACGTTAGTGGTGTTCTTAACTTCTCTTGGCTCTGTAAAGGAAACAGAACCGATGACTAAATCTTCATTTCCACCCATAGCATAACATTTTAAGTTAGCAATGGTAATGAAAACTTTTCTGCCAATATAAGCGGATAAATCATAGGTCTTCATTGTTGCCACTTCTCCGCCATCAGAAGCGCCTTCAAAGTAGGTTGCGGAGGTCTTCTTGGTAAAGTAAGTTTTATCGTCTCCTACGGCCTTTAAGAACGTTCCATTGACAGAAACACCGGCCGCGAAGTCTTCATCAGCTCCACCAAAGTTTCTTACACTAATCGTCATTAAACAATTCGTATTTGAAATGCTTACATAGCGAGAAACAGAGGCTTCTTTTTCTAATTTTAAACCTTCATTAATATCTCCAGTATTTCCAACTTTAATCCAATTTGCATCACTAGCCATATTAGCGATATCATTCATACCATCGGCATGGCCCATTTCGCCACCCCAGTTTTGGGTATAATCATGTCCCCAATAGTTGTTCAATGTTTCTTGACTTTGGTAAGAAGAAAAATTTCCCATAACAGCGTAGGTAATTACACAGTGATAGGAATAATTCGACACTTCATTAATTTCAATGGTATCCATTTCATTATCAACGAACTGAGATAAGTCATAAGTTGCTAATAATTGTCTACCACAATCTTTATCAAGTGTAACAACATCCGTATCAAAGTTTACCGCTTGAATTCGAGTACCATTGACTTTTACTTCCACTTTAGCGCCAGTAGCATGATCTCCTTCTTGTCCTTCAAAGTCTCTTAAGAACAAATTTAAATGCTTTGTGCTTGACGTAATGTTTTTTAAAACCGACATACCTTGACCGGCTTTTAAATCAAGTCCTTCGTTAACTGTGGATAATTCACCTGTTGAAGGTGTCCAATCACTAACAAAATCATCTTTGGTCCATGATGTTTTATCTGATTCATTTGCTCTTCTAACGCCAATAGCGTTTTTAGCTAGGCTTTTGGTTACTGTACGATTTGAAAAAGCTGCATTCCCTTCTAAAAGAAGAAGTCCGCACGCTAACGTAAGTAAAGCTAATCTTTTTTTCATATTGCTAATCCCCTTTTCTTTTTGTTTTTGAAAATTTACTTTCAGCTATTCTCATTTTATGAGAAACCGCTTTAAAGTCAAGAAGTAAAGCACTAGCACTTTTTTCCAAAAGAAAAACACATATATATAAAATATATATGTGTCGTTTTTTCTAAGTATACAATTGGTTTATTTGTTATTACATTTTATAACTATGTTATATATATTATTTTGCATAAGATACATCGAGAATTTCATCTAAATGTAAAGTTAAATTTCCTTCATTCGAATAAATAACAAAAGCCACTTTTCCTACATCATGTATGCCTTTAGCGTCAACAACATCAAACGAATGTTCAATCGTGCTGATTTTCGAGCCACTATGTAAGGCATAGCCACCTAGTTCACGAATAAAGGCATCTTGATCATAGCCTTTTAAACGTCCATCTTCAAAAATCGTATCTTTTTGGAACATCGAATTATCCAAGTAATAAGAATTTTGAATGAATGAATCTTGTTCTTCTACTTGATCTCTTAAATCGATAGCTAAGCTTGCTTTAGTTTGATAAAGCGCTAATAAGTTGGTTTCACTTTCATCAAACTCTTTTATTTTTAAATTTAAATATTTGTTTTCTTCATTGATTTGTTGAATATGTTCTCTTGCTAATTTTCTTTTTTCTTCGTTACCACGAATAACGACATCATAGTAATTTTTTGGAAGACTGGTGAAATCGCGGATTTTGATGACAAACATTGGATTATCGGGATAAGCATATAAACGAATTTCTTTTCGAACCCCTTTGTCGTTAGGAAAACTATAAACAGTATCTTCCCATTTGTCATTTGAAACTAGAATTTTAATGTATTGATAAAATGATTTCGTATAGGTTTTCGCTTCGTGCTTATAAAACACATCCACTTTTTTTGCTAACAAGTAATCGCCATCTTCCAAAGAGGATAGTTGAATTCCTTTATTCAGTTCAGTACCAAAATTTAAAGGAATTTTAGCGGTCTCTTTTTCTTTTTTATCATAGGAAATTAAATAAATTTCTTCTAAAGGTTTATAATCCATCGGCATATAAGCGTCGCTAGATATATGAAGATATGTACCATATAATGCATAATCACCTAGTAAAAGCGGCTCTTTAAAAGGATATTCTTTACTGAGTTTATCTTCGTCTTCTTCCATATTCGGACATTCTTGTAAAACGATGTTATAAAAGTTTTGATAACTCTCTTCTTCGTCTGCGATTAAACGTTGATAAAGTTTTTTTGATTTTGCTTTGGACATATCATTAAAAGTAACAAAATTATCGTCCTTTTTTTGAAAATAATCCACTACTGCATCACTAATATAGTAAGCAAAGTACCCAATGAGCAGAAGATTGATTATGATTAAAATCGCACGAATATGTCTTTTGGACTTCATGCGGACTTTAAATTCTTTTTCTTGTTCTTCATCAATGATTTCTGCCATACTTTTTACTCCTTAATAAAAATTAATACTTTAAGTTATTGAAAGTTCTTGGGAATGGTTCAGAATCACGGATATTACTAATACCGGTAATGTACATTAACAAACGATCAAAGCCAATACCGAATCCTGCATGTTTGCATCCGCCATAGCGGCGTAAATCCATGTACCAATCTAAGGTATCCATATTCATATGGAGTTCTTCCATTCTTTGTTTTAATAAATCAAATCTTTCTTCTCTTTGTGAGCCACCAACGAGTTCACCAACGCCTGGCACTAATAAGTCACAAGCAGCAACGGTTTTACCATCATCGTTTTGACGCATATAGAAGGCTTTAATTTCTTTTGGATAATCGGTCAAGAACATTGGGCCATTGACAATGTGCTCTGCTAAATAACGTTCATGTTCACTTTGTAAATCCATACCCCAGAAGATTTTATCGTATTCAAATTTATAGCCATCTTTTTGGGCTTTTAATAAAATATCAATGGCTTCTGTATAAGTCATTCTCTTAAAGTGGGAGTTGACAATTGCGTGAAGTCTTTCTAACGTACCTGGCGCAATCATCTTATCAAAGAAGGCCATTTCTTCTTCACAGTTTTCTAATACATAATTAATCGCAAAACGTAAGCAATCTTCAATTAAATCCATATCATCTTCTAAATCAGCAAAAGCAATTTCTGGTTCAATCATCCAGAATTCTGCCGCGTGACGAGGCGTATTGGATTTTTCTGCTCTAAAGGTTGGTCCAAAGGTATAAACATCACGGAAAGCTAAAGCAAAGGCTTCCGCATGAAGTTGACCCGAAACGGTTAAACTTGTTGGTTTTCCAAAGAAGTCATCGGGTTTCTTTAAATCAGTCACTACTCTAAAAGCTTCTCCGGCTCCTTCGGCATCATTACCGGTAAAGATTGGCGTATGTACATAAATAAATCCTTGGGATTGAAAGAATTCATGAATAGCCATAGATAATACACTTCTTACCCGATATAACGCGGTAAAGGTATTGGTTCTAGGACGTAAATGCGCAATATCACGAAGGAATTCTAAACTATGTCTTTTCTTTTGAAGTGGATAATCCGCATCCACTGTTCCTTCTACAATAATTTTCTTTACTTGAATTTCAAAAGGTTGTTTCGCTTCAGGTGTTAAAACAAACTTACCATGAACTTCAATCGCAGATCCGGTAGCGATATGACTAATTTCATCATAATTTTCACATTCGTTTTTCACATAAACGAGTTGTGCGTTTTTAAAATACGTACCATCGTTTAATTCAATAAAGCCGATAGAACCATTATCTCTATTAGTTCTAACCCATCCTTCAAAATTTACATCACCGATACTTTCTTTTTCTAAAGTATCACCATATTTGCATGTTTCATAACATTCACGTACTGTTTTAAATTCTTCCATCATTTGACCTCCTTGTTCCTTCTAGGAACATAGTGTATTTTTATTATACTAATTTTTCTTTATTTTTTATCTTTTTTTTGATTTTTTTATTTAGGTTCTAAAATTTTTAAATTCATCTAATTTCCAACTGGGGTCTACCGATAAAGATAAATCGGCAAATAAACCCATATCATATAAACGTTCCGCTACTTTAGCAATCATCGCAGCGTTATCCGTACAACACCACATCGGTGGAATAATGACATCTACATCGGTATTTTCATATGCTTTAGTAATTTGTTCTCTTAAATAGGAGTTAGCAGAAACACCACCTGCTAAAACCACTTGTTTTACATGGTACTCTTTAACGGCTTTTTTCGCTCTTTCCATAACCATATGAATAGCGGTCTCTTGGAAAGAAGTACATAAATCAGGAATAGAAACTTCTTCTCCATTTTGCTTTAAACGATGTACTAAATTAATCACCGAAGTTTTTAAACCCGAATAAGAGAAATCATAACTTCCATCATGTAATGGAGAAGGTAACTGATATGTATGATGCCCTTCTTTAGCAAATTTATCAATGGGGATCCCGCCGGGATAAGGTAAACCAAGAACACGGGCTACTTTATCGTAGCATTCTCCAATCGCATCATCTTTCGTTTCCCCAATAATTTCAAAATTTAAGTGGTCTCTCATGATGACGAGTTCGGTATTTCCACCACTTACGACGATAGCTAAAAGTGGAAATTTTAATGGTCTTATGTATTCGTTAGCGTAGATATGACCCGCTAAATGGTGCACAGGAATTAAAGGTTTCTTATAAAGCATTGCAAGTGTTTTAGCGGCTTGTAAACCTACGTGTAAAGCACCAATTAAACCGGGCCCTCTAGTTACCGCAAACGCATCAATTTCTTCTAAAGAAACATGGGCCGTTTCTAATGCTTCTTTTAAAACAATCGAAATATTTTCCGCATGTAAACGAGAAGCAATCTCCGGCATTACGCCTCCATATTTCGTGTGGACGGCAATTTGGGTTGAAACAATATTGGCTAATAACTCGCCATCACGTGTAATTGCAACAGCGGTTTCATCACAACTTGATTCAATGGCTAAAATTGTTTTAGACATCTAACATCCCTCTTTCCATATAATAAGCATCATCACCATTATCGTAATAAGCTTTCTTGGTTAACGTTTTGATAAAGCCATGTTTTTTATAGAACTGTATGGCTTTTTCATTATGGTAACGTACTTCTAACGTTACATTCACTACGCGCTTTTCATACATGATTTGAAAAGCTTTTTCTAATAATTTACTCGCAATTCCTTTTCTTCTAAAAGAAGGTAGGACCGCAATTTGGTTTAATTGGCCGATATCAAAGGTAATCCAAAAATCAATAAAACCAACAATCTTTTCCTCTTCAATAGCGACATAAAGAAAGGAAAATGGATTTTCTAAAAGTTCATAACGAATTTGCTTTTCATCATAAGGGGATAAAAAACATTCTTTATCGAGTTCAACCACTTCTTTTATATCGCTTTCTAACATTTTTCGAATCATCGTTTTTACCTTTAATCTTTTAAATAAACCGGGGTTAAACCTAAAGTATTTTCCACTGGTTTTTCTTCATAAGATAAATCTAACATTGTTTTTAAAAGATGATCATAAGGACGCGTTTCTAATTCTAAATGGCTTACATCCCCACAAACTACGTAAGAAGGATGCTCTTTCATATAATTTAAAACTTCTTCATTCGTCCAAATTGTATCTTTTACTAAGGTTTGATTTCCTTTATAAACACCCACATAAGAGCGAGAACTTCTTGCGTTCATTACACAAATAGAAGGTGCTTCCTTTTCTTTTAAGATCTTTAAAGAAGAAATCGCATAAATCGGTATAGATAACGCTAAAGACATGACTTTTGCTATGGTTAAAGCAATACGAACGCCAGTATAAGAACCAGGACCAATAGAAACGACAACCGCTTCTATTTCTTCTTTTTTAACATGATGTTTTTCTAATAATTGATTAATTTCAGGAATCATGCTTTCACTTTGTCTTTGCCATGCTTCATACATGGTTTGATCAATGAGTTCATGATCTTTTCCTAAACCTACCGCTAATAAGCGATTGGAACTATCTAAAAGGATTCTAAACATGAATAAGCCTCCTTTACTTCTTCTAATAACGTATTAAATCTTTGATCATGGCTTGTAATGGTAATTTTTCTAGTGTCGCCATCCACATGTTCAATTTTAACTTCTAAATAGCGAGTTGGTATCCATTCTTGAATGTAGCTAGGCCATTCAATTGCGCAAATACCATCGCCTTCAATATATTCTTCTAAGCCAATATCTCGATTGGTTCCTTCTTCTAATCGATAAGCATCAATATGGTAAAAAGGAATCTTCCCATGGAAATAGCATTTTAAAATATTAAAAGTAGGACTCATAATTTTTTCATGAATGCCAAGTGCGTGCGCAATACCATTGGTTAAAGTTGTTTTTCCTGCGCCTAAATCACCCACTAAAAGGATAACGGCACCTGGAAAACCATGATGCGCAATCATTTCTCCTAAATGGATGGTTTCTTCTTTATTTTTTGAAATGAAAGAAATCATTATTTTGTACCTTCTTTCTTTAAATCGGTGATGCGATGTTGATCTTCAAAATACTTTAAAAAGCGTTCGTAATAGGATTGAACACATTCTAATTGAAAAGGAAACATTCCTTTTTTCATCATATTAAAAATGTGTTGCGTTTCTTTTTTTAAAATGAAATCTAATTTATCGCCATATTTATATTTTTCTTTATGATGTTCATATTCTCTTTCATCGAGAATTTTTATTGCTCCTGTAGGATAAAGTTTTAAATCTAAATCATAATCGATATATTTTACAACATCATTATCCACTAAGGAAGGAGATGCAATATTGCAATAAAAAGAAACGCCATCTTCTTTTAACATTGCAATGACGTTATACCAATACTTTTTAGAGAAAAAAGTAATTGCTGGTTCTCTCGTATACCAAACCCGTCCATCCGATTCTGTCACTCTGGTCTTCTTTGAGGCAGTAATAATGAAGTCATCATTTACTTCTAAAACCAATCCTTGATCCCAAGAGCGATGAAGCGAACCATCGTGTTTGAAACTGCGAACTTGTATCCACATTCCTGGTTCAATCATATCCATCACTCACTCACATAAAAGCAAAGAATCAATATTCTTGCTTATCTCGTGTTTATTATAGCACGAATCTACAAAGTAGCATATAAGACAACATATGAAAAAAAGGCGATTTTTCGCCTTTTTACATTTTAGATTAAAGAATAGTTTCAACAAAAGATTTTAATTGCTCCGCGCTTTGTTGATGACCTTTTAAAGATGGATGTCCGTCCGCGCCTTTTCCTTCAGGGGTAAATTCTAAAAGATAGGCTGTATTTTCATTCTCTTTATTTAATTCACGTTTAACGGATTCCATACAAGTCACTAAGCCATCACTAATGGGAAGCATCATATTATAAGCAAAAATAAACTTTGCTTGTGGCGCTTTGGTCTTTAAGTCTAATGCCATTTGTTTTAAATTTTCATAAAATTGATTTAATCCATCAATTTGGGCATTTCCACTTAATGTTCTTAATTTGGTGTTATCGTTAGTGCCGATATTTATTACAATCACATCAGGTACATAGCGACTAAAATCCCATGCCTTACTACTATCCACTGTTTGGTAACGGTCTAACATTGTAAAATCATTGTTGAATGGTGAAAGAGCCATTGAAATACCAGAATAAGAAACCACACTATTTTCAAAGCCTAAGGCATCGGCACATAATTGGGTATACGCTTTTGTTCCGTCTTCTGTTTCCATAGCGAAACTATGGGAATTATCGGTTAAGTTACCATAACCACAAGTAATGGAATCTCCATAAAATTCTATTTTCTTTGTTTTGGTTGTTGCATATTCTTCAAAAACAAAATTATCTTCATAAATTTTTAAAAGCCCCATGTTAGAAAAAGCTGGTTCATTCATTTTAAGAAGTTGAATTTCATGTTTTCCTTTGGTAATGACATTTTGTAAGGTATAATCATTTACACCATTTTGAATTTGTAGTACTTCTAATAGTTCTTGATCAACGAGCACTTTCGCATATTGGGCACGATAAGTAGAGACTGTATTCCCATATAGAGAAAATTTTAAATGTACCTCTTCTTTCATTGTGGCTTGAAAAGCAAAGCCCGAACAGGAATTAGCAAAATATAGCATATCTTGATTATCTTTTTTCTCCGCTAATGTTCTTCCTAAAGGATGAACATAGTTCTCATCAATAACACTGACTTGACGAATTTCTTTTGCTCCACATCCAGTAAGTGTAGAGGAAGCAAAGACTAAAAACATAAAAGAAGTCAAAAAACGATGTTTCATAATAGCAATTCTCCTGTATTTAATTATAAAGCAATATTATTCCGCTATCCTCTTTTGCACATATTGATTGTTGCTTTTCATTTTTTTATTGTAAAAAGAACATTTTCAATCATCTATAAACATAGCGTTTTGAATTTCATTTCAATTTACTGTAATTTCCTATTGATTGAAAAAAATATTATTTTATAAAGCAGAAAAACAAAAAAATATTTCATTTTTTCTTTCCTATTGTTTTAGCTTAAATGTACACATTCTGTCTACTTTTCCTTCATACGTATGTAACATTTTAGGATTTTTACTATACATATATAATAAATAATATTTGTATTTTGACGCATTTTCTTGTATTCTATTAAGTGGAAAGTTTACTCATACAGAGAGTAAATGAAAGGAATATAATCTATGGGAAAATATTTTGGTACAGATGGCGTGAGAGGCTTAGCCAATCAAGAGCTTACGACTCGCATTGCCTATCGAATTGGAAGATTCATAGGACAGTATCCAAATGGAAAGAAGAATCGTATTATTATTGCTCGAGATACACGTCTTTCTGGAGAAATGCTTTTAGCGTCTTTAGTTTCTGGAATTACTGCTTCAGGAAGTGATGTTTATGATGAAGGCGTATCCACTACTCCTTCTATTTCATACTTAGTAAAAGAACGCCAATTTGATTATGGCATCATGATTTCGGCTTCTCATAATCCATTTTATGATAACGGAATCAAAATTTTTTCTTCAGAAGGTGAAAAACTTTCTAATGATATTGAACTTTTAATTGAAGATTATATTGATCGCATTCAAGATGATTTACCTGTAGATTCTAATCGCATTGGTCGTTGGTTTCATGGTAAAGACTTATTGAATGATTATCAACGTTTCTTAATGAGTAAAATAACTGAAGATTTATCTTCTTTACGTATTTTAGTCGATGGGGCTAACGGAAGTGCCTCTAAAGTCGTTCCTGATTTATTTAGTAAAATTGGTTTAAATGCCGAATACATACATATTGTTCCAAATGGAAGAAATATTAATGAACAATGTGGTTCTACGCATTTAACTTCTTTAATGGAAACCATTCAAAGAAAAGAATATGATATCGGATTAGCTTTTGATGGAGATGCGGATCGTTTAATGGTTGTTTCTCCTGATGGCACTTTAGTCGACGGTGACGCCATTATTTATTTATGTGCTTGTTATTTAAAAGATAAGGGCTTATTAAAAGATAATAAAGTCGTTATTACCGTAATGTCTAATTTAGGTCTAAAGAAAGCTTTAGACGCTAAAGGAATCAATTATGAAATCACTACCGTTGGTGATAAATATGTTCAAGCTAAAATGAAAGAGCTTCACTTATCTTTAGGTGGTGAACAATCTGGTCATATTATCTTCTTAGATGATTTAAATACCGGTGATGGTATTTTAACCGCTATTAAGGTCATGTGCATTATGAAAAATACTGGTAAATCATTAAAAGAACTTTTAGAAGGTTTAACAATTTATCCGCAAAAATTACGTAATGTTGTCGTTCGCAATAAAGAATACGTTTTGCAACACGCAGGACTTAAAAAACTAGTAGAAGATTTAGAAAAGAATGTTCTTAAAGGAAACGGAAGAATTTTATTAAGAGCAAGCGGAACTGAATCATTAATTCGTGTCATGTGTGAGGCAGAAACCAATGAAATTTGTGAAAAAATTTGTAATGAGTTAGTATCATATATTGAAGACTTAATTATTTAATGAAAACGGGGAGAAAAAATTATGTGTGGTATTGTTGGTGGAATTGGAAATTTTGATATTCGTTCCTATATTATTGAAGGATTAAAATCTTTAGATTATCGTGGCTACGATTCAGCGGGTATTGCTTTAAAAACTGCGAATAAAGTATGGGTTTATAAAACTGTTGGCCGTGTTTCTTTACTTGAAGCAAAGACTCCTGAAATTGAAGGTGTCACTTTAGGAATAGGACATACCCGTTGGGCAACGCATGGTGCACCTACAGAAGAAAACTGCCATCCTCACCAAAGTATGTATGGAAAATTCACGATTGTTCATAATGGGGTTATTGAAAACTTCCGTGAATTAAAAAATCGTTTAATTGATGAAGGCTATACTTTTGCTAGTGAAACTGATACAGAAGTCATCGCAAATTTAATTGATGAAAAATATGCCATTGCAAAAAAAAATACGCTAGAAGCTATTCGCTTAGCGATTGCTGAATTAAAAGGATCTTTTGCTTTAGCCATTATTAAACGCTCTTCTGACCATAAAATCTATTTTGCAAAACGTCACTCTCCGCTTTTAATCGGTGTTGGAGAAGGCTCCAACTACTTAGCTAGTGATGCCGTTCCTATGATTAAAAAATGTTCGAAATTCATTGATTTGGAAAATGATCAATATGGATATATTAGTGAAAAAGAAGTTGTCGTATTAAAAGATGGTAAAAAAGTTCCTTTACGCTATACCGAAAGAAATGCAGAATTATTAAATCGTGACTTAGGCAATTATCCTCACTATATGTTAAAAGAAATCGAAGAAGCACCAATGTGCATTCAAAGATTAATCGATAACTATTATGATGGTAAAAAATATCTTTTCTCCAATGAATTAATGAATGCCCTAAAGAATGCTGATAATATTGTTTTCTTAGCTTGCGGAACTTCTTATTACGCTTCTTTAATGGGAAAATACTATATGGAAAGCTTAGGCAAACGGTCCGAAGCGTATATTGCTTCAGAATGGGCTTATTATCCTCATTTTGGTGGTAAAAACCCTATCTTCATCTTTGTATCTCAATCGGGAGAAACCGCTGACTTAATTCGTTGTATACAACTTGTTAAAGAACATAATTGTAAATCGATTACAATTACAAACACCAAAGGTTCCTCATTAGAAAGAGAAGCCACTTATTCTTTACTTTTATATGCTGGTGTCGAAGTTGCTGTTGCTTCTACCAAAGCTTATTCTGCTCAAGTCGCGTTACTTGCTTTATTAAAAGGTGCTTATGAAGATAACTTTGATGTAATCGATGATTTAATCGTTGCTAAAGAAGCCTTAAAGAAGATTGAAGAAATGAAAGAAGATTTCCATTTCATCGCTCGTCGTATTAAAAATAAGAAAAATATTTTCTTCTTAGGACGTGGACTTGATTATAATCTTTGCTTAGAAGGTTCTTTAAAATTAAAAGAAATTACTTATATTCATTCTGAAGCCTTCCCTGGTGGCGAATTAAAGCATGGTCCTATTGCTTTAATTGAAAAAGGTACTCCAGTATTTGGATATATTTCCGATGAAAAAACAGCAATGCCTTTAAGAGCTAACTACCAAGAAGTTAAAGCAAGAGGCGCTGAGGTAATTTCGATTGTCTCTGCTTCTTTAAAAAATGACACTGACACGATTGTTGTACCCGACGCTCCTTATTATTTATGTTCTTTAGTTAAAGTCATGGTAGCCCAATATATTGCTTATTACACCGCTCTTGAATTAGGTTGCGATATTGATAAACCTAGAAACTTAGCAAAGTCCGTTACAGTTGAATAAAATATAATTTCTAAGGCTGCATTCTATTTGAATGCAGTTTTTTATTTCAATTTGTAAAGTAATCTAGTATTAAAAAACCAACTTTTGCTCAATTAAATAATTAAGTTCCGTTATAAAGAAAAACGGGAAAAAAGGAACTAA